>Ga0209941_1000041_pt1 | contig 310203 bp, 261 predicted proteins | sample ThiBiot_300_plan_FD_183945 | JGI IMG/M metagenome (GOLD analysis project Ga0209941, IMG submission 183945) | Wastewater bioreactor microbial communities from Cape Town, South Africa - Thiocy_solids_1 (SPAdes) | ecosystem: Engineered > Bioremediation > Thiocyanate > Unclassified | place: South... | reverse complement strand
AGCCCCAGAATCGGGTCGAGAACCCAAGCAGCACAACAATATTCGACCGAACCCGCTCCCCACAGCCCGAGTTCGTCGTCCTTCGAACCCCACGGCCCCAACTACCGCATAGATCAGCGAATCCCTAACGGTGCCGCCCGATCACCTGCCGCCACCGGTGCGTCAGGCCCCAGCGGGCGATGCTGGTGAACGCCTCCGTCATGATCGACCCGCTCATCTTCGACGTGCCGATCTCCCGTTCGGTGAAGGTGATCGGCACTTCGGCGACGCGGAAGCCCGCCTGCATCGTGCGCCAGGCCAGGTCCACCTGGAAGCAATAGCCCTGTGAGGCGACATCGGTGAGCGGCAGCGCCCGAAGCACGTCGGCGCGGTACGCGCGATATCCCGCCGTCATGTCATGGATCTTCGATCCGAGGGCGAGGCGGGCGTACAGGTTCGCGCCACGCGACAGCGCCTGGCGCCGGGCCGGCCAGTTGACAACCGATCCGCCGGCGACATAGCGGGAGCCGATCGCCAGGTCCGCGTGCGCCACCGCCCCCAGCAGCCGCGGCAGCTGCTCGGGGGCGTGCGAGCCGTCGGCATCCATCTCCACCACGACGTCGTAGCCGCGCTCCAGCGCCCATGAGAACCCAGCCAGGTAGGCGGCTCCCAGCCCGTTCTTCGCCGCGCGGTGCATCACGTGGATGCGTGGGTCCGTCGCGGCCCGCTGGTCGGCGATCTCACCGGTGCCGTCCGGTGAGCCGTCATCGACCACCAGCACGTCCACGCCGGGCACCGCCGCGAACAAGCGATCGAGGATCAGCGGCAGATTGTCCCGTTCGTTGTAGGTGGGCACGATGGTCACCACTCGTCCGCTGGACGGCAGATCGGCGAACACGCCCGCGTCGGGGGCGGTGGACTGGCTCATGGACGGTTCCTTCTGCCGGAGGTTCAGGCGCCCGGCCTCGATGTGCGGCGTCGCGATATCGCGAGTGCGCCGAACAGTGCGAGCGGGCACGCGACCGTCAGCACCCAGCGAATCGGTGCTCCCAGTACGGTACCCGGTGTGGTCGCGTCGATGAGTGGTACGTCCGCCACCCGGTATCCCGCCGTGAACAGGCCGATCGTGGACTCGACCGTCCCGTCCGGCCGGATCACGGCAGAGACGCCGCTGGTGGCCGCGATCAACACCTCGCGCCCGTACTCCACCGCGCGCACACGGCTCATGGCCTGCTGCTGGTAGGTCTCGTTCGTGAAGCCGAACGTGGCGTTGTTGGTCTGCACCACGATCACCTGCGCGCCGCCCGTCACCACGTCGCGCACCAGGGGGTCCTCGACGACCTCGAAGCAGATGACGTCACCGATGGGCACTCCGGCAATGGTCAGGTTGCCCGGGACGTCGCCGGGAAGGAAGTCGGAGGTGACCAGGTCCACCTTGCTGGAGAACATCCGGAAGAATCCGCGCCACGGGATGTACTCGGCGAACGGCACCGGATGCCGCTTGGTGTACGTCTGCCCTGGCCCGGTGACGGGATCCCACACGATGCCCTTGTTGTAGACGTAGCCGGGGCGGTCGGCCAGGGTGACCGCCCCGACCAGAATGGGCACTCCTATCCGGCGCGCCGCACCGGAGATGACCTCGGCAGCGTCGGGGTTGCGGTACGGATCGATGTCCGACGAGTTTTCCGGCCAGATCACCAGCCGCGGCCGGGTCGCGGTGCCGGATTCCACTGCCTCGGCGAGCTTCTCCGTCTCCGCGGCGTGCATGTCCAACACGGCGCGGCGCCGGGCGTTGAACTCCAGGCCCGGCTCGGGCACGTTCCCTTGGATGACGGCGATCGGCGCCGTCGGCGCACCGGCCCCGGCCTGCACCGCTGGAAGCGCCGCGAGCCCGGCCAGGAACGGCAGCGCGATCAGTCCGATGGCCAGCCACGCGGTCATCGGCGCCCAGCGGCCCGTGTCATACCCGGCCGATCCACCGTGCCGCACCGCGCGCCACACGAGGTGACCCAGCTCCCCGATCGCGAAGCCGGCCAGCGCGACCGCGAAGCTCAGCCCCGACTCCCCCACCACCGCCGCCAGCGGCAGCAGCGGGCCGTCCGGCTGGGTGAAGGCGACGGTGCCCCACGGGAAACCGCCGAACGGGAACAGCGCGCGCAGCGTCTCGCCGCCCACCCAGGCGCAGGCCGCCCACAGCGGCCACGCCGGCAGGCGTCGGGATGCCGGCCCCATCAGCGCCGTGGCGGGCGCCACCAGAAGCGCCTCCGCGATGGCCAGGGCCAGCCACGGGCCGGAGCCCACATAGATCCCGGTCCAGCCGAGCAGCGGCAGGAACTGCAGGCATCCGAACGCGAATCCCAGCCCGGCCGCCGACCGCCATCCGCGGCCGCGCACCGCCAGTGCGAGCAACGCGAAGCCGACGATCGGCAACCACCACCGGGTTGACGGCGCGTAGCCGCCGAAAACCGCGAGTCCGCCGGCTGCGGCGGTGCACAGGCGCAGCAGTCCAACCCTCGTCGGCGTGGCTGCGCGGGCGCGCAGCGGCATCGCGAGCCTACGCACCGAGCGCCTCCCAATAGGCAGCGGCGAGATCGGCACCGAATACGATCCCGGCGGCGGCCCCCATCAGCATGAACGGACCGAACGGCAAGGCCGACTTCCCGGTGCCGCGCCGCGTGACGATCACTGCAATGGCCACCACCGCACCGAATACGAATCCGGCGAACGCCCCGACGATCAGTGCCGGCCAACCCACGAACCCCAGCACGGCGCCCAGCACTCCGGCCAGCTTCACGTCCCCCCAGCCCATCCCGGCCGGGTAAGCAAGCACCAGCAGCAGGTAGAACGCGAACAGCGCAACCGCACCGATCCCGGCGCGGCCCAGCGCCCACCAGTCCCCGGTCCCCGAGGCGGCAGCCGTCAGGAGGATCGCTACCACCGGGTACGACGGCAGCACGAGCGCGTTCGGCAGCCGGTGCAGTTCGAGGTCGATCGCCGCCAGGGCCAGGCCCACGGCCGCCAGATAGAGCAGCGCCGGGAGCAGCGGGCCGTTCCCCGATGCGAGCGCCCATGCCGTCGTGGCCGCGAACAGCACACCCGTGGCGGCTTCGATCACCGGGTAGCGCAGACTGATCCGTGCCCCGCAGGAGGCGCACCGGCCGCGCAACAGCACATAGGAGACGATCGGCACGTTCCGGCTCGGGCGGATTCGGCGTCCGCAGGTCGGACAATGCGATCCGGGCCGAACCACGGACTCGCCTCGCGGTACCCGGTAGATCACGACGTTCAGGAACGAGCCGATCGCGACGCCGACGAGAGCAGCGATGGTCACGAGCGTGGCGTACACGTGGTCGATCCTGCCATCCCGGACGCGCCCTGCGCGAAGCGCGGGCCGTCATCTGACAAGCTTGACAGGTGACCACCGACATGCCGTACGTCTCGGCGCCACAACACCGGCCGACCGGCCTGACAGCCGCCGAAGTCGCCGAGCGCACCGCAGCCGGTCAGGTGAACGCCGCGCTGAGCGGCACCTCCCGCTCCGTGTGGGAGATCATCAAGGCGAACGTGTTCACCCGCTTCAACGCGATTCTGGGCGCCTTGTTCGTGCTGATCATGATCACGCGATCCTGGGCGGACGGGCTGTTCGGCCTCGTCCTCATCATCAACTCGGCCATCGGCATCGTGCAGGAATACCTCGCCAAGCGGAAGCTCGACCGCCTCGCGCTGCTGCACGCCCCGGTCGCCACCGTGGTGCGCGACGGCGCCGTCGTGTCGGTGCCCACGGCCGCGGTGGTGATCGACGACCTGGTGGAGTTGCGCACCGGCGACCAGGTCCCCGCGGACGGCAGATTGGAGTCCGTCGCCGGCCTCGAGGTCGACGAGTCGAACCTGACCGGCGAGTCCGACGCCGTGGCCAAGAGCGTCGGTGACGAGGTGCGCTCCGGAACCACGGTCGTTGCCGGTACCGGTCGGTTCCACGCGGCCGCCGTCGGGGCCGACTCCTATGCCAACCGCATCACGGCCGAGGCCCGCAAGTTCACCCGCACCCACTCCGAGATCCAGTGGTCCATCAACCGGTTGCTGAAGTACATCACCTGGGTGATCGTGGTAGCGCTGCCACTGCAGCTGTTCTCGCAGGCCCGCGCCGTGGGCGACCAGGGCTGGGAGCAAGTGGTGATCCGCTCCACCGGCGGCCTGGTCGGGCTGGTGCCCGAAGGACTGGTGCTGCTCACGTCGATCGCGTTCCTGCTTGCGGCGGTGCAGCTCACACGTTCGCAGGTACTGGTGCAAGAGCTTCCCGCGGTCGAAGGACTCGCCCGGGTCGACGTCGTATGTCTCGACAAGACGGGCACATTGACCGTCGGTGACATCGTCTTCGAGGACATCATCCCCGTCGGTGCGGGAGCCGACGACCATGACGCCCCGTTGCGCGAGGCCCTCGGCGCAATGGCCGATGACGCCAACGCCAATGGCACCCTCAAGGCGGTTGCTGCAGCAATCCCGCCTCCGAGCGGCTGGGCGAGGTCCGCGACCGTCGCCTTCAACTCCGCTCGCAAATGGTCCGCGGCCTCGTTCCGGGGCCGAGGCAGCTGGATCCTGGGCGCGCCGGACGTGCTGCTTCCCGAGGGCGATGCGCTTCTCGAGGAGGTCGGGCGACTCGCGCATACCGGGCGGCGGGTCCTGCTGCTGGCCACCACCACCGGGGAATTGAGCGGATCGGAGCGGCCTGCTCCCCTCACCCCGGCGGCGCTGGTCACACTCACCGAGCAGATCCGCCCGGACGCCGAAGAGACCCTGCAGTACTTCCGCGAGCAGGGCGTGCAGATCAAGATCATCTCCGGCGACAATCCCCGCACCGTGGCGGCCATCGCCCGCAGGGTCGGCCTGGAGGTGACCGAGGCCGTCGACGCCCGCACCCTGGGTACCGATCCAGAGGAGCTGCGCGAGATCGCCGCTCGCACCACGGTCTTCGGCCGGGTGTCACCCGAACAGAAGCGGGCCCTGGTGCGGGCGCTCAAGCTCGACGGACACGTCGTGGCCATGACCGGTGACGGTGTCAACGACGCCTTGGCACTGAAGGACGCCGAGATCGGCGTGGCCATGGGCAACGGTGCACAAGCGACGAAGGCTGTCGCCCAGCTGGTCCTGTTGGACGGCAAGTTCTCGCACCTGCCGTCGGTGCTCGCCGAGGGCAGGCGGGTGATCGGCAATGTCGAACGGGTCGCCAACCTGTTCCTCGCCAAGAACGTCATGAGCCTGGTCGCGATCCTATCGTCGGCGGCGTTCGCCGTGGCGTTCCCGTTCCTGCCGCGGCACCTCACGCTGGTCTCCAGCGTGACCATCGGGATTCCCGCCTTCTTCCTGGCCCTCGGACCGAACAAGCGGCGCTACCTGCCCGGCTTCCTGACCCGCGTCCTGAAATTTGCGGTACCGGCGGGCGCGGTGGCCGGCGTGACGGTGATCGTGGCGTACCTATGGGCCAACGGCACCTACGGCATGCCCGTCGCAGAACGCACGGCTCGCTGCGCCATCGAACCCGGGCAGATCGGCGCGCTGGATCCCGCCTGTTCGCAACCGTCCACGGCCGCCACGGTGGCGTTGCTGGTGGCGGCGTTCTGGATCCTGGTCGTCCTTGCCCGCCCGTTCCGCCTCTGGAAGACGGCTCTGGTGGCCGCGATGGTGGCGATCAGTATCGCCGCATTCGTCATCCCGCTGGCCCGGGAGTTCTTCGACTTCTCGCTGCCGGCCGCACTCGCCTGGCAGTCGCTGGCGGTCGGCGCCGGCGGCGCACTGCTCATCGAGGTGGTGTACCGCGTGGCACACCGGCCGAAGTCAGGGTGAATCAGCGGCGCGTGATCGAGGCGCTCCTCTCACCTTGCACTACGGTTTCGTCGCCGGCTCGGCGGGGCCGTATTTATTTGCGCCGCTCCTCACCTCCGTTCCAGGCGAGACTCGCTGCATCTCTCTTCGAGGTGTTCCTTGCCTCCGTTCCGGGCGGCACTCGCTGGCGCTCGTGACACCCTGCGCTGCGGCCGCGTCACACCTCGGGCGCTCCTCTCACCTTGCACTAAGGTTTCGTCGCCGGCGCCACGGTGCGGCCTTCGAACGGCGTGGACAGCACGACCGTCGTTCGGGTCGACACGTTGACGCTGCTGCGCAGCGACGAGAGGAGGCCCTCCAGCGCGGCGGGCGACGCCACCCGCACCTTGATGATGTACGACTCGACACCGGCCACCGAATAGCAATCCTCCACCTGGGGCAACTCGGCGAGCTTATGGGCGTAGTCGTCGGGCGCCGCAGGATCGATCGGTATCAACGAGATGAGCGCGGTCAGCGGCAGTCCCACCTGCTCCCCGTCCAGCCGCGCCGTGTACCCCCGGATCACGCCGCGCTGCTCGAGACGCCGCACCCGCTGGTGCGCCGCCGACACCGACAGCCCTACCCGTTCCGCCAGCTCCGTGTAGCTGCACCGCCCGTCGGCGGCGAGCTCGGACACGATCTTCGCGTCCAACGGCTCCAGTGGGTCCGCCACGATCAAGCCCCGTCCCCGCCGACGACGGTGAACTCGGTGGGCGCCGTATTGCACAGCAGCGAACCCGACTCGGTCACGACGACGATGTCCTCGATCCGCACCCCGAACCGTCCGGGCAGGTAGATGCCCGGCTCCACCGAGAACGCCATGCCGGGCTCCAGCACCTGCCTGTTGCCGGACACCAGGTAGGGGTGCTCGTGCACCTCCAGGCCGATTCCGTGGCCGGTCCGCGTGATGAAGTATTCGCCGTATCCGGCGGCGTCGATCACTCGGCGGCTGGCCGCATCGATGGATTCGGCAGTGACGCCCGGGCGCACCGCGGCCACCCCCGCCGCCTGCGCAGCGCGCACCACCTCATAGACCTCCCGCACCTGCGGATCGACCTCGGCGCCGCCCGTGACGTATGTCCGGGTGCAGTCCGAGTTGTAGCCGCTCGGTGCAGGACCACCGATGTCGATGACCACCGGCTCCCCCGCGCCGATCACTCGGTCCGATGCCTCGTGATGCGGGCTCGCGCCGTTGGGTCCCGACCCGACGATGACGAAATCCGCGCGCTCGTGCCCCTCGGCAACGATCGCCGCGGCGATGTCCGCCGCCACGTCATTCTCGGTGCGCCCGGGCCGCAACCACTCCCCGATCCGTCGCTGCACCCGGTCGATGGCCCCGCCGACAGCCCGCAGCGCCGCGATCTCGTCGGCGCTCTTGCGCATGCGCAGTTGCGCGATCGCCTCCCCGGCCAGGCGTAACTCGCTGCCTGGGACCGCCGACTGCAAGCCCAATGCGTGCACGGCGGGCATGTAGTAGTCCACGGCCAGCACCCGCGCTCCGGCCGGCAGCAGCGCGGCCGCACGCGCGTACGCATCCTCTCCGTCGGACCACGTCGCGAAATCCAGGCCGAGTCGCTCACCAGGCGACTCCGACCAGCCGGGTCGCTCCAGCAGCGGAACCAGCATCCGAGGTCGTCCCTGCGTCGGCACCACCAGGCAGGTCAGCCGCTCGGGGGATGCCACCGCCGTTCCGAGGAAGTAGCGCATATCCGCACCGGGCGTGATCACCACCGCGTCCAGCCCCCTGCGGGCAGCTTCGGCCGACAGCGCCGACAAGCGGTCGCCCAGATCGACTGGTGCGGCAGAAGCCGCCAGGGCATTGACCATGCCGCTCAGCGTATCGCGCGGGCGCCGGGCGGCTCTGCAATCCCTACCGCGGCAGTCCGACCTTGTAGGTCCCGCTGTCGTCCACGATGGTGACGGTCACCGACTTGTCCGAGCCGTCCTGGGTGAGCGTGCAGGTGAACGTGGCCCCCGCGGTCACCTTGACCCCGGACGGACAAACGACATCGCTGACGCCGTCCAGGCCATAGCCTGCGGGGTCGTCGGTGGGCGCGTTGGTCAGGATGGTCGTCACACCGTCCTGCACGGCGGCCTGATCGAATACGGTGCTGCTCAAGTACCCGGGTTTCCAGAACAGCACCACAGCGGCCGCCGCCAGGACGACGACGACCAGCACGACGCCCACGATGGCTCCGGCATGCGATTTCTTCGCAGGCCCCGGCTCGGTCGCGGGAATCCCGCCCACGGTGGTGTCGAAACCCGGCTGCGGGTAGGCCGGCTGGGTGTAGGCCTGCGCGGGGGTGCCAGCCTGCGGGTAGCCGGGCTGCTGGTATCCGGCCGCACCGTATCCCTGACCCGCCCCGACCGGCGGCGTGTAGGCCTGCTGCGGCTGGTAGCCCGGCTGCTGTCCGTAACCGGGCTGCTGGTACTGCGGCTGCTCGTAGGGCTGCTGCTGCGGGTACTGGGACGGTTGATACGGCTGCTGGGACTGGTACTGAGGCTGCTGGCCGTAGCCCTGTGGGTACGCGGCAGGGTTCTGGCCCTGCTGCTGGTCCGTGGCGGCTGCATACGGCTGCTGAGGGGCCGGCGCAGAGTACTGCGGTTGCTCCGGCGCGGGTGCATACGGCTGCTGAGCAGGCGGTGCCGAGTACTGCGGCTGCTCCGGGGCAGGCGCGTATGACGCCGCGGCGGAGCCGTACGGAGGCACAGGCTGCTCGGGCGCCGCCGGAGCCTGCGGGTCTTCCACCGGCGCGGATTGCGACGGGTCCGGCCACGGGGATTCCGGCTGCCGGTCCGGCCGTGTCTGGTCATCGGGCGTGCTCATCGGATTCCTCCTCGTCGCGACGGCGGACACCGGCGTGGCGGCGTCTGGGATGATCCAACCACACGAAGGGGCCTGCTTTCGAGAGCGCCGCGCGGCGTCAGCTCGCACCCAACGCGACCACGCCGCGACGGATCGCCGCCACCGCCCGCGCAGCTTCGGGGATCGCTCCGGGCGGTGCGGAGCGGTCGAGCTGATCCACCGCGTCGATCACCTGCCGACACCAGCGCACGAAATCCCCGGCGGTGATGTCGACGCCGTCTTCCGTCGCGGCCTCGAGCGCATCCGCAAGGCTGGTGCCCTGTGCCCAGAGCGCGACCGCGCGCGCAAAGCCGAAGTCCGGCTGGCGGGTGACCGGTACGCCGAATCGCTGCTCGTCGTCCGCGAGATCCCGCCACAGCCCCTCGATGGCCGTCGCGGCGATGCCGAGCCGGCCGCTCAGGCCGCGGGCAGCGGCGCGAATGCCCCGGCGCGATTCGAACACCAGACCGGATGCCAGCGCTGCGACGTCCGGCGCAGACAGTCGCTTCCACATACCGGCGGAAAGGCTCTCCGCTGCCAGCAGTTCGGCGTCGAACCAGATGCGTTGCAGCACCCGCCCCGACGCGGTCGCCGAGTCCTGGGAGAGGTAGCCGCGCTCCGTCAGCAGGTCCGCGATCCGCTCCAACGCCGAACCCATCGAGTCGCGCGCTCTGTCGATACGCGCCTGCACCTTGACGGTGTGATCCTTGATGCGGCGGGCCCGATGCGCCAGAACCAGATGCGCGTCCCGATCAGGGCAGGCGTGCACCGGATGCGAGCGGAGCGCGACGCTCAGGGCGCGGACGCCGGCGGCGCCGGATCCGGGCCCGCCCGGCTCGCCGCCGTGTGCGCGCCGCGCCCGCCCGGTCGCCCGCTCGGCATGCGCCAGGCGCGTCGCAAGCTCGGCGTATTCGCGGACGTCTCCCCGGCTGCACGACATGTCGTCATACAACTGGGCGAGGCTCTGTTCGTCGCGGGCCAGCTGACGCGCCGGGGCGACCGACTCGCGATTCGTCTGGAACTGGGCGAAGGACTGCTCCAGCAATGCCCGGGCCGCGCGTCGGCCCATCGCGTCGACCAGATTGACCACCATGTTGTAGGTCGGCCGGAACGAGCTTCGCAACGGAAATGTGCGGGTCGATGCGAGGCCCGCGACGGCGTGGGGGTCTACCTCGGGGTTCCACAGCACGACGGCATGCCCTTCGACATCGATGCCGCGCCGGCCGGCGCGCCCGGTCAATTGGGTGTACTCGCCGGGCGTCACCTCCACATGGTTCTCGCCGTCGAACTTCACCAGCCGCTCCAGCACGACCGTCCGGGCAGGCATGTTGATGCCGAGCGACAGGGTCTCCGTGGCGAACACGACCTTCACCAGGCCGCGAGTGAACAGCTCCTCCACGGTCTCCTTGAATGCCGGCAGCAAACCCGCGTGGTGGGATGCGATACCTCGCTCCCAGGCCGCTCGCCAGCGCCAGTAGTCCAACGTGTGCAGGTCGGTCTCCGGCAGCGCCGCGGTGTGTTCGTCGATGATCTGCGCGATGAGCGTCGATTCCGCCGTGTCCGTCAAGCGGATGCCTGCCCGCACGCATTGCTCGACGGCCGCGTCGCAGCCCGCCCGGGAGAAGACGAACACGATCGCCGGCAGCAGTCCGGCCGAGTCCAGGTGCTGGACCACCACCGGTCGCGGTGTGGGGCGCCAGCGCGAGCGCTGCGGAGCGCCGCCGTGTCGGTCACGCCGCCGACGGTCGTGCTGCGGCATCGGTGACTGGACCCGTGCGATGGCACGTTGCAGCGCCGGATCGACGCGGCGACGGCCCTGCCCCTCCCGGTGAGCCGCCTCGGGGCGGCTGCTCACCTGTTGCGCGTACAGGTCGAAGAGCCGGGATCCGACGAACATGTGCTGCCATAACGGCACCGGCCGCACCTCGTCGACGATGACGGCCGTCTCGCCGCGCACCGTCCGGATCCAGTCGCCGAATTCCTCGGCGTTGGACACGGTGGCCGACAACCCCACCACCTGTACCTCCTGCGGCAGGTGCAGGATCACCTCCTCCCACACCGCGCCGCGGAACTTGTTCGCCAAATAGTGCACCTCGTCGAGCACGACGGACGACAGGCCATTCAGATCGTCGGACCGTGCGTAGAGCATGTTCCGCAGTACTTCGGTGGTCATCACCAGGATCGGCGCGTGCGGATTGATCGTGCTGTCGCCGGTGACGAGTCCCACCGAGTCCGGGCCGTGAAGCTCCACGAAATCGGCGAATTTCTGATTGGACAAGGCCTTGATCGGCGTCGTGTAGAAACACTTCGTCCCGGCGCGCAGAGCCTGCGCCACCGCGAACTCACCGACGACGGTCTTCCCCGCCCCGGTGGGAGCGCACACCAGGACGCTCAGGCCGTCCTCGAAGGCCCGGCACGCCTCCACCTGGAAGCCATCGAGGGGAAACGGCTTCGTCGCCCGGAAGTCGGTGAGTCCGGGATACGCGCTGCGATGCGCGGCCGCGGCGTAACGGTCGGCCGGTGACAGAGTCTCGCGATCGTCGGATCGGTCGTGCCCCGGCCCCCTCGACTGCATCGCTGCCACCCGACCAGCGTGCCATACTGCCGGGGTGGCTCAGGTCACGTCGCTCCAGTCGGTGGGGCTGGGCGCGGCGTCATCCCCCTTCTCCGGGCCGTCGGTGTCGGGGGTCGGCGCAGGCGGCGTCACCGGCTCCGGTGCGCCGATGGGTGTGACGCCGAAGTCGCCGGCGGCGTCCGGTTGATCGCTCGCCGTCAGCGGAGACGCGACTTCGTCCGGGAGTTCCGCGAATGAGGCGGCCGCCACCTTCGCGCGACGCCGATCATGTGTCTTGGCGACCTGCACGGCCACCTCGTAGAGGATGCACAGGGTCACGGCCAGCACACTCATGCTGATCGGGTCGTTGCCCGGAACCGCTATCCCGGAGAACACGATGAGGCCGAAGAACGCATAGCGACGCGCGTTCGCCAGCTTGACACCCTTGACCACGCCGGCGAAGTTCAGCATCACCAGTAGCAGCGGCAGCTCCAACGAGACGCCGAAGATCAGCATCATGCCGATCAGGAACTTGTAGTACAACTGCGGGTCCAGGGCGGCCTGCACGAAGTCGCCGCCGAATCCCAGCAGCACCTTCAGGGCTTCCGGGATGATCAAATAGGCCAGCACCATGCCGCCCGCGAAGAGCAGCGCGCCGATACCGGTGAAGCTCAGCGCGAACTTCTTCTCCTTGCTGTACAGCGCCGGCCCGACGTAGGCCCACAGGTGATACAGCCAGAACGGGCAGCTCAGCACGAACCCCGCCATGATCGCGGCGGTGAGCCGCAGCTGCAGCGTGGAGAACGGGCCGGTAGCCAGCAGTTGGCACTTCTCGACGCCGGCGAACTCCACGCGGGGCGGCGACGGCACAGCACAGTAGGGCTCGGTGAGGATGTCGCCGAGCGGGCGGATGTGCAGCGCCGGGATCCCCACGGAGAACCAGATGAACCCGATGACGGCGCCCAGGAAGATCGCCAGCACCGCGAGGAACAGGCGATGACGCAGCTCATAGAGGTGTTGCATCAACGTCATCGACCCGTCCGTGGGCCGGTCGGCCCTCCGGCGGCGAAACGATGGCACTATGGGTCTCCCTGACGGTTACCGTGGCGGTCGAAGGCACGCCCGCTGCGCGCCATGAAAACGTACACCGATCCTACGGGGCGCCGGTGACCAAGCGGCTTCACGTGGCCCTATGGGCCGTACGCAGCCAGCGCCTCCGCCGCGCGCCTGCGGACCTCCGTGTCGAGATCGGGCCGATCCACGATCCGGGCTGCGCCGCCCAGCGACAGGACCAGCCGGACGAGCCATTCGTCATCCGATCCGAACAGTCGGACCACGAGCTCGCCGTCACCCTCCGACCCGCCGTCGTCGGCGCCGTGCACCACATCGGCGACGTAGTACTCCGCGACCCACGCGGCCGACCGCGCCAAGGCCAAGGTCACCGAGCTCGCATCCGCCGAAGGCGTGAACAGGGCCTCCGGGATGTCGTCATCGATCCACAGCGCCTGCTGCGCCGGGTGCGCCAGGATCTCCGCGTCGTCGATGCGGTCGACCCGGAACCTGCGCACCGCCTCGGAGCGGTAGCAGTAGCCTTCCAGATAACTGTGGCCGTCCACGACCAGGAGGCGGATCGGGTCCACCTCGCGCTGCGTCACGTCGTCGCGGGACGCGGTGTAGTAGCGCATGCGGAGTCGGCGTTGCTCGCTCAGCGCCTGACGGACGGTGCCCAGCGCGGGCGCCGCCTCCGGAGGAGTCACCGCCACGCCCGTGCCGACCTCGCCCGCCGCGCTCTCCAGTTTGGCCAGCAGCGAATGCACTGCGTCCACGTCCACCAGCCCGGGCATATCGGCCAGGGTCCGCAGCGCCACGGTCAGCGTGATCGCCTCCTCCGGCCGGAGCCGGACGGGGCGGTCGATGCCTGCGTCGTAGGCGATCGAGACCGTGCCGTCGTCGTCGTCGAGTACCACGTCGATCAGTTCGTTCGGGTAGTAGCCGGGCTCGCCGCAGACCATCAGCAGCCCCAGATCCGCGACGATCTGGGATTGCTGGACGCCGAATTCGTCGGACAGCTCCGAGATCGTCACCCCGGGCCGCCGTGCGATGTACGGCACCAGGGCCAGCATGCGGGACACCTGCGCCGTGGCCGCCTCCGGCCCGCGCCTCCGCGAGGGTGACGTCATGGCCGGCTCACCGCCTCGCGCAGCACAGTGACGACGGCGTCGCGCAGTTCCGCGGGGTCCACCACGATCACGTCCGGTCCCTGCGCTGCCACGCGGCGCGCCATATCCGTCAGCGAGACCATCGGCACGTGGATGTCGTCATACCCACCGGTTCCGACGCGTTGAATGCTGGTGGCGATGCGACGCAGGCCCGCTGCCCGGCCGGCCTTGACCCGCAACAATGCGGCCGTGGAGTCCGCGTCGTCGCTGCCGGCTGCCACGGACCGCTGCAGATCGATATCCGGCGGCACGGTGACCGCGCCCGATCTGCCGACCGTCGTCACCGGGCCGACGACGCGAGAGAGCCGGAAGGTGCGCTCGGCGCCGCGATCCCGGTCGAGTCCGACCAGGTACCAGACACCCCGCGCATTGACCAGACCCCACGGCTCGACCGATCGTGCGGCGGGCGTCCGGTCGGCGACGCCGCGATAGGCGAACCGCACGGCCTTGCGGGCGCGGACGGCCGCGAAGAGGTCGGCGAACGCGGGCTCCGGGGTGCGCAGCCGGGCCTGCACGGCCGCCGCCCACCCCGGCTCCTCGCCGGCCGCGCCGGTCTCGTCGGCGTCGCGCACCTTCCGCAATGCCGATCCGCCCACTTCGCCGAGCACCGTGGTGTCCCAGAACCGAGCCGCGACCGCCAGCGCCGCGGACTCCGCAGCCGTCAGCGACAGCGGTGGCAGCGCGAAAGCCGTCGGCTCGATCCGATACCCATCACCGCCGGGCTCCGTTTCGATGGGAATGCCGAGATCCCGTAACTCCTGCTTGTCGCGCTCGAACATGCGCGCGAACGCTTCGTCGCCGGATTCACCGGCGTCATATCCCGCTACGTGCTCGCGGATCCACGCCGCCGTCCGGTACCGGCGGGTATTGAGGAGCGCGATGACGAGATCCATCAGCCGCTCCGCCTTGGAGATGGGCACGGCTCTCAGCGTGCCACATCGCTGACCGCATCACCGGCTGCGACGCACCGCGCCCGCTCCGCCGTCACATCGCGGTATCGGATTGCTCGTTCCGGCTCCGCTCGGCGGCCCTGCGACTGCACCGATCGTTCGCTCCGGCTCCGCTCGGCGGCCCTGCGACTGCACTGATCGTTCGCTCCGGCTCCGCTCCCCGGCGCCCTGCGACTTCGTCGCGACGGGCACCGCCCGCTCCGCCGTCACATCGCGGTATCGGACTGCTCGTTCCGGCTCCGCTCGGCGGCCCTGCGACTGCACCGATCGCTCGCTCCGGCTCCGCTCCCCGGCGCCCTGCGACTTCGTCGCGACGGGCACCGCCCGCTCCGCCTGCGCTCACTTCGTCGCGACGGGCACCGCCCGCTCCGCCGTCACATCGCGGTATCGGATTGCTCGTTCCGGCTCCGCTCGGCGGCCCTGCGACTGCGTCGCGACGGGCCTGCCTCCCTCCGCCGTCACATCGCGGCGATGAGCCGGTCCACGCGCTCGTCAACGGCCTCGAACGGGTCCTTCAGCAGCACCGTGCGCTGCGCCTGATCATTGAGTTTCAGGTGTACCCAGTCCACCGTGTAATCGCGCCCGGCGTCCTGCGCGGCCGCCACGAATGCGCCACGCAGCTTCGCACGGGTGGTCTCCGGCGGCGTATCGACCGCGCGTTCGATCATCTCGTCGGTGACGACCCGTGCCACCTGGCCTCTCGACTGCAACAGCGAGTACAGCCCGCGGCCCGGGCGCACATCGTGGTAGGTGAGATCGAGTTGCGCGATCCGCGGATGGTGCAGCTCCAGGCCGTTTTTGGCCGCGTACGAATCGATCAGCTTCTTCTTGATGATCCAGTCGATCTCGGTGTCCACCCCGGACAGGTCGCCCGACTCGACGCCGGTGAGCACGCGCTCCCACAGATCCAGCACCCGGTCCGTCACCGGATCGGTGCCGCGCGCCCGCACGAAGTCGGCTACCCGCCGGTAGTAGTCCCACTGCACGTCGAGGGCGGAGACCTGACCGCCGCCGGCGAGCTTCACGACCCGCCGACCGGTGAGGTCCTCGGAGATCTCCCGAATAGCCCGGATCGGGTTCTCGAATCCGAAATCCTTGACGGGGCGCCCGGCCTCGATCATCTCCAGGACCAACGCCGCCGTGCCGACCTTGAGCAGCGTGGTGGTCTCGCTCATGTTGGAATCGCCGACGATCACGTGCAGCCGCCGGAACTTCTCGGCGTCCGCGTGCGGCTCGTCGCGCGTGTTGATGATGGGCCGCGAGCGGGTGGTGGCGCTCGAGACGCCCTCCCAGATGTGCTCGGCGCGCTGCGAGAGATGGTATGACGCACTTCCGTGCGGGCCGGTGATCACCTTCCCGGCGCCGGCGATGAGCTGGCGGGTCACCAGGAACGGCAGCAGACCCTCGGCCAGCGTGGCGAACTCGCCGCTGCGTTGGACGAGGAAGTTCTCGTGGCAGCCGTACGAATTGCCGGCCGAGTCGGTGTTGTTCTTGAACAGGTAGATGTCGCCGCCGATGCCTTCGTCGGCGAGCCGCTGCTCGGCGTCCAGCACGAGCTCGTGCAGGATGCGCTCCCCCGCCTTGTCGTGCGCCACCAGGGTCGGCAGGTCGTCGCATTCGGCGGTCGCGTACTCGGGATGCGAGCCGACGTCCAGATACAGCCGCGCGCCGTTGCGCAGGAACACATTGGACGATCGACCCCACGACACGACACGCCGGAACAGGTAGCGAGCGACCTCGTCCGGGCTGAGTCGGCGCTGACCGTGGAATGTGCAGGTAATGCCGAACTCGGTCTCGATACCCAGGATTCGCCGCCGCATACGTTCAGCCTAATGATCGGTCCGCGTCACTCTGCGGCAGGCGACAGGGCGGTGCCCACCTCGTCGTCGGTCAGCCGCCGGAATCGGCGCCCGGAGCCGAATCGGTCCAGCACCGCCACCTCCAGCTGCAGCGGGCCGAGTTCGCGCGGCGCGTCCTCACCCACGGCGCCGAGCGCCGCCACCGAGGCCGTTAGCGCGTCGGGCAGCGACCACCCGGCCACGAACGATTCGTCCAGCGAGGCCGCGATCGGCTCGGTGGAACCGCCCATGACGACATAGCGGGACTCGTCGACGATCGAACCGTCGTACGAGATGCGGTAGAGCTGGTCCGAAGCGACGCCGGCGGCCTCCGCTGCGGCGTCATCCTGGCCGGTCACACCGCCCGGCACGGTCGCCACCTCGGCGACGCACAGTTCGACCTCGAACGGCTTCTGATGCTCGGAGAAGATGGAGCCGAGCGTCTGGGCGAACGCGTTGGCCAGCCACCGGCCCGTGACATCCCGGCGGTCGTAGGAGTAGCCGCGCACGTCGGCGAGTCGGATGCCCGCTGTCCGCAGGTTCTCGAACTCGTTGTACCGGCCGACGGCCGCGAAGCCGATCCGGTCGTAGATCTCGCTGACCTTGTGCAGGGTGCGCCAGTTGTTCTCGGCGACGAACAGCACGCCGCCGGCGTAGGTCGTCACCACTACGCTGCGACCACGGCTGATGCCCTTGCGCGCGTACTCGGACCGGTCGCGCATGAACTGCTCCGGTGACGCGTACATCGGCATGGTCATTGCGCGTGTCCCCTTCCGTCCGCTCGTCGATGCCGTGGTGGCCTGGATACAGCCATCGGGTCAGCCACCGGGCCGGAGCCTGCGGTCGGCGACGACGGCGGCTGCCACGGTGCCGACTTCCGCATCGGGGATGCGCAGCGCACCGCTCGCGGTGGCCACCACGACCACGGGGTAGATGTTGCGGTTCATGTCCGGCCCGCCAGTGGCGGTGTCGTCGTCCGCGGCGTCATAGAGCGCCTCGATCGCGGTGCGCACGGCATCGTCCGACGATGCGCCGGCCTCGTATCGCTTCTTCAACGCGGATTTCGCGAAGACCGAGCCCGACCCCACCGCGTGGTACGAGTGCTCCTCGTACCGTCCGCCCGCAACATCGTAGGAGAAGATGCGGCCCGCGTGCGCGGGGTCGCGTTCCGCCCGGTCCAGGTCGTAGCCGGCGAACAGCGGCAGCACCGCCAGGCCCTGCATCGCCGCCCCCAGGTTGCCGCGGATCATCGACGCCAGACGGTTCGCCTTGCCGGGCAGCGACAGCCGGGCGCCCTCGATCTTCTCGTAGTGCTCGAGCTCGAGCTGGAACAGCCGCACCATTTCCAGCGCGATTCCCGCCGTGCCGGCAATGCCGATCATGGAGTGCGAATCGGCGACGAACACCTTCTCGATATCGCGCTGCGCGATCATGTTCCCCATGGTCGCGCGCCGATCGCCGGCCATGACGACACCGTCGGCGCAGGCCAGGGCAACGATGGTGGTGCCATGAGGCAGCTGGGGCAATACTCCGCTCGCGTCGGTACGCGGCAGCATGCCCGGTTCGGCCTTCGTGAGGAAGTCGATGAACGATCCCGTTCCCGGAGTGAGGTAGGCCGCGGGGACGGCCGACGCCGGCCATGGCTGCTCACGCACCACGGTCACTGGCCGCCCTTTTGCACATAGGCCCGCACGAAGTCCTCCGCGTTGGTCTCCAGCACATCGTCGATCTCGTCGAGCAGGTCGTCGGTGTCAGCTGCGAGCTTCTCCCGCCGCTCCTGGCCGCCGCCGGAGTCCGGCGCGGCATCGTCCTCGTCCCCGCCGCCGTGCCGGCTGACGCGTTCCTGTGCCATGCGACTCCCTCTCGGCCTCGACCCGCCGCCGCATCGGCCGGATAACGGCGCCGGCACGGCGGGAGGATGTTGTCTCCGACTCTACCCAGCCTCTCAGCGCGGCGAGGGAGTGCCGGTCAGCGCGTCCACGAGTTCCGCGGCGTCGTCCACCGCGTCCATCAGGGCGCCCACATTGGCCCTGGTGCCCCGCGTCGGGTCCATCATCGGAATGCGGACCAGCGCGTCCCGGCCCACGTCGAAGATGACGCTGTCCCACGATGCGGCCGCCAGCTTGTCGGCGTACTCACGGACGCACCGGCCGCGGAAGTAGGCGCGGGTGTCCTCCGGAGGGTCCGTCATGGCGGTGAGTACGTCGTTCTCCTCCACCAGCCGGTGCATCGAGCCCCGTGCCACGAGTCGGTTGTACAGACCCTTGTCCAACCGGACGTCCGAGTACTGCAGATCCACCAATGCCAGCCGCGGGGCCGCCCACCCGAGACCGTCACGGGCCCGGAACCCTTCCAGCAGGCGGAGTTTCGCCGGCCAGTCCAGCCGGTCGGCCAGCTCCATGGGATCGCGTTCCAGTGCGTCCAGCACCTCGTGCCAGTGCCGCAGGACGTCGGCGGTGCCCGAATCCACGTCATCGCCGTACCGGTCGGCGATGAAGGCGGATGCCGCATCGGCGTAGGCGCGTTGGATGTCCAGACCACGCGCTGTGCGGCCGTCGGCCAGCGCGACGGCCGTGGCGAGCGACGGATCGTGCGAGATGTCGTGCACGGCTGCGACCGGGTTGGCCAGCGCCACCGGCGGCATCGGCCATCCCTGCTCGATCATGGCCAGCACCAGCGCGGTCGTTCCCACCTTGAGGTAGGTGGCGAGCTCCGCCAGATTGGCATCGCCGATGATCACATGCAGCCTGCGGTGCAGGCCAGGGTCGGAGTGCGGTTCGTCACGCGTGTTGATGATGCCGCGCTTGAGCGTGGTCTCGAGGCCGACCTCCACCTCGATGTAGTCCGATCGCTGGCCGAGCTGGAAGCCCGGGGTCTGGCCGGTCGGGCCGAGTCCGACCCGGCCGGCGCCGGTGATCACCTGGCGGGAGGCGAACAGCGGCGTGAGCCCGGTGACGATGTCGGCGAACGGTGTCTCGCGCAGGCACAGGTAGTTCTCATGCGTGCCGTAGGAGGCCCCCTTGCCGTCGACGTTGTTCTTGTACAGCAGCAGCGGCTTCGCCCCCGGAATGGCACTGGCCAACCGGGCAGCCTGTTCCATCACCCGCTCGCCCGCCTTGTCGAACAGCACCGCGTCCATCGGGCCCGTCACCTCGGGTGCGGAGTACTCCGGGTGAGCGTGGTCCACATACAGTCGTGCGCCGTTGGTCAGGATCACATTCGCGGATCCGATGTCGTCGATATCCGGTTCGACGATCGGCCCGTACAGGCTGGACAGGTCGTAGCCGCGCGCATCGCGGAGCGGCGACTCCACCTCGTAGTCCCAGCGGGCCCGCCGGGCGCGGGGCGCGGCGACGGAAGCCGCGTACGCCAGGACCACCTGCGTGGAGGTGACGACGGGGTTGGCCGATGGGTCGCCAGGGACCGAGATGCCGTACTCCACCTCGGTGCCCATCACCCGCCGCGCAGTCAATCCCAGCAGTGCCGTGGTGGGGTCTTCAGTCACACCGTCGAATCTAGCCGCAGCAGGCAGAACGCGGCCGCGGCGGGCGCACCGCTACAGGTACTGTCCCGTCGACGACGCCGTGTCGATGGCCCGCGAACCCTCGGACTGCTTGCCCGAGACCAGGGTGCGGATGTAGACGATGCGCTCGCCCTTCTTGCCCGAGATCCGGGCCCAATCGTCCGGGTTGGTGGTGTTCGGCAGGTCCTCGTTCTCGGTGAACTCGTCCACGATGGCGTCGAGCAGGTGGGTGAGCTGCAATCCGTCGCTGCCCGATTCGATGCGGGACTTGATCGCAGACTTCTTGGCTCGGTCCACGATGTTCTGGATCATGGCGCCGGAGTTGAAGTCCTTGAAGTACAGCACCTCTTTATCGCCGTTGGCGTAGGTGACCTCCAGGAACCGGTTGTCGTCGTCCTCGACGTACATCCGCTCCACGGTCCGCTGGATCATCTCCGCGATGGCAGCGGCGCGGTCGCCGCCGAACTCGGCGAGATCCACCGCGTTGATCGGCAGATCCGGCGTCAAGTACTTGGCGAAGATGTCCCGCGCCGCTTCGGCGTCCGGCCGCTCGATCTTGATCTTCACGTCCAGTCGACCGGGCCTCAGGATCGCCGGGTCGATCATGTCCTCGCGGTTGGAGGCCCCGATCACGATCACGTTCTCCAGACCCTCGACACCGTCGATCTCGCTGAGCAACTGCGGCACGATGGTGGTCTCCACGTCCGAGGACACACCAGAGCCGCGGGTACGGAACACCGAGTCCATCTCGTCGAAGAAGACGATCACCGGCGTCCCCTCGGAGGCCTTCTCCCGCGCACGCTGGAAGATCAACCGGATGGTGCGCTCGGTCTCCCCCACGTACTTGTTGAGCAGCTCGGGGCCCTTGATGTTCAAGAAGTAGGACGTCACCCGTTCTTCACCGCGCACGGCGGCGACCTGCTTGGCCAGCGAATTGGCCACCGCCTTGGCGATCAGCGTCTTGCCGCAGCCGGGCGGTCCGTACAGCAGCACGCCCTTCGGCGGCCGGAGCTTGTATTCGGCGAACAGGTCGGCGTGCAGGAACGGCAGTTCCACGGCGTCACGGATCTGCTCGATCTGCCGGGACAGACCGCCGATGTCGGCGTACGAGACGTCCGGCACTTCCTCCAGCACGAGATCCTCGACCTCGGACTTCGGCACCCGCTCGTAGGCGTATCCGGCTTTGGTGTCCACCAGCAGCGAATCACCAGGCTTCACCGCGATGTCCATGAGCGGCGCCGCCAGCCGCACCACCCGCTCCTCGTCGGCGTGCCCGACCACCAGCGCCCGGTCGCCCTGCAGCACTTCGCGCAGCGTGGCGACCTCACCGGCCTCGTCGAAACCGCCCACCTCCACCACGGTCAGCGCCTCGTTCAGCCGCAACTGCTGCCCTCGCCGCAGGCTGTCCACGTCGACATTGGGCGAGACGGTCAGCCGCATTCGCCGGCCCCCGGTGTACACCTCGACGGTGCCCTCCGGTCCGGGTTCCAGGTACACGCCGTAGCCGCTCGGCGGCTGGGCCAGCCGATCGACCTCCTCGCGGAGTTCCAGCAGCTGCGCGCGGGCGTCGCGCAGCGTAACGACCAGCTTCTCGTTGCGCTCGACGAGCGAGCGGATCTGTGTTTGCGCCTCATCGAGTTCGCGCCGCAGCGGGTGCGGGCCGGCGCCGGAATACGTGGAATCGCTGTGCGTCACCTTGGCTGAGCTCCCCTCACATCCGCTGCTTCTACCCTACCGGCTATGACGCCGCTGCCAGCGGAAGCCGCCGGTCCCACATCAGGCGGTGGACTTCGGCCGCCGGTGCGGGGTGGGCGCGGCCACGCCCGGCGCCAATCTCCGGGCCGTGAGCAGAAACGCGGTATGCGCGATCATCCGGTGTTCCGGCCGGACGGCCAGCCCCTCCAGGTGCCACGGCCGGTGCAGGGTCTCCCAGGCCTCCGGCTCGGTGAACCCGCCGTAGGAACGCAGATCCTCGGCGATCCGGGACAGCTGAGTCGTCGTGGCCACGTAGACGACGAGCACGCCGCCCGGCACCAGGCAGCGGGAGACCATGTCGATCATCGACCAGGGTTCGAGCATGTCCAGGATCACCCGGTCGACCACGCCGTCGAACTCGGCCGCGTCACCCGACCGCAGCTCCCAGGTCGCGGGCGCCTCGCCGAAGAACTGGGTGACGTTGCGCCGGGCGAATTCTTCGTGGTCGGCGCGGATCTCGTAGGAGATCACCGAGCCGGACGGCCCGACGGCGCGCAGCAGGGAGCAGGTGAGCGCGCCCGAGCCGGCGCCGGCCTCCAGGACGCGCGCACCCGGGAAGATGTCGCCCCAGGTGATGATCTGCGCGGAGTCCTTCGGGTAGATCACGGCGGCCCCCCGCGGCATGGACAGCACGTAGTCGGCCAGCAGCGGCCGCAGGGCGAGGTACGGCGTGCCGTTGGCGGAGGTGACGACGCTGCCTTCGGGCCTGCCGATCAGATCGTCGTGGACCAGGGCGCCTTTGTGGGTGTGGAACGTGCCGCCGGCCTCCAAAACGACGGTGTGGTGCCGTCCCTTCGAGTCGGTCAGTTGCACCCGGTCGCCGATCGCGAGCAGTCTGCGATCGGGCTCGGCGTCGGTCATGCGCCGCGCCCCGCCGTGGTCCGCTGGACATCCGCGCGCATGATGACTCCTTCGATCCGGCCGCCCGTGTCCGTCACGGCGAGGTAGGGCAGCGACAGCGCGACCATCCGCTCGATGGCAGCGCCCGGTGCTTCGCCCGGCAGCACGATCATCTCAGGTTCCAACGGGATCACCGACGGGTATGACGCCGCTCGCGGCGTGTCCGCCGTCCGGTCGCCGGACGCGTCGATCAGGCCGAGGGCACGACCGTCCGGTGCCAGCAGCACCAGCGCTTCCCCGGCGGCGGCCGGGGGCACATCCGCCCCTGGCGCGACCGTGCGCGCCGGGCGCATTACCGAGGACAGCGTCATGCCCGGCGGCCAGGAGCCGCGGCGCGGCCATTCCGACCAGGCGCCGACTGCCACGAACAAGGCCATGGTCGCGATGATGACGGCGAGCAGCACTCCGGCACGGTCCGGACGGGACAGCATCGCTGCCGCCCACACCAGCAGTATCGCCGCCACCGCGAATCCGCCGATGACACCGGCGATCGTCCCGGCCCGCTCCGAGCGCCCGAGATGCCAGATCACTGCGCGCAGCACCCGCCCACCGTCCAGCGGCAACGCCGGCAGGATGTTGAAGACGGCGACGATGCCGTTGGCGACAGCCATCTCCAGGACGATGAGCCAGGCGACCGAAAACCGGTCGGTGAGGGTGATGAGCGCCCAGCAGACGAGGGCGAGCAGCGCCGACGCGGCCGGCCCGGCGAACGCCACCAGCGACTCCTCCTTCGCGGAGCGCGGCGCCCTGGCGAGGTGTGAGACGCCGCCGACCACGTACAGGCGTACCTCGTGCACGCGGATGCCGAATGCCGCGGCGGCGGCGCAATGGCCCAGCTCGTGCAGCAGCACGCTCACGCCCAGCAGCACGGCCAGCAGCACGGCGACAGCAACGGACGATCCCACGGTGCCCCCGGTGACCCGGCCGATCACGGGCGTCGCCAGAACGACGATCACAGCCACCGACGCGAACCAGGACGGAGCGATCACGATCCGGATGCCGCGGATCCGTCCGACGCCGATGCCGCGTCGCCATACCGGGGCGCGGCGCGACTGCGGAACGGAGGTCACCGTTCGAGGGTATCCGGCCCGGCGGGCGAGCCGGTGTCGCGATGATCGGAGCCGGGATACGGTGGCAGGGATGACGAAGCCACCGGAGGTCGAGCCGATGCCGCGCAGCCCGCAGGCGGCGCCCGCCCTGCCGCGTCCACTCTCGCCGTCGCGCGCCTCGGACTTCAAACAGTGCCCACTGAAGTACCGGCTGCGCACCATCGACAGGCTCCCCGAGCCGCCGTCCGCAGCGGCCGCCCGCGGCACCCTGGTGCACGCCGCGCTGCAGCGAATGTTCGCGGACGCGCCGACCGCACGCACCGAGTCCGCGGTCGCCGGGGCGCTGCCCGGCATCTGGTCCGAGATGCTGGCGCACGAGCCGGCGTTAGCCGAGCTGCCGGAAGTCTCCGATCTGGGCGCCTGGTTCGACGCCGCGGGGGCTCTGCTGCACACCTACTTCGCCATGGAGGACCCGACCCGATTCGAGCCGGAGGCGTGCGAGCTGTTGGTGGAGACCACCCTCGGCCATGGCGTACCGGCGCGCGGCGTGATCGACCGGCTGGATGTGAGTCCCACCGGGTTGATCCGCGTCGTCGACTACAAGACCGGCCGGGCACCGGCGGCCGCGTTCGCCGACGGCGCGCTGTTCCAACTCAAGTTCTACGCGCTCATGCTGCTCCGGCTGCGTGGCGTGGTGGTGGCACGGCTGCGATTGATCTACCTGGGCGACGGCCAGTTCCTGGAGTACACCCCGGACCGGGCCGGGCTCGAAGCGTTCGAAAGCAGCGTCTCCGCCCTGTGGGGTGCGATCAGCGAGGCCACCGCTACGGGGAATTTCCCGCCGAAGCGCAGTCGGCTGTGCGACTGGTGCGCCTTCAAGCCGTTCTGCCCGGAGTTCGGGGGAACGCCGCCGCCGTACCCGCACCGCGTCCAGCACACCGCGGGCGCCGCTGCGGCGTCATACTCCGGCGATTAAGGTCGCTGACGTGACCTCCTCGGTACCCGCACCCGCCGCGGCGCCCGCCTATTACGACCGACTCGGCCCGGGCCGGTTCCGCTCGACCGGCAGCGCCCAAGGCGCCTGGGGCCACGAGCAGCAGCACATGGCACCGATCTCCGGCCTGCTCACCCAGGCGATCGAGGAGTGCGCGCCGCGCGACGACCTGATGATCTCCCGCATCGCCTTCGACATCCTCGGGGTCATCACGATGGGCCCGGTCGACGTCGAGGCGCGGCTGATCCGCCCAGGTCGCACCATCGAGCTGGTCGAGGCCGAGATGTCGGTCGCCGGACGCGTGGTGGTGCGGGCGATCGCCTGGCGGCTGGCCGTATCGGACACCACGGCCATCGCCGGGACCGACGTACCGCCGATGCCGGGGCCGGACAAGGGCACCCCGTGGCGAGGAAGCGAGATCTGGGACGGCGGATTCATCCGCACGCTGCAATTCCGGGTGCTGCCCGGATGGCAACCGGGCCGTGGCCGGGTGTGGCTCACCAGCGATACGGCGCTGGTGGCCGGCGAGGAGGCGTCACCGCTCGCGCGCTACCTGCGCCTGGTGGACACGGCCAACGGCATTGCGGTGCGCGCCGACCCGGCGACACTGCTGTTCCCCAACACGGATCTGACGGTGCACCTGGTCCGCCAACCTGTGGGCGACTGGATCGGACTGGACACGACGGTGTCGTTCGGCGCGGACGGGGTCGGGCTGACGGCATCCGTGCTGCACGATGTGGCCGGCCCGATCGGCCGGGCCGCCCAAACGCTCACGCTGCGGCCGGTCGGCGACATCCACGCGGTGCGGCCGCCGACAGCGACGCCGTTCGCCACCTGACGCATGCGCCATCCCGATCGGGCAGCGTCCCCTTCTACATGCGGCAGGATCGGATGTCCGACGCGATGATCGCCCGGGCGCCGATCGCGGCCAGCGCATCCATCACCGGATTCGACTCGCGGCGCGCCACCATGACGCGGACCGCGACCCAGTCGTGATCCGCCAGCGGGGACACCGTCGGCGAGTCGACGCCCGGGGTGATCGCTGTCGCCTCGTCGAGCAGTGTGCGCGGGCAGTTGTAATCGAGCATCAGGTACTGCTGCCCGAAGACGACCCCTTTGAGTCGCTCGACCACCTGCACGGCATCGGGTTTCAGATCGCCGTTCGCGGACCGCGCCACGACGACGGCCTCGGAGTTGCAGATCGTCTCGCCGAACGGCGCCAGCGCGTGCTGCTGTAGCGTTCGGCCGGAGCCGACGACATCGGCGATGGCATCGGCGAGCCCCAGCTGGACGGAGATCTCCACGGCTCCGTCCAGGCGGATAACGGTGGCCGAGAGCCCGTGGCCGGCAAGGTAGCTCGTGACCAGATTGGGGTAGGCGGACGCGATGCGGGCACCGTCCAGGTCGGTGAGTTGCCAGGTCCTGCCGAGCGGGGCGGCGAAGCGGAACGTGGAGTGCCCGAATCCGAGGGGCAGCACCTCGTGCACCGGCGCCCCGGAGTCGAGCGCCAGGTCCCGGCCGGTGATACCGAGATCCAGCTCGCCGGAGCCCACGTAGACCGCGATGTCCTTGGGGCGCAGGAAGAAGAATTCGACGCCGTTCGCCGTGTCCAGCACGGTGAGGTCCCGACCGTCGTTGCGCTGCCGGTAGCCGGCTTCGCGGAACATCTCGGCCGCGGGCTCGGAGAGGGTGCCCTTGTTCGGTACTGCGATCTTCAACATGGTGGTCCTTCGCAGGGTGTCGGCGGGCGGGTATGACGCTGTTCGCGTCATCGCCGGGCCGCCGGATTGTGCTGGTGGCTGGCTGCGTGGCGGGCGGCGATCGACCGGCCCGTTTGAGGATCGACCGATCGCCTACAGATGCCGGTACACCTGCTCGAGGCTGATGCCCCGGCCGATCATGATCACCTGCATGCGGTAGATCAGCTGGGAGACCTCCAGCGCCAGCGCGTCGTCGCTCTCGTGCTCGGCGGCCAACCACACTTCGCCGGCTTCCTCCAGGACCTTCTTGCCCTGCGCATGTACGCCGGCGTCGAGCGCGGCCACCGTGCCGGACCCAGCGGGCCTCGTCGTGGCGCGCTCCTGCAGTTCGGCGAAAAGCGAGTCGAAGGTCTTCACGATGTCCCATTGTTTCATCCCGGCCCCGTAGGCTGGCACTCGCCATGACCATGCCCCCGACGCCGCCCTCCCGCCTGCCGGCCGCGCCGCCATCGACCGACAGCGATGCCACGGCCCGTCAGGGCGACGGCGGCGTGCTGGACCGGCTGCGCCGGCGCACCGCCACGGCCGCTGTGATCCCGCTGGCGTGTGCTGCTGCGCTCGCCGTGTCCGGCTGGGTGTGGCCGGCCTGGCTCGCGGGGACCGGTGGTGTGGTGCTGGGCGGGCTCGCCGTCGCGCTGTGCCTCTTCGCCGCCGGTGTGCTGCTGCACCGGGCTCGACGGTGGCACCAGGCACGGGCCGAGGCCGATGCGTGGGTGCGCGGTTGGGCCGAGGCGACCGTGTCGGCGCGTCTGGTTCCGGCCGGCTGGGCGAAGGCCGTATGCACCACGGGCGTACCACTGCACTCGGGTCGCGGCGCGATCCCGATGCTGCGCCGAGAGCGGCGATTCCGGTCCGGGGTGCTGCCCTTGAAGGCCGTGAGCGGCCCCCTGGCAGCGGGCGTCGCCGTGGTAGTGCATGCACGTACGGACGGAGACATGCCCAAACGGGGGGACCAGATCCAGGTGGTCGCGCTGCGCCCGCGAGGACCGATCCTGATCGGCCGCTTGGACGACGGCGCGGTCTTCGCCGCCGACCGTTGGTCGATCGGGGCGGGCTGAACGCCGGCCGCGCCTACCGGAGTCGCGCGGCCCGGCGACGCGCCTTGGCGAGGGTCTTTCGGCGTTCGGCGTCCTGTTCCGCCGCCTGCTCCGTGCCCACCGACGCGTGCCCGTTCGACCTCGGGTCGGCCGTGCCGTTCGCGGTCGTCAGCACCGCCGACGGCTGTTGATTGCCCGGCACGTGCCCGCGCCCGGCCAGGATCGGATCCAGGAACTGTCCGGTGTACGACGCCGGGTGCGCAGCGACCTCCTCCGGGGTGCCCTGCGCGACGATCTGGCCGCCGCCCGCACCGCCTTCCGGACCCATGTCGATCACATAGTCGGCGCACTTGATGACGTCCAGGTTGTGCTCGATCACGACGACGGTGTTGCCCTTGTCCACCAAGCCGTTCAGCACGCCGAGCAGTTTCTCCACATCGGCGAAGTGCAGACCCGTGGTGGGCTCGTCGAGGATGTACACGGTCGAGCCGGTGGAGCGCTTCTGCAATTCGGAACCGAGCTTCACGCGCTGGGCCTCGCCGCCGGACAGTGTCGGCGCCGGCTGGCCGAGGCGGACGTAGCCGAGGCCCACATCGACCAATGTTTTCAAATGTCGATGTATTGCACCAATGGGTTTGAAGAACTCCTCCGCTTCGGCGATCGGAGTGGCCAGCACGTCGGCGATGGTCTTTCCCTTGTAGCGAACCTCCAGCGTCTCCCGGTTGTAACGGGCGCCATGGCACACCTCGCACGGCACATAGATGTCCGGCAGGAAGTTCATCTCGATCTTCAGGGTGCCGTCGCCATGACACGCCTCGCAGCGGCCACCCTTCACATTGAACGAGAACCTGCCCTGGCTGTAGCCGCGAACCTTGGCCTCCGTGGTCGCCGCGAAGAGCTTGCGAATGTGGTCGAACACGCCGGTGTACGTGGCTGGGTTGGAGCGCGGTGTACGCCCGATCGGCGACTGGTCGACGCCGACCATTTTGTCCACCAGGTCGATGCCGGTGACCCGGGTATGGCGGCCCGGCACCTGCCGGGCACCGTTGAGCCGGTTGGCCAGCACCGCGTGCAGGATGTCGTTGACCAGGGTGGACTTGCCCGATCCTGACACGCCGGTGACCGCGACCAGACAGCCCAGCGGGAACGCGACATCGATGTTCTTGAGGTTGTGCTCCTTGGCGCCGACCACAGTGAGCTGCCGGGCGGGATCGACTGCGCGTCGCTTCCTCGGCACCGGAATGGACCGGCGCCCGGAGATGAACGCGCCGGTGGCTGAGTCTTCGCTGGCGGTCAGCTCGTCCACCGTGCCGGACACCACGACGTGCCCGCCCTCCTCGCCGGCGCCGGGGCCGATGTCTACCACATGGTCGGCGGCGCGGATCGTGTCCTCGTCATGTTCGACGACGATCAGTGTGTTGCCCAGATCACGCAGACGGGTGAGCGTCTGGATCAGCCGGTGATTGTCGCGCTGGTGCAGGCCGATCGACGGCTCGTCCAGCACGTAGAGCACACCGACGAGCCCGGACCCGATCTGCGTGGCCAGGCGGATGCGCTGTGCTTCCCCACCGGACAATGTGGCCGCGGCGCGGTCCAACGAGAGATAGTCCAGGCCGACGTCGAGCATGAAGCCCAGGCGCGCGTCGACCTCCTTGAGGACGCGGCGGGCGATCATCGACTCGCGTTCCGAGAGATCGAGGCCCGGGAAGTACGCGGCTGCCTCCCGGATCGACAGCGCGGAGACCTCGGCGATGTTCAGCTCACCGGCGGTGGGGTGCGCGAGGGTGACTCCGAGGATCTCCGGCTTCAGTCGGGTGCCGTGGCATGCGGGACAGGGCACGTCGCGCATGTAGCCCTCGTACTTCTCCCGGGCCAGCTCGGAGTCCGTTTCGGCAGCACGCCGTTCGATGAACGGGATCACACCTTCGAAGTCGGCGTAGTAGGAGCGCTGCCGTCCATAACGGTTCCGGTAGCTGATGTGCACCTGGACATCGGAGCCGCGCAGAACGGCGTCACGCGCCTTCGCCGGCAGTTTCCGCCACGGCGTGTCCACGGAGAAGCCCATGCTGCCGGCCAGGCCCTCCAGCATGCGCACGAAGTAATCCGACGTGGTGCCGCGCGACCACGGATGGATCGCGCCGCCGGCGAGGGACAGCTCCTCATCGGGGACGATCAGTTCCGGGTCCACCTCCTTGCGCATGCCCAGGCCGGCGCACTCCGGGCAGGCACCGAACGGGGAGTTGAACGAGAACGACCGAGGTTCGAGTTCATCGACGCTCAACGGGTGATTGTTCGGGCAGGCGAGTCGCTCGGAGTAGCGACGTTCGCGCGCGGGGTCGTCCTGGGGCAGGTCGACGTAGTCGATGATGACCACGCCGTCGGCGAGCCCGAGCGCAGTTTCCACCGAGTCCGTCAGCCGCTGCTGCGCGGACGATTTGTTGGCGAGCCGATCCACCACCACGTCGATGGAGTGCTTCTCCTGTTTCTTCAGCGTGGGCGGGTCGGTGAGCTGATGCACCACGCCGTCGATGCGGGCGCGCGCATAGCCCTGGGCCTGCAGCGAATCGAGCAGGTCGACGTATTCCCCCTTGCGCTCCCGGACCACCGGGGCGAGCACCTGGAATCGCGTGCCGTCGGGCATCTCACGCACCCGATCGACGATCTGCTGCGGCGTCTGGCGGGCGATCGGCTCTCCGCAGACGGGGCAGTGCGGATGGCCGATCCGGGCGAACAGCAGACGCAAGTAGTCGTAGATCTCGGTGATCGTGCCGACCGTGGAGCGCGGATTGCGCGAGGTGGACTTCTGGTCGATCGACACCGCAGGCGAGAGGCCTTCGATGAAATCGACATCGGGCTTGTCCATCTGGCCGAGGAACTGACGCGCGTACGACGACAACGACTCGACGTAGCGCCGCTGCCCCTCCGCGAAGATGGTGTCGAACGCGAGCGACGACTTGCCGGATCCGGACAGCCCGGTGAAGACGATCAGGGCATTGCGCGGCAACGTCAGATCGACATTGCGCAGGTTGTGCTCCCGCGCACCCCGGACTATCAGCTGCTGATCGCTCACGATCACCCATGCTAGGCGGGGCCACCGACAGGGTTGCATCGCCGCTGGTGGCGAGATCGTCGTACGGCCGTGCGAGTATGACGCCATGCACGTGTCAGTCTCCTCCCCGCTCCCCTGGGCCCTCGTCGGATTCGGCTCCGGTGGGCGCGTTTTCCACGCGCCACTGATCGCGTCCGCCGACCGGCTCAACCTGGTCGCGGTGGTCACCACGGATCCGCAGCGCCGCGCGCAGGTGGCGGCGTCACTGCCCGGCGCCCGTTGCGTGGTCGATCTGGCCGCCGCTGCAGCCGCCGGCGCGGTCGGGGTGACCATCTCGACGCCGCCGGCCACCCACCTGCCGCTGGCGCTCGAGGCCATCCGTCTCGGCCTGCACCTGGTGGTGGACAAGCCGTTCGCCCTGGACCTGGCCGGGGCACGCCGTATCGCCGACGCCGCGGACGCCGCCGGGGTAGCGGTGTTCCCGTACTTCAACCGGCGCTGGGATGACGATTTCCTGACGGTGCGGGCACGGACGCGGGAGGGCCGACTCGGCACGGTGCAACAGTTCGAATCGAGGCTGGACCGCTCCCGCCCGGTCAAGGAAGGCTGGTCGTCCGACCCGGCACACGGCGGCGGACTGCTACTTGATCTCGGTCCGCACCTCGTCGATCAGGCCCTGCTCCTGCTGGGGCCGGCGGTGTCGGTCGGAGCCCGGTTGGACACGGTTCGCGACGGGGCCGGCGCCGAGGACGGCGTCATACTCGATCTGATGCACGAATCCGGGGCGCGCAGCGTGCTGTCCGCGTCGCTGGCAGCGCCCGCGGCCGGGCCACGGTTCCTCGTGCAGGGATCCGCCGGCGGCGTGCGCATCGAAGGCTTCGACGGGCAGGAGGCGCAACTGAAGGCGGGCCGTTCGCCACGCTCGGTCGGTGCCGCCTGGGGCGTCGAGAGCCACCGCGTCGCCGTGGTCCACACGGTGGACGGCGCCACGACGGAGTTGCCGCTGGAACCGGGTCGGTGGGACACGTTCTATCCGGCAGTCGCGGCCGCGCTCGCCGAGACGGCAGCGGCGCCGACGGCGGTCGGCGATGCGATCGCCGTCGCCCGGGTGCTCGACGCTGCACGCGTCGCGTCTGCGCGCGGCTGCCGTGTGAGCCTGACCGGTGACGATGCGGGCAGCGCCGCGTGACTCGCCGCGGAGGCGACGCGCGACACGCCGATCGGAATGCGACTTGCATCTGTGCCGTGCAGCCATTACATTGACATTACTAACGCATTACCCGAAAGGTTGCTGGCGGGATGCGTTGGGACACAAGCCTTCTGCGGCGGTGAGGGCGTACACCGGTCGCATTCCCGATGGTGACGGGGCTAGCTCATCTGCTGGCCCCGTCACTGCTTTCTGGGCGCCGACGTGCCGGTGGGCCCCATTGTCCGGGTAGCGTCCGGGTATGGGCACCGTCGAATACACCGGCCATGTGGCGGCGGGCGGGCCGCCCGGCAGCCGCCTGGCCGGCGGTCTCACGGTCATCAAGATGTCCGTCGGACCGATGGACAACAACGCCTACTTGCTGGTGTGCAGGGACACCCGTGACGCGCTCCTGATAGACGCGGCCAACGACGCCGACCGGCTGCTGGCATTGCTCGCCGTCCAGCAGCCTGCCGTCCGGCTCGCGGGCGTGCTGACCACGCACCGCCACCAGGATCATTGGCAGGCCCTGACGCGTGTGCTGGCGGCAACCGGCGCAGCAACCTTGGCCGGCGCGGCGGACGCCGACGGACTGCCTGTCCCCGTCGACGTACGGCTCGAGGACGGCGACCGCATCACCGTGGGCGCCGTGTCCCTCGCCGTGATCGCGCTGCGCGGTCACACCCCCGGTTCCATCGCGATCCGGTATGACGAACCCTCCGGGGCGGTCCACCTGTTCACCGGCGACAGCTTGTTTCCGGGCGGGCCGGGGCGCACCGCGTCGGCGAGCGACTTCACGTCGCTGATGGACGATCTCGAAGCCCGCGTATTCGGCCCGCTACCCGACGGCACATGGGTCTACCCCGGACACGGCGACGATACGACCCTGGGCGCCGAACGCCCACACCTGGCCGAGTGGCGGGCCCGCGGCTGGTAACACACCGCGCCGTCGACGTCCCGCGGCTGACTCCCGACTGATCACGCAGACGACGGGCGATGGGCCATGACGCGGACCTGCTACGCAGCGCCGGTGCCGCCGGCAGGCGCAGGGTTGATGATGCGCCCCCACGTGCCCTTGTTCCCCCACAGGTTCTGACGCATCCCCTCCAGTTGCAGTACCTGACTGTGATCGACGAACAGGTTCACCTCGTTGCCGTAGTTCTTCAGGTACCACTCGAACACCAGCGGGTCGGCAGCCTCGAACATCACGCGTTCGATGCCGAGGCCGTTCATGATGGCCGCGGCCGCCGACGTGTTCCATTCGGTCACGTTCTCGGTGATGCCCTCGGATTCGATCATGATGATCGACGCGCCGGCGTCCAAGGCCCGTCTGCCGCGGTCGATCAGATCGCCGATGTCCTTCTTGGTGTCGGCGGCGAGTTCGGCGGCACTGGAATCGCCGCCGGAGCCGATCTGGATGCCGAGTTCGGGCTTCGCCTTCAGCCCGGCCGCGACGACCCGTTCGACGAGCCGTTCCAGCCCCGTGGTGGGCATCATGATGAATCCGGTCGAGATCTCGATGACGTCGAAGCCGATCTCCTTCGCCTCGGCGAGATAGCGGTCCACGGCATCCGCTCCGTAGCGCAGTACCGTTTCGATCCAACCACCCGACGAGACATAGGCATCGTGCTCATGCGCGATCCCGTTGATGGCCCGCACCTGCGATGGCGGCATGAGCGCAAAGGAGCCACCGGCCCACTTGATGCCATCCACCCACGGTCCGGCGACATCGAAGACGTCCTGCATATGCCGCGTGCCGTAAGCGAAATAATGCGGGGCGCGGATCTCGGTTAGTCCCCTCGGCCGCGGCTTCGGCGGCCGCCACGCGCGAGGCACGAAGTTGAACGACACGTCATAGTCGATGCTGCTCGTCGTCATATCGGTTTCCCTTCCTTGCGATAGGCCCCCGTCTCGAAAAATTTCGTCAGCGACTTCCGTCCGCCGTCGGGACGCGACGCAGGAGATTCGTGAGATCGGCCGTCTGCGCGTTGTCGAGGTCATGCACCGTGTCGGCGATCTCGTCACGCAACTCCGACCCGACGAACCGCGCAGTGACGGCGTCAAACTTCGCGCGCGCGTCGCCCCACCGGAACGGATCAGTGGTAAATCCGCGGTAACCGTCGCGGGCCGTCCGGATCGTTGCCCCGGAGGTGAGCGTCACCTCCAATTCGGCGGGCATCTCGGCAGGAAAACGCGCCGAGAAGCCGGCATCCGGTTCGATCTGCACCCGGCGCATCAGCGCCTGCACGTCGTCGGCGACGATCCGGTCCGGTGCGTACTGCCGCGGTGTCAGTTCGCCGTCCAGCAGAACGACGGCGAGCATCCAGGGCAACGAATGATCGGCCTCCTCCTTGGTTCGGACGGCGCGCTTGTCGCCTTCCTCCCCTCCGCCGATGATCGAGTAGGCGACATCAAAGGTGCGCAACCGAACCCGCGCGATCTGCGCCGCGTCGAAACCGGGCTGCGCCCGCGCATCCTGCGCGGCATCCAGTGCCGATTGGGAATGGATCTCGGCGTTGTGCTTCTTGACGACGGTCCGCCGCACGGACTCGAGATCCTCTGCGGCCCAATCGATGTCGAATGGCCCGGACACCGATTGCTTGAATCCCTTGTTGCCCTCGAAGACCAGTTCCGGGCCGGTGATCCCGCGTTCGGCCAGTTGCGCGGCGAAGACCGCATTGCGCGACACGTGCGCGTAGGCGAGGCCCTTCCAATTGCTCAAGTTTCCGGTGCGCGTCACCCGCAGCGCCACATTCGCGGTGCCGGCCATGGCGATCGCATTCGCGGCCTGGCCACTCGTCAGGCGCATGGCCTTGGCCGCGCCCGCGGCGGCAGCGAACGCGCCCTGCGTGGTGTGGTCGAAACCGCGGGCGCGTACCGGGGCGACGTCGGCCAATCGCGTGTGCACCTGGTAGGCGACCGCGAGGGCGGTTAGCAGTTCCGCGCCGCTGGCGTGGACCTTCTCCGCCGCTGCCAGCACCGCACCGAAGTTGTCGGACGGGTGGTTCGTCTCGCCCTTGGCGAGGTAGGCGTCCATGAAATCCAGGTACCGCGACAGCGCGCTGGTGTAGAACGCGGCGAGGCTTGCGTTCGTGGACCCGCCGCCGATCAACGAACAATCGCCGGCCCCACACTCTTCCACTACCAGCTCGCGGATCGCGACCAGGGGCGGCGCGTCGAGCGCACCGATGGCGACACCCACGGTGTCCAGCACCCGGATCTTCAGTTCCTGAAGCGCGTCGTCGCTCAGGTCGCCTGCTGTGCATCCGGTGGCGAACGCCGCCAGGTCCTGTACCTCGGTCATGGCCTCTCCGTTCCGTATGAGGTAAGGCTAGGCTTACCTGACCGAAGCGGCGGTGCTCTGTGAGGCGGATCTCCCCGGGGTCCGTCCCGGTGGCGCGATCCACTACCGGTTCAACGCACCGGTATGTAGCGCGACCACCAGTCCAGGATGGCTTCGAACCGCGCAACGCGGTGCTTCGGCCTGCCCGATCGGGATAGCTCGTGCCACTCACCGGGGAAGAGAAGCATCTCGGCCTGGTGTCCACGGGACTTCAGCGCCACGAACAGGCGCTGGGCCTGCTCGATCGGGCATCGCCAGTCCTGTTCCGAATGGACGATGAGCAGCGGGATCCCGATGCGGTCGGCGTACTCCAGCGGCGACTTCGCGCGCTGATCCACCGGGTCCGAGCCCACGTAGGACGCCACGAAGAAATAGCCGATATCCGACGTCCCGGTCAGCGAGTCCCAGGCGTTCACGGCGCGCTCGGACGACCGTCTCCGGGTCGGTGAGACGCCGCGGCGTCCCGCCCGAGTACGGGACCGCCCACAGCCCGGATGTCCGGCCCGCGAAATCGACCCCGTCGAACTCGGCGCCCACGTAGAACAGCGTGTCGCCGACCACCACCGGGGCCGTCGCGTCGCCGGCGGAGGTCACGATGGCGCGTCCGAGGCCCGGCTCGGCACGGTCTGCGGCGACGGCTGCGATCTCCGAGCGCACCGAGTCCACGCTCACCGTGCGGGTGTACACGATCTCCCGGCCATCCGGGGTGAAGGCGGGGCGCCCGATGGCGACGTTCTCGCCGGTCACCTGCCGCGGAGTGGAGTCGGGAAGGGCGGCGCCGTCCGGCCCGATCAGCTCGAGCACGAAGATCTGCTCGCGCCGGTCCCCGGTGAAGCCGCGGCCGTCCGTCCGGTACGAAAGCGACGTGATCCGGCGCGGCGGTTCCTCCTCGGCGGACGGTCCTGTGCCGGAGCCCGCGCAATCGCCGTCATCAACCGGTGGCCGGTATTGCCGCCCGTCCGAAGCGCTGGACGAGGTGCCCGAGGAAGCGGCGGAGGAAGTGCCCGAGGAAGTGGCTCGATCGGCATCGCTATCGGCCGCGACGGTTCCGTAGCGCCCGGGCTCGGGCACTGCCGCCAGGTAAGCAATCGTCCGACCGTCCGGGGAGAACACCACCGAGGAGGCGCCCAGCGGATGCTCGGCGAGCTGGAAGGGCTCGCCGCCGTCCAGCGCCATGGCATACAGCTGCGAGGGGCCAGTACGTCCGGCGCGAAGAAAGACCACCATGGCGCCGTTGGGCGAGACCACCGGCGCCGAATCACGGGGTCCCCGTGTCAACTGCACAGCAGGCGCCTCCCGGCACAGCTTGCGCAGCACGCCGCGGTACATGTCGGCGTCGACATCGGGCGTGGACAGCGCCGCGAGGACCGTTCCGGCGCCGATGATCGCCGGGCGGCCATAGGCGCGGAACAGTGCCAGGTCGCTGGGCTTCACGGTGTGAGTTTAGTGAGCATCCGGGCCGGAATGGCGCGCTCTGGCCTCGCCGATGCGCGCGCGCCGCTCCCGGGCACTGACCAGCACGCTGGCCGCCACGGCGATCGCCAGGATGGAGCCCACCACGGCGAGTGACACACCGGGGCTGATCTCCGGCGCCCACCGGATCGGCTCGCCGCCGGCGAGGAACGGCAGCGAATTCTCGGCCAGTGCCTCCAGCACCAGCTTGGTGCCGATGAACAGCAGGATGAACGCCAGGCCCTTGCCCAGGAAGCGCAGCCGATCCAGCAGCGCCCCGAGCAGGAAGTACATCTCGGAGAGCCCCAGCAGGGCGAAAGCATTGGCCGTGAAGACCAGGAAGCCTTCCTTGGTGAGCCCGAAGATCGCCGGTATGGAGTCGAGAGCGAACACGATGTCCGTGAAGCCGAGTGCCACGATCACCGCGAGCAGCGGCGTCGCCATCCGCTTGCCGTCCCGCTGCACCAGGAACTTCTCGCCCTCGTAGTCCGGTGACATCGGCATGATCCGGCGCAACAGCCGCACCGAGCCCGGTTCCTTGTGCTCCGCCTCGGGCTTGCTGCGGAGCAGGTTGACGCCGGTCACCAGCAGGAACGCGCCGAAGAGGTAGAACACCCAGGAGAAGCTGTGGATCAGCGCCGCGCCGGCCGCGATCAGGCCACCGCGCAGCACCAGCGCGATACCGATTCCGATCAGCACCACTTTGCCCTGCAACGGTCGCGGAACCCGGAATGCCGACAGGATGATCGCGAAGACGAACAGGTTGTCGACGCTCAGGGCGTATTCCGTCACGTACCCGGCGAAGAATTCGCCGGCGTAGCGGCCGCCGGACGTCACCCAAATGCCCAGGCCGAAGATCACGGCGAGGGTGACGTATCCGCCGACCCAGGTCGCGGCCTCGGCCACGGAGATCTCGTGCGCCTTGCGCCCGAAGAACAGGCTGAAGGCGAAGATCGCAGCGATACCGACGATGACCACGATCCAGACCCACAGGGGCACTGACATTCGAATTCTCCTCCGGTCGACGCGTGCACAGCATCGCCGGAGGTCTCTTCCGCCACCAAGGCGTCAGCGCACATCGGTGGCCCGCGATGCCGGGGAACCCTCAGGTTCGCCGTGTTGACGACACCGCCGCGGAGAAACGGGAATACTCCCCTCCAAGCTGCACCAGTCTGCCATAGTTCCCGGACGGGCGTGGCTGCCGCCGGAGGTCTGGCAGGCTGTATCCATGACACTGGGCCGGTTGCTGCGCACACGCGCCCGGCGTCTCATCGCTGTCGCGGTAGTGGCGCTCGTCGCCGTCGGTGTGCTGGTGGCGTCCGCTGTGGCGACACGGCCCGCGCCGATCGTTCCGCGGGACCTCACCATCGCCGTGCCGGCTGGCCCGGGAAGCGACGGCACGATCGACCTGGACGCGTCGCTGTACCTCCCAGCGGTCACACCCGCCCCCGCCGTGATCGTCGCGCACGGCTTCGGCGGGTCGAAGAACTCCGTCGCCGACGATGCGCGCCGCCTCGCTGCGGCCGGCTTCGTCGTGCTGACGTATTCGGCGCGGGGTTTCGGTGCTTCGGGCGGTCGCATCGCGTTGGATTCGCTGGACTACGAGGTTGCCGACGCACGATCCCTGGTCGATTACCTGGCTCGGCAGCCCGAGGTCACGAAGGACTCCCCCGGAGACCCGCGGGTCGGCGTCACGGGCGGCTCCTACGGCGGCGCGCTGTCGTTGATGCTGGCCGGCACCGACCCCCGGGTCGACGCCGTGGCGGCGGTCGCCACCTGGAACAACCTGCAGCAGGCGCTGTTCCCGAACAACGTCGTCGCCGTCAAGGTCGGCGGCAGCCCACCCGTGCCCAGCGCCCCTGCGAGTCCCCTGACGCCTGCATACGCTCCGGCGGGCCCCGACGGCGTCTTCAAGCAGGCCTGGACGGCGTCGCTCATCATGTCCGTCGCAGCGGCCGGATCGGCTGCCGATCCGACCGCCAGCGGGTATGACGCCGCCCGCGGCGGCACCGCCGCCGAGGGCCCCGGGTCGGGTGCCGACAGACGTCCTCCCGAGGCGAGCACGGCGGGATGCGGGCGACTCACCGCTGAGCTGTGCGCCGCCTACGTGCAGGTCGCCACGACCGGGCACGCATCACCGGCGATGACGAAGCTGCTGGCGAGATCCAGTCCGGCACAGGTGGTGTCGCACATCACCGCACCCACACTGCTGGTGCAGGGGGAACAGGACACGCTGTTCGGGCTCGACCAGGCGGACGCCAACGCCCGCGCGATCGCCGCCGCCGGAACCCCCGTCGCGGTGAGCTGGTACCCGGGCGGGCACAGCGGAGGCGGTCTCGACGTGCAGTCCCAGGACCGGATCACGAACTGGTTGCGCTACTACCTGGCAGGCCGGGGTCCGGCGCCGTCGCTCGCGTTCCGCTACGACATCGCCGGATCGGTCACGCAGCGCGGCGTTGCCCAGACCCGGACCCTCGAGGTCGCCGGCTATCCGGCGCTGCGCGGCGGTGCCACCGCGCAGCAGTCGGTGACGATATCCGGCCGGACGCAGACGATCATGAATCCGCCCGGCGGCGAGCCGGCCGCGCTCACGTCGCTGCCCGGGGTGGGTTCGCTGGCGTCCGGCGCGCTGGGCGCCCTGACCGCGTTGCCCGGGCAGACGGCCCAATTCGTTTCGGAACCACTGACCGCACCGCTGGTGGTGACAGGGTCCGTGACCGCCTCGCTGACGGTCTCCCGCGTGCCGGCTCCGGATGCGGCGGTGGCCGCCGGCGGCGACGATTCGGCCGTGCTGTACGTGTCCTTGATCTCCGCCGACCCCGCGGCGACCGCACCAGGCGGCGGCACTGCCGCCCCCACTGCAAGCCCCTCGGGCTCCGGGGAGGCGTCCGCCTCCGGTCAGAGCGACCTTTCGGCAGCGCTGTCCGGCCTCGGTTCGGGGCCGGCGGGCGGCGCCGTCGCACCCATCCGCATCGAGCATCTGCCCGCGGACGGCACGCCCGTCGCCGTGACCGTGAGGCTCCCGGCCGTCGCCTTCCAGATCGCTGCGGGCAAAGCACTGGGTGTGCGTGTCGCCACCACCGATCAGGGCTTCCCGGCGTCGGCCGAGCCCGCTGCCTACCGTGTCTCGCTCGCCGTGGATCCCGACTCACAGGACGTCGCCCGCAGCACGGTGCAGGTGCCTGCCGTGGGCGGAACCCGCATCAACAATGACGAGAACCCACTGTGGTGGGCCGTCGCCTTGGGGCTGGTCGTGCTCGCCGGCATCGTGGCGCTCTCCCTCGCCGGCCGGGGGCCGAGGCGCCGCGCCGCGGCCGGCGCCGAGGGCGGCGTCATACCCGATGCAGCGTCCGAAGCACCGGACAGCACCGCGCGCGCGACCTCCGGCGCAGCAGTGGGCGCCGCTGCCGCTTCGCCGACGAATCCCACCCAGGAGGCGCCCGACGGCGAAGATGCACCGGAGGCCCACCGCACGCGTGCACCCGGGGGCAGTGCCCTGCCCGATGCCCTGCCCGATGCCGTGCCTGCGCCGGCCGAACCGCTGATCGTCAGCGGGCTGCGGAAGCAGTACCCGGGCGGAGTCACGGCTGTCGCCGACGTGTCGTTCACGGTGCGGCGCGGCCAGGTCCTCGGCCTGCTGGGGCCGAACGGCGCGGGCAAGACCACCACGCTGCGCATGGTGATGGGGCTGATCAGCCCGTCGGCCGGGGAAATCCGACTGTTCGGCGAACCGGTCCATCCGGGCGCGCCGGTGCTGGCCCGGGTGGGCAGTTTCGTGGAGGGTGCCGGATTTCTGCCGCACCTGTCCGGCCGGGCGAACCTGGACCTGTACTGGCGCGCCACCGGGCGCCCAGCGGACGCGGCGTTCATGGATCAGGCGCTGGCCATCGCCGGGCTCGGCAGCGCGATCACGCGCAAGGTACGCACGTACTCGCAGGGCATGCGTCAGCGCCTGGCCATCGCCCAGGCGATGCTCGGCCTGCCGGAACTGCTGCTCCTGGACGAGCCGACGAACGGACTCGACCCGCCGCAGATCCACGCGATGCGCGAAGTGCTGCGCCGCTATGCCGCGACCGGCCGCACGGTACTGATCTCCAGCCACCTGCTCTCCGAGGTGGAGCAGACCTGCACGGACGTCGTCATCGTGTCGCTGGGCCGCACGATCGCAACAGGCTCGGTGGCCGAACTCGTCTCGCACTCCGGGGACGTACTCGTGACGACTGCGGAGCCGGCGAAGGCGCGTGCCGCACTCGCCGCCCTATCCGGGATCGGCGAATCCGAGATCGTCACCGCCGGTCTGGCCGTGGATCGGGGCACGGCCGATGTGACAACCATGCTGCGGGCACTACTGGATGCGGGTGTGCCGGTGACGGCGATAGCCCCGCGCAACCGGTTGGAAGAGGTATTCCTCGACCTGATCTCCGCGGGGGAAGGGACCTGAGCCGTGAGCCCCATTCACCACGATCACTCCGCCGATACGGCCGTCGCCGCGATGGCCGAACTGCCACAAATCGACGGCGCTCGTACGGCCGGCTCCGCGGCGCCGTTCCGTTCGGACCGCACGTTGCCGATCCGGGTCGAGCTGACCCGCCAGTTGCATCGGCGGCGCACCCAGATCGCGCTCGGCTTCATGGTGGCATTGCCGCTGATTCTGGCGACCGCGTTCGCGATCGGTTCCGGCGATGCCGGCCCGTCCACCTCGTCATTCATCGACCTGGCGCAGTCGTCGGCTGCGAACTTCGTCATGGTGACGCTGTTCTTCTCCTCGAGCTTCCTACTGATCGTGGTGGTGTCGTTGTTCTTCGGCGACACCGTGGCATCTGAGGCGTCCTGGTCGTCACTGAAATACCTGCTGGCGATGCCCGTGCCCCGGCTGCGGCTGCTCAAGCAGAAGCTGGTCGTCGCCGCGATGCTGGGCTTGGCCGCTGTCGTGATCCTCGTCGTCGTGGCGGCGTTGCTCGGCTGGGCTGCCTACGGAGCCGGGCCGCTGACCACACCGACCGGCGTCACGTTCACGGGCGGCGAAACCTGGACACGGGTCGCGCTGGCCGTCGCCAGCATGTGCGGCCAACTGGCCTGGGTGGCGGGACTGGCATTCCTGATGACGGTCGCCACGGACGTGCCCTTGGGCGCGGTCGGCACAGCCGTGCTGCTGTCCATCGTGTCCCAGATCCTGGACCAGATCACAGCTCTGGGGGATCTGCGTGACTGGCTTCCGACGCACTTCTCGTTCGCCTGGACGGGCGCGATGGTCGATCCAGTGAGCTGGTTCGACATCGCACGGGGTACTTTTCAGTCGGTGGCATATGCCGCCGTCTTCGTCGCGGCTGCGTTCCTCGTCTTCCGCCGCAAGGACGTCACCAGTTAGCCGCGACGGGCATGACCCGTCAGCCGTCAGGACACCACCAGCAAACCGCACCTCGCTCGCGAGAGACGCACCGACGCGCAACCCTTGGTCGTCAGCAACGGCGCCACTACCGCGCCGCCGCGACACCGGCCTCGTCCATGTCGCGGATCTCGCGCTTCAACTCGGCGATTTCGTCACGCAGCCGGCCGGCCAGCTCGAATTGGAGGTCACGCGCGGCGCCGAGCATCTGGTCGGTGAGCTGCTGAACCAGATCGGCAAGATCGGCCCGCGCCATGCCCGCGGTGTCGTGGCCGGCGTAGATCCCGGCGGTGCGCTCCCCCACTGGCGCCCGTCCGCGCGACATCCGTCGTCCCGAGCCGCCGAACGGCAGCGCCGCACCGGCCAGCCCGGTCTCGGTGTCCTCGGCCTCGGCGTAGACACGGTCCAGGATGTCGTTGATCTTCTTGCGCAGGGGCTGCGGGGTGATGCCGTTCGCCTCGTTGTAGGCGATCTGCTTGTCACGCCGCCGGTTCGTCTCGTCGATGGCCTGCCGCATCGCCGGCGTCACCTTGTCCGCGTACATGTGGACCTCGCCGTTCACGTTGCGCGCGGCGCGTCCCATGGTCTGGATCAGCGACTTCGCCGATCGCAGGAAGCCTTCCTTGTCGGCGTCCAGGATCGCCACCAGGGACACCTCGGGCAGGTCCAGTCCCTCCCGCAGCAGGTTGATGCCGACCAAGACGTCGTACTCACCGAGTCGCAATTCGCGCAGCAGCTCGACGCGGCGCAGCGTGTCGATGTCCGAGTGCAGGTAGCGCACCCGGATGCCCAGGTCCAGCAGATAGTCGGTGAGATCCTCGGACATCTTCTTGGTGAGCGTGGTGACCAGCACGCGCTCGTCGCGATCGACGCGCTCCCGCACCTCGGCGACCAGATCGTCGATCTGCCCGGTGGTGGGCTTCACCACGATCTTCGGGTCGATGAGCCCGGTCGGCCGGATCACCTGCTCCACGAATTCGCCGCCCGCCTGACCGAGCTCGTAGTCGCCGGGCGTGGCCGACAGGTACACCGTCTGCCCGACCCGCGCCTCGAACTCGTCCCAGGTGAGCGGCCGGTTGTCCAACGCCGAGGGCAGCCGGAAGCCGTGCTCCACGAGCGTGCGCTTACGCGACGAATCACCTTCGTACATGGCGCCGATCTGAGGCACTGTGACGTGCGACTCATCGATCACCAGCAGGAAGTCCTCCGGGAAGTAGTCGAGCAACGTCGCCGGCGCCGTGCCGGGGCCGCGGCCGTCGATGTGACGCGAATAGTTCTCGATGCCGGAACAGAAGCCGATCTGCCGCATCATCTCGACGTCATAGGTCGTCCGCATCCGCAGTCGCTGCGCCTCGAGAAGTTTGCCCTGCCGCTCGAACTCGGCCAGCCGATCGACGAGCTCCTCTTCGATGCCGGTGATCGCCTTCTCCATGCGGTCCGGCCCGGCGACGTAGTGCGTGGCCGGGAAGATACGCAGTTCCTGCACGGTGCGCACGATCTCGCCGGTCACCGGATGCAGATAGTGCAGCGCCTCGATCTCGTCGCCGAAGAACTCGAGACGGATCGCCAATTCCTCGTAAGCGGGGATGATCTCCACGGTGTCGCCGCGCACCCGGAACGCGCCGCGGGTGAAGGCGATGTCGTTGCGGGAGTACTGGACGTCCACCAGCGCCCGGAGCAGCGCATCCCGATCCAGCGTCATGCCCACGTGGACCGGCAGCGAACGATCCAGGTACGACTGCGGCGTGCCCAGGCCGTAGATGCAGGAGACGGACGCCACCACGATCACGTCCCGCCGCGAGAGCAGGGACATGGTCGCCGAGTGCCGCAGTCGCTCCACGTCCGAATTGATGGACGAATCCTTCTCGATGTAGGTGTCGGTCTGCGGGACGTACGCCTCCGGCTGGTAGTAGTCGTAGTAGGAGACGAAGTACTCGACGGCATTGTGCGGGAACAATTCCCGAAGTTCATTGGCCAGTTGCGCCGCCAGTGTCTTGTTCGGCGCCATCACCAGCGTCGGCCGTTGCATCCGCTCGATCAGCCACGCCGTGGTAGCGGACTTGCCGGTGCCGGTGGCACCCAACAGCACTACGTCACGTTCGCCGCGGGCGAGACGCGTTTCCAATTCCTCGATGGCCTGCGGTTGGTCGCCGGAGGGTTGGTATTCACTGACGACCTCAAACCGCGCCGAGGTGCGCGGAATGTCACCGACAGGCCGGAACTCGGAGACGGCGAGGACGGGATGTTCCGATGCGAATGCCACGCCCCTCAGAGTACGACGCAGCACCGACAGAGCTCCCTGACCAGGGGGTACGTTTCGCTATGAGCCGATCTGCCCGATGTGCAGCTCCCGCCACAGCTGTTCGACGCGTGCGCGAAGTTCGGCTTCGTCACCGTTGTTGTGGATGACGTGGTCCGCGAACTCCACCCGCTCGTCGTCCGATATCTGCGCAGCGATGCGGGCCCGGGCGTCCGCCTCGTCCAGGCCCCGCTCGATCAGCCGCGCAACCCGGACGGGCTCGTCGGCGACCACCGCCACGACCGCGTCGAACTGCGCCGCGGCCGCCCGCGACCGAAGAATCGGAATGTCGTTGACCACTGTCGATCCTGGCGGCGCCTGGCACACCATCCGGCGGAACTCGGCGCGCACCAGCGGATGAATGATGTCCTCGAGTCGGCCGCGCGCAGCGTCGGCGTCGCGGGAGGCGAATACCCTCTCGGCCAGAGCCGCCCGATCCAACGTTCCGTCTTCGCCGACGACCTGGGGTCCGAACTCCGTGATCACCGCCGCGAGTCCCGCGGTGCCGGGTTCCACCACCATTCGGGCGAGCCGGTCCGAGTCGATCACGATCGCGCCGAGTTCGCGCATGATGCGTGACACGGTGGACTTACCGGCTCCGATTCCGCCCGTCACCGCGACAGTGCGGGTCGGTTGCGCGCCTGTGATGGGGTTACCGGACATGGCTGATGACGTCCCGCGTCAGCAGCGTCAGCGCCGATCGCAGCGCGGATGGGGTGACCACCCCGCGATCAATCGCGACGGACACCGTCGCCGCGCCCACCTGCGTGACGGCCAGCCCACCGTCGCGCACCATGATCTTGATCTCGCCGTCACCGACTCCGATGTCCGAGTTCGACACCTTGGCGCCCGCCGCCTTCTCCGATGCGAGGGTCACATCCCGTTGCCGCGCTGCGGCGTCCGCGTCGGCGAAGCCCGCCACCGCCACCACCAGCGGTCTGGAGGCGCCGATGTCGGCGGTGCCGTAGTAGCACTTGGTCCGAGCCGTCATCTTGTTGTCCGGGTTGGCGACGTCCTCCACGCGAATCGTCTGCGCGGGCAGCGACCTGCCCAAGCCGCCCGCGATATCCCTCGGGCTGAGAACCGTGGGGCACTGCGCCGCTACCATGCGCGCCGCGGCCCGGGTCTCAGCGGTGTCGACCGGGGCCACCGTGGAGGTGCTCGCCGTGGGACTGGTGCTCGGCCCGGACGAGTCGGCGGTCCCCTGCGCAACGGAGGAGCCGTTCGCCGACGGCTGCTGCTCCGTCCCGGGCACGCCCGCCGGGGATGACGCCGCCCCCGTGCCTGTCCCCGTGGCCACCGCGTTCGGGTCGACGACCGTGATCGGCGCGCCGGACGAATCGGACACGCCTGTTCCGGGCGTGACGCCCGGCGAACCGGACGGCGAACCGCCACCGGCGGACACCGTCACCGTCTCCGTCAGCGTCGTCGGCGCACCGCCGTCGGCGGCGCTGCAGCCCGCCACGGTCGTGATTGCCGTCAGCGCCGCGACTCCCGCCGCGACACGCCCCCATCTGGCTCGTGATTCCCGCATGGGCCCCACGGTAGCGAACGGCGTCATGCCCGGGCGGCCTCACACGCGGGGTGCGTGCACTTGACTTCCTTGAATTACCAGCACATCTCACGCAGCGGCGCACAACCGTGGCAAACCTCGCGGAACGGAGACAGCGACGCCGGGGTGGAGGGAATCCCACCACCCCGGCGTCGTCAGGGATCAAACTCACGTGCCGCAGGCCTATTCGTTGCCGGCGAGCTTTTCCTTGAGCTTGGCCAGCGCCTCGTCATCGACCAGCGACCCGCTGTGGGAATCGCTGCTCGAATCGGACGAGTAGTTGCTCGGCGAGTCGGACGCTGCCGCAGCATCGTCGTCCAGTGCCTTGGAGATCTGCTTCTGGTGCGCGTCGAACACGGCATGCGCGTCGGTGTAAGCCTTCTCCCACGCGTCGCGCTGCTGGTCGAAGCCTTCCAGCCACTCGCCGGTGGACACGTCGAATCCCTCCGGCGGGATGAAGTTGCCGGCATCGTCGTAGTGATCCACCACGCCGTACTGGGCTCGCACCTCGTCGAAGTCGGCGCCCACCGGAATGCCCTCGTTGGCCTGCTTCAGTGACAACGAGATGCGGCGGCGATCCAGATCGATGTCGATCACCCGCACGAAGATCTCGTCATCCACGTTCACGACCTGCTCCGGCACGTCGACATGACGCGCGGCCAGTTCGGAGATGTGCACCAAGCCCTCGATGCCGTCGAAGACGCGTACGAACGCGCCGAACGGCACCAGTTTGGTGACCTTGCCCGGCACGACCTGCCCGATGGCGTGGGTGCGGGCGAAGTGACGCCACGGATCTTCCTGGGTGGCCTTCAACGACAGCGACACGCGCTCGCGGTCCATGTCCACGTCGAGCACCTCGACGGTGACTTCCTGGCCCACTTCGACGACCTCGTTCGGGTGGTCGATGTGCTTCCAGGACAGCTCGGAGACGTGCACCAGGCCGTCCACACCGCCCAGATCGACGAACGCTCCGAAGTTGACGATGCTACTGACGACGCCCTTGCGAACCTGGCCCTTGGCGAGGTTGTTGAGGAACTCGCTGCGCACTTCGGACTGCGTCTGCTCCAGGTACTGGCGGCGCGAGAGCACCACGTTGTTGCGGTTCTTGTCCAGCTCGATGATCTTCGCTTCGAGCTGCCGGCCGATGTACGGCTGCAGGTCGCGCACCCGGCGCATCTCCACCAGGGAGGCGGGCAGGAAGCCGCGCAGGCCGATGTCGAGGATCAGGCCGCCCTTGACGACCTCGATGACGGTGCCCGTGACGACGCCGTCCTCCTCCTTGACCTTCTCGATCGTGCCCCAGGCGCGCTCGTACTGGGCGCGCTTCTTGGACATGATCAGGCGGCCTTCCTTGTCCTCCTTCTGGAGAACCAGGGCCTCGATCTTCTCGCCGATCTCGACGACCTCGTTCGGGTCGACATCGTGCTTGATGGACAGCTCACGTGAGGGGATGACGCCCTCGGTCTTGTAACCGATGTCGAGCAGTACCTCGTCGCGGTCCACCTTGACGATGGTGCCCTCGAGGATGTCACCGTCGTTGAACAGCTTGATGGTGGAGTCGACGGCGGCGAGAAGGTCCTCGGCAGAGCCGATGTCGTTCACGGCAACCTGCGGGATCGAGGACGGGGTGGTCGGGACTGAAACAGTCATGTGGGTGATTACTCCGGGGGTGGGTGATGAACTCAGCTGGTTGCGCGGCGGATGTCGGCCGATCTTGTAACGTACGGGTAGCCGCTCGTGACTTCGATTGGTACCGTCGCACGCAGAACCTCCGGTGCGACCTGCTCCATTCCGAGGCAGCACTCACCCACAGCGCACCCGACAGTATACGGGATGGGCGGCAGGCCGCGGCCGTCGGCTGTGCTTCGATAGTGCAGTGACGCATCCGCACACCGACGCGGTCTTCGGCCCGACCCGGCCGCGCATGATGGACGTGGATCAAGCGAGCTCAGTTGCTGCGAATCGCCGCTGGTGGGATGCCGATGCGGACGACTATCACGCGGAGCACGGCGAGTTCCTGGGCACGGTCGATCTCGTGTGGTGCCCGGAAAACCTGCGCGAGGCGGACGCGCATCTTCTCGGCGATGTCCGCGGCCGCCGGGTACTGGAGGTGGGCTGCGGATCGGCCCCGTGTTCCCGCTGGTTGCTCGCGCAGGGTGCCCGGCCGGTGGCGTTCGACGTGTCCTCGGGCATGTTGCGTCACGCGCGAGTCGCGAATGAACGAACCGGTATGACGCTGCCCCTGGTGCAGGCGGACGTGTGCGCTCTCCCCTTTCGGGACGAAAGTTTCGACTGTGCGTTCTCCGCGTTCGGCGCGATCCCGTTCGTGGCGGACTCGGCGCTGGCGATGCGGGAGGTCGCGCGGGTGCTGCGGCCCGGTGGACAGTGGGTGCTGTCGGTGAACCATCCGATGCGGTGGATCTTCCGCGACGACCCGGGTCCGGAGGGACTCGTCGCAATCCAGAGCTATTTCGACCGTTCTCCGTATGTCGAAGTCGATGCGGACGACATCCCCATGTACGCGGAGCATCACCGGACGATGGGCGATCGGATCCGTGAGCTGGTGGCGGCGGGGTTCGCCGTGCTGGACGTGGTCGAGCCGGAGTGGCCGGAGGACTTCGACGGCGTGTGGGGCCAGTGGTCGCGGCTTCGGGGCGAGATATTCCCGGGCACCGCGATCTTCGTCGCGGAGAAACGCCGGTGAGCCGCAGGGGTGGCCGGGCGTGGTGCCTGCTTTGCGACGCGTCCCACGCCACTTCTATGCAGCGCATTCGGGATCGCCCCTCGCGGGTCGATAGGATTCAGCGCGCAGATCCCAGCTGACTGCGGCGTCCGCGCGATCCGCAGGATTCTGCGACGCGCCGTCGCCGGAACGCCCAGGGCTTCGCGCGGGCCGCGTGCATACGCCGGCTCCCACGGGTTCTGGGGGTCTTCGCTCGATGTCCGGCGGCTCACCTCGACATTGATCTGCATCCCTGCCGGGCTGCGGGTTGACGGCGGCACCCGTGGGGTGGCTGACGTACCCGGCGAGGTGATCACGGTGGACGACGGTGTGGTGACGCCCGCACAGTAGTGCCGCGTTGTCCAGGTCGGTCGCGCCGCCGTCGATCCAATGCACGAGGTGGTGAGCATCGCACCATGCGGCTGGCACGTCGCAGCCGGGGAAGGTGCAGTGCCGGTCTCGCCGCCACAGTGCGCGGATCTGCCCCAGGGTGAAGAGGCGCTGCGTGACGCCTTGGTCGAGGACTTCGCTGCGGCCGCCGAGCACGACCGGGATGATCCCGGCGTCGCAGGCGATGCGCCGCACCGTGTCTGGGCTGATCAACTCGCCGGTGGCGCGGCTGCCCAGCACGACGCCGGCGCCGGAAGGGTCGCCGAGGCGCGTTAGTTCCGGTGGGCGGTGTCGATCGGGCATGCCGGCAGGACCGGTGCGGCTTCGCGCTCTGGCCACTGTGGCCGTTTCGGCAGCGCTGTCGCAGCCTGCGGTGTCAGTGTGAGTGTCGGTGGGGGTCGCGGCGGTCGGGCGTGGAGGGAGTAGTGCGCGCGTCAACCGGTTGGGCAGGTCCATGGCGACTGTGGCGTCGACGCGGGCGGCGAGATCAGCGTAGTCCATGGTGAGCATCACGATCGCCTTCGGCGAGGCCGTCGGTTGACCCAGTTCGGTGAGAGCGGTCGAGCGGCGTAGCGCGTCGATCAGGGCCTCGCCGCGACGTCGGTCGACCGGTCTCGTGTCGCGGGTGGTCACAGACAGTCCAGCACCGCGGGTGCCCGCCGCGAGTTGCGATCCGTCAGCATTGCTGTCGCACGGTTTGGGGGCGGAACCGGGGCCGATCACTGCTTCGAGCACGGCGCGGCCTTCGCTGTCGACGGTGATCCGGTAGTCCCACATCCCCGCAGCGGTGTGCCGACCCGCGGACAGTTCGATATGTCGTCGACGGCGCTCGCATTGTTCTTCGAATTCGCCGTCGTTGCCGTAGCGGGCCAGGATCTCGTCTTTCAGGCGGCGCACACCTGACGGGCCGTGCTCACACGCCATGTCCAACAGGTGCTCCAGCACGAGCGGCTTCGCCGCCTCTGCCAGGTCGGGAACGAGTTTCGCGAACTCCTGCCCACAGGCCACAGCCGAGGCAACATCCAGATCACCGTCGCACAGCGCTGCTCCCACAGGGGCGTATTCGTCGCGGGTGAATAGGCCTGCCGCTTTTGCGACCATCGCCGACTCGCGCCGTGAGTGCCAGGCAGCGTCAGCGACCCAGGCCGCGGTCGAGGCGCACTGGGAAGCGGCGATGAGACCGCGCTGCTCGGCCTCGGCGGTCACGGCCACCAATCCGGCGCCCGCCAAGGCACGGACTTCGGCCAACTCAGCCGCCAGCAACGGGAGGCCCCGATCGCCGCACGCCACCAAGACCTCCCGGAGGCCGGCCAACGCGCTCCGGCAGGCACCGAGAGCTGCGCGACGAGCCTCGAGCGACACCAGCGCCCCACTCGTCGCAGCAGCCTGCACCCGGGTGGCCGCGGTGTACCCCACCGTCGACGTCGCTGCGCTCACCGGATCCATGCCAGAGACACTACGACACACGTCCGACATAGTTCCTGTGAACTGGCGTGGTCAGGTGGATACACGCCAGTCCGAGCGCCCAAGCTCGGCATCGTCCTCCCCTCGGGGCCGCCCCGAATTCGCCCGCAGCGGACCCGCCCGCACGGCCGAGCCGCCCGACTGACCGGTTCCCGGTACTTGCACGGCGATTGCGTCATGCCTGGGGTTGTCGCTACCCAGGGCGGCGGCCGACGCGACCAGCAACCGCATTCCGGGTGCCGGCGTGCGCACTCGACGACAGCGCACCAGCTCGCGCGCTGCGAAGCGCCGCGTTCCGGGGCCATCGCCGCCGCCGGACCCGAGGCACAGCCGGTAGCAGTCCGTCACCGAGCCGTGCGAGCGAACGACGTCATATCGGCAAGCCGGCCTCGTCATATTTGACGGTGCGTTGTCGATGGTCAGTCCGGCAGGGTGGATACAGCGGGCTTCGACGTCCGAAATCGCGCTACCCCGCGCGCCTACATCAGCCGCGGTGCACGCGGCCGTGGGTCACCGATGCCGATCTCCGACGGCCGCACGGCGGGCGCGGTACGTCGGCACTGCGCCAGAGGGGGAACGTTATCAGGCGGGGCACGAAGGTCGGGTCTTTCACGGCGGCCGCAGTGTTCGCACTCGCGGCCGGCGGGATCTCCGCTGCGTTGCTCATTCCCGACGTCAACGGCAACTCCGGAAACCTCATCACCGCCGGGCACCTGCAAGTCGAGATCAACCATTCCGACGGCACCGACTTGTCGCTGCGGAACCTCGCCCCCGGGGAGCATCGCATCGCATATCAGCTGGTCACCGGGGACATGAGTGGCGTCGCATCAGCCGATCTGAGTATGACGCTGTTCTCGGCTGACGCGGACGACGCGCTCGGGCAGCAGGATGCAGGGCGATTGTTCGCCGAGAATGCTTCGCTCGCGGTCGCCGTCAGCAGCCCCGAACCTGCGGACGGAATCGCCTGGGCGAACGGCATCTGCACGCCGACCGTGCCATTCGTCGCGCTGCCGGCGGCCACGTTCACCCACATCGCAGACATGGCGGCAACCGGATCCGATGCGACATCGATTCCGCTCGGCTCCTTCACCGGCGACGCGCTGGCAGGCGGTGCGCCCCTTGCTGGGAACGATGCCATCTGCGTCAAGTTCGATATCGGTCTCGACGCATCCGCCGGAAACGATGTGCAAGCCGCTGCAGGTGGTTTCTCCATGAGCTACGCGCTCACGCAGACGGCGGCGATCTCATGACGGCACTCGAGGCGCACAACAGGCCGGTCGAGTCCGGTCGCCCCCGGCGCAGCACCAGATGGATGCGTCGGTTCGGCGGGATCGCCGTCACCATGGCGCTGATCGCGCTTGGCCTGGGTGCGGGTCTCTGGCTGGGCAGCCCGGCGGGCGCGGCCACTCCCCCGATGAGGGTCGATATGGGTGACGGCGCGGGCTTCGTGGCGAGCACGGATGTCGCACTGCTGGACGTATCGGCGCTGGCCCCTGGGGGTTCCGCGTCCGGCACCATGAAGGTGCTGGATGACTCGGACCACCATCCCGGATCGACGATGACGGACACCGTCACACTGCTCATGACGGACGTGACGACGACCGACGGCGCCAGCGGCCGGCCCTCGAATCCGGGTGCCGGGGCCGCACTGATGAATGCGTTGCGCTTCACCGTCACCGTGACGGGGACCGCGGGATCGATCCCCGTGCGTGGGACGCTCACAGCCGCCGATCTACAGGCAGGCCTCATCCTGGCGAGTGGTCTCCTGCACGGAGACATCCTCAGCGTTTCGGCAACGGCATCCCTGCCGACGAGCGTGGGCAACGAGGTGCAGTACGGGCGGTTCGGATTCGATCTGGCGCTCGAACTCACCAGCGTCACGCCCGGCGGCACGGATCCAGGCGGACGTGGCGGCGCCTCGGCCGGCAGCGCGGGACGAGGCGGCGCGGTGGGAAATCCCGTGGGCGAGGGTGCGCCGGACGTCGCGGCCGAGCACCAGGAGCTTCCGACGGGTAATTCGGGGACCCGGTCCCCTGATGACCGCAGCATCCTGGTGCTGGGCGAGAACAAGACTTCACTGCCCCATACCGGTGTGCCGGTCGTCTCGCTCATCGGCGTCGGCGGCGTGGTTCTGGTGGTCGGTCTCGGGCTGCTCTGGGCGTCCCGCCGCCGCAACGCATAGCCGAGTACGTCTTCATCCCCGGGTAGATACCGACCGAAAGCGCCCGTTCACCGTCGGTGATCGTTGATGCGCTGCGCACCACTCTCGGGTCATCGGCGCGCGGCTGAATGGTCAAAATTGTCGATGCCGTAACTATTCGTAACCATCAAGCTCACTTGTATAGCCCGTTCGGGGGTCCGGGCTCGCAATCCTAGGGGGCTTGATGACGATCGGAAGCGACGTGGGCGCTCATTCAGCGCGTCCCGGGGAGCAGCCCGGCGATGCGGACGTGCCAGCGGGCACCGCACGCCGCCGATCGGGCGCCGTGCTGGGCACGGTGCTCCTCATGTTGATCGCGGTAGCCGTGGTCGGAGCAGCCGCGCTCGTGTTCGTCTTCCACCCACGGTTCGACACCGTGCTCACCGGGTCGATGCGGCCCGGGATCCAGCCCGGCGACGTCGTGATGGTGCGCGCGGTACCCACCGACGAACTGAAGGTGGGCGACGTCATCGCCTACCTGCCGCCGAGCCACACCACACCGGTGCTCCACCGCATCGTCAGCATCGACTCGTCCGGGCTCGTCACCAAAGGCGACGCGAACAACGTCAGCGATCCCTGGGGCAAGGTCTCGACGGATTCGGCGACCACCCTTCGACTGGTCTGGGTGATTCCCAAGATCGGCCTCGTTGCGCACAACCGAAGCACGGTCCTGATCGGCGCCGGCGCGCTCCTCGTCGCCGCGATCGCGCTCACCGTGTTGACGCACAAGCGCGGCGAAGACAAACGCGATGACCACTCAGGCGGTGCGGGCACGGACGAGGACGCCGCCGAAACCCACCATTCCGAGACAGATGACAGCCACCCGCCGGAAGGAGGTAGCGGCGCTACGTCCCCCGACGCAGACGATCACGAAGCCTGGTCGCGCGAGGCGGCAGATGCCGACGGGATTCAGAACAGTTCCACCACAGCAATCTCTCTCACAACAACCACAGAAAGGTGACTCTCGTGAGACTCTCAACAAAACTATCCGGCATCGTCGCCGTCGGCGGCGTAGCCGCACTCGGGGCGGGACTGATCTCGTCCGGCGGGATCGGAGCCACATGGTCCGACCAACACTTGGCGAGCGCAACGATCGATACTGGAACGCTCAAGTGTGCGTTGACGTCGCCGACGGACCGTCTCCAAACATCGATTAGTCAAACCACCAACGGGGGCACGGCAACGATCGCCCTTGATCCCATAACCCGTTCCGATCCGGGAATCCGAACCGCGCCCCTCAACGTCACGAATACGGGATCAGTCCCTGTCATGGTCAGTTGGGCGAAGGTCGACAGCGGCGACCTGTTCGCCAGTGGAAATGAATTTTATTCGTACACCATTAGCACAACATCGCTCACGCCTGGCGCCAATCAATCAGCGAACATCGGATTCCATTGGAACGCATTGAACAACGATGCCCAAGGCAAAGACGCTACCGTTACTTACACAATCACCTGCAACGAGACTCCGAAGGCTCCCAACAACCTGACACCATTCTACCGTTACGGGGGTTCAGCATTTTATGACGGAACAAGCATCAATCTCGTCACCGGACCCAATACTCCGACAACTGAGGTAGCGACCGCGGGCGTTTACTTTGACGGCGTAACAGCGGGTAGTGCTTTGCCTGATACGGAGCCTACCTTCACGACAACCGGCTCACCGACCGCGTGGCCACGTATGCAGATCCGTTTGTCTGATGGAACCGTTTTGCTCAAGAGCGCTACCTCAAGCTCGTGGACGGCGTCAAGTGCGGGAAACTGGTTCGCATTAAATTCCGCGGATTGGAGCACCATTAAGACCTACGCGAACAGCAATAGCATTACAGTGCAACGCGTTTACATTCAGGCGCAGAACCCAGGATTCGATGGCTCAATTACCTGCATTAACTACCCCAACGCGACCCTAGGTTCCGGCTGTTAACACGCAATAGTAATTGAGCAACGCACCGGCGGGGCGGGATTTTGTACCGCCCCGCCGGGAGGGGAGTAGAAATAGCGAGTTTCACAACTCCCAGGTCTGTGCCAGGGTGAAATATGGGCATGCGGAGCATCCGCGGCCTCGCCACGACTGGCATAGTCGCCGGCGAGGTGACGTTCGTGGCTGCGCCCGTCGACTCCGGCAGCGTGGGCGCCTCACGCATCGCCGCTGCCGGGGCCGGCATTCCCCGGTTGCGTCTGTCCAGCAGACGACCTCGTCGAGCGAGCCATCGGTAACGAATAGGGAGCGCCACCCATGAACTGCGTCCGCAGCATCGCCACCGCCGGCATCGTCGCCGGCTCGGTGACGCTCGCGGGTGCGCTCCTCACCTCCGGCGGCGTCGGCGCCTCGTTCGTCGACGCCGCCGAGGTGGGAGCTTCTATCTCCGTCGTGGGCCATTTCGAAGACATTGAGCCGCTGAGCCTGCTGGCCACCGGCTGCGTGGTCGCCATCGACCCAGTCTCCGACGGACTTGCCTTCATCACGGATACCGCCGCTGCCGACCCCACCTCCTTCGATCTCGCCGCTCTCGACCGGGACCAGACGCGCTCAGCGACGATCAGCTTCACCATCTCTGCGCCGAACGCGCCGAGCTTCGCCTCCACCTGGTCCGTACAGACGGCCGGCGACCTGCAAGTATCTTCATCAGGAGACGCCGCCAGCGCGACCGGGTCGGCCACCTTCACGTGGCCCGCCTCAACCGAGGACCAGGCTGCGCAGGGCACCGGGACGATCACCGTCACCTGCACCCCGCAGCCGCCGACGCCATCCGACCCCGAGAGCGGCTCCGATGTTGGCACGCCGTCCACCGACGGCGACGGCGGTACGACATCCGGTCCAAGTACCGCGCCCATCACGTACATCTACACACTCGCCGTCGGGATCGACATTCCGGCCGCAGAGCCCGTCGAGACAAAGAATTCAGACGGCAGCACCTCCGATTCCGACCCCGTGCTCTGCGACCCGGACGGCGAGCCCGTCGCCGGGTCGCCCGACTGCTCCGCGCCCGTGCAGCAGACCGAACCGGACTGCACTCCCGGCGGCGCCGACGCCGTAGACCCCGAGAAGTGTCCGCCGACAGACCCGCTTCCCGCAGGCACACCACTCAGGCCCGAATCCTGAGGCGCGAGGGGGCACAGAGTCATTCCACGCCCGTGCCGCACCCGCCTTGTCCTGCGGACTCGTGCCGCGCTCGGCACTGAATCGACACAAAAGTCAACCCCGCAATTTGCACGCCTCACTGCCGTGATAACTCGGTCGGCGGTTGCCATGGGCCGATGACGCGTCACATACTGTGACCGTCCGGTGGCCAAGCCTCCGAGGGTTCACACGTATGACGGCTTAGTCGCGCACGCCGGCGCAGATGAGCGGGGTGGTCAGATGGCAGCACCGCGCGAAAGTGTGGCCAGCCTGCATGCGCCCCGGCGGGTGATCACACAGAGCTATGCGGGTCCCGACCGCCGGAAGCCGGTCGCAGGCACCGACACCAAGAGCTATATCTGGCGCATCCTGGGTGGCGCCGCGATCGCGATGGCTCTCTGGATCACAACGGCTGGTTTCGCCATGCGTTCTCCTGCGAGCACGTCCCTGGCGATCTCGCTGTCGCACGGCGTCACCGGCGCCCTCCTACTCGCCTCTGCCGCACTCGCCCTGGCCATCTGGCGCATCACCGGTACCACCCGTGCCGCCTGCGCAGTCATCGGCCTGTCGCTCGCAGGGCTGTCCTCCCCCGTCCAAGGAATTCTGAGTCGCGCTGTCAACGACGGTTCGGTGCGCCGAGACATCGTCGACCTTCTCGCCGCCTCAACGGAACTCGTGCTCATCATCTGCGTCGCGGCTGCCCTGCTGCTGCCGCCGGTGACCACATGGCTACGGCCGCTGCGGTTCGCCGCGCCTGTTGCGGTCGCTTCTCTGCTGTCGGTTGCCGCGATTCTCGCCGCCGACGCGGGCGTCGGCCCCTCGCCGGCGCTGACCACCGTCGCGCTCACAATGCGTCTCGTCAATTTCGGCGCGTGGCTCGCCATCGCGGCCGGTTTCGTCACCCAGGGTTGGCGGCGCCAGCGGCGCGGCGACATCACGCTGGGCGTCGTCGTGTTGCTGCCTGCGGCCGGAGCCGCAAGCAGACTCCTGATCGGCCCTGTCGCGTTCCAGACCAGGCTCGCCCCCACCGGGTTCGCGCTCGCCGCCGCATGTCTCATCGCCGGGGTCGCCACCGTCGGACTGTGGCGACTGCATACTTTGCACGGGAATCGCCTGATGGAGGTCGCCGGAAGGCTGCGCCTCACGCGCACGGAAATCGCCGATCTCGAATCGGACCAGGCGCGCCGGCTCCATGACGCCCGCAACGCCATCTTCGCCATCGCCGGCGCCACCGAGCTCCTCGCCCACCCGGCCGCCCACGGCGGACTGGCGCCGGAGCATCTGCAACGGCTCGTCGCCGCCGAGCTCGACCGGCTCGGCCATCTGCTCGACCCCGCCTTCCGCGGCAACGACCGCGCATTCACCGCCGCGGAGATCATCGCCCCGCTGGTGGCCGCCTACCGGGCGCGCGGGCTCCGCATCGATACCGACATCGACGCGGTGTGCCTCCATGGCAGGCGCGAGGTCCTGGTCGGCGCCATCACCAACATCCTTACCAACGCGCGGGTGCACGCGCCGGGCGCACACATCTGGGTCAGTGTTCACGGCACCGGGTATGACGACACCCTCGAGCCGGCCGCGATCCGGATCGTCGTCGCCGACGACGGTCCCGGCATCCCCGCGGATCAACGGTCCGCCGTCCTGCTGCCCGGCGTACGTGGGACAGCCGCGGACGGCACTCCCGGATCAGGACTGGGCCTCGCATCCGCAGTACAGGCATTGTCGGAGGTCGGTGGCACACTTCGCCTATCCGAAAGGGAAGGCGGCGGCACCATGGTCACAGTTACTGTTCCGACCAGGACACGGACGCAGGCGGGCGGCCCACCGGACGCGGCGACAGAGCCGTCGAGGGTGCTGCGGTGAGTCACACCACCATTGCGCTGGTGGACGATCATCCGCTCGTGTCGTACTCGATCGTCACCGCGCTCGGCGCCGTCGATGTCAGGTGCGTCCCGATCGAGCCGGGGCCGGCCGCATCGGTGCACCAGGCGATCGTCGATGTCGCGCCGGACCTGGTGCTACTGGACCTGGACCTCGGCCCGTTCGGCGACTCCCTGCCGCTCATCGCACCGCTGGCCGCAGCGGGCCTGCGGGTGGCGGTGCTGACGGCGGAGACCGACCGCCTGCGGCTGGCAGAGGCCGTGGAACACGGCGCGCTGTGCATCGTGCCGAAGACATCCGCGTTCCCCGAGCTGATCGCCGCCATCCGGTCCATCGCGGTCGGCCCGCCGCGCGACCAGGATGCCCCCGCATCCCAGCTTCTGGCCGAGCTCGCCGATCACCGACGCCGTACGGCCGATGCGCGCGCCCCGTTCGACGCATTGACGACGCGCGAGCAGGAAGTCCTGACGGCACTGGCCGACGGTGACACGGTGCGGGACATCGCCCACCACTGGGTGGTCTCGGAGACCACGGTGCGCAGCCACGTGCGCGCCATTCTGCTCAAGCTCGACGTCCAGTCCCAGCTCCAAGCCGTGGTGAAGGCCGCGCGGCACGGCTGGATCTCCAGGCCGCCGGCCGGCGCGCCCCGCACCGCCGAAGCGCACCCCGAAAGCCTGCGCACATTGTCCTGAGACGCAATCGGCATGCGCCGAGGTGCGACCCGCCCTCGCGCATACGCGGCGCTAATGCGCGGCGGAGTCCCAGTTCTCGCCGTAGCCCACCGAAACCGTCAGCGGCACCGACAGCTCGTACGCGCTGGCCATCTCCTCCTGCAGCACCGCGGTGACGGCGTCCAGTTCCCCTGCACCCACCTCGCACACCAGCTCGTCGTGCACCTGCAACAGCATGCGCGACCGCAGCCCTTCGCGGGAGAGGCGCCGCGCCACGTGAATCATGGCGATCTTGATGATGTCCGCCGCGGAGCCCTGCATCGGCGCGTTCAAAGCGATCCGTTCCGCCATCTCACGGAGCTGCCGGTTGGTTGAATTGAGGTCCGGCAGATAGCGGCGGCGGCCGAGAAGGGTCTCGGTGTAGCCGGTGCGCCGGGCCGTGTCCACCACGTGGTGCAGGTAGTCGCGCACCCCGCCGAATCGGGCGAAGTAGGCGTCCATCTGCTCCCGGGCCTCCTCCACCGAGATGCCGAGCTGTTGGGAGAGTCCGAACGCCGACAGACCGTACGCCAGCCCGTAGCTCATCGCCTTCACCCGCCGCCGCAACTCCGGCGTGACGTCGGCGGCGGATACGCCGAACGCCCGCATGGCGACCGCGGTGTGCAGATCCTCCCCGGAGCGGAACGCATCGATCAGGTCGGCATCGCCGGACATGTGCGCCATCACCCGCATCTCGATCTGCGAGTAGTCCGCCGTGACCAATCCGTCGAATCCCCGGCCCGGCACGAACGCGGCACGGATCTGCCGTCCGGCCTCGGTCCGCACCGGCACGTTCTGCAGATTCGGCTCGGTGGACGACAACCTGCCGGTGGCCGCGACCGTCTGCAGGAACGTCGTGTGGATGCGCCCGTCGTCGCGCACCGACTTGATCAAGCCTTCGACCGTCGTGCGCAGCTTCGTCACATCCCGGTGCCGCAACAGTGCAGCCAGGAACTCGTGCCCGGTCTGCTCATAGAGCCACTGCAACGCCTTCGCATCGGTGGTGTAGCCGGTCTTCGTCTTCTTCGTCTTCGGCATGCCGAGGTCGTCGAACAGCACCGCCTGCAACTGCTTCGGCGAGCCCAGGTTCACCTCGCGCCCCCCGACGGCGGCGATCGCCGCCTGCTCGTCCTGCCGTCCCTGCGCGGCGAACTCAGCACGCAGCTCGTCCAGATAGTCCGCGTCCACCGCGATCCCGGCCTGCTCCATGGCTGCCAGCACGCGCATCACGGGGATCTCGAGGTCGTGGAGCAGTGGTAGCTGCTCCGCGGCGTTCAGTTCGTCCTCCAGCGCGGCGGCCAGATCCACCAGCGCCCGCGCCTGCACCATCGACGACCTGTCGGCGGCACCGTCGTCGATCAGCGGCAGTTGCGTCTCGCTGCCATCGCTGCCGGTGTCGATCGACCGCCGCAAATAGCGCTGCACCAAGTCCGCCACATCGAACGAGCGCTGGCCGGGCAGCAGCAGGTACGCGGCCAGCTCGGTATCGCAGGCCACCCCGGCGACGGGCCAGCCTCGCGCGGCCAGCGCGCCGAGTTGCGGCTTCGCGTTGTGCAGCACCTTGGGCCGCGCCTCATCAGCCAGGTACGCCGCGAGGGCCGCATCGTCGTCACCCGACAACTGCGCCACGTCGATCACGGTGGCCGCATCGTCCGCGGCGGCCAGCGCGATGTGGTGCACATCCCCGGCACCGGCGGCGAATGTACCCAGGCACACCATGCCGACCCTGCCGCTCGAGTGCTTCGCCAGCCACGGGCCGAGTTCGCCGGCGCGCACCTCGGCGGCATCCACCTCGAAGCCGTCGGCATCGGGCGGCGCGTCGATCGACCCGAAGGCGCCCAGCAGACGCTCGCGCAGCGTGCGGAACTGCAGGTCGTCGAAGATCTTGTGTACCGCTTCGCGATCGAACGGCCGGGCTACCAGCTCGGCGGGGCCGGACTGCAGCGGCACATCCCGCACCATCTCCGTCAGCCGACGGTTGAGCAGCACCGACGCGAGGTTCTCCCGGAGCGCGTCGCCGACCTTGCCGCCCACTTCGTCCACATGCTCCACCAGCGCGCCCAGGGTGTCGTACTGACGGATCCACTTGGCCGCGGTCTTCTCCCCCACGCCCGGAATGCCCGGCAAGTTGTCCGACGGGTCCCCGCGCAGCGCCGCGAAATCGGGATACTGCGCGGGCGTCAGCCCGTACTTCTCCTGGACGGCCTGCGGCGTGAACCGCGTCATCTCCGAGACGCCCTTGATCGGGTACAGCACCGTCGTCGCGTCGTCGACCAGCTGCAGGGCATCCCGATCGCCGGTACAGATCCGCACCGACATCCCTTGCTCGCGAGCCGATGTCGCCAACGTGGCAATGATGTCGTCGGCTTCGAAACCGGGGGTCTCCAGGTACACGATGTTCATGGCCGACAGGACCTGCCGGATCAGATCCACCTGGCCGTGGAACTCGGCCGGCGACTTCTCCCGCTGCGCCTTGTACGGCGCGTACTCCTCGTTCCGCCAGGTGTGTTCGGACAGATCGAACGCCACGGCGATGTGCGTCGGCCGCTCACCCTGCAGCAGGTTGATCAACATCGCCGTGAACCCGTACACGGCGTTCGTCGGCTGCCCGGTCGAGGTGCCGAAGCGATCGGCGGGCAAGGCGAAGAACGCCCGGTAGGCCAGCGAATGACCGTCCAGCAGCAGCAGCACCGGGGCGCCCGGATCGCCTCCATAGGGCGTCGCGGTGGCCGTTCCGGCACCCGCACCTGCGCGCGCCTGTCCTGCCCCGGTCGCCGACACGGCACCCGCCGTCGTCTCTGCTGTGGTCACACCGCCGAGTCTAGGGGCAGCTGCGTTAGGGTCCGAGTATGACGCCATTCCCTCCCGTCGATCGGATTCCGATGGGTGAGCTCGCCACCGCCATGGGCATCGTGATCACCGAGGCCGGCCCGGAGCGCATCGTCGCCACCATGCCGGTGGAGGGCAACCGCCAGCCGTACGGCCTGCTGCACGGTGGGGCCAGTGCCGCACTCGCCGAGACCGTCGGCTCGATCCACGCAGCGCTGCTGGCCGGACAGGGCCGGCTCGCCGTCGGCATCGAACTCTCCTGCTCGCATCACCGCTCCGCCACCGACGGCACCGTCACGGCGGTGTGTCGGCCGCTGCACCACGGCCGACAGATGAGCAGCTTCGACATCACGATCAGTGACGACGCGGGCCGCAGGATTTGTACCGCACGCCTCAGCTGCTTCATCCGTTCGGCGTAGCGGACATCCGCTGCTCGGCGGACAGCGTCATACGCACCGGCGCCACACCCGAACGCGACACAACCAGGTAACAGGTCGATCACACATGGTGCTGGTGATGTAAATCTCCACTAATGTTTGGTGCATCCGCCGTTCCGGGCCGTCCGGTGCAGCGGCACTCGGATGCCCCGCGCGTCCGGAAGAACCCAGCCCGTCTAGATGGGAGCACGTATGCGTAGAAGTAAATGGATTGCTGTCGCGGCCATGGCCGCCAGCGTCGCGATGGTGACCGCAGCCTGCGGCAGCAGCGGCGGCGCCAGCACTTCATCCGAGACCTCGCAGAGTTCGTCGTCGGAGTCCTCCAGCGAGGCGACCAGTGAGTCGTCGAGCGAGGCACCGGCCGAGTCCAGCGAGTCGTCGTCCAGCGAGGCCCCGACCGGGGACACCGGAGCGGCGTTCAAGTTCGGCTATGTGTTCCCGGAAACCGGTGACCTCGCGTTCCTCGGGCCGCCGCAGATCCAGGCCGCGAAGTACGCCATCAGCCTGATCAACGAGGCCGGCGGCATCAACGGCCAACCGGTACCGGACATCGTGGCCGGAGACGAGGCGGGCGACGCCGCGTTGGCGTCGCAGGCCGCGACCAACGAGGTCAATGCCGGGGTCAACGCCATCCTGGGCGCTGCCGCCACCGGCATGACGATGGCCATCATCGACAAGGTCGTCAGCGCTGGTGTCGCTGAGTGCTCCGGTTCCAACACCGGCGTCATCCTCACCGACTACGCCGGCAAGAAGAACGGCTCGACGCAGCTGTACTACCGCACCGCCCCGTCCGACGCCCTCCAGGGCCCGGTGCTCGGCAACATGGTGCTGAAGGACGGCTGGAGCAACGTGGCCGTCGTGGCTCGCGGCGACGACTACGGCAAGGGGCTGGCACAGGCCACGGCCGACGCCATCACCGCCGGCGGCGGCACCGTCGTGCTGAACGACGTCTACGACCCGAAGACCACCGACTTCTCGGGCTTGGTCGAGAAGATCAAGGCCGCGAACCCGGATGCGGTCGTCACGGTCTCGTTCGAGGAAGGCTTCCAGTTGTGGAAGCAGCTCTTCGCGGCGGGCCTGACACCGGACAAGGTCGGCATCTATGGTGCTGACGGCATGCACTCCGCAGACGCCCCGAAGGACTTCCCGGACCCGAAGATCGTCGACGGTGCCGGCGGCACCGCCCCGGCTTCCGCGGACAACCCGGACTTCGTCAAGGCGCTGAAGGCGTTCGCCCCTGACCTCACGGAGACCCAGTTCGCATCGCAGGTCTACGACTGCGCCAACATCTTCGCGCTCGCCGCGGATCAGGCCAAGTCGAACAACGCGATGGATTGGGCTCAGTACGTCAACGGCATCACCAAGGACGGCACCGAGTGCAATAACTACGCCGACTGCAAGAAGCTGGTCGATGCCGGCACCGACATTCACTACATCGGCGCCGCCGGAGACCTTTCGTTCACCGATGCCGGCGAGCCCGGCAAGGCGACGATCGAGACGTGGCGCTACGAGAATGGCGGCACCCTCACCTCGCTCGGCACCCAGGAGTCCTCGATCAACTAGCTGATCGACTCCCCTGAGCAGTAGCTGACGGCGGGGCTCACCGGACCTCGGTTCGGTGGGCCCCGCCGTTGTTATGTGGAACGTCCGGTATGACGCCGCCCCGGGGCGATTCACCTTGCGCAAACGCCTGCCCGTGGCGCAACAGCACCGATTGCGACGAATCGACCCGCACTGTCGGGGACGCGCTGGTCGCTCTGCCGTCCGATCCGCGGTCCGGTCGATGAGCCGTGTGAGACGCGAAAAAGCGTGCCAGATCCGGAAACGTTTTCGGGATCTCGCACGCTTTTTCGGCGCAGGTGTCGAACGCTCCCCTACTGGGCGACCCGGGCCAGCGTGCCCAGGTACAGCTCGATCACCTTCGGATCGTTCAGTAGGTCGCGGCCGGTGCCGGTATAGGCGTCCTTGCCCTGATCGAGCACATAGCCGCGGTGCGAGATCTCCAGGCAGCTACGGGCGTTCTGTTCCACCATCAGGATCGACACGCCGGATTCGTTGATCGTCTTGATCGAGGCGAAGACCGAGTCCTGCATCAGCGGCGACAGGCCCGCGGACGGCTCGTCCAGGAACAGCACCGTAGGGTCCGTCATGAGGGCGCGACCCATGGCCACCACCTGCCGCTCCCCACCGGACAGCGATCCACACTTCTGCGAATGCCGATCGTGCAGCACCGGGAACATCTCGGTGATCACCCGGTACCGCGTCCGGTACTCCTTGGGTCGCAAGTACAGGCCCATCTGGAGGTTCTCTTCGATGGTCAGCGACGGGAACACGTTGTTGTTCTGCGGCACGTAGCCGAGCCCGCGGCCGACGAGCGTGTGCGCCGGCAACGACGAAATGTCGTCCGAGCCGAGCATCACGGCGCCCCCACGTACCGGCACCAGACCGAACATCGCCTTGATGAGCGTCGATTTGCCGGCGCCGTTCGGCCCGATGATGCCGACCAGCTCGCCCTTGTTCACGTGAACGTTGCAGCCGTTCAAGATGTTGACGCCCGGGATGTAGCCCGCCACCAGGTCGATGGAGGCCAGGATGGGGGTCTCGTCGGCCTGTGGGGGCGGTGCCACCGCAGGAGTCGGGGCCGGGGCCAAGGCCTCTGCGGCAGCGGAGTCGCGCGAGGTGGCTGCGTCGTCGAGGCCGTTGTCGGGGCCGGCGGAGTGGCGACCGGGTTCCGTCATGGCTGCATCGCCTCCTGTGCGGCATCGTCGGTCGGCAGCGCGCGCCGGGCGCCCAGGTACGCGTCGATCACAGCCTCATTCGATCGGATGTCGTCGGGTCGTCCCTCGGCGATGACGGATCCCTCTGCGAAGCAGACGATCCAATCGCTGATGGACATGATCACGTCCATGTCGTGCTCCACCAGAATGATGGTGGTGCCCTCATCGCGAAGCTTCTGGATGTGGCCCAGCAGCGATTGTGTGAGCGCCGGATTGACGCCGGCCATCGGCTCGTCGAGCATGATGAGCTCGGGCTCGACCATCATGGCCCGCGCCATCTCCAGAAGCTTGCGCTGCCCGCCGGACATGGTTCCGGCGAATTGGTCGCGCATATGCGCCAGATTGAAGCGCTTGAGCAGGTCGTCGGCCCGCGCCGTGACGGCCTTCTCCTGACCGCGCCACGCCGGGGGCACCAGCGCGGGCAGGAACCGCTCGCCGGTCTGACCGGTGGCGCCCAGCATCATGTTCTGCAGCGCCGTCATCCGCGTCAGGGCTTTCGTCAGCTGGAACGTCCGCACCATGCCCATGCGAGCGATCCGGTGCGCCGGCTTGCCGGAGATGTCCTTGCCGTTGAAGCTCCATCGACCGGTGGTCGGCTTGTCGAAGCCGGAGACCAGGTTGAAGAACGTGGACTTGCCGGCGCCGTTCGGCCCGATGAGCGCCGTGATCGTGCCCCGCTGCACCTCCAGATGTTCCACGTCGACGGCGAGCAACCCGCCGAAGCGTCGGCTCACCTTGTCCGCGATCATGATCGGGTCCGGTTTCGAGACTCCCGGGCGCGCCTCCACGTTCACCAGCGGACGGGCGCCGACACTCAACTCCTGCGGCGCCTCCGCCGCATGCACCAGCTGCTCGCGAGCCGCGGCGACCGACGGGTCGGTGACTTCCTCGCCCATCACACCGCCGTCGTGCGGCGTGGTATCCACGTCATCGGACTTCAAGGCGCATCTCCTCCCTGTTGCCCAGGATGCCAGCGGGGCGGAAGACCATCAGCAACACCAGGGCAAGACCGACGACGGCAATCCGTGCCGCACCGGTGTTCAGTCCCAGGTCCAGGCCCTTCAAGAAACCGTCCAGGAACGTGAACAGGAACCAGAACACCAACGACCCGAGGACCGGGCCGAGGATCCGGCCCGCGCCGCCCAGGATCATGATCACCCAGAGATAGAACGTGATCCGCGGGTCGAAGTTCGCCGGGTACTGCGTCGAAGCGTCCATCGTCCACATGACGCCCGCCAGACCGCCCAGCACCCCGCCGAGCACCAGGCTCTGCAGCTTGAAGCTGTAGACGTTCTTGCCCAGGCTGCGCGCAGCCAACTCGTCCTCGCGCACCGACCGCAGAACTCGTCCCCACGGGCTGCGCATGAGCATGAACATCATCAGGCAGCCGAGGATCACCAGCGACCAGGTGATGATCATGATCCACAGGTCGCCGCCCTGATACTGGAACGGCCCGAACGAGTACATCCTGCCCTTGTCCAGAGGATTGAGCGTGTCGAACTCGTCGGCCGCCGGGCCGAGGCCGAACGGACCGTTGGTCACCGACTCCAGGTACGACGAATTGAAGAACAATCGGAGCGCTTCACCTGCGGCGATGGTGGCGATCGCCAGATAGTCGCCTCGCAGACGTAGCGTCGGGATGCCCAGGACCAGCGCCAACACCACCGACGCCAGAATGGCGACGAGCAGTCCCCACCACATCGATAGGCCGAACTTGACGATGGCCGAGCCGATGCCGAAGGCGCCGACCATCATGAATGCGATGTGGCCGAAGTTGAGCAGGCCGGTGTAACCGAAGTGAAGATTCAGGCCGAGCGTGGCCAGCGCATAGATCGCCGCGAACGGGCCGAGCATGCCGGAAAGCGACGTCGAAAGGATACTGCCCCAGTCCATCTGCTGCCCCTATCCTGCTCGCTGCAGTCGACCGAGAATGCCCTGTGGGCGTACCAACAGGACCACGATCAATACCAGCAGCGCCCACGCGTTCTGCAGTTCGGTGGGGAACCAGATCGTCGAACCCTGCGCCACGATGCCGATCACCAGGCTGCCCAGGATCGCGCCGTAAGCGCTGCCCAGGCCCCCGAGAATGATCCCGGCGAACATCAGTAGGAGCAGGTTGAAGCCCATGTCCCAGTAGACGGCCGCGGTGAGCCCGTAGAACACCCCGCCCAGGGCCGCCAGGCCGCCACCCAGCACCCACACCTGCAAGATCACGCGCTGCACGTCGATGCCGGACGCCTCGGCCAGGTCCTTGTTGTCGGCCAGGGCTCGCATCGCCTTGCCCATGCGAGTCTTCTGCAGCATGAACGCCACGGCGAGGAGCACCACGACGGAGACACCGATGATCACCAGGTCGCGCGGCTGCACGTCGATCGGGCCGAGTCGCACCGGCGTCTCGGTGGTGGCCTGCGCGTACTGCTGACGCTTCGATCCGAAGAAGAGCAGGACCGCGTGTCGAAGCAGCAGTGACACGCCGATGGAGATGATGAACATCTGGATCAGCCCGGTGCCGCGCTTGCGCAATGGTCGCCACAGTCCGACCTCGATCAGACCGGACAGCACGCCCACGGCCACGATCGCGATGACGATCGCCACGACGAAGGGCCACCGCAGCGGCGACGTCCCGAACAGGAATGCGACCACCGCGCCGATTCCCACGAACTCGCCGTGCGCGAAGTTGATGAGGCCCGTGGTACCGAAGACCAGGGACAGCCCGATGGCCGTCATCGCGATGATCAGGCCGAAGCGCAGGCCGGCGACCAGCACGCTCAGCACATACTCCAGTTGACTGGCGTGTCCCACACCGGTGGAGCCGCCGCCTTCGCCGGCAGCGACCAGCGGGAAGATGGCGACCTTGGTGGAATTGGGCTGCACGATGATCCCGGGAATCGTCGCACCGTCGGCGTTGCGCAATTGCACGGTGCTCGGGAGTGACGAAGTGTCGATCGTCACCTCGTAGTCACCCGCCGAGGGCACCGGGATCGTCCACTTGCCCTTGTCATCCGTGGTGGCCGTGCCGACGTCCGCGCCGTTCTGCCTGACCGTGATCACGACGCCGGCGATCGGCGCGTTCGCGCCTCCCTCACCCACCGGCCCCTTGATCGTTCCGGTGACGCCCTCGCCTCCGGAGTCACCGGCTGCGACGAAGGGCAGGCCGTTCGCCAACGACGCCTGGGCGGCTACCGGCGGTGCGACCCCGGGTTGAGGGGGTGTGGAGGCGGACACCGCACTTGCCGAAGCCAACGCCGCGAATGCGGCGAAGAGCAGCGACAGCACGATCGCCGATAAGCGTGCACGCAACTGCGGTCCTCCGCTTCGTCGATCGGCCTACCGAAATGTGAACCGATATTAACCACACGACGCCAGCAGAATCGGCCGGCGTCGGATGCGCGGTACTGATTGTTACCTGACGGCAACCCGATTCGCATCAATTGACGCGACAAAGATCGGTTCAGATACGCAGCGTTACCCTATGCATGCACTTCCGTCCAGTGTCAAGGGGGTGCCTCGCGGACTGTACTATCGTGCTGGAACGCGGCGTAGGGGCCCTGATCGAGGGCCGTCCCAGGGCATGCGCCGCACCGGAAGTGCCCCCGTAGCCCAATTGGCAGAGGCAACGGATTCAAAACCCGTCCAGTGTGAGTTCGAGTCTCACCGGGGGCACCAGCGATCGGGCCGACAAGAGTGACGGATGTGAGCGGGGCAGACCACGCGACGCGGCCGATCGAGGCGCGCCCTCCGCTGCCGCCCATCGTCTGGGTGCTGTCAGTCATCGCGATCTGCGTGGCTGTCGGCTTCGGCATCGTGGCCCCGGCATTGCCGATCTTCGCGCGGACCTTCGGCGTCGGCGTGACGGCGGCGGGCCTGGTGATCAGCATGTTCGCGGCCATGCGCATGGTCTCGGCGTTCGGTGTGGGGCGCATCGTCGATCGAATCGGCGCGCGCACGGTGCTGGGTACCGGTCTGGTGATCGTCGCCGTGTCCAGTGCCCTGGCCGGACTCGCCCAGAGCTACCTGCAGCTGCTGCTGCTCCGGGGAGCGGGCGGCGTCGGATCGGCCATGTTCTCGGTGGCGGCCGCGTCGGTCCTGGCGAACCGGATTCCGTCGGCCGTGCGCGGGCGCGCCATGAGCGTCTGGTCCGGCTCATTCCTGCTGGGCGGCGTGCTGGGGCCGGTGATCGGCGGACCGCTCACTGCCATCAGTCTGCGCGCCCCGTTCTTCTTCTACGCGGGAACGCTCGCTGTCGCCGCTGTGGTGGCGTTCGCGGCCCTGCCCCGGGTCCCGCGGACAATCGGCACTACCGAGAATGACGCCGCAGCCATCGAAGGAATTCGCGAAGCCTGGCGGCTTCCGCAGTTTCGCGTGGCGCTGGTCGGCAGCCTGTCACAAGGTTGGGCAACGGCCACCCGCTCCGCGCTGGTGCCGCTGTTCATCACCGAGGCGCTGCTGCTGTCGGAAGCCTGGGGTGGCTATGCCCTGGCGATCGCGGCCGCCGTCAACGCCGTGCTGCTATTGCCGATGGGGCGGTTCAGCGACGACCGTGGTCGATTGCCTGTGGTCTTTCTGGGCGGCACGATCGGCATGCTCGGCATGGCGGCCCTGGCCGCTCCCCCGGCGATGTGGCTGATGGTGGCGGCCATGGCGTTGCTCGGTGCCGGCGGCGCCGCCCAAGCCGTCGGGCCCAGCGCGATCATGGGCGACGTGGCGCAGGGACGCCGCGGCTCGGTGATCGCCACCTATCAGGTAACCGGTGACGTGGGCACCATGATCGGCCCGATCGTGGCCGGCGGACTTGCGGACCTGTTCGGTTTCTCCGCCGGGTTCGCGGCCACGGCAGTCCTGTGCGCCATCGCCGCCGCCGCGGCCCTGCCGTACATCCGCTCCGAGCTCCGCCCGGGCGCGGCCGGAACCGTGTCGGAGGCCGATGGCACGGTGGCGTCATGACCGACAGGACGCTGGCGCGGATCGCCGCGCTGCTCAAGAAGGCGGAGTCCACCGACAACGCATTCGAGGCGGAGGCGTACATGGAGGCGGCGCAACGGCTGGCCACCGTGGCGTCCGTCGACCTTGCGGTCGCTCGCGCGCATGTCGCCGACAAGGAGCGGCGCGTCACGCCCACTCAACGCGAGATCGTGGTGGGTGAGGCGGGCAGACGCGGGCTGCGCACCTACGTGGAATTGTTCGTGGCCATCGCCCGGGCCAACGACATCACCTGCGACGTGGCGCGCAATTCGACGCGGGTGTTCGCGTACGGCTTCGGCTCCGATCTGGACACGGCGGAGGCCCTGTTCGCCTCGCTGATGGTGCAGATGGTGCGGGCATCGGACGAGTTCATCAAGTCCGGCGCGTATGCCGCTGAGCACGCCCGTCGCTACTCGGCTGCGCGGCGGCGGTGGGAAACCGCGCCGGTCAGCCCGATCACGGCGCGGCTGAGTTTCCAGCGGGCCTACGCGGCCCGGATCGGGCGGCGCTTGCAGGATGCCCGACGCGAGGTGACCGATCAGGCGGTGCGAGCGGATCGGAAGGCCACGGGCGTACGCCGCGATGCGCAGACCGGGACGGCGCTGGCCTTGCGTGCGAAGGAGCTGGAACTCGCGGACCATTACCGCGCTCATTCGACGGCGCGCGGCACGTGGCGCGGCTCGACGGCGTCGGCGGGGTATTCGCGGCATGCGTCGAGAGCCGGCGACCGCGCCGCGCGGCGGGCGCGTCTCGGCACCGAGACGTCGATCGGCGGCTCCCGCCGGCAGATCGGCACGTGACGGGTATGACGCCGCAGCCGCGCGCAGCCCGTCCGCGCCGCCCGCCCGATGCGGGCCGGTCCGCGGTGTACGCCGGCGAGGATCAGGTGGCGCGCCTGCTGGACCGCTCCGTCGAGTTCCCGGTCGTCGAAGTGGCCGGCTCGAAGATCGCGTTGCCCCCGGAGCGGCACTTCGGTGACCTGGCCGGCGTGCAGCGCTATGTGGACCGAGTGCTGGCCCTGGGCTGGGTCGCGCGGCGCTGGCCGGAGGCCGCTGTCCCGGTGACGGTGCGCGAGCGTCGCGGCGTGACCCGGGCGCACTACGAGGCGGGCACGCATACGATTGCGGTGCCGGTACGCGGCGTCGAGACGCGTTGGGCCCTACGGGAACTCGTCCTGCTGCACGAACTGGCCCACCACTTCACCGGTTCCGGGACCGGAGCCATCGACGCCGGCCACGGACCGGCTTTCACGGCGCTGCTGCTGGAGCTCGCCGGCGGAGTCATGGGCGAAGAGGTCGCGTTCCTCCTGCGCGTCGCCTGGATGGATCAGGGTGTCGTCATCGGATGATCGCGGCACCCGCTACCGTCATGGCATGACGACCGTGCCGCAGCCGCCGCATTTGAGCGCCGACGAGTTCCGCCGCCAGGGACACGCCGTGATCGACTGGATCGCCGACTATCGCAGCCGCATCGACGGATTCCCGGTGCGCTCGCGGGTGGAACCGGGCCAGATCGCGGCCGGCCTGCCGCTCGATCCCCCGCCCGGTGGCGAGCCGATCGACGCTCTGCTCGCGGATCTGGACACTCTGGTGATGCCCGGGATCACGCACTGGCAGCATCCATCGTTCTTCGCGTACTTCCCGGCCAATAGCTCCGGGCCCGCGATCCTGGGCGACCTCCTGTCCTCGGGCCTGGGTGTACAAGGCATGGTGTGGGCCACCAGCCCCGCGGCCACCGAGGTGGAGACCCGCGTGCTGGACTGGTTCGCCACGCTGCTCGACCTGCCCGACCGCTTCCGCTCGGCGGGCGCCGGCGGCGGCGTCATCAACGACACGGCGTCCACGGCCGTGCTGACGGTCCTGGTGGCCGCGCTGCATCGCGCCAGCGGCGGCCGCGCCCGCATCGAAGGCCTGCGCGGCCAGTACACCGTTTACTGCTCCACCGAGGCGCATTCGTCGGTGGCCAAGGCCGTCACCGTCTCCGGCGTCGGCGCAGGCCAATTCCGGCAGATCCCCACGGTCACACCGGGCGGTCCCATGGACGCGGGCGCACTAGCGGGCGTGATGCAGGCGGACGTGGACGCCGGCCTGACGCCCGCCCTGGTGGTGAGCGCGGTCGGCACCACCGGCACCGGCGCCATCGACCCCACGGCCGAGATCGCCGCCGTGGCTTCACGTTTCGGGGCGTGGCTGCACGTCGATGCCGCCTGGGCGGGCGTTGCCGCGGTGGCCCCCGAGTTCCGCGAGCGGCTGAACGCCGGCCTGGAGCTGGCGGACTCCTACGCCACCAATCCGCACAAGTGGCTGCTGACCACCTTCGACTGCGACACCCTGTACGTCGCGGACCGGGCGGCGTTGACCGGTGCCCTGTCGCAGAACCCCGAATACCTGCGCACGGCCGCCTCCGACGCGGGCGCGGTGATCGACTACCGCGACTGGCACCTGCAGCTCGGCCGCCGGTTCCGCGCGCTGAAGCTGTGGGCTGTGTTGCGTCATTACGGCCCGCAGGGCCTGGCCGACCACATCCGCTCGGGTGTGGCGCTGACCGACCGGCTGGCCCGAGCGCTGGCGAACGACAGCAGGCTCGTGATCACCCACCAGGAGCTGTCGCTGCTGTGTCTGCACGCGGCGACCGGCCGTGGTCAGGATGCCGACAACGCCGCCACCATGGCGCTGATGGAGCAGATCAACGACTCCGGTGCGGCCTACCTGTCACACACTGCAGTCGATGGTCGCACCGTGATCCGGGTGGCGATCGGCACGCCGGGCACCCAGGAACGGCATGTCGATGCGCTTGCCGCCGCCCTGCTGGGCGGCGCGAACGGCGTCATACCCGACTGACCAGGCTGACCCGCCACGACGCCGGCCGGTAGCGCGTCGCAGCAGCCCCACCCCGCGCGGATCAACTTCGACTGCGCGGACAAAGTTTGCCCCAGCTGTCACTCCAGTCCCAAAAGGGCAACCTTCGTCCGCGCGGAGTGATGGAAACCCCTATCGCAGGCGGACCAATCCCTCCTGCACCACGGTCGCGAGCAGCTCGCCGGCCGCGCTGAAGAAGTGGCCGGTGCACAGCCCGCGGGCGCCCGACGCGCTCGGCGACGACGTCTCGTACAGCACCCAGTCGTCCATGACGATCGGGCGATGGAACCACATGGCGTGATCCAACGAGGCAAGCTGGATCCGGTCCACACCGCTGGCCAGGCCGTGGTTGATCAGGGCCGAATCGAGCAGCGTCAAGTCGGACATGTATGCGAGCAGGCACGTGTGCAACAGCGGATCCGCGGGCAGTGTTCCGTCCGCCCGGAACCAGACCTGCGTCACCGCCCCTGGCTGCGGGCCCCGCGACCGGGCCGCCCATGGCGTCTCGGTCGCGTACCGCACCTCGAACGGCCGGGGCAGCGTCGCCCAGACGGCGATGTCGTCCCGGTACGGCGCCAGCAGTTCGGCGTAACCGGGCAGACCGTCCGGCGGCGGCACGTCCGGCATGGGCAGCGCGTGTTCCACGCCGGGCTCGTGGATCTGGAACGACGCGGACATGGCGAAGATCGGCTTGCCGTGCTGGATGGCCGTCACCCGTCGCGTGGTGAAGGACGAGCCGTCCCGGGTGCGATCCACCTCGTAGATGATCGGTGACTTCGGGTCGCCGGGCCTCATGAAGTACCCGTGCAGCGAGTGCACCTGCCGTTCCGGCGGCACGGTGCGCCCGGCCGCGGTCAGCGACTGCGCGGCGACCTGCCCACCGAAGACGCGCTGCGGCGACACCTCCGGCGAGGAGCCGCGGAAGAGGTTGTCCTCCAGTCGTTCCAGGCCCAGCAGGGACACCAGCGCGTCCAGGACGTGCTGCCCCCGCGGCACCCCGTCGCGATCCAGTGTCACGGCCCCGTCGCGGCTCCGGCCCGCGTCACCCTCGGCATTCACGGTCCCCACGGTAGCTGCCGCCGCCCCGTCAGACGTCCTCGGTGCCGAGCCGGTGCACCCGGATCAGGTTGGTCGAGCCGGTCGTGTTCGGCGGTGAGCCGGCCACGATCACGACCTGGTCGCCCGCGTTGAACCCGGGAACCTCGGCGACGGCACTGTCCACCTGACGGACCATCTCGTCGGTGGAATCCACGGCGGGCACCTGGAAGCACTGCACGCCCCAGGTCAGCGACAGCTGTCGGTAGGTACTCTCCATCGGCGTGAACGCCAGGAGTTGCAGCGGCGAGTGAAGCCGCGCCAGGCGATGCACCGTGTCACCGGACTGGGTGAAGGCGACCAGGGCGGCGACGTCCAGACGCTCACCGATGTCGCGGGCGGCATCGGCGATCGCGCCGGGCTGGGTCTTCGGCTTGTGGGTCAGCGGCGGCGCCTGCACCGACTCCGCCTCCACCGCCGCGATGATGCGCGCCATGGTCTGGACGGTGATCGTCGGGTATTTGCCCACCGACGTTTCGCCGGACAGCATGACGGCGTCCGCGCCGTCCATGACGGCGTTGGCCACATCGGACGCCTCGGCCCGGGTCGGCCGGGAGTGCTCGATCATGGAGTCGAGCATCTGAGTGGCCACGATCACCGGCTTGGCGTTCTCCCGAGCGATCTGCACGATGCGCTTCTGCACCAGAGGCACCTGCTCGAGCGGCAGTTCCACGCCCAGGTCGCCGCGCGCCACCATGACGCCGTCGAATGCCAGCACGATCGCCTCGAGATTGGCCACCGCCTCCGGCTTCTCCATCTTGGCGATGACCGGAATGCGCGGCGAGCCGACCTCGTCCATCACCTGGTGCACCAGGTCGATATCGCCGGCGGATCGGACGAAGGACAGGGCGATGAAGTCGACCCCGAGCCCGAGGGCGAACTTCAGGTCGGCAATGTCCTTCTCGGACAGGGCCGGCACGGAGATGTTCATGCCCGGCAGCGAGAGTCCCTTGTTGTTGGAGACCTCGCCGCCCTCGGTGACCGTACAGATGACGTCGTTGCCGCGCACTTCGTCCACGACCAGGCCGACCTTGCCGTCATCCACGAGCAGGCGGTCCCCCTTGCGGGCGTCACGCGCCAGGCCCGCATAAGTGGTGGATACCCGGTCGTGGCTGCCCACGACGTCGTCCACGGTGATGGACACCTGCTCGCCGGTCGCCCACATCACCGGGCCGTCCGCGAATCGGCCCAACCGGATCTTGGGGCCCTGCAGATCGGCAAGGACACCGATCGGCCGACCCGCCCCCTGCGATGCCGCCCGCACCCGCTCGTACACCGCCTGGTGATCGGAATGGTCGCCGTGGGAGAAGTTCATGCGGGCGACGTCCATGCCCGCGCCGATCAGCTCGGCGAGGGCCTCGGCACTCGAACTGGCGGGACCGAGGGTACAGACGATCTTGGCGCGGCGACTCATCGATGGGCCTTTCCGTAGGGGAAAACCAGCGTGGCGCACGGCGCGCATACAGGTTCGGCAGTGTCAATCACCCGCCGAGTCTAGCGGTTTCTTCTTGAACGATTCCGAACGGGGTTGATCAGCAGCATTGCGGACGGTTAGTGCGCTTCGTCACGCTCGCCGTGCCCACCTGTTCCGGTCGCGGAGCCTTCCGCCGGAACGGCGTCGTCATCTCCGCCGAGATCATCGTCGTCGGCCTCATCCTTGCCGGCCTCATCCTTGCCGGATTGATCATTGCCGGGTTGTACATCGTCACCGTCGGGACGCGGCCGGCCGGGGAGGACGCCGTACACGGTGGCCGGATCCTCGCGGCCCAGTCGGCGGGTGACCACCAGATAGATCACGGCGGCCAGGAAGACGGCGACGGACACGAACACGTTCAGTCGCAGACCCAGGATGTGGTTCGCGTGATCGATGCGCAGCATCTCGATCCAGCCACGTCCGGCCGTGTAGCCGGCGACATACAGCGCGAACGCGCGGCCATGGCCGAGCCTGAAGCGGCGGTCGGCCCACACCACGAGCAGCGCCACCCCGATATTCCACAGCAGTTCGTACAGGAAGGTCGGTTGGTAGGTGCCGCACACGACCGCGGGGTCGGCCTTGATCCATTCGGTGGGGAACTCGCCGCTCCCGCACTGCGCAGCCGTGCCCGCGATACCGCCGGGGGTGCGCAGGTAGACGTCCAGGCCCCACGGCACGCCGGTGGGCGAGCCGAACAGCTCCTGGTTGAAGTAGTTGCCCAGCCGGCCGATGCCCTGCGCCAGCACGATGCACGGTGCCAGCGCGTCGGCCACGGCGCCGAACGGGATCTTGTAGCGCCGGGCGCCGAGGTAACCGCCCAGCCCGCCCAGCGCGATCGCGCCCCAGATTCCCAGACCGCCGTTCCAGATCTCGAAGACGCCCCACGGATTCCAGTAGTGGCCCGGGACCGACGGGTCGCCGAAATAGAGCTCCGGATCGGTGATCACGTGGTAGAGGCGCCCGCCGACCAGCCCGAACGGCACCATCCACACCGCGAGATCGGTGATGGCGCCCGGCCGGCCACCGCGCGCCACCAGCCGCCGGTTACCCCACACCCCGGCCACGATGATCCCGGCGATGATGAGCAACGCATAGGCGCGCAGCGGGATCGGTCCGAGCGTCCACACACCTTGCGGTGGTGACGGAATCGTCTGCAGCATCGGTATCACCGGTCCACCCCTGTTCGCAGGTCCGCCGCCAGGCCGCTCAGTGCGGCCACGCCGTCATGCCCGGCCGCCACCAGCGCCGAACCCACGATGACGCCGTCCGCGAATGTCGCGATCTGGTGAGCTTGGGCCCCGGTGCGCACACCGAGGCCGACGCCGATCGGAAGGTCCGTGTGCTTGCGGCAGCGGGTCACCAGATCGGGGGCGGCCTCCGAGACCGTGTCCCGAGCGCCGGTGGTGCCCATGACCGAGGCGGCGTAGACGAAGCCGCGGCAGGCCGCCGTCGTGGCCGCCATGCGCTCGTCGGTGGACGACGGGGCCACCAGGAAGATCGTCGCCAGGTCGTGTTCCGTCGTGGCCGCCAGCCAGGGCTCGGCCTCGTCCACGATCAGGTCGGGGACGATCACCCCGGATCCGCCGGCGGCGGCCAGATCCCGGGCGAACGCGTCCGGTCCGTAGGCCAGGAGCGGGTTGACGTAGCTCATCACGATCGGCACCGCCCCCCGCGCGGCGACGCGCTCCACCAGCGCGAACACGTCGCGGGTTTTGAACCCGGCGGCCAGCGAGGCCCGCTGCGCGGTGGAAATCGTGGCTCCGTCGAGCACCGGGTCCGAGAACGGCAGGCCCACTTCCACGGCGTCGGCGCCGCCGTCGACCAGCGCGTCGAACCAGTCGGCGCTCTGCGGCAGGGTCGGGTATCCGGCCGGGAGATAGCCGATGAAGGCCGCACGGTCGTCGGATCGGGTGCGGGCGAAGAGGCGGTCCAATGCGGCAGCAGTCACGCCCGGACCCTCCCGGCCGGTCGGTCCAGGCCGAAATACGTCATCGCAGTGTCCATGTCCTTGTCGCCGCGCCCCGAAATGGTCACGAGAACCGTTCCTCCAGGACCGATCTCGCGTGCCACGTCCAACGCGCCGGCGACCGCGTGCGCCGATTCGATCGCCGGGATGATGCCCTCGGTGCGCGACAGCAGCGCGAACGCGTCCATGGCTGCGGCGTCGGTCACGGGCCGATACTCGGCGCGGCCGATTTCGGCGAGGTGGGAGTGCTCCGGTCCGACGCCGGGATAGTCGAGGCCCGCGGAGATCGAATGCGATTCGAGGACCTGCCCGTCGGCGTCCTGCAGCAGGAACGAGCGCGCCCCATGCAGTGCGCCCACGGTGCCGCCGGAGATCGTCGCGGCATGCCGCCCGGTCTCGACCCCGTCTCCCGCGGCCTCGCAGCCGATCAGTCGCACGCCCGGATCATCCAGGTAGGCGTGGAAGGAGCCGATCGCATTGGAGCCGCCGCCCACGCAGGCGACCACGGCGTCCGGCAACGCGCCGATCAGATCCAACATCTGCGCCCGCGACTCCAGCGAGATGACGCGCTGGAAGTCGCGGACGATCAGCGGGAACGGGTGCGGCCCGGCCGCGGTCCCGAAGACGTACATGGTGTCGGCCACGTTGGTGACCCAGTCTCGGAATGCCTCGTTGATCGCGTCCTTGAGGGTGGCCGAGCCGTCCTCGACGGACACCACCTCGGCGCCCAGCAGGCGCATCCGCGCGACATTGAGGGCCTGACGGCGGACGTCCACGGCACCCATGTAGATCGTGCACTTCAAGCCGAACAGTGCGGCCGCGGTCGCCGTAGCCACGCCGTGCTGCCCGGCGCCCGTCTCGGCGATGATGCGTGACTTGCCGCTGCGCGCCGTGAGCAGCGCCTGTCCCAGCACATTGTTGATCTTGTGGCTGCCCGTGTGGTTCAGGTCCTCCCGCTTCAGCAGGAAGCGTCCGCCGCCGATCTCGGCGGTCAGTCGCCGAGCGTCGGTGAGCGGGCTGGGCCGCCCCGCGTAGCTGGTGGACAGCCGATCGAGCTCCGCGAGGAAGGCCGGGTCGTGCCGGGCCTTGTCGAAGTTGTCGGCCACCTCGTCGAGCGCCGCGACCAATGCCTCCGGCAGCCACCGCCCACCCATCGTGCCGTAGTAGCCGCGGGCGTCGGGATCATGCGGGCTGTCGGCCAGACCGGCCGAGGCAGGCGGCAGGTCGAGTCGGATGTCCACGTCGGTCCTTACCGTTGCGCTCAGTTGGCGGGCCGCGGGCACGACGGGTGCGATCCGGCTGTGACGAGGTCCGACACCGCCGTGCGCGGGTCCGCGCTGGTGACCAGGCCCTCACCGACCAGGACCGCGTCGGCCCCCGCCCCGGCATAGGCCAGCAGGTCGGCCGGGCCCCGCACGCCGGACTCGGCCACCGTGACGATCTCGCTGGGCAGCCCGGGCGCGATGCGACTGAACGTGTCCCGGTCCACATCGAAGGTGGCGAGGCTGCGGGCATTGATGCCGATGACCTTGGCGCCGGCATCCAACGCCCGGGAGGCCTCGTCCTCGGTGTGGGCCTCGACCAGTGCCGTCATTCCCAGCGATTCCACCCGCTCCAGTAGCCCGACCAGCACGTTCTGCTCAAGTGCAGCCACGATCAGCAGCACCATGTCCGCCCCGTAGGCCCGTGACTCGTGCACTTGGTAGGGGCTGATGATGAAATCCTTGCGCAGGATCGGGATGTCCACCGCGGCGCGGACCGCGGCGAGGTCGCCGAGGCTGCCGCCGAACCTGCGGCTCTCGGTCAGCACGGAGATGGCGCGGGCACCGCCGTCTGCGTAGGTCGCGGCCAGTTTCGCCGGATCGGTGATTGCGGCGATGGCGCCCCGACTGGGGCTGCTGCGCTTGATCTCCGCGATCACGCCCACACCGGGCGCCTTGAGCGCCGCCAGCGCATTGCGGGCCGATGGGGCATCGACGGCCCGCGATTTGATTTCGGCGAGCGGCGTCGCCGCCTCGCGTGCCGCGAGATCCTCGCGCACACCTTCGAGGAGGTCTTCGAGCACACTCACCTGTCGGTCTCCTCACAGCCGCCGCGATCGGATAGGCCCATCGTATCCGGCCGCAGCGCCGTGCTCCGACACGGTCCGGCCGACCCGGGTACCGAGGCTAGGCCCGCCCGTCGTTCTCGGTCGGATCCACGCCGGCGTCCAGCGCGCGCCACCACTCGCCCGGGTCAGCACTTTCGTGTGCCGGGGCGCTCTGCCCGGCGCTCCCCTCGCGGTCGTGCCGACGAGCGGCCTGGCGTGCAGCGTCGTGCTGGGCGGCGGGCGTTCGGTAGGCACCGCCCGAGATTCGGCCCCGATTGCTCGCCGCCGCTCGGGCGCTCGAGGCGATCAGGACCCCACCGGCGGCGGCGGCCACCGCGGCCGTCACGGCCAGCGCGACAGCGCCCCAGGAGATCGCGGGCGCGGCGAGTGGCGTAGCCGGGCGCACGAGCTTCGCGGCGAACTCCGCGGCCGGTGCGCGCACCGCACCGAGCACGGCGCCCACCGCGGCTCCCACCGAGGCCAAGGCCACGACGGCGCCCAGCAGGCGGCGGGCGATGCCGCGGCTGAGCATGGCGGCGGCCAGCCCGGCGAGCGCGACCAGCGCGAGCGGCACCAGCGCCACGGCGACCTCGTTGCCGTCCACCGCGACCGTCAGATCGCCGGACAGCGGGTCGTGATACGAGCGTCGCCACCAGGGCAGGAAGGCGGATCCGGCGCTCGCCGCCGCGCCGAACAACACGAGCAGCGCGGCCGGGCTCCGCCGGCGTGAGCGGCTCGCTGCTGGCGGGGGCACGGTCACAGCGCCGCTTGCCACGTTCCGGCTGCGCCGATCGCGGCCAGCACGGCGGCCGCCTTGTTCTGGCATTCCTGGTCCTCCGACTCCGGCACCGAGTCGGCGACGATGCCGGCACCGGCCTGCACATACGCCACCCCGGGCCGCAGAACCGCGGTGCGGATGGCAATCGCCGTGTCCGCGTCACCGGCGAAGTCGAGGTAGCCGACGATCCCCCCGTACGGACCACGCCGCGCCGGCTCCAGCTCCTCGATCAGCTGCAGCGCCCGGGGTTTGGGAGCCCCGGACAGGGTGCCGGCCGGGAAGCAGGCGGTGACCGCGTCCAGCGCCGCCCGGTCCGGCGCCAGCTCCCCCACCACGGTCGAGACGATGTGCATCACGTGCGAGTAGCGCTCGACGGTGAAGAAGTCGGTGACGTGCACACTGCCCGGACGACACACCCGGCCGAGGTCATTGCGGCCCAGGTCCACCAGCATGATGTGCTCGCTTCGTTCCTTCTCGTCGGCGAGCAGATCCTTGCCGAGCAGCACATCGTCCTCGTCGGTGGCGCCGCGCGGCCGCGTCCCCGCGATGGGGTGCATGGATACATGCCCGCCGCGCACCGTGACCAGCGCCTCCGGCGACGAGCCGACGATCCACACCGGCGCGCCGTCCGGCGTGGGCAGGTGCAGCAGATACATGTAGGGGCTCGGGTTGGTGGCGCGCAGCACCCGGTAGATGCGCAGCGCAGCCGCCGCCGGGTCGGACCCGTCACCCGGTAGGTCGGCATCGAACCGCTGGGAGACGACCACCTGGAACGCGTCGCCGGCCCGGATGTGCTCCTGGGCGGAGCGGACCGCGGCCCGGAAGGCGTCGGCCGGCGTGCGCCGCCGCACATCCGGAACTGCGGCGCGGAAACTGGCCGCCGGCAGCGCCACCGGCTGAGCCAGGCGCCGGGTCATTGCGTCCAGCCGCGCCACGGCGTCGTCGTAGGCGGCGTCCACCCGTTCGTCGCTGCCGTCGAAATTGATGGCGTTGGCGATGAGGGTGACGGTGCCCTCGTGGTGATCGAGCGCAGCCAGGTCGCTGGCCAGCATCATGCCCAGCTCCGGCGCGCCGATCTCGTCGGGCGTATCGCCCTCGATGCGCTCCAGTCTGCGCACGGCGTCATATCCGATGTAGCCCACCATCCCGCCGGTCAGCGGCGGCAGCCCCGCCAGCGGTTCGGTGTGCAACATGCGCAGCACGTCGCCCAGCACCTGCAGCGGGTCACCGGCTTCGGACAGGCCGGACGGTGCCGTCCCGAGCCAGCACGCCCGGCCACCGGACTCGGTGAGCACTGCGGCGCTCGCCGCCCCCACGAACGACCAGCGCGACCACGACCGCCCGTGCTCCGCCGATTCCAGCAGGAACGTCCCGGGGCGTCCGGCCGCCAGCGTCGCGTACAGCCCCACCGGCGTCACCGCGTCCGCCAAGAGCCTGCGGGTCACCGGGATGACGCGGCGGCTCTCGGCGAGCCGGTGGAACGCGGCGCGATCGGGCATGGTGGCGCCGAGCGGCGGCAGGTCGTGGGGCATGGCCGTTATTCTGCCGGGTCCCCCGCCGCGGACGGCGCGTCGGCCTGCAGCACCCGATCGGTGAAACACGTCCGCGCACCGGTGTGACAGGCCGGACCACTCTGGTCGACCAGCAACAGCAGACAGTCCTGGTCGCAGTCATAGCGCATCTCGACGACGCGTTGGCGGTGTCCGGATGTCTCGCCCTTGACCCAGTACTCCTGGCGCGACCGCGAGAAGTAGGTGGCGGCACCGGTCCGAAGCGTGCGCCGCACCGCCTCCGCGTCCATCCAGGCCAGCATCAGCACCTCGCGGCTGTCGAATTGCTGGGCGATGACCGGGATCAGCCCGTCGCGGTTGTAGACGAGGCCCGCCGGACCGACCCGGAGATCGGGAGCTGTCATGCCGCGCTCCCTCCCGCCTCACGCACCGGGTACCCCCGGCTAGCCAGTTCCGTTTTCACCTGGCTGATGCTGAACTCACCGAAATGGAACACCGACGCGGCGAGCACCGCGTTCGCCCCGGCGTCCGCCGCGTCGCCGAAGTGCCGCAGCTCGCCGGCCCCGCCGGACGCCACCAGCGGGATGGTGACAGAGGCGCGCACCGCGGCGAGCATGGCCGTGTCGAAGCCGCTCTTGGTGCCGTCCGCGTCCATCGAGGTGAGCAGGATCTCGCCGGCCCCGGCGTCCTGGGCGCGGCGAGCCCACTCGACCGCGTCGATCCCGGTGCCCTGCCGGCCGCCATGAGTGGTGACCTCGTATCCGGACGGGCAATGGGCGGCCGGATCGGTGACGGCGCGCGCATCGATGGCGACGACCACGCATTGTGCGCCGAAACGCTGGGCGGCCTCGGACAGGAATGCTGGGCGGGCCACGGCCGCCGAGTTGATGGACACCTTGTCCGCGCCGGCGCGCAGCAGCGCGTCGATGTCCGCGACGGTGCGCACGCCGCCACCTACGGTGAGCGGGATGAACACGTTCTCGGCGGTGCGCCGGATCATGTCGTAGGCGGTCTGCCGATTGTCGGAGGTGGCCGTGATGTCCAGGAAGGTCAGCTCGTCGGCGCCCTCGGCGTCGTACCGCGCGGCGAGTTCCACCGGGTCGCCGGCGTCGCGCAGCCCCACGAAGTTGACGCCTTTGACGACGCGTCCTTCGGACACGTCCAGGCACGGGATGACTCTGATCGCTACGCTCACGGCAACCAGCCTACGGACCGGGATCAGGCGACGGCGGCGAGCGCGTCGCCCAGAGTGAATGCTCCCGCGTAGAGCGCCTTTCCGACGATAGCGCCCTCCACCCCGATCGGTGCGAGCGATGCCAGGGCGGCAAGGTCGTCCAGCGACGACACACCCCCGGATGCGACGACCGGCGCCGCGGTCTGCGCGCACACGGAGCGCAGCAGGTCGAGGTTCGGCCCCTGCAGCGTGCCGTCCTTGGTGACATCGGTGACGACGTACCGAGCGCAGCCTTCGCGCTCCAGTCGGGCCAGAACCTCGAACAGGTCGCCGCCGTCCTCCGTCCAGCCACGCGCGGCCAGCGTCCTGCCGCGGACATCCAGGCCGATCGCGACCCGGTCCCCGTAGTGGGCGATCGCCGAGGCGCACCAGACCGGGTCCTCCAGGGCCGCGGTGCCGATGTTCACCCGACGGCAGCCGGTGGCCAGCGCCGCCTGCAGCGAGGCGTCGTCACGGATTCCACCGGACATCTCCACCTGCACATCCAATGCGCCCACGACGTCGGCGAGCAGATCGGCGTTCGAGCCGCGACCGAAAGCGGCGTCCAGATCGACGAGGTGGATCCATTCGGCGCCGTCCCGCTGAAAATCCAGCGCCGCGTCCAGCGGGGAGCCGTAGTCGGTCTCGCTGCCGGCTCGACCCTGGACCAGGCGCACGGCCTGACCGCCGGCCACATCGACGGCGGGAAGCAGTTCGAAGGTCACGATGAGTGAGTCTACTGGGAGCCGGCCACGGCGACCGGCGCGGTCTCGTCCGGCAGCTTCAGGAAGACCGAGACGATCAGCGCCGTGACCGGCATGGCCAGCAGCACGGTCAGCGCCGTGTGCAACGTGGTGGCGTCCGCGAGCCAACCCAAGAGCGGGTTCGCCAACCCGCCGACGGAGGCGCCGAGGCCCACCGTCACACCGCTGGCGGTGCCGATCCGGTTGGGCAGGTAGTCCTGGCCGAGCAGCACGAACACCGAGAACGGCAGGTAGCACGCGATGCCGGCCAGCGCGACGAACACGAAGGTGACGGGCAGCGTGTCGATGTAGAGCACGCCGAGCAGCGCGGGGAGGGCCATGGCGAAGCCGGTGCGGATCGACACGAGCGGGTTGAACCGGTCCCCCAGCCAGCCGCCCGCCATGGTGCCCACCGCCCCGCACACCAGGAACGTGGTCAGCGCCGCGCCGCCGACCGCCTGCGAGGTGCCCAGGTGGTTGATGAAGTACAGGGCGATGAAAGAGGTGATCCCGAAGAACAGGATGGACCGGATCACCACGATGGTGGTCAACGTGATGAACGAGGGCCAGTTGTCGCGACCCGTCGGCAGCACCGGTTTCGTGCCGCGGGCGGTCGGGCGTTCCAGAGCGGGCGTGAGTCGGCGGGACAGGACGAGCACCATCACCACGGCGGGCACCACCAGCAGGGCGGTGCCGTTGAGCCCGAACGCCAACAGCACCGGGGTCGCCACCAGCGAGCCCAATGCGTAACCGGCGTTGCCACCCAACGCGAAGATCGACATGCCGGTGTTGGAGCGGCCGGCCGCCTGCCGCGCGGCCCGCGCCGCCTCCGGGTGGAAGGCGGCGACGCCCAGCCCGGAAAGCGCGATCACGAGCCAGGTGAGCGGGTAGCTCGGCATGTAGCCGGCGAGCGCCACGCCGACCGCCGCCAGCATGATGCCGCCGGCGATCATCCATCGCCGCGAGCGCGTGTCCGCCCAGTAACCGAAGAGCGGCTGCGCCACCGACGACAGCACGTTCGCCGCCAGCGTGATGCCGGAGATGGCGGCGTAGCTGTACTGGCGCTCGGCCACGAAGAACGGGAGCAGGGCCGGCACGATGCCCTGGTAGAGGTCGTCGACCAGGTGCGACGACGCCACCAGCGCGATTCCGTGAACATTGAACGGAACCCGATTCGGCGAGCTCTTGGTGGTCACCTACGCAACCGTATGCTGTGCGCCGTCCGCTCCGGACACTCGGCACCAGAACGCGCGGGTGGACCGTCCGATCCGCGCCAGGATCAGGGTGCGTGCGCGGCGGGTGTCACCGACCGGCCGCAGCCGGCGGCGCAGGTCGTCCGGGACGATCGGCGTGCCCCGCTGCTTGATCTCCACGGTGCCCACCCCATCGCGGCGCAGCCAGCCGCGCACCGTCTTCTCGGCGAACGGCGCGGCGTCGAGGATCTCGAAGGCGCGCAGCCCGGCCGGCGGCTCGTCGCCCGTGAGGTAGGCGAGATGTTCGTCCAGCCTGGTCAGGTGGTATCGGGCGGCGAACTGCCGCACCAGATGCGCCCGGATCACCGCGCCATCGGGCTCCACCAGGTAGCGCCGGGCGGGTGTGACGCCGTCCTCGGCCGGGTCGCGGTCGGTGAACTGGTCGCGTATGCCCGGACTGGCACCGTCACCGAGCACGGTAGCGCGTCGGCGGGCGGCGGCCAGATCGTCCGGCCACGAGACGGCCTCCCGCACCGACCCGCCCCACGAGACGATCTCGATCTCGCCGGGCCGCGCCAATGCGCCGTAGTCGATGCCCGGCGGCAACCGCAGCACGGGCGGCCGGGCCGGATCGGCCGCATCGAGTTCGGCGACCGACGGAATGGTGTCCGCCGAGGCGATGCGACGCCCTGCTGCATCGCGACGCGCCGGGTCGGCATAGCGCATCGCGGCCCGGGTGGTGACGGTCCGGGCGTCGGCGCGCATCACCAGCGCTGTGCGCCCGGACACCGACAGGTTGTGTCGAGCCATCGCCAGGCGTACGGGGTCGAGGTCCGAGCCGATCACCGGCACTCCGAGCGGGGACAGCGCGGCGTCGAGAGCCGCCAGGTCCGCCCCTACCGAACAGGTGAGGTCGTGGGCGGCGTCATCTCGGGCGGCTGATCGCGCGGCGGCGAGGTACTCGGCGATACGCGCAGCGCGGTGGTCGGCGACCGGCGGCGGCGAGGCCTGCTGCAGCGCCTCATCGGTGAACAGCCAGCGGCTCCAGATGCCATCGCCCCACCGACCGATCGCCTTGCGCCGCAGCAGCACCGTTTCGGCGACCGCCGCAGCATGGCCGCCTGCGACGGTCCGCACCATCGTGAGGTCGGCGAGGTAGGTAGATCCGGACAGCGCCAGCCGGCCGGCACTTTCGAGGGCGGCCGCGCCGTCCGGCGACGCCAGGAACCGTACCTCGTCGCAGCTGAACTCGTATGCCATCAGCGGCCGGTGAAGGTGGCCTTCCCGGGGCCGTCCGCCAGGAATGACGCCATGCCGTGCTTCTGATCCTCCGTGGCGAACAGGGCCGCGAACCCGGCGGACTCGATCCGCAGCCCGGTGGCCAGGTCGACCTCCAGCCCGTCGTCGATGCACCGCTTCGCCGTCGCCAGTGCGACGCTGGCGCCGTCGGCCAGCCGCCGGGCCAGCGCCATCGCCCGGTCCAGCACCTCCGCGGCCGGAGCCGACTCCTCGGCGATGCCGAGCTCCACGGCCCGCGGCCCACGGATCGGCCTGCCCAGGAAGATCATCCGTTTCGCCACCGCGGTGCCGACCAGCCGGGGAAGTCGCTGGGTGCCGCCGGCACCGGGAATGACGCCCAGCGTGATCTCGGGAAAGCCGAGCAGGGCGTCGTCCGCCACGATCCGGAAGTCCGCGGCCAGCGCGAGCTCGAAACCCCCGCCCAGCGCATAGCCGGTGATCGCTGCGACGGAGGGCACCCGCAGATGAGCGATCGCGTCCAATGCCCGCGTCATGGACTTGCCGAAGACCGCGATATCGGCCGGCCCCAGGTCGGCCATCTCCTTGACGTCGGCGCCCCCGGCGAACGCCGCCGGGCCACCGTGCAGTACCACCGCGCGGATCGCGCGGTCGGCGTCCAATTGGTGGGCCGCGCGTTCCAGCTCACCGTGCATGGCGCTGTTGATCGCGTTCACCGGCGGGCGGTCCAGTCGGATGACACCGACGGCACCGTCACGCTCCACGCGCACTACCCGCGCTGCCATCGATCCCCCACTCGAGTCCGAACCACCGGGAAGTGCGACCCCCGCACCACGACGGCGCGGCGTGATGCACCGGCGCCTCCGCTGATGGGAGATTATCCTGCATAGGCGAAGAATCGGCCACGTCTGGACTGCAACTGCAGCGCCATCCCGAACGTGGCCGACAGCGACTCCGCCGTCAACGTGTCGTCCATGGAACCCGCGGCCACCACGCGGCCGGCGCGCAGCAACAGCACATGGGTATACCCGACCGGGATCTCCTCGACGTGGTGCGTCACCAACACGCTCGTCGGAGCGTACGGGTCAACGGCCAGCACAGTGAGCCTGGCCAGCAGATCCTCCCGGCCGGACAGGTCCAGCCCGGCCGCCGGCTCGTCCAGCAGCAGCATCTCCGGGTCGGTCATCAGCGCCCGGGCCGCCAGCACCCGCTTGCGTTCGCCGGACGAGAGCACCCCGAATGCCCGCTCGGCCAGCTGGTAGACGCCCATGGCCGCCATCAGTTCGTCCGCCCGGGCGAAGTCCAACTCGTCGTACCGCTCCCGCCAGCGGCCCACGACCCCGTAGCCGGCGGACACGACCACGTCGCGCACGGTCTCCGTGGCCGGAACCCGGCCGGCCAGGGCTGCGGTGGACAAGCCGATCCGGGGATGCAGGTCTGCGACATTCACCCGGCCCAGCTGCTCGCCCAGGATCCGTACCGTGCCGGAGGACGGGTGCAGTCGAGCCGCCGCGAGGGCGATGAGCGTGGACTTGCCGGCGCCGTTGGGGCCGAGGATCACCCAGCGTTGCGCGGCGCCGGCGCGCCAGGAAACATCGTCCAGCAGCAGCGCCCGGCCACGCCGCACGGTGACCCGTGTCAGGTCCAGCACGGCGTCGTCCACGGGCGGGACCGGCTGCGCGGGCGCGGCGGGCGGCGGTGAGAGGACCACGCCGTCATTGTGTCCCATGATGTGTGATACCAGCCGCATCGGGCCGATATCGGCGGGCCGGATGTCGGCGAGATGACGAATGTTCGCAACAATCGTCTTCATGAACGGCGATGCGACCCACAGATCCGGGCAGCCCTACCCGCTCGGAGCCACCGTCATGTCGGGCGGCACCAACTTCGCGGTGGTGGCGGACGGGACGCCCACCGACGACGGCGAGGCCCCGGTGCAGCTGTGCCTCGTGGACGATGGGGGCACCAAACATCGCGTTCCGCTGCTGCAACGCACGGCCGGCATCTGGCACGCCTTCGTGCCGGGGGTCGGCGCCGGGCAGCGCTACGGCTACCGAGTGCGCGCGCACGATCCGGCGAAACTGCTGCTGGATCCGTATGCGCGGCGCGTGGACCGCACCGACTACGACCTGGCCGCCTCCTCCGCGCCCGGGGTCGACACCGCGGGCTCGGCCCCGCTGGGCATCGTCACCGGACCGGCCGCCCCGGTCACGGCAGGACCGAACGTGCCCTGGGAGCACACCGTGATCTACGAGGCGCACGTCAAGGGCCTGACGATGCGTCACCCCGGTATCCCGGAGCGGCTGCGCGGCAGTTACGCGGGCCTCGGCCATCCCGCGATGATCGAGTACCTCACGTCGCTGGGGGTGACCACCGTGGAGCTGCTGCCGGTGCACGCGCACGCGGACGAGCCGCTGCTCGCCGCCGCCGGGCGGCACAACTACTGGGGCTACTCGACGCTCAGCTATTTCGCGCTGCACCCGGCGTACGCGTCGGTCCCGGGAGCCGAGATGACGGAGTTCGCGCAGATGGTCGACGCGTTGCACGGCGCCGGGCTCGAGGTCGTGCTGGACGTCGTCTACAACCACACGTGTGAGGGCGGGCCACGGAATCCCGTCACGCTGTCCCTGCGGGGGCTGTCCGGCCGGTACTACCTCCCGGCCGGGCGCGACCTGACCGGCACCGGCAACACCCTCGACTCGGCACCGCTGGCCACGGTTCGGCTGGTCACGGACTCGCTGCGCTATTTCGCCGGCGAATTCGGCGTGGACGGTTTCCGATTCGACCTCGCCCCGGTTCTCGGGCGTCCGGGCGGGGGCCGGTTCGATCCGGCGGCCACGCTGCTCACCGCCATCGCGGCGGATCCGGTGCTGCGCACCCGCAAGCTCATCGCCGAACCCTGGGATGCCACCGCCGACGGTTACGCGCTGGGCCGCTTCGGATCCGATTGGGCGGAATGGAATGATCACTTCCGCGACAGCGTCCGTGATTTCTGGCGCGGCGCCAGCGGCGTGCGGGACCTGGCCCGCCGGTTGGCCGGCTCCGAGGACTTCTTCGGCGATCGCGCCCCCTGGGCGTCGATCAACTTCGTCACCGCGCATGACGGCTTCACGCTGCGCGATGTCGTCTCCTACGAGCGGAAGCACAACGAGGCGAACGGCCAGGGCGGCACCGACGGTGCCTCCGACAACCGCAGCGCCAACTACGGCCTCGAAGGGGACGGTGACGCCGCCCGGCCGGTGCCGGCCGCGATCACCGCGGTGCGCCAGCGGCAGGCCCGCAACCTGGCGGCCACCCTGCTGCTGGCCACCGGTACGCCCATGATCTGCGCCGGGGACGAGATGTGGCGCACCCAGCTGGGCAACAACAACGCGTACTCGATCGACTCGCCGCAGGTATGGCTGGACTGGTCACGGCTCGACGCCGCGGACGATCCGGCGGCCGACCTGCTCGCATTCTTCCGCCGCGTGATCGCCGTGCGCGCCGGCGCGCCGGCACTGCATCAGGGGAACTTCTTCTCCGGCCGGTCGCCGCACGACGGCGACGGCGTGGCGGATCTCAAGTGGTTCACCGAGGCGGGCACGCCGATGAGCGACGCCGAATGGTTCGACGAGGACCGGCGCACGCTGATGGTGTGGTTCGACGGCAACGACGTCCGGGGCCACGGGCCGCTGGGCGAGCGGTTGACGGACGACTCGTGGCTCATCGTGCTGCACGCGGCCGAGTCGCCCACGGCCGTTATCCTGCCCGGGCTACCCTACGGCGACCGGTACACGCTGGTCATGGACACCGACCAGCCGACGGGCGAGCCGGTCCCCGGCGAGCCGATCGACTGCGGCGCACCGGTGAAGATGCCGGCTCGCACGCTCTGGCTGCTGCGGGCACATCGCCCGCCGGCCGGCAAGCGCTGAGCGGCCGTCTACGGGAAGACCACCAGCCCCATCTCCGCGCCGGACGCCAGCATCGGGTGGCGGGGCACAGCCCGCACGGTATAGCCGAGCGAGCCGGCGCGCGTGAGCGGAACCTCCGCCTGGAAGCGGTGCCCGTCGCCGTTGCCCACGAACCGCATCCGGGTCACGGCAGTGTCCGTCAGGTCCCCGTCCGGCCCAGCCGTCCCCGTCACCACCTCCACCGCGACGTCGGTGTCGGACAGGCCGCCGAGATCGAAGTAGGCGCGGACCGTCATGGTGTGGCCGAGCGCCGGCTCGGTGTCGATGCCGGAGACGTCGATGCCCAGGACGCGCACGTGCGGCCATGACGAGCGCACCCTCGCCTGCCAGTCGGCGAAGGCCACGGCCGCGGCCGCGTCGTTCATCAGCGGGCGCGCCGCCCGCGCGGCCGGCTCGTAGTACTGCGCCACGTAATCGCGCACCATGCGCGTCGCCTGCACGCGCGGCCCCAGGTAGCACAGGGTGTGCCGGACCCGGTCGACCCATCCGTCCGGTCGGCCGTCCGGCCCGCGGTCGTAGAACAGCGCCGCCACCCGGTTCTCCAGCAGGTCGTACAACGCGGCGGCCTCCAGTTCGTCGCGACGGGCGTCATCGGCGCCGTCGACGCTGGGGATCTCCCAGCCGTCCTGGCCGTCGTAGAGTTCGTCCCACCAGCCGTCCGAGATGGACAGGTTCAACGCACCGTTCAGCGCCGCCTTCATACCCGACGTGCCGGACGCCTCCTGCGGGCGGATCGGATTGTTGAGCCAGACATCCGATCCGGCGCACAGCACCGAGGCCATCGACATCGAATAGTTCGGCAGGAACACCACTCGGTGCCGGATCTCCGGGTCGTCGGCGAACAGCACCATCTGTTGCATCAGCCGCTTGCCGCCGTCGTCCGCGGGGTGCGCCTTGCCGGCGATGACGATCTGCACCGGCCGGTCGGGATCGAGCAGGATGGCCTTGAGCCGGTCGGGGTCCTGCAGCATCAAGGTGAGCCGCTTGTAGGTGGACACCCGCCTCGCGAAGCCGATGGTGAGGATGTCCGGGTCCAGGATCGACTCGGTCCAGCCGAGTTCCGCGACGGTGCGCCCGCGCTCGATCCAGGAGGCGCGCACCGCTTCGCGGGCCATCCGAACGAGCCGGGAACGCAACACCCCGCGCTGCGCCCACAACGCCGCCGGGTCCACCGCCTCGGCGTGCGGCCAGCTGTCGCAGGAGGCGAGGTCCCCCGTGCCGGCCATCTGCTCGGCGATCGGCCGAATCGCCGAGTCCTGCCACGTCTCCAGATGAACGCCGTTCGTCACCGAACCGATCGGCACCTCCTCGACGTCGAATCCGGGATACAGGCCGGCGAACATGGCGCGGGAAACCGCACCGTGCAGCTGGGCCACGCCGTTGGCGCGCTGGGAGAGGCGCAGCCCCAGATGCGCCATGTTGAACCGTCCCGGATCCCCCTCGGCGCCGAGTTCGAGAACCCGCTGCGCCGGGATGCCCGGAAGCAGCCGCGAGACGCCGTCCGGACCGGCCGCCAGGTAGTGGCGCACCAGGTCCATGGGAAATCGGTCGATGCCGGCTGGAACCGGGGTGTGCGTGGTGAACACGGTCCCGGCGCGGACCGTGGCCAACGCATCGGCCAAGCCGCGGCCGCGGTGGGTCACCAAGGCACTCATCCGCTCCAGCCCGGAGAAGCCGGCGTGGCCCTCGTTCATGTGGAAGACCTCGGGCAGCGGGAAGCCGGTTGCCGCGCAATAGGCGCGCACGGCGCGCGCTCCGCCCACGCCGAGCAGGATCTCCTGGCGGATGCGGTGGTCCTGGTCACCGCCGTACAGCCGGTCGGTGGACTGTCGCTGGGCGTCGTCGTTCGCCTCGATGTCGGCATCCAAGAGCAGCAGCGGCACCCGACCGACCCGCACCAGCCAGATGCGTGCCTGCAGCGTTCGGTCGCCGGGCATGTCCACGGACACGGTCAGCGGCGCGCCGTCCCGATCGGTGGCCGGCTCCATGATGAGCGAGTGCGGATCGTGCGCCGCATATATCTCCTGCTGCCATCCGTCGGCGGACAGCGCCTGCGAGAAGTAGCCGAACCGGTAGAACAGGCCGACGGCCACCAGCGGAACGCCGAGATCCGAGGCGGACTTGAGGTGATCGCCGGCGAGCACGCCGAGACCTCCCGAGAAGTTCGGCAGCACGTCGGAAATGCCGAACTCCATGGAGAAGTAGGCGACCGCGCTCGGGCCGGCGGACGCGGGCTCCGCGCCGGCCTGACGCTGCCCGTACCAGGCCGGCGCCGCCAGATACTCGGTCAGGTCCTGGTCCAGGGCATGCATCCGCGCCAGGAATTCCTGGTCGGCGGCCAGTTCCTCCAGCCGCGTCATGGGGACGGAGCCGAGCAGTTGGAGCGGGTCGCCGTGCACCTGCCGCCACGCCACCGGGTCGATCTCCTCGAACAGCGCACGAGTCGGTTGGTGCCACGTCCAGCGGAGGTTGCGGATGAGCCTTTCCAAGGGTTCCAGCGCCGCAGGGGGCTGCGGGCGGACGGTGAGCGATCGATAGGCCTTCACTGTGTCTTGCCGCCTTGCATAGTCAAACGTCGTCCTGGTCATCGGCGGGTCGCGGCCCAGGGCCCGACCCGACCTGCCAGACGCTACCGTGCCCGCGCGCCCCATGGTGACCGCTTCCGGCCGTCGCGTGTCGAATACCGGACGCCGGAGGCTGTGTCGAGTCCCGCCACCTCGCGGCCCCGGTAGGTTGGGAGCGTGATCGGACGCATCCCCATCATCCAGGTGACTCCGACCGTCGACGGCGGCGCGTTCGCCGCGCATGCCACGGTCGGCCGTCCCATCGAGGTGGGGGCCACCGTCTTCCGCGAGGGACACGACGCCGTCGGCGCGAATGTGGTGTTCCGGCCGGTCGGCGCGCCGCGAAGGACCCGCGGCCGAGGCGAGCCGCTGATCCGGATGGTGCCCGGGTTGCCGGGCACCGACCGGTTCGTCGCCCGCGTCGTGCCCGACGCCATCGGCATGTGGGCGATGCAGATCGAGTCGTGGGGCGACCCGCTCGCGACGTGGCGTCATGCCATCGAGGCCAAGGTCGCCGCCGGCCAGGGCGCCGAGGAGTTGGCCAACGATCTCGCCGACGGAGTCGGCCTGCTCACCCGGATGGCGAAACGTCCGGGCCACCCGGCGCGTGCCGCCATCGCCGCGGCCGCGGCCTCGCTGGCGGACACCGCGCTCCCCGTGAGCGTGCGCATCGCCCCGGCACTCGATCGCAGACTGTGGAACACGCTGACCGCCGACCCGGTCCGCGAATTCGTCACCCGTTCGGAGGTCTACGAGATCTGGGTCGATCGCCCCTTGGCCGAGTTCGGCTCCTGGTACGAGTTCTTCCCGCGATCCATCGGAGCACAGATCACGTCCGACGGCACCCCCGTCAAGCACGGCACCTTCGCCACGGCGGCCACCGAGCTGCCCCGGGTCGCCGCCATGGGCTTCGACATCGTCTACCTGCCGCCCGTCCATCCGATCGGCGAAGTGAATCGCAAGGGTCGCAACAACGCGGTGACGGCGCTGCCCGGAGACGTCGGCTCGCCGTGGGCCATCGGGTCGCGCTTCGGCGGCCATGACGCCATCGCCCCGGAACTCGGCACCATGGCGGACTTCCAGGAATTCACGGCCCGCGCCGCCGAGCTGGGATTGACCGTGGCGATCGACCTGGCATTGCAGTGCGCTCCCGACCACCCGTGGGTGACGGAGCATCCCGAGTGGTTCACCACCCGGGCCGACGGCTCCATCGCCTACGCGGAGAATCCGCCGAAGAAGTATCAGGACATCTACCCGCTCAATTTCGACAACGACCGCGCCGGGCTGTCCGCCGAGATCCTGCGCATCGTCGAGTTCTGGATCGCCCACGGTGTGATGGTCTTCCGGGTGGACAACCCGCACACCAAGCCGGTCGACTTCTGGCAGTGGCTGATCGCGCAGGTACGCACGCATCACCCCGAGGTGATCTTCCTGGCCGAGGCGTTCACCAGGCCGGCCATGATGCACACGCTCGCCAAGGTGGGCTTCACCCAGTCGTACACCTACTTCACCTGGCGCACCGGCAAGCAGGAACTCACCGACTACGCGGTGGAGCTGTATGACGCCGCTCGGTACATGCGACCCAACTTCTTCGTCAACACCCCGGACATCCTGCACGCCTCGCTGGTGCGCGGCGGCCGCGCCATGTTCGCCATCCGGGCGGTGCTCGCCGCGATGCTCGCACCGTCCTGGGGGGTCTACTCCGGCTTCGAGCTGTTCGAGAACGCCCCATTGCGTGCGGACAGCGAGGAGTATCTCGACTCCGAGAAATATCAGCTGCGGCCGAGGGATTTCGTGACTCCGGCGGAGCGCGGCCAGTCGCTGGAGGCGTTCATCACCCAACTCAACGAGATCCGGCGGGCGCATCCGGCGCTGCAGCATCTGACCGGCCTGGCATTCCACGCCATCGACAACGACGCGCTGCTGTGCTTCTCCCGCCGCGACGACGAGACCGGCGACACACTGTTGGTCGTCGTCACGCTCGAGTCCCGCGGTGAGTACTGGGGGCACCTCGACCTGACCATGCCCGAGCTCGGCCTGGGTTGGGACGAGCAGTTCGACGGGATCGACCTGGTCTCCGGTCGACGCTTCCCGCTGCACCGATACGCGACGATCCGGCTCGACCCCACCGTCTCCTGCGCGCACATCTTCGAGGTCATCGCCCATGGTTGACACCGACAGCCCCGCCACGCCGCAGGCCGCATCGCGTGCCGCGCTTCTGCCACCGGACCCCGGCTGGTACAAGCGCGCCGTGTTCTATGAGGTCCTGGTGCGAGCGTTCGCGGATTCCAACGACGACGGCACCGGCGACCTGCGCGGGCTGATCGGCAAGCTCGATTACCTCGCCTGGCTCGGGGTGGACTGCCTGTGGCTCCCGCCGTTCTACCAGTCGCCGCTGCGCGACGGCGGGTACGACATCGCGGATTTCCGGGCGGTGCTGCCGGAGTTCGGCACCCTCGACGACTTCGTGGAGCTGATCGAGGCGGCGCACGGCCACGGCATCCGCGTCATCACGGACCTCGTCATGAACCACACCTCCGACGAGCACCCCTGGTTCCAGGCGTCGCGGACGGACCCCGTCGGCCCGTTCGGCGATTTCTATGTGTGGTCGGACACGGACGCCGGCTATGCCGACGCCCGCGTCATCTTCGTGGACACCGAACCCAGCAACTGGACATTCGACCCGGTGCGCGGACAGTACTACTGGCACCGGTTCTTCAACCACCAGCCCGATCTGAACTACGACAATCCTGCCGTGGGCGACGCCATGATCGACGTCATGCGCTTCTGGCTCGACCTGGGCGTGGACGGGTTCCGGCTGGATGCCGTCCCGTATCTCTACGAGCGGGAGGGCACGAACGGCGAGAACCTACCGGAGACGCACGCGTTCCTGCGGCGCTGCCGCGCCGTGGTCGAGGCCGAGTACCCGCACGCCGTGCTGCTCGCCGAAGCCAACCAATGGCCGGCGGACGTTGTCGAGTACTTCGGCGACGCTGCGGTGGGCGGCGACGAATGCCACATGTGCTTCCACTTCCCGCTGATGCCCCGCATCTTCATGGCATCGCGGCGCGAATCGCGCTTCCCGATCTCGGAGATCCTGGCGCAGACACCGCCCATCCCGCGATCGGGCCAGTGGGGGATCTTCCTGCGCAACCACGACGAGCTCACGCTGGAGATGGTGTCCGACGAGGACCGCGACTACATGTGGGCGGAGTATGCAGCGGACCCGCGCATGAAGGCCAACATCGGCATCCGCCGGCGGCTGGCTCCGTTGCTCAACGGGGACCGCAAGCTGCAGGAACTGTTCACGGCGCTGCTGCTGTCGCTGCCCGGCTCCCCCGTTCTGTACTACGGCGACGAGATCGGCATGGGGGACAACATCTGGCTCGGCGACCGCGATGGGGTCCGCACGCCCATGCAATGGTCGCCGGACCGCAATGGCGGTTTCTCCCGGGCCAATCCCGAGCGCCTGTACCTGCCCGCGATCATGGATCCGATCTACGGGTATCAGGCGACCAATGTCGAGTCCCAGCTGGGCTCCTCCACGTCGCTGCTCGCCTGGACCAGGCGGATGCTGCAGGTCCGGCGCGAGCACGCCGAGTTCGCGACCGGCGCCCTGGCCGACCTGGGCGGCTCCAACCCGTCCGTCTTCTCCTTCGTGCGCACCGCCGAGAGCGCGGACCCCACGCAGAGCGGCATCGACGACGGGACCGGGTATGACCCCGCGCATGACGCAGCCCTCGCGCACCGCGTGCTCTGCGTGAACAACCTGTCGCGGTTCCCGCAGGCGGTCGAGTTGGACCTGCGGATGTTCGAAGGTCTCACTCCTGTGGAATTGACCGGAGGGAATCCGTTCCCCCGCATCGGCGAGCTGCCGTACCTGCTCACGCTGCCCGGTTACGGCTTCTACTGGTTCGACCTCATCAACGAGCACGTCGACGAAATCGCAGGAGGTGAGCAGACATGAGACGTCACGATCCCGGCGTCCGGGCACCGTCGGCAGACGCGGCGCGGGGCCCGTCGATCGGCGATGGGCAGGTGCTGAACCTCCTGGCGGAGTGGCTGCCGAATCAGCGCTGGTTCGCCGGCGGCGCCGCCGAGGCCGCAGCCGCCACCGTCCTCCAGCGCGCGACGTTGCTGCGCACCGAGGCCGTCTCCGCCGAACTCGCCCTGATCCGCATCGCCACCGCGACCCGCGATGTCACCTACCAGGTGATGCTCGGCTGGCGCACGGTCGTCGCGGAGCGGCTCGAGCATGCCGTCATCGGCGTCTCCGACGCGCTGGTCTGCTACGACGCGCTGCAGGACGAGGACATCACCGGTGTGCTCATGCAGACGATCGCCGACGGATCGTCGATCGGGCCCATCACCGCCCCCGGAGGGGCGATCGACGCGCCGCCCGACGGCTGGCACGGCCTGGCCATGACCTCGGAGCAGTCCAACACGTCCATCGTGTTCGGCAATGCACTGATCGCCAAGTTCTTCCGGCGGATCGAACCCGGCATCAACCCCGACGCCGAGATGTCAGCCGCGTTGTCCGGCCGCCCGTACAGTGCCGCCTACCGCGGTGAACTGCGCATCGTCCTCGACGGCGCCCCGACGACGCTGGCCCTGGTCACCCACTTCATCCCCAACAGCGCCGACGCGTGGTCGACGGCAACGGTCAGTGTGCGCGATCTGCTGGCCGAGGGAGACCTGCACGCCGACGAGGTCGGCGGCGACTTCGCCGGCGAGGCGTTCCGGCTGGGCGGCACCATCGCCCAGATGCACGGCGACCTGGCGGCGGTGTTCGGGCGGTTCCCGTCCCGGGACGAAGAGATCGATGCGCTGCTGGCGGGCATCGAACGCGACGCCGCCGCACTACAGACCCGGTTGCCGGAGATGACCCAGTTGCTGCCGGCGGTGCACCGTACCTGCACGCAGCTGGGCGACGACCTCGCCGGCGCGCGGCCCACCGATCAGCGGATCCACGGCGACCTGCACCTGGGACAGGTGCTGCGCACCGTGGACGGCTGGGTGGTGATCGACTTCGAGGGCGAGCCGGCCGTGCCGTTGGCTCAGCGCCGCGAACCGGCATCCCCGTTCAAGGACATCGCCGGCATGTTGCGCTCCCTGGACTACGCCGCCCGCTACCCGCTGTACATGTCCACCGTGGACGCGCAACGCGCCTACCGGTCCGACGAGTGGCTGGCGCGGAACCGTGCCGCGTTCCTGGACGGCTATGCCGAGGTCCACGGCGCCGACCCACGCGACGAGCCGGGCCTGCTGACCGCATTCGAGCTGGCCAAGGCGGTCTACGAGGTGGACTACGAATTGCGGCACCGACCGGGCTGGGTGCGCATCCCGCTGGACGCCGTGCGCACCCTGACGGCCGCGCAGTAACGCAACAGCGCGTCGTCCCGGCTACCCTCGCACTCAATGACAACCCGGGAGTCCTGCAATGACGATCCCTCCGAATGGTCCATCCGCCGTCGCTTCGGGCTCGGCCGGTGCCCGGCACGCGGCACCCACCGGCCGGGCGGCGGCGCCCACGGTGGCGGAGCTGGAGCGTGTGATCGGCGGCGAGACCTCGGATCCGCATGCCATCCTCGGGGCGCACCAGCAGCCGGACGGCAGCACAGTGGTGCGCACGCTTCGGCATCAGGCGAAATCCGTCACGCTCCTGACGGGAGGCGCCGAGTACCCGCTCGAGCACGTGCACGGCGGCATCTTCGCCGTCACCGTCCCCGGGCGGATCGGCGACTACCGGCTGCGCGTGGACTACGGGGCGGGCTCCGTCTACGAGGTCGACGACCCCTACCGGTGGCTGCCGACCGTGGGCGACGTGGATCAGCACCTCATCCGCGAGGGTCGGCACGAGAAGCTTTGGCAGGTGCTGGGCGCGCATGTGCGCACCTATTCGACACCGGGGGGCGACGTCACCGGGACGTCGTTCGCCGTATGGGCGCCGAATGCGCGCGGGGTGAGATTGTCCGGGGACTTCGACTACTGGTCCGGGGCGGGCACGCCCATGCGGTCGATGGGATCGTCCGGTGTCTGGGAGCTGTTCGTACCGGGCATCGGTCCGGGGACCCGGTACAAGTTCCAGGTGCTCGGCCGCGACGGCGTGTGGCGGGACAAGGCGGACCCGATGGCGTTCACCGCCGAGACGCCGCCGGCCACCGCCTCGGTCGTCTGGTCCTCCGACTACCACTGGGGTGACGAGGAGTGGACGGCCCAGCGGGCCGAAACCGGCTGGGCCCAGCGCCCCATGTCGATCTACGAGGTGCACGCCGGCTCGTGGCACTCCGGCATCGGCGACTACCGGCAGCTGGCCGACGAACTGGTCCGCTATCTGGACCGCACCGGATTCACCCATGTCGAGTTCCTGCCGCTGGCCGGACATCCGTTCGGCGGGTCGTGGGGCTATCAGGTCACGTCGTACTACGCCGTTGATTCGCGCCTCGGCACCCCCGACGATTTCCGCTACCTGGTCGACACGCTGCACCGCCGCGGTTACGGCGTCATTCTCGACTGGGTGCCGGCCCATTTCCCGCGGGACGAGTGGGCGCTGGCGCGGTTCGACGGCACCGCGCTGTACGAGCATCCCGATCCGCGCCGCGGTGCGCACCCGGACTGGGGCACCCTGGTGTTCGACTTCGGGCGGCCCGAGGTGCGCAATTTCCTGGTGGCCAACGCCCTGTTCTGGCTGGAGGAGTACCACCTGGACGGCCTGCGGGTGGACGCCGTGGCGTCGATGCTGTACCTCGACTACTCACGGCAGCCCGGCGATTGGGTGCCGAACCAGTTCGGCGGCAACGAGAACCTGGACGCGGTGCAGTTCATCCAGGAGACGACAGCCACGGTCGGCAAGACTCTGCCGGGCGTGGTGATGATCGCCGAGGAGTCCACCTCCTGGCCGGGCGTCACCCGCCCGACCCATCTGGGCGGCCTGGGGTTCGGGCTGAAGTGGAACATGGGCTGGATGCACGACACACTCTCGTACATCGGCCGGGACCCGGTGCACCGCGCCTGGCACCACCACGACATGACATTCGCCATGATGTACGCCTACTCGGAACAGTTCGTGCTGGCGCTCTCGCACGACGAGGTCGTTCACGGCAAGGGCTCGCTGTGGGGCCGGGTGCCCGGTGACGACTGGCGCAAGGCCGCCACGCTGCGCGCCTACTTCGCCTACCAGTGGGCACACCCGGGCAAGAAGCTGCTGTTCATGGGCGGCGAACTGGGCAACCCCGACGAGTGGAGCGAGGCGACGCAGATCCCGTGGCAGCTCGCCGACGCGCCGCTGCACGCCGGCATCCAGCGCCTGGTCGGTGATCTGAACAGGATCTATCGCCGCACCCCCGCGCTGTACGCCCAGGACTTCACCCCCGACGGTTTCGGCTGGATCGACGCCAACGACTCCAACGGCAACGTCTACGCGTTCATCCGCTGGGCCGCCGACGGCTCGCCGCTGGTCTGCATCGTGAACTTCTCGGCCGTGCCGCACCATCGGTATCGCGTCGGCCTGCCGGCGTCCGGGCCGTGGCGCGAGGTGCTCAACACGGACGCGGGGATCTACGGCGGATCCGGGGTCGGGAACCTGGGTCGTGTGACCGCCACCGGCTCGCCACTGCACGGACAGGTGGCATCGGCCACTGTCACGGTGCCGCCGCTGGGTGCGATATGGCTCGTTCCGGACACCGCGGACTAGCCGTGGTGCCGGCGGCGGCGGTGCTGCTCATCGCCCTGGCCGCGCTGGCGCTTGCGCCCCGCATGGACAGCGGCGTGGTCGGCCGCGCGCAGGCCGCCGCCTACATCGATATGACGGGGATCGACACGCCGGCCGGCGTGGGCGCGGTGGACGGCCGCACCGAGGCCCTGATCGGCGCGATCATGGCCGACCTCACCCGGTTCTGGTCGGAGGAGCTTCCGCCGATCACGCGCACGCCGTTCACCCCATTACGCGGCAGCATCGTCGCCGTGGACTCGAGCGCGGTGTCGGGATCGGCGCCGTGCGTCGCCGCCCCGGCCGATATCGTCGGCAACGCGTACTACTGCCCGTCGGATGACGGCATCGTCTATGACGCCACGACGCTGATCCCGGTGCTGCTGCATCGCAGCGGCATCGGCGGCCTGATCACCACGTTCGCCCACGAGTACGGGCATGCGGTGCAGGAACGCATCGCTGCGGCCGAGCCGGGCCGGAGCACGGAACCGACGCCGACAGCTCTGGTCACCGAGGCGCGCGCCGACTGCGACGCGGGCGCCTTCCTGGCCTGGGCGTCCGCCGGCCACGCACCGCGTCTGCACGTGGACAGCGGCATCCTGATCAGCGCGATCGGCCCACTGGTCGACTTCTCCGACCCGGCCACCGTACAACCGGACGATCCCACGGCCCACGGCCTGGCGGTCGATCGGCTCACCTGGTTCCTGACCGGGTTCCGGGGTGGAGCGGGCGCCTGCGTGCACCTGGGTGAACCGCTCCAGACGACGCTCGGCCGGACCGGTGGCCAGCCGAACGCCTCGCCCCGCTACGCGACGCCGAGCCTGCTGCTCGCGGCGGCCGAACGGTCGATCGAGGCCTTCGACGGCCACCGCAGCGACACATCGCCGTCGAGTGCGCAGATGAACGTCACGGCGCCGCACGGGCAGTTCGCGCAGGCGACCGCGCTGGCCCTGGCGACGGCCGCCGCGGCCGGGGACGATGCCGCGGGCGCGGCCTGCTTCGCCGGGTCGTGGGTGCGCGCCCTCGTCGGCCACGCATCGCCCGGCGAACTCGGTGGCTGGCCCGGCGACGCGGACGAGGGTCTGGCCGCCGTGTTGCTGCAGCCGGGGGCCGACTTCGCCGATGTCACCGGCTATATCGACGGTTTCCGCTCCGGAACCTGCTGATCGGATCGGGGCCTGCCGGGCGCCCGTCGGACCCTCAGCGGCCCGGGACTCCCCGAGGCTGAGGTGCCCCCGGCTCCGGGCGCCCGCGGCCGTCAGTAGAGGGCTGCGGCCAGCGCCCGACGCGCCGTCATCACGGCGGGGTCGTCGGGCGCGAAAAGGGCAAACAGGTCCAGTAGGTGCGCCCGCGCCTGCGCCCGCTCCGGATCGACGTTCCTCGCGATCGCGGTGACGAGCCGCGAGAATGCCGCGGAGGCGTTGCCCGAGGCCACCTCGAGATCCGCGGCCGCTGCTGCCAGGGTGACGTCATCCGGTTGGTGGTCGCTTCGCGCAACCGCGCCGTCATCGACGGTAGCGGCTCGCTGCAGCAGCCGTGACCAGGCGAGGCCCGCGGCGGCCTCCGCATTCCCCGGTTCGGCGTCCAGGATCGCCTGGTAGGCGGCAACCGCCGCGGGGAAATCTCCTGCGTCCGCGGCGTCCTGGGCGGCGGTCAGCCGTGGGTCCTCCGGCTCGGGCTCCGGCGGCGGAGCGGCCGCCTCGGCCTCCCGGATGCCGGGCAGCGCATCGCGCAACTGGTCGATCAGCTGCGTGATCCAGGCCCGTACCTGCGGCTCGGGCTGGGCGCCGGAGAAGGCGGCCACGGGCTGGCCACCGGCCAGTGCCACGACGGTCGGGATCGACTGCACCTGGAACGCCTGCGAGATCCCCGGGTTCGCGTCCACGTCGACCTTGGCCAGGATCCACGTGCCGTGCCCCTCGGCGGCCAGCTTCTCCAGCACCGGCGACAACTGCTTGCACGGCCCACACCAGCTGGCCCACAGGTCCACGACGATCGGAACGCTCGCCGACGCCTGCAGCGCCTGCTGGAACGTGGCGTCGGTGACGTCGATCACGTACTCACTTCTCGCAGCACCGTCCGGAGTGGCCGGCCCGTCCGGGGCCGTCCCGGGCGCCGTGGGCCGCCTGTTCAGCGACGAGAGATCGACGGCGCGGGAGAACGCCGCGGACAGGGCGGCTTGGGCGGCTTGGCTGCGCGGATCGGTCATGGTCCTAGTTTCCCATGTCTGCGCTGAGGGCCTACCGAGGGCCGGTCGGCCCAACTCGTCATGTCCGGTGAACGCGCAGCGGCCAGGTCCCGTCGATGACGACGTCCGCCTGGCCGCGGGACCGGAGGTAGGCCTGGAAGCGAACCGCCCATTCCGTCGACCAGACCCGCTGCTGGCTGAGCAGTGCGGCGGCCTCGGCGCCGGCCACCTCCGGATAGCGCATCGCGATGGCCCGGGCCACGCGGCAGGCGGCGACGGCATCGCCGTCCGCGGAGTGCGCCCCGCCGGCCTGGATGCGGTAGTGCTGCACCGCGTCCTGCAGCGTGCGCTTGCCCCGCCGGTACCGGTCCACCGCTCGGTCGATCACCAGCGGGTCGATGATCAGCGCGTCGGCCCATCCGGTCCGCTCGGTGAGCGGCGCCAGGCGGTGGCGCAACAGTTCCGCATTGAGCAGGGTGACGTCGTACGCGGCGTTGAAGATGACGATGGGCAAACCGGCGGACCAGGCTTCGGTCAGGGCATCCGCCACGGCGGCCACGGCGCTCGCCGCCTGCTCTCCGTGGGTGCGCGCGTGGGCGGTCGTGATGCCGTGCACGGCGGCGGCCGCCTCCGGGATGTCGATGCCCGGATCGACCAGCCACCGGCGGGACAGCCCGCCGATCCCGTCATCGACCTGGTGATGAACGACAGCGGCGGTGACCACCCTGGCGGTCAGCGGATCGGTCCCCGTCGTCTCCAGGTCGAACCCGACCAGGGTGCTGTCGTGCCACGCACGCTGCCCGTCCATTGCCGCCTCCACTCGACCGATCCTGGAGGTCAGCGTATGGGCCGGGTCCGACACAGAAGGCGCGGCGCGCCCGGGCGCCCGATTCGGCCGCGCCGCTAGATGCGGGCGGGTTCGGTATAGGTGCCCCAGACGTCGCGCAGCGCGCCACAGATCTCGCCCAGCGTGGCCTCGGCGCGCGCCGCGGCGAGCATCGGCGGGATCAGGTTGCCGGAACCGCTGGCGACGGCCGTCATCTCGGCCAGCAGTCGCTGCACCTCGGTATTGTCGCGACCGCCGCGGCGCTGTGAGAGCACCGCGTTCTGCTCCTTCTCGACCGCATCGGAGATTTTCAGGATGGTCAGATCGTCGCTCACGCCGCCGGTGAGGGTGTTCACGCCCACCATCTTCTTGGTGCCGCGGTCCAGGGACATGGCGTAGGCGAACGCGGCGTCGGCGCTCTCGCCGGTGAAGTATCCGTTCTCGATGCCGCGCAGGATACCGGAGGTCATCTCGCCGATCGGGTGGTCACCGGACGGCACGGCCTGCCTCGCGAAGGTCTTGATCTCGTCGAAGATCTTCTCCGCTTCGGCTTCCATGCGGTCGGTCAGCGCCTCGACGTACCAGCTCCCGCCGAGCGGATCGGCGACATTGGTGACGCCGGTCTCCTCCATGATCACCTGCTGGGTGCGCAGCGCGATCTGGGCGCTCTTGTCGGTGGGTAGGGCCAGCACTTCGTCCAGCGCGTTGGTGTGCAGCGAATTCGTTCCGCCCAGCACCGCGGCCAGCGCCTCCACGGCGGTGCGCACGATGTTGTTCTCCGGCTGCTGTGCGGTGAGCGATACGCCCGCCGTCTGCGTGTGGAACTTGAGCCACTGCGCCCGCGGATCGGTGGCCCCGTAGACGTCGCGCATCCACCGCGCCCAGATGCGCCGAGCCGCCCGGAACTTGGCGATCTCCTCGAAGAAGTCGATGTGCGAGTCGAAGAAGAACGACAGCCCGGGGGCGAAATCGTTCACGTCCATTCCGCGGGACAGGCCCAGCTCCACGTAGCCGAACCCGTCGGCCAGCGTGTAGGCGAGTTCCTGCGCTGCCGTGGAGCCGGCCTCCCGGATGTGGTAGCCGGACACGGACAGCGGCTTGTACGCGGGGATCGAATCCGTGCAGTACTCCATGAGGTCGCCGATGAGCCGCAGGTGCGGCTCCGGGGCGAACAGCCACTCCTTCTGGGCGATGTACTCCTTGAAGATGTCGGTCTGCAGCGTGCCGTTGAGCCGCTCGACGGTGGCACCCTGCCGCTCAGCGGCAACCAGGTACATGCAGAACACCGGCACGGCGGGGCCGGAGATCGTCATGGAGGTCGTCACGCTCGCCAGGTCGATGCCGTCGAACAGCACCTCCATGTCGGCGGCCGAGTCGATGGCCACGCCGCAGTGTCCCACCTCGCCCAGCGAGCGGGGATCGTCGGAGTCGCGGCCCATCAGAGTGGGCATGTCGAACGCGACGGACAGGCCACCGCCGCCCTCGGCCAGGATCATCTTGTAGCGAGCATTGGTGTCGTGGGCGTTGCCGAAGCCCGCGAACTGCCGGATGGTCCAGGGCTTGCCGCGGTAGCCGGTGGCGTGCAGCCCGCGGGTGAAGGGGTACTCGCCCGGCCAGCCGATGCGCTCGAAGCCACGGGGGGCGTCGCCCGGTGCCGGTCCGTAGACGGGTTCCACCTCGAGCCCGGACAGCGTCGTGAAGTCGTCGTCACGCACCCGCCCGGCGGCGTCGGCCGCCTCGTACCGCTCGCGCCAGCGGCGGCGACCCGCGTCGATGTCGTCCGCGCTCGCGGCGGCGTCCGTGGCGGCAGCGGGCGGGACAGTGCTTCGCGAGGTCATGGTCATATGATATCCGACTATTGGACGTCCTACTATTCGGGTGCACGCCCAATGTTGCTACCGTCGAGCAATGAGCATCAAAGTCGCGTCGCATGCGCTCCCGTTCGACCCGATCGCCAAGGCTGCCGAGACGTGGCACCAGCGCATCGGCCCCAACTGGGCGATGAATGCCGTCACCAGCGTCATGCGCGTCCAGCAGATCCTGCAGGCGTCGGTCGATGAGGCGCTGCGGCCGCACGGACTCACGTTCGCCCGCTACGAGGCCCTGGTGCTGCTCTCCTTCTCCCAGCGCGGCTCGCTGCCGATGCGGATGATGGGCGAGCGACTGCAGCTGCACCCCACGTCGATCACGAACATCGTGGACCGGCTGGAGGCGGACGGACTGGTCCGGCGGCTGCGGCACCCGTCCGATCGGCGCACCACGCTGGTGGAGATCACACCGTCCGGCACCGACCGCCTTCAGCCCGCGACGGACGCGGTGATGGAGGCCGACTTCGGGCTCGTGGGACTGACCGAATCGGACGCGGACAGGCTCTCGGCCGTCCTGACCAAGGTGCGCCGGGCCGCCGGAGATTTCGAGTAACAGCCGCGCGCTATCGCCGCAGCCAGGCAGCGACGGCGCGGGCCGCCGCGTGGGCATCGGTGGCACCGCGAATGACGCTGCCCGCCGCCCTTTCCAGCTCGGCCCGGCCGTCCGGTCCGGCCAGCTCCCGTCGCAGCCCATCCAGCACGATCGCCTGCACCGCGGCCACCGCTCTGCGCAGCCGCCGCCCGGCGAGTTCCCCCGACGCCTCCAGGTGACCCAGGTGCCGCGTCAGCGCCGCCGCGAGATCGACCACGCCTTCGCCTGTTTCGGCAATCGTGGCGAGCACCGGGATCGGCCACGCCGAGGCGTCATGCCGGGCGTCCAGTAGCATCGCGCGCAACTCGCGTGCGGCGGTGCGGGCGCCCTCGTGGTCGGCCTTGTTCACCACCAGGATGTCGGCGATCTCCATGATTCCGGCCTTCGCCGCCTGCACGGCGTCACCCATGCCCGGCGCCACCACGACGACGACCGTGTCCGCGAGATTCATGACGTCGACCTCGCTCTGCCCCACCCCGACGGTCTCGACGATCACCACGTCGAACCCCAGCGCGGACATCAGATCGACAGCCGCCGGCGCGCCGGGCGACAGCCCGCCCAAGTGGCCACGCGAGGACAGCGAGCGGATGTAGACCGCCGGGTCGGTGGCGAATTCGGCCATTCGGACTCGGTCGCCCAAGAGCGCCCCGCCGGTGAACGGACTGGACGGGTCCACCGCCAGCACGGCGATGCGCAGGCCGGCGTCCTTCATGACGCGCAGCAAGGCGGCGGTCAGCGTGGACTTGCCGGCTCCCGGCGCCCCGGTGATGCCCACGACATGCGCAGCGCGCGGCAGGCCGGCCAGCGCGGCGGCGACCGCAGCCGCCGGTTCCCCGCCGTTCTCCACCGTCGTCAGCAGCCGGGCGACCGCCCGCACCGACCCGGCCCGCGCCGCGGCGACCCGATCGGCAGCGGTGGCCGGGCGCGTCATGACGGGCGGCTCATGCGGTCCGCCACTGCACGGCGCTGCCCCACGCCGTCAGGAGCCGGCCGGGACGGTGACGATCAGGGCGTCGCCCTGGCCGCCGCCGCCACACAGGGCCGCCACCCCGCGGCCACCCCCGCGCCGACGCAATTCCAGCGCGAGATGCAGCACCATGCGGGCGCCGGACATGCCGATCGGGTGGCCGAGTGCGATGGCGCCTCCATCGACATTGACGATGTCCTCGCTGATCCCCAGGTCGCGTACCGATGCGATGCCCACCGCGGCGAATGCCTCGTTGATCTCGTACAGGTCGAATCCGGCCGGGTCGACGCCGGCCTTCGCCGCGGCGGCGCGAATGGCGTTGGCGGGCTGGTGCTGCAGCGACGAATCCGGACCGGCGACGACTCCGTGCGCACCGATCTCGGCCAGGTAGGCCAGACCTCGACGGTCCGCTTCGGCCTTGTCCATCACCACCACGGCGCAGGCACCGTCGGAGATCTGCGACGACGAGCCTGCCGTGATCGTGCCGTCCGGTCGGAACGCCGGTCGGAGCCGACCGAGGGACTCGACGGTCGTGTCGGCCCGGATGCCCTCGTCGACGGACACCGTGACGCTCGCCTTGCGCCCCGCCACCTCGACGGGTTCCATCTCCTCGGCGAAACGCCCGGCCTCGGTGGCCGCCGCGGCGCGCTGGTGCGACCGCGCCGAGAACGCGTCCTGCTCCGCGCGGGTGAGCTCCGGGCCGTTGCCGGCGACGTTGTGCGCCTCGGTCAGGGTGCCCATGGCTTCGTTCGTGAAGACGTCCCACAGCCCGTCGTAGGCCATGTGGTCGCGCAGTGTGACGTCGCCGTACTTGTAGCCCGCGCGCGAGCCGGGCAACAGGTGCGGGGCGTTCGTCATCGATTCCATGCCGCCGGCCACGACGGCCCGGAACTCGCCGGCGCGGATCAGCTGATCGGCGAGCGCGATGGCGTCCAGGCCGGACAGGCAGACCTTGTTCACGGTGAGCGCAGGGACGTCCATGCCGATGCCACCCTTGACGGCGGCCTGCCGGGCGGTGATCTGTCCGCACCCCGCCTGCAGCACTTGGCCCATGATCACGTAGTCGATGTCGGCCGGATCGACGGCGGCGCGCCGCAGCGCCCCGCGGATCGCGACGCCCCCCAGATCCGTGGCGGTCAGGGAGGCCAGGGCGCCGGACAGCCGTCCGATGGGAGTGCGTGCGCCCGCGACGATCACAGTGCTTGTCATGGCCCTCACGCTAGCGCAGATCGGTATCCGAGTTGCCGGTTAGGCTGCACATCATGGACAGCGTCACGGGCACCACGACCACGAACGAGGCACTGCGGGATCTCGAGGTGATCGCGATCGACCACGTGGGCATCGCGGTACCCGATCTGGACGCCGCGATCGCGTTCCACACGGGCGTGCTGGGCGGTGCGCTGGAACACCGCGAGAGCAACGCGGAGCAACAGATCGACGAGGCCATGATCGTCTTCGATTCCGGGCCGACGTCCGCGCGGATCCAGCTCATCGCGCCTGCGGGCCCGCAGAGCACCATCGCCACATTCCTGGAACGCAACGGCCCGGGATTGCAGCAACTCGCGGTTCGGGTGCCGGACGTGCGGGCCGCGGCCGAGCAGTTGCGCCGCCGCGGGCTGCGGCTGCTCTACGACGAGCCCCGGCGGGGCACCGCAGGGTCGAGCATCAACTTCGTGCATCCCAAGGATGCGGGCGGGGTTCTGCTCGAACTGGTGCAGGCACCGTGATGATGGCGGCTGCCCCGCCGGTCGGTACTGTATGCGCATGACGTCCAGTTCGAGCGGGCCCGCCGTCGGCCGGTTCACCACAGTCCGGCGCGGATATTCACCCGATGAGGTCGGCGCGTACATCAGCCGCCTGGCCGCCGGCCTGGACTCTGCAGAGCAGGATCGCGCATCCGCCGCCCAGCGCGCGGAGGATCTGTCCGCGAGCCTGGCCTCGGCGCAGGCCGAGCTGGCCGCGGCACGATCGCAGCTGGCCGCCGCGCACACGGACGCCGACGCGTTGCGCGAGGAGTTGGACCGCGCAGCGGGACAGCCCATCACGATGTCCGGCCTGTCGGCCCGGATGCAGCGGCTGTTCCAGATCGCCGAGGAGGAGTCCGCCGATATCCGGGCCGCGGCGGACCGCTACGCCGGCGATACCCGCAGCAAGGCCGACGCGGAGACGGGCGAGCAGCGGCGCACCGCCGACGCGGAGGCCGCCAAGATGCGCGCGGACACCATGGCGGAGCTCACGAAACTGCGCAGTGACACCGAGGCGGAGATGGCCCGGGCGCAGGACGAGATCGAGGCGAGCCGCGCCGAGCTGGAGCAGACCCGCACGTCGGTCTACGAACAGGCCAAGAGGTTGATGGCCGAGGCGCACACCAGCGCGGAGGCCACCCTGGCGGAGGCACGCGAGCGGGCGGAGCATCTGGCAAGCACAGCGGCATCGGATCGGGCGAAGCAGGAGGAGGACTACGAGCTGGCGATCGAGGCGCGGCGCAGACAGGCTCATCGCGCCATCGTCGAGGCGGAGCAGACCGCACGTGCGGACGCCGCCCACCGCGTCGACCAGGCCAACACGCACGCCCGCAACATCGTGGAGTCCGCGAACGCCCATGCCGAGGACATGCTGCGTCGCGCCGCGTCGGAGTCGCACCAGCGGGTTGCCGAGGCGGACGAGGCGGTCCGCAAGCTGGTGACGCTGCGCTCCGAGCTGCAACAGCAGATCCTGGATCTGAGCGGTCGGCTCGGCGACCTCACGGACACCATGACGACGGTTCGCAAGACACTCGAGCCGCTGGCCCTGGAGAACCAGCGCCCGAGTGCCGATGCGTTCCCCGCCGAGCCGCCGGCGATCGAGGGCACATCGTCGGGGGTGTTCTCCTCGACGACTCCGCAGTGGCACCCGCCGGCGCCGCCGGTGTCCCTCTCGTGGGAGAAGGTGTCCGCTCAGCTGGAGAGCGCCACCGTGCCGGCCGACGAAGACGCGACGGCCGACGAGGACGCTGCGGTCGGCGGGGATGCGGCTGCGCAGCTGCCGGCCGGGGGCGAGGCCGGGCAGACGGCCGACAGCGGCGCCACCGAGCCGGCAGGAAGCGCGGCGACGGCGCCCCACTCCGATCGGTAGCCGAGCAGCGGGAATGCGATGAGCAAGACTGTCGGCTGGGCCGTCGGTGGAGCCGTCGTATCGATCACGCTCGGGGTGCTGGTGGGACTGGTGCTGCACACCGGGCAGACACAACGGGCCGATCATGGCCAGGCGCCCGCCCGGATATCCGCGTCGGAGGCATCGGTGACCGGCCGTACCGACATCACGTCGCTGCCGCCCGAAGCCCCGACGACGCCGACTGCCCTACCGGTGAGCTCCTCGGCGCCGGCATCGGTCGTCGAGTCGGTGCCACCGCCGCCCAGTACGCCGGACGCACCCGTCACATCGACTGCGGGCACGGCATCGTCCTCGGCGATCGGCGGGCCCGCCACGCCGGCACCTTCCAGCACGACGGGTCCGGCCACGACGGATCCTCATGCGACGATGGCTCCGCAGCCCGGCAGCGACACCGCCGGCGCTCCCTGCCCGACACTCGCCGACCGGTCCGGTGACGCCGCCGGCACGACGCTGTACTGCCAGGTGGACCAGGGCGACCGGACGCTGCGCTGGCGGGCGGTCGTGGACAAGGGCGGCTGCCTCAATCAGTCGATGACAGGCATAGGCGTCGATGGACGTGAATATGCGTGCCGCCTGGACGACAGCGGACGCAACCACTGGGCGCTCGCAGACTGACCGGGGCCGACCCGAAGCGGCGCGCCGGGGGAACGGCTCAGGCCGGAACGAAGAGCGCCAGCAGTATCCAGCTCACCGCCGCGCACGGCAGCAGGGAGTCGAGTCGGTCCATCACGCCGCCGTGTCCGGGCACCAGCGTGCCCATGTCCTTGACTCCGATATCGCGCTTGATCAGCGACTCCGCCAGATCCCCGCCGACGGCGACCAACGCGATGACGGCACCCAGGATCGCGCCGTACCACCAATGTGTGTGCAGCAGCAGCGGCAGAGCGATCGCCGCGCCCGCCGTCGCGGCCACCACCGAACCGGCGAAGCCCTCCCAGGATTTCTTCGGCGAGATCGACGGCGCCATCGGGTGCCTGCCCAGCAGCACGCCCACGGCGTAGCCGCCGGTGTCGGAGCACACGACGGCGATCAGAAACACCAAGATACGTCCGAACCCATCGGTCGGCTGCACCAGCAAGGTGGCGAAGGACCCGAACCCGCCCAAATACACGAGCAGGAAGATGGACGCCGTGACATCGGTGAGGTAGCCGTCGGCCCCGCCGCGGAGCCGGGAGAACATCACCGCCAGCGCCGCGATGGCCAGCCCGATGCCCTGCGCCTGATGGCCCCACCACCAGGCGCAGACCACGACTGCGACCGCGCCGACCATGACGGGCAGCCACACCACGGCGACGCCGCGCGCCCGACGCAGGGTGTCGCGCATCTCCCACACGGCTGCGGCCATCACCACGGCGATCAGACCCACGAAGCCCGGCCGCCACACGGCGATGAGCGCGATCGCGATCGCCCCGACGCCGACGCCGACGCCGATGGCCGTCGGCAGATCACGGCCGGCCCGCGAGGTGCGCGCGCCGACCGCCGGCGACGGCTCCGGGCCGCTCGGGGAGGATGTCATGGTGTGAGCCGGGTCGTCAGACCTCGAGGAGCTCGGCTTCCTTGTTCTTGACGAGCTCGTCGACCTGGGCCGTATACCGGTCCGTCACGACCTGCAACTCCTTCTCGGCCCGGGCGACCTCGTCCTCGCCGGCCTCGCCGTCCTTGCTCATGCGATCGAGCTCTTCCTTCGCCTTGCGGCGCACGTTCCGGATGGAGACCTTGGCCTCTTCGCCCTTGGTGCGCGCCACCTTGCCCAGCTCGCGGCGGCGCTCCTCGGTGAGCTGCGGGAACACCACACGGATCACGGCGCCGTCGGTGGACGGGTTGACCCCGAGATCGGAGTCGCGAATGGCCCGCTCGACCATCTGCAGCTGGGATGCGTCATACGGTTTGATGATCGCCATCCGCGCCTCGGGCGTGGTGATGGTGGCCATCTGGGGCAGCGGTGTGGGCGAGCCGTAGTAGTCGATCGTCACCCGCCCGAACATGTGCGCATTGGCCCGACCGGTGCGCAGCGTGGCCAGGTCCTCCTTGACGACCGCAACGGCCTTCTCCATTTTTTCTTCGGCATCGAAGAGGGTTTCGTCGATCATCGCTCAGCCGCGCGCCTTCTCATCGGATTTCCAGGGAACTTCGGACTGGTCAGCAGCCTACCGGGCGGCGGTGCGCACCAACGTGCCGATCGGCTCACCGGAGACCGCCCGGGCGATGTTGCCCTCGACCAGCAGATTGAACACGATCATCGGCATGTTGTTGTCCATGCACAGGCTGAAGGCCGTCGCATCGGCCACCTGCAGGCCGCGTTCCAGAACTTCGCGGTGCGTGATCTCGCTGAACATGGTCGCCCCGGCGACCTGCCGTGGGTCGGCGTCGTAGACCCCGTCCACGGCTTTGGCCATGAGCACGGCCTCGGCCCCGATCTCCAGCGCACGCTGTGCGGCCGTGGTGTCCGTGGAGAAGTACGGCATCCCGACACCGGCGCCGAAGATGACGACACGGCCCTTTTCGAGATGCCGGATGGCACGACGTGGAATATACGATTCGGCGACCTGACCCATGGTGATGGCGGTCTGCACCCGGGTGTCGATCTGCTGTTCGCGCTCCAGGAAGTCCTGCAGCGCCAGGCAGTTCATCACGGTGCCCAGCATGCCCATGTAGTCCGCCCGCGCCCGGTCCATGCCGCGCTGCTGCAATTCTGCGCCGCGGAAGAAGTTGCCACCTCCGATGACGATCGCCACCTGCACACCGTCGCGCACCACTTCGGCGACCTGCCGGGCGATGGTGGATACCACGTCCGGATCGACGCCGACACCGCCACCACCGAACATCTCGCCGCCGAGTTTCAGCATCACCCGGCCCAGCGGCCGGCGCGGTGCGGCCGTCACCTGCTCGAGATCGTCATCCAGCCCTGGGGTGTCCACCGATGGCATCGCTTCTCCTCCTGGTACGCGGTCGCTCGCACCGACGATTGTGCCCGGCCACGGCGCGGAGCGCACCGCGGCCGGGCAGCGGATGTCAGACGGTGCCGACCTCGAAGCGGACGAATCCACCGATCGTCACGCCGGCGTCGGCCAGCAGCGCGCCCACGGTCTTCTTGTGGTCGCGCACCGACGCCTGCTCGGTGAGCACGGTCTCCTTGTAGAAGCCGTTGACCCGGCCCTCGACGATCTTGGGCAGCGCCGCCTCCGGCTTGCCCTCCTCGCGCGCGGTCGCCTCGGCGATGCGGCGCTCGCTGTCGAGCACCTCGGCCGGAACCTCGTCGCGCGTGACGTACCGCGCGCGCAACGACGCGACCTGCATCGCCGCACCGCGCGCGGCCTCGGCAGCCGCAGCATCGTCTGCGGCGCCGGTCGCGGTGTACGAAACCAGCACGCCGATGGCCGGCGGCAGATCCGCGGAACGCTTGTGCAGGTACACGGCGGTGGACCCGGACAGTCTGGCGACCTGCTTGAGCACGAGCTTCTCGCCGATCTTGCCGGACAGCGCGGTGATCGTGTCGGCGACGCTGGTGCCGTCCAGATCGGCTGCCAGAACCGACTCCAGCGTGCCGTCCGATGCATCGGCGACGGCGGCCAGCTTCGCGGCGAGGTCCTGGAACTCGGCGTTCTTGGCCACGAAGTCGGTCTCCGAGTTGAGCTCGATCAGCGCGTTGCCGTGCGCGGCCACCATGCCTTCGGCCGTGGTGCGCTCGGCGCGCTTGCCGGCGTCCTTGGCGCCCTTGATGCGCAGGATCTCCTGTGCCTTGTCGAAGTCGCCGTCGGCCTCGTCGAGGGCCTTCTTGCAGTCCAGCATGCCGGCGCCGGTCAGGTCGCGCAGCCGCTTGACATCAGCGGCGGAAAAATTCGCCATGGTTCATCTCCTCAATGTTGGGCGGGCACGGGATCGCCGGCCGCCGCACGCGGGCCGTAGCGCCGACTCGGATCCGGGCCGCTCGCGCGTCCTCGTCCGAGTCGGTCGCACGGTTCGATGTGATCGGGGCGCCGCTTACTCGGCGGTCGCGTCGTCGCTCGTCGCGGCGTCCGCGGGAGCGTCCTGGACTGCCTCCGCGGGTGCCGGCGCTGCATCAGCTGGTGCCGTGGCGACTTCCGCGGGAGCGTCACCGGCCTGAGCCTGGTGCGCTTCGAGCATCTCACGCTCCCACTCGGCCAGCGGCTCCTCGCCCGCGTTGACCGCTGCTGCGCCGGAACGCTCGAGCAGGCCGGCCGCGACCGCCTCGGCGACGACCTTCGTCAGCAGGGCGGCGGAGCGGATCGCGTCGTCATTGCCGGGCAACGGGTAGTCCACCTCGTCGGGATCGCAGTTGGTGTCCAGGACCGCCACGACCGGAATGCCGAGCTTGCGGGCCTCGCCGACCGCAATGTGCTCCTTCTTGGTGTCCACGACCCAGACGGCGCTCGGCACCTTGGCCATGTCGCGGATGCCGCCGAGGGTCTTGGCCAGCTTGTCCTTCTCGCGGGTGAGCAGCAGCACCTCTTTCTTGGTGCGGCCGGCGAACTCCCCGGAGGTCTCCATCGCTTCGAGGTCCTTCAGCCGCTGCAGGCGCTTGTGCACGGTGGAGAAGTTGGTGAGCATCCCGCCCAGCCAGCGCTGGTTGACGTACGGCATGTTGACGCGGGCGGCCTCGTTCGCGATGGCCTCCTGCGCCTGCCGCTTGGTGCCGACGAACAGGATGGAGCCGCCGTGGGCAACCGTGCTCTTGACGAAGTCGAAGGCGCGATCGATGTAGCCCAGGGTCTGCTGCAGGTCGATGATGTAGATCCCGTTGCGCTCCGTCAGGATGAAGCGCTTCATCTTCGGGTTCCACCGACGGGTCTGATGCCCGAAGTGCACGCCGGCGTCGAGCAACTGGCGCATGGTGACGACTGCCATGGTCGTCCTTTCGTGATGGCGCTCGGCACAGCGCACCGGGCACGGCACTCGTGAGCGCCGTCGCCGGTGATCTGCCCGTCGCGCGGGTTTCGGTTGTCGCCGCGACCCTGGTGGATCACGGCCCTGACGCCCCCGATACGACCCGCCCGCGCGTCGCCGCCGCACATCCCGCCGGTGACGGCGTTCGCTGCGGTGGCGCTGCTCGGGACCTCGGGCCCATCGTCCGGCCGGCGCTGGAAAGCCGTGGCTTTGTCGGCGCCGTCGCGGCACAGAGGCGTGCGAAGTCAGCCCATTCGACGAACGGACTGCACCGACCAGCGTACGCGATCACAAGGGGTCGAGGAAACCGGCGGTCCTGAGCCGTCGGACACGTTGTCCACCTGTCCGATACTTGTGCACAGATCCGGTCGCCGGGCCGTGGTCCGGGTCCGAAGCGGCGAGCATGACGGAATGACCGGGCTCGGGCGCATGACCGCTGCGATCATCGCCTGTCTCGTGTTCGCGGTGGGGCCGACGGTCGACGCTGCCGAGACCGGACCCCTGGCGCCGCAAGGATCCTTCAGCCCTCCGCTGCCGCTGATCGTGGTGACTCCGTTCCAGCCGCCGGCAACGCGCTACGGAGCCGGGCACCGGGGCGTGGATCTGGCGGCCACCGCCGGAACGACCGTCCTTGCCGCGGCTGCCGGCACCGTGGTCTATGCGGGTCTGCTGGCCGACCGCGGAGTGATTTCGATCGAGCACGACGGCGGTCTGCGTACCACGTACGAGCCGGTGCGCGCCCTGGTCGAGGTCGGCGACCGGGTGTACCGTGGCCAGCCGATCGGCGCTGTCGAGGCCGGGCACGGGCCGTGCGCGCCCACCGTCTGCCTGCATCTGGGCGCACGGATGCCGGATCGCATCTACCTCGATCCGCTCGCCCTGTTCCGGCCGTGGCTGGTGCGGTTGAAGCCCTGGGAGGGATAGGCGCCGGTCAGGCCCGCGGGTGCGCCTGCCGGTAGACGGCCTGGAGCCGCTCGGCCGAGACGTGCGTGTAGATCTGCGTTGTGGCCAGACTCGCATGGCCGAGCATCTCCTGCACGGTTCGCAGATCCGCACCGCCCTCCAGCAGATGGGTGGCCGCGCTGTGTCGAAGACCGTGCGGAGCCAGCTCGGGCGCCCCGGGAACAGCAGCGGTGCGCCGATGGACGACGGAGCGCACCGCGCGCGGATCGATGCGCCGCCCGCGCCGGCCCAGGAATAGGGCGGCTCCGGATTGAGACCCGGTCAGCACCGGTCGACCGGCTGAAAGCCATCGGTCCACGGCGACCGCCGCAGGCGCGCCGTACGGTACGACGCGTTCCTTACCGCCCTTGCCCCACACCCGCACGACGCGGCGCGACGGATCCAAGGCCTCGATGTCAAGTCCCGTGAGTTCGGACACGCGCAGCGCCGCGGCGTAGAGGAGCTCGAGCATGGCCTGGTCCCGAAGTACCACCGCAGCGTCGATCGCTCCCCCCGGGTCCAGATGGCTATCCGCCCGGCTGCCCATCCGGCTGTCCGTCTTGTCGTCGATCCGGCTGTCCATCTGGCGGACCTCGGCGTCTCCCCCGGTCGGCGTGGATCTCGCACCTGCCGCAGGCATCGGCCCGTCGAGCAACGCCGCGGCCTGGTCCGCGCGCAGAACCCGCGGCAGGTGGCGTGGTGTGCTGGGCACGGCGAGTCGTACGGATGGGTCCGTCTCCATCAGGCCGGTGCGCACGCACCAGGCGCAGAACGACCGCGCCGAGGCGCCCTTGCGCGCCAGCGTGGAACGTGCGGATCCGGCGGACCGCAGACGGGCCAGCCAGCTGCGCAGTACCGGCAGGCTCAGGTCCGAGGGCGATGCGCCGCCGCACCGGCCCAGGTGATCGAGCAGCGAGGTCACGTCTCCCACGTACGCGGCAACGGTGTGCGCCGACAGCCCGCGCACCGACTGGAGGTGCAGCCGGTAGGCCGCGACGTGGCCCCGCATGGCCTCGGCCGCGCCCTCGGGCGACGCCGCATCTCCGGTCTCGGGCATGCCATGACGGTCTCCCGTGACGGCGCCCGTGGTCAAGTGCGACACGGCGATGCGTTCAGACCGTTCGCCACCACAGGCCGTCCCTGCGCCGCGCCAGGCCGTCCGTGTGCAGCACCGCCAGCGCGCCGATCACGTCCGCGACCGGCAAGGCCGCCTCGACCGCGATGGTCTCCACAAGTGCGCCGCCACGCGCCGGCAGCGCCTCGTGCACCCTGCTCGCCACCAGGTCCAGGCCGTCCAGCGCGTCGCGCGCAGCGCGGTGCGGATTCGCCGCCGGTGTGAGCGGGCCGAGCAGGCTGCGTACATCGGCCCACGATGTGGCGAGCGCCGCCTTGCCGTCCCGAATCAGATCGTGGCAGCCGGTGGACATCGCCGACGTGACGGGGCCGGGCACGGCAGCGACGGTCCGTCCGAGGTTCGCGGCGGTGGTGGCCGTGTTCAGCGATCCGGATCTGCGCCCGGCTTCGACCACGACTGTTGCCTCGGCGAGGGCGGCGATGAGGCGGTTGCGCACCAGGAATCGGTACCGCGCCGGCACGCAACCCGGCGGGTACTCACTGACGACTGCACCCTCGACCCCGATCGCGTCGATGAGGGCACGATGCGCAACCGGGTAGGCACGATCGATACCGCAGGCCAGCACTGCGACGGTCGCAGCACGGGATCCGGGCGAGTGCGGGTCCGCGTGCAGAGCGCCGCGGTGCGCGGATGCGTCGATGCCGAATGCCGCCCCGGACACAACCGTGCAGCCGGAGTCCACGGCGTCCGCGGCCAGTTCCCCGGCGAGCCGTTCCCCATACGGCGTCGACGCGCGGGAACCGACGATGGCGACGCTGCCGGATGGTCGGACGGGCACGTGTCCGCCGCGCCGGTACAGGGCCAGGGGCGACCAGGCATGGCCGCACTGTTCGTAGGGCGCCACCCACTGCAGCGGAGCGAAGCTCTCCTCGGGCCAATCGTCGTCGCCCGGTCCGAGAATGTCGGCGCCCACCGCGGCAGCTCTGCGCAGGTCGTCGCGAGCGCACGCCTCGAGTTCTGCCGCATCCCCCCGGAGCCTGGGTTCGACGACGCGCAGGATCTCACGCGGCGCCTGCCGGCGCGCGATGACGGCCCATGCATCCTCCGCTCCGAGCGACGCGACGAATTCACCCAGGAGCCCAGGAACCGGAGGTTCGCAGAGCCGAGCCAGGCCGGCCAGCGCGACCATGCGTCGCGGATACGGCGTCATGCCGCCTCCCCGCATCGCAGCGCGAGTGCACGCGCCACGTCCGACGCATCGGGCACGGGACGCTCGGCGAGATCGGCGGCGGTCAGCGCGAGCCGCAGCACCCGGTCGTAGCCCCGTGCGGTGAGCGCTCCGACCCGCACGGCCCGCTCCAGCAGGACGGGCCGTGGCCCGTGCGACCGCCACCATTCGCGCACGGTTCGGCTCTGCACCTGCGCATTACAGCGATAGCCGGCCTCGCGCCATCGGTGCGCCGCGCGGGCGCGGGCCTCGACGACGCGGCTACGCACCACCGCGGACGACTCCTGGGCTGCCGGCGGTCCGGTCAACGCCGCCACATCGACCGGCGGCACGTCCAGCCGGATGTCGATGCGGTCCATCAGCGGCCCGGACAGGCGGCTCAGGTAGCGACGCCGGATGCCGGCGGCGCAGGTGCAATCGACGTCGCGGGCCGCTGCGCAGGGGCAGGGATTCGCGGCGAGCACCAACTGGAAGCGCGCCGGGAAGCGGGCCACCTGCTTGGCCCGAGCCACCAGGACCGAGCCCGATTCCATGGGTTGACGAAGCGAGTCGAGCACCGTGCGTCGCGCCTCCGGCGCCTCGTCGATGAACAGGACACCCAGGTGCGCCAGGCTGACGCTTCCGGGGCGCAGGTCGCCGGATCCGCCCCCGATCATCGCCGCCAGCGAAGCGGAATGATGCGGGTCGATGAAGGGCGGCGTCACCAGCAGAGGAGTCGTCGGATCGAGAGTCCCGGCCACCGAGTGGATGGCCGTCACCTCCAGCGACTCGGCTTCGGTGAGCGGGGGCAGCAAGCTTGGCAGCCGCGCAGCCAGCATGGTCTTGCCCGCTCCGGGCGGACCAATCAGCGCCAGATGATGCCCGCCCGCAGCGGCCAGTTCGAGGGCGAAACGTGCCTCCGCCTGCCCGTAGACATCGGCGAGGTCCGGCAGGTCGCGACGAGGCGCCTGCATCCTGGGCCCCGGCACGATCAGCCGCCCCGCGTCGCCCCGAAAGTGCGCGATCAGGTCTTTCAATGTCGCGACGCCGCGCACGAGCATGCCGCGCGCCAGTGATGCCTCCTGCAGATTGTCGATCGCCACGATCGCCTCCGACTTGCCGGCTTGACGCGCGGCCAGCAATGCGGGCAGGACGCCCGGTACGGGCCGCACCGAGCCGTCCAACCCCAGCTCGCCGATGAGCACCACTTCCGCCACCGCCCCTTCGGGCACCACGCCTTCGGCCGCCAGCAGGGCCAGCGCGATCGCCGCATCGAATCCGGCACCGCGTTTGTGGATGCCGGCCGGCGCCAGCGACACCGTGATCCGTGTCCGGGGCCACCCGACGCCGGAGTTCACGACCGCGGAGCGAACCCGATCCCGGGCCTGCGCCACTGCCATGTCCCCCATCCCCACGACCGTGATCCCCGGCAGTCCGTCGGCGATGTCGGCCTCCACCTCGACGACGGAGCCGTGCACGCCGGTCAGAGCGACCGCATAGGTATGTCCCAGCCCCATCAGAACGCCGCCACCAGATGGGTGAGCTCAGGTTTCGCGTTGTCACGAAGAACGATGCCCACGACGTCGAAGCGCAACTTCGGCCATCCGCTGGGCCGAATGGTGGACATCCACAGGAACGCCAGTCGCCTCAGCCGCCGCCGCTTGGTTCGGGTGACCGCCTCCATGGGGGTGCCGAAGGCGGTGCCACTGCGTGTCTTCACCTCGCAGAACACGACGGTGTCGATGCCGTCGGTGGCGACGATGTCCAGTTCACCCTCGGAGCAGCGCCAATTGCGCGCCAGGATCACCAGTCCGTGTTCGCTGAGGTAGTCCGCGGCCAGGTCCTCCCCGCGCCGCCCGAGTTCGTCCTTCGCCGCCATGTGTCGCTCCCGCCCAGTATCGAATGCCGACGCGGAGCGGCGGGTATGCCGTCACCATTGCGTCGTGCGGGTTCGACGATGCGCGAGCGCGCGGAGATTGACCAGCCGGGCACCGGCCCTGTGGACAGACTCGGGACAGGTGGACAACTCGGCGCCGGGCGCCGGGCGACGGGCAGCGACAGGCGCCGGAGCGCGGCGTCAGATCTCTTCGGGGACCCGGATGTCCGGGGTGTCGAGTTCTTCGACGTTGACGTCTTTGAACGTCACCACCCGCACGTTCTTCACGAAGCGGGCCGGCCGGTACATGTCCCAGACCCACGCGTCGGACATGCGCACCTCGAAGTACAGGTCGCCATCGGATCCCTTGACCTGGAGATCGACAGCGTTGGCGAGATAGAACCGCCGCTCCGTTTCGACGACGTACGAGAACTGGCCCACGATGTCGCGATACTCCCGGTAGAGCTGCAACTCCATCTCGGTCTCGTACTGCTCGAGGTCTTCAGCGCTCACGTCACCCATCATCCCCCATCCGCGGACCGCTGCCTACCCGCCGTCCGATCGGACATCCGTGTCGACCTGACGGCTGCTGCCGCCCCCCAACTCGGGGTCGACGCCGCCCCCCAACTCGGGGTCGACGCCGCCCGGCTGCCCACGGCGCGCCAGCGCCTGTCGCACCGCGAGGTGCGCGGCCACCGGGGCCGTGAAGAACTGCAGCAGTACGATCAGCACGAACTCGCCGATGATCGCGATGCCGCCCAATCGCAAACCCAGGCCGATCGTGAGCAGCACGATGCCGAGCACCTGGGGCTTCGTGGCTGCATGCACACGGGTTGCGGCATCGGGGAAGCGAAGCACGGCCACACCGGCGATGAAGCTCAGCGCGGCCCCGCCGATCAGGGCGACCGAGGCGGCGATATCGATGACGCTCATCGGCGTCCCCGCTGCAGCAGCAGGGCCAGTCCGGCGGAGCTGACGAATCCCAGGAGCGACACGACAACCGCGATCACCACCGCGGTCGCACTGCGACTCATCGCCGCGGACAGCAGGATCACGCCCACGACGATGGCGAGCAGCACATCGAGGGCCGCGGTGCGATCGATCGGTGACGGGCCCCGGATCAGCCGGATCGCCGCCAGCACCGCCCCGGCTCCGAACAATGCGCCCGCAACGATCATGGTCACGGTCACGATGGCGCCCCTTTCGACGAAACCGCCCGGTCCGCATCGCTGCGCGAACCGCTCAGCGCGGCCAGGAAGCGCCGTTCCTGAGCCTGCACTGCGGCGATGAAATCGTCGGGCGGCCGCGGCGACGTGTACAGCACGTGCACCGTCAGGGTGCGCCTGTCCGGGTCGGCGTCGATGATCAGGCTGCCCGGGATCAATGACACGGCCAGCGCCGTCAGATGCTGAATCAGGTCCGAGTCGCTGGACAGCTGGATCGTGACGACCGCCGTGGTCGGCGCGGTCGGCCGGAGCGCCAGGTACGACACCTGGACGCTGGCCGCCACCACATCCACGGCGAAGCGGGAAACGAGGATCACCATGGACCACGGGTGGAAGCCGATGCGGAACTGCAGCGGAGGCAGCGGGAACAGGACGAGCACAAGAACGGCCAGCAGGATCCCGCCGGCGACGAGGCCCGTCGTCACCTCGCCCCACAGTGCCAGCCACACGGCGACCAGCGCCACGATGGTGAGCACGTGCGTCAGCCAGTGGCCGGACCACTGGCGCGCCGCCCGGCGATGGCCGCGCATCGACCGACGCTGCTGACCCCAGAATCCCGTCATGGTCGCCCCAGGACAGCCGACACGTACACGTCCGGGTTCGCGATATCGCCGGCGGCGCGGTCCAGCAAGCCGTAGATCGGCCCGCCGGCTACGGTGAGCATCACGCCCGCCAGCACGATGGCGACGGTGGCGGCCAGCATGCCGCGCGGCAACTTGGCGGGCAGCACATGCGCGCGGATGCGCGACGGCGGCTGCACGGTCGGCGCGCCGGGCAGCACATGATCGGCGGCGTCCAGCACCACGACGCGTTCGGCCTGCATCGGAGACACCGCGCTGTCGTCCCCGCCGCGAGCAGCGGCGATCGCGGTGCCGGTCAGCGGCGTCGGCCGCCAGAACGCGCGGCCCCACACCCGCACGATCGCGTACAGGGTCAGCAGGCTGGTGACGGCGCCGCCGACGACGAGCATCACCGGCCACGTCCCGCCCTGGGACAGGCCAGCCTCGAACAGGCCCACCTTGCCCAGGAAGCCCGACAGCGGCGGCACTCCGGCCAGGTTCATGGCCGGCACGAAGAACAGCACGGCGAGCAGCGGTGCGGCCCGCGCCAGACCGCCGAGCTGCGCAAGCTTCGTGGTACCCCGGAGATACTCGATCAGGCCGGCCGCCAGGAACAGCGCCGTCTGCACCAGGATGTGGTGCACGATGTAGAACGCGGTGGCCGCCAGTGCGACCTGTGAGCCGAGCGCCACACCGAACAGCATGTAGCCGATGTGCGAGACCAGGGTGAACGACAGCATCCTCTTGATGTCGCCGTCCGCGATGGCGCCCAGGATCCCGACCAGCATCGTGGCCAGGGCCGCGGCCATCAGCACCACGGTGAACCGCTCATGCCCACCGGCCAGCAGCGTCTGCACCCGGACGATGGCGTAGATGCCGACCTTGGTCAGCAGGCCCGCGAAGACGGCGGTGACCGGCGCCGGCGCGCTGGGATACGACTCGGGCAGCCAGGCGGACATGGGCCACACGGCGGCCTTGATCCCGAACGCCACCAGCAGCAGCGCCTGCAGCAACCCGGCCGTGCCGGGCGACAGGTCCCCGATCTTCTCGGCCAGATCCGCCAGATTCACGGTGCCGGTGGCCGCGTAGACCAGCGCGATGCCGGCCAGGAACAGCACCGAGGACAGCAGCGAGACGACCAGGTACGGCGTGCCGGCGCGGATGCGCTCCGCAGTACCGCCCAGGGTGAGCAGGACGTAGCTGGCGGTCAGCAGTATCTCGAAGCTGACGAACAGATTGAACAGGTCGCCGGCGACGAACGCGTCCGTCACCCCGGCCGACATCACCAGCATCGCCGGGTAGAACGCCGCCGACGATCCGTCCGGGCGCGCATCGCGGCGCTGCTGCGCGATGGCATAGATCAGCACGGCCAGCGTCACGACGGTGGAGATCAGTTGCAGCACGCTGGCGAACCGGTCGGCGACCAGCGTGATACCCAGCGGCGCCTGGTGACCGCCGAGGTGCACCACCATGACGCCGCCCGAATCGATGCGCGCGAGCATGGCGACCTCGATGGCGAGCTGCACCGCCAGAGTCGTCACCGCGATCAGACGGGTCGCGCGGGAAGAACCGCGCATGGCCAATGCCAGCGCGGCGCCGGCCAGCGGTGTGATGACGACGAGCGGGAGCAGCGCGTTCATTCCTCGCCGCCGTCGTCGATGTGGACCTCGTCGGCCGAAGCCTCGGCGACGTCCGCGTCCCGGGTGTGCAGGAATCCGCGGTAGACCATGGCCAGCATGAACGCGGCCACCGCAAGCGTGATCACGATGGAGGTCAGCACGAAGGCCTGCGGCAGCGGGTCGGCCCAGGTGGACGGCGAGCCCTCCCCCAGAATGGGCGCCTGCCCCCACGCCCCGGCCTCGAGCAGCAGCAGGTTGGTGCCGTGCCCCACCACGAGATAGCCCAGCAGGATGCGGATCATGTTGCGCGACAGCATCAGGTACACGCCGATGCTGAACAGCACCCCGATGGCGACGGCCAGCGACAGATCGACCGTCATCGCGCGGCCATCTCGTTCGAGTCGCGGGCGGGCCGCCCGTCGGCCGCGGCCTGCCGGTCGAGCTCGGCACCGAAACTGCGCAGCACTTCCAGCACGACGCCGGTGACCACCAGGTACACGCCGATGTCGAAGACCGTCGAGGAGCCGAACGTGATGCTGCCGAGCGGGCCCAGATCGGCGGTCCAGACCGCGGCGGTCAACGCCGCGTGCCCGCCGATCAGCGACCCGGCCGCCACCACCGAGGCGAGCAGCAGCCCTGCGCCCATCACCACCCCCGCGTCGACCGGCGCGGCCTCGGCGAGCTCGTGCCGGCCGCCGGCCAGGTAGCGCAGCGCCAGCGCGATGCCCGCGATGAGACCGCCGGCGAATCCGCCGCCCGGCGCGTCATGCCCGGCGAACAGGATGTACAGCGAGAACATGACGATCAGAGGGAAGATGAGCCTGGTCGCGACCTCCACCAGCAGCGATGGCCGCGACACCGAATCCGTCGCCAGCCACGACGACGGATTGTCCACTGCGGGCGGCAGCACCGCACTGCCGCGAACAGCGTTGGGGTTGCGCAGGAAGATCAGACTGGACACGCCGACAGCCGCAGCCGCCAGCACCGAGATCTCGCCGAACGTGTCCCAGCCGCGCAGGTCCACCAGGATCACGTTGACGATATTGTGGCCGCCTGTCTCGGCCACCGGCTGCGCGAACTGGTCCGCCACCGGCGCCGCCCGTCGCTGACCGGGTATCACCAGTGCGAACACCGTCATCAGCGCGCCGACGCCGACGGCCAGCACCGCGCGCGCCACCCGCGCCGCACCGGTCGCCGTGCGCGTCCATGCCCGGGCGGGGATCCGCATGATCACCAACAGCGCGATCACCAGCGTCACGGTCTCCATCAGGATCTGCGTCAGCGCGAGGTCCGGCGCTCCGCGTCCCACGTACAGCACCGCGATGCCGTAGCCGATCCCGCCGACCAGCAGGACCGCTGCCAGCGCGCCCCGGGCGCGCAGCACCGCGATCGCCAGCCCGATCACGACGATCACCAGGACCGGCTGGAACCGGTTGGCGGCAAGGACGCTGGACCCCGGGGTGAGCTGCGATCGCAGCAGCACACCGCCGGGGAACAGCAGGAACACGACCAGGATGGCACCCAGCGAGACGGGCAGGGACGGGCGCTGGGTGCCCTCGGTGACCCGGTCGGCCAGCGCCTCCACGCCCCGGGCCAACGCCCGATACGCGGCCCCGGAGCCGGTCGTGGGCTCGACGACGGCGCCGCGCCGCCGTTCCAGGACGCGCTGCAGCCCGAACGCTCCCACGCCCGCGGCCAGCGCGATGCCGGACAGCAGCAGCGGCAGCCCGGCACCGTGCCAGGCGGCGAGCGCCCCGGACGGCGCGGCGCCGGCGGCCAACAGGGCGTCCAGCGGCCCGGGAGCCACACCGAGAATGACGCTGATCACGACGAGGACCAGCGTCGGAACGAACATCCAGGCCGAGACGGGCTGCGCCAGGACCGACCGCGGCCGCGCCTTCGTCGCGAAGGCTCCCCATAGGAAGCGGGCAGTGTAGGCCACGGTCATCGCAGAGCCGATTGTCATGGCCACGGCGGCCCATCGGCCCAGGTCATCGCCGGCGAGCAGACCGGCATACCCGGCCTCCTTCGCCACGAATCCGATGAACGGCGGCAGCCCGGCCATGGACAGGGCAGCCACCCAGGCCAGCAGGGTCACGCCCGGCATCCGACGGCCCAGGCCGGACAGTTCCGTCAGATCGCGGGTGTTCGCGACGTTGCTGATGATGCCGACGACGAAGAACAGCGCTGCCTTGAACAGCGCATGCGCGATGAGCATGGCGGTGGCCGCCAGCAGGGTCTCCGTCGTGCCGCCGCCAATGAGCAGCGTGAGCAGGCCGAGTTGCGAGACGGTGCCGTATGCGAGCAGCAACTTCAGGTCCCGCTGACGCAGCGCCACGACGCCCGCCACTATCATGGTCACGCCGCCCAGCACGATCAGTGCCGGCCGGAAGAAGCCGAGCGCCGCGAACGCGGGCGACAGCCTGGCAAAGAGGTAGATGCCGGCCTTGACCATGGTGGCGGCGTGCAGGTAGGCACTGGCCGGTGTCGGCGCGGCCATGGCGCCGGGCAGCCAGAAGTGGAACGGCAGGATCGCCGACTTGCTGATCCCGCCCACCAGCATCAGGCCGACGGCGACAGCGGCCGCGGTGCCGGACGGCGGATCGGCCAGGATGCCGGACAGGGTGAACGTCCCGGAGGTGAGCCCCAGCAGGATCGACCCGATCAACAGGGCCAGGCCGCCGAACGACGTCACCATCAGCGATTGCGACGCGGCGCGCCGGGACGGCTGGCGCCGCACGCGGTGCGCGATGAGCAGGTACGACAGGATCCCGGTGAGCTCCCAGCCGACCACCAGGAGGATGAGGTTGTCGGCGAAGACCAGGATCAGCATGGCGGCCGCGAAAGCCAATATCGAGCCCGAGTACTTCGGCAGGCCGTCGTCGCCGATGGGGAAGTATCGCACCGAGTACACCAGCACGGCGGTGCCGATCCCGCTGATCACCAAGCCCATCACCAGCGACAGCACGTCCAGTCGGAACTGCAGCGTGAGGTCCAGCGAGGGGATCCATTCGATCCGGCTGGTCATGACCTCGCCACGCGCCACCGCCGGGATCATGGTGGTCAGCCAGGCGGTGACAGCGGCGGGGGCGAGCGCGAACAAGGCCATCGTGGCCCTGCCGAACCGGCCCACGGCCCACGGGGCGACGACGGCGAGCACCATCAGCAGCAGGATGGCGGCCGGAAGGGCCGCGAACGTCGGCATCACCCGGATCCGTCACTCATCGCGCGGGCCTTCCGTCGTCGGTCGGCAGCCCATCGGCCCGTCGGGTGACCACGGGCTACCGGAAGGCGCCACCCGCCGCGCGGCGCGTGCGCCGTGCGCAGGGCGAACTGGCGGTCTCAAGGAGTGGACGGACAGCGCGCGACACGCGCCGAGGCGAGTATATCGGACCGGACCACGCGCGCCGGGGCGTCGCGCGACGCCGCGTCACACGCCGAGTGCACGAGCCGGTAGGTTCCAGCTGCGACGGTGTCGCTCACACGGTCCGTAGTGCGCGAGGGCCGCGGTGTGCGGCCCGGTGCCGTAGCCCTTGTTCCGCGCCCATTGGTACTGCGGGTAGTCGCGGTCCAGCTCGGTCATCATCGCGTCCCTGGTCACCTTGGCCAGTACGCTCGCCGCGGCGACCGACGCGCAATCACGATCGGCTTTCGCCCGGGTGGTGACGACCGGAGGTGCGGGTATGACGCCGCGGCCGGCGCCGGCGCCGGTGACGTAGTCGATCGTGCCGTCCAGCAGGATCGCGTCCACAGGCCCGTCGAGCGCCGCCAGTGCGCGATGCGCCGCCAGTGTGAGCGCCGCCATGATGCCACCCTGATCGATCTCCAGCGCCGTGGCGTGCCCCACCGCCCAGCTCACCGCCCACGCGCGGATCGGTTCGACGAGCCTGCCCCGTGCCATGGCGGTGAGCAGTTTGGAGTCGGCAAGGCCGCGCGGCGGAACACCCACCGACGCGTCGATCACCACGGCCCCGACGCTGACCGGCCCGGCCAACGCTCCCCGACCGACCTCGTCCAGGGCCGCGAGCCGCAGACATCCGTGCCGCAGCAGGGACCGCTCCATGTCCAACGTGGGCGAGGCGGCAGGCATCTATCCGCCAGCGGTGCCGGTCGCCGGCGCCGCGCCGGACATGATGTCGGGGCTGCCCACGCCACCCCACCGGGATGGCGGCATGACGATCGCCACGGCCCGGCCGACCACATCCTTGACGGGGATCGGCCCCTGGCAGTGCACGTTGTCTGCGGGCACCAGGCCCCGACAGTTCCAGGTGGAATCGGCGGAATCGGAGCGGTGATCGCCCATCACCCAGACGGCGTCCTGGGGAACGGTGTACGGACCGAAACAGCGGAACGACTCGTAACGGGTCGAATCGCTCGGATCGACGGCGCAACTCGACTCGCCGACCACCCAGTTCCACTGGGTGCGGCCCGGGTCCATCATGATGTACGGCTCGTTCAGCGATACGCCGTCGACCTGCACGCGCCCTTCCGCGTCGCAGCAGGAGACGGTCTGCCCGCCGACGGCGATGACCCGCTTGACGAAGTCCTTCTCGTTCGCGGGCGCGATGCCCACCACGGAGCCGAGCGCCTGCGCGATCTTGCCCAGCCACGTGGACGGGCCCGGATTGTTGGCTTCCGACGCCCATGTCGGCGGCCCCTTGAAGACGACCACGTCACCCTGTTCCGGCGAGCCGAAGTCGTACCCCAGCTTGTAGGCCAGGATGCGGTCGCCGCCGTGTTGCACGCCGTGCAGCGTCGGCTCCATCGACCCGGATGGCACGTAGTAGACGCGCGCCACGAAGGTCTGGATCAGGAAGGTCGCCAGGAAGGCGATGACGATCAGGACGGGCAGTTCCACCCACCAGGGCCGCTTCTTCTTGGCGGCGCGGCGCGGACGCGCTTCTTCGCCCCGGTTCCGTCTGCGGGAGCGCTCGCGCCAGCGCAGCACGTCTTTCGAGTGGCTGTCGAGTTCCGCGTCCGACGATGCTGCCGCCGTTTCCGGCTGGTCCGGTTCGGCCGGCTCCGAGGCTGGTTCGCTCATCGCTTCATGACAATACGCATGGGCGGTGTGGCACGGCTTCGGCCACGCCACACCGCGCGGTGCGCGGCATCAGCTCGCGTTGTCGCGCTTCTCCTTGATCTTGGCGGCCTTACCGTGCAGCCCGCGCAGGTAGTACAGCTTGGCGCGCCGCACGTCTCCGCGTGCCGTGACCTCGATGCGGTCCAGGTTCGGCGAGTGCACCGGGAAGGTGCGCTCCACGCCGACGCCGAAGGAGATCTTGCGCACCGTGAAGGTCTCGCGCACTCCCCCGCCCTGACGGCGGATCACGTGGCCGGCGAAGACCTGGATACGTGAGCGCGAACCCTCGATGACCTTCACATGAACCTTGACGGTGTCGCCCGGCCGGAAATCGGGAATGTCGTCGCGTAGCGAGGCGGCGTCCAGCGCATCCAGGGTGTTCATGATGTCCTCTTCGAAGGTTCGTGCGTCGTGCATCAAGATGGTCTCGCCCGGCACCGGGTGGGCGGGCGGCAGCCGGTCATCGCGATTCCCGTCCACACGGGCGGTGACTGGCGTGGTAGCGGCAGCACCCGACGCGGAAGCGCGTCGGGCGCGGCTGGGCAACCGTTCTATTGTGCCAGATCCATCGGGCGCGGCGAAATCGGGTATGACGCCGCCCGCGCGTCGCCGCGACGGCCGGACCCGGAGGCCCGGTCCGTCAGGCGCGCCGCCGGCGTTTCCGCTCCCGCGCGGCCCGCTCGCCGGCGACCCGCTCGGCGAGGCCTTCCGGCGGCGGCGCCCCGATCTCGGTGAGCACCTCGAGATCGCGCTCGTCGCAGTCCTCGGCCTTCAGGGCTGTGATCAGATCCGGCCGGTTCCGCGCGGTGCGGCGCAGCGACTCGTCCCGCCGGGCCCGGGCGATCTGCGCGTGGTGGCCGGACAGCAGCTCCTCGGGCACCTCCAGGCCGCGGTAGGTCGCGGGCCGGGTGTACACGGGGCCCTCCAGCAGACCGGCCACGCCGGCGGAGAACGAGTCGTCGCGCGCCGAGTCGGCGTTGCCCAGCACTCCGGGCAGCAGCCGCCCGATGGCCTCGATCATCACCAGGGCGGCGACTTCGCCACCTGCCAGCACGTAGTCGCCGATGGACAGCTCCGCGACCGGCATGCGGCGGGCGGCGTCGGCGGCCACCCGCGCGTCGATCCCCTCGTAGCGCCCGCAGGCGAAGACGAGATGCGTTGCTGCGGACAGTTCCTCGGCCTCTGCCTGGGTGAAGGGCCGGCCTGAAGGCGTCGGAATGATCAGTGTCGCGTTCTCGCCGGTGACGGCGTCCAGCGCGCGCCCCCAGATGTCCGGGCGCATCACCATGCCGGGTCCGCCGCCGTAGGGGGTGTCGTCGACGGAGTGGTGCACGTCCGTCGTCCAGTCGCGCAGGTCGTGCACGGCCAGCTCGATGATGCCGTCGGCGATGGCCTTGCCGATCAGGGACTCGTGCAGCGGGGCGAGGTAGCCCGGGAAGATCGTGACGATGTCGATGCGCATGGGGCCTTCCTGCGTCACGACTGCGGGGCGAACATGCCGTCCGGCGGATCGATGGTCAGGCGCCCTGCGGCCAGGTCGACCTCGGTGACGATCGCCGAGACGAACGGCACCAGCTCGTCGCCGCCGTCCGGGCGCGCGACGGTGAGCACCGGCGCGGCCGGCGCGTGCAGGATGGCGGTGACCGTGCCCAGGACGGCGCCGGACGGATCCACGGCGGCGAGGCCGATGAGCTGGTGGTCGTAGAAGTCGTCCCCGTCGGTGAGGTCCGGCAGATCGGCGGTATCGACCTGTAGCACCGTGCCGCGCAGCGTCTCGGCGGCGTCGCGGTCGTCGACGCCCTCGAAGTGCAGCGTGGTCACGGCACCGCTACGCCCGGATCCGGTGACGGTCAGCGGGCCGATGTCCGGCGGATCGGTGACCAGTGCGCTGCCGGGGGCGAACCGGACGTCCGGATCGTCGGTGAGCACCTCGACGGTGACGTCACCTCTGATCCCGTGTGGACGCCCGATCCGGCCGACGGCAACGAGCATGGCGGCAGGCAGACGGCCGGCGCTCAGCGGCCGTCGGTGTCGACGACGTCCACCCGCAGGCCGCGGCCGCCCACCGCCGTCATGACGGTGCGCAGCGCGGTGGCCGTGCGGCCACCCCGGCCGATCACCTTGCCGAGGTCCTCCGGGTGCACATGCACCCGCAGGGTCCGGCCACGGCGATTCGTCGTCAGGTCCACCCGCACGTCCTCGTCATGCTCGACGATGCCGCGCACCAGATGATCGAGCGCCTCTTCCAGGGTGTCCACGGTCGGGTCAGCTCTCGTCGGCTGCGGACGTGTCGGCAGCGGGGGCCTCGTCGGCGGGGGCTTCGTCCGCGGCAGGTGTGACGGTTTCGGCCGGATCTGCGGCCGGCGACTCGGCGGGCGTCTCAGCCTTGTCGGCCTTCTTGGCAGGCTTCTTCTTCGCGGTGGTGGCACCGGCGGTCTCGTCGGCACCACCGATGGCCGCCAGCGCGGCCTCGTAGCGGGCGCGCTTGTCGACCTTCTCCGGCTGCGGCTTCAAGGTACCCTCGGTGCCCGGCAGGCCGTTGAACTTCTGCCAGTCGCCGGTGACCTTGAGCAGCGCAACGACGGCCTCGGTCGGCTGCGCGCCGACGCCCAGCCAGTACTGCACGCGATCGGAGTCGATCTCGATGAGGCTCGGCTCCAGCTTCGGCTGGTACTTGCCGACCAACTCGATGGCCCGGCCGTTACGAGCGGTGCGGGCGTCGGCGACGACCACGCGATAGAACGGCTGACGGATCTTTCCGTAACGTGCAAGCTTGATTTTGACGGCCACGGTGTGCGGTGTACTCCTCGTGATGTGTGATGGATCCGGGCAGTGCACCGGTCCCCTCGTGTGGCGGGCGCCAACAGCCGCGTGGGGCAGCGAATATCGGCACACCAATGGCGGCCATGCTCGGTTGAGAGGGTCCGTGCGCAGCCGTTGCGCGCTTCATTATGCCAGATGCCGCGCGAGGCCCGAAACCGCCCGCGCCGCCGGACCTGCGAAGTCCGGCGTCGGGCCGCGACCCTTCACGCCGCGCCCATTCATGCGGCGCCCATTCATGCGGCGAAGTACGGCGGCGGCACGGTGCCGTCCAGGGCAAGCGCCACCGCGGCCCTGGCGGCGAGCGGTCCGACAAGGTTGCCGGTGCCGCAATACCCGCCGCAGGCCACCACGCGGGAGTCGACCTCGGTGACCAGCGGGCGGGAGTCCGGCGTGTAGCCGACGGACGCGGCCCAGCGGTGCGTCACCCGCGGCGGCGGGATCCGACCGACGCCCGCGATCCGCGCGATCAGCACGTCGATCCAGCCCTGCACCTCGGCGGTGGTGTTCGACCCCATCGTCCACTCGCCGCCGCCGAAGCGGTCCCGGCCCCCGCCGGCGAAGATCCGACCGACTGCGTCCTGCTGCAGGTAGTCGAATCCGAACCTCGCGTAGACGGGGCAGGGCACGAGGCCCGGCGGCACCGGCGCCGTGGCGGCCATCTGCAGTCGCGCGGTGCGCACGCGGCCGGCCAGCTGGGGCAACAGCACCTCGAGCCCCCCGTCGACCGCCACGACGACGGCACCGGCCGATACGACTCCGTTCGGCGTCACGACCCGGCCCGGCGCGATCGCCGTCACGGCAGTGCGCTCGTGCAGTCGTGCCTGCCCGCTGTACAGCGCAGCCAGTCCCATGGCGCGACGCACCGGATTCATGGCGGCGTCGCGGGGGAAGTACAGCCCCGTCCCGAGGTCGCCGTCGTAGCGCTGGACCGGCAGACCGTGGGCACTCATGAATGCGAACTGCACGTCGCAGTCGGCGAGTTCCGTGCCCCGGTCCACGCCCTCCGGCAGCGGCGCCGCACCCGGCAGGCCGGCGATGCGCAGCGAGCCGACCCGCCGGATCACATCGTCACCGAGCAGCATCTCCAGGTGATCGATCTCGGCCAGCGTCTGCCGATAGAAATCGGCGGCGATCTCCTCGCCCCACAGCGCCGCCGCTTCGTGCACCGCATGCGCCGGCCCGCCCAGCAGGAACCCGCCGTTGCGTCCGGCTGCGCCGCCGGCCACGCGACCGGCGTCGAGGCCGACCACTGTCACGCCGCGGCCGAGCAGCTCACCGATGGCGGCCAGGCCACTGCCACCCAGTCCCACGACGCAGACGTCCGCGGTGGTCGAACCGGTGAGCGGGGGAAAGTGCTGCCAGGCGATCATCGGGTCGGCGTCCCAGCCCACGGCGTCCCCGCCGGCCGCCCCGGCAGCGATCATGGCGCCTCCTGCGTCAGTTCTTCGGCAGGTTCAGTTTCGACAGATCGAAGTCGGGAGGCAACTGGTCCAGACCGGGGAATCCGCCGGGCATGCCGCCCGCGGGCATGCCCGGCAATCCGCCCGGCAACCCGGGGAACCCGCCGCGCACCCTGGGCGGCGTCGGCCCGCGACCGCCGGTGTTCTTCTTCGAGCCCTTCTTGCCCTTCTTGCCCTTGGCGGCCTTGCGGGCGCCGGCCATGCCGAATCGGCCGGCCATGGAGCCCATCATCTTCTTGGCCTCGCCGAACCGGTCGAGCAGCGCGTTGACCTGCGTGACGGTGGTGCCGGAACCGGCGGCAATGCGCTTGCGCCGCGACGCGTTGATGATCTTCGGATTGCGGCGTTCGTCGGGGGTCATGGACCGGATCATCGCGGCGGTGCGGTCCAGATCCCGTTCGTCCACGCCCGCCAGCGCGTCCTTGATCTTCCCGGCACCGGGCATCATGCCCAGGATCCCCTGCAGCGGGCCCATTTTGCGGATCATCAACATCTGCTGCAGGAAGTCCTCGAGGGTGAACTCGCCGCCCATCATGCGGGCGGCCATCTGCTCGGCCTGGTCGGCTTCGAAATGCTGCTCGGCCTGCTCGATCAGGGTGAGCATGTCGCCCATCCCCAGGATGCGCGAGGCCATCCGGTCGGGGTGGAACGTGTCGAAATCGGCCAGCTTCTCGCCCGTCGACGCGAACAGGATCGGCACACCGGTCAGTTCCCGCACGGACAACGCCGCACCGCCGCGGGCGTCGCCATCGAGCTTGGTGAGCACCACCCCGGTGAAACCCACACCGTCACGGAACGCCTCGGCGGTCACCACCGCGTCCTGGCCGACCATCGCGTCCAGCACGAACAGGGTCTCATCGGGCTGCACCGCGTCGCGGATCGCCGCAGCCTGCGCCATCATCTCGGCATCGACGCCGAGGCGGCCGGCAGTATCGACGATGACGATGTCGTGCAGCTTCTCCCGGGCGTGCGCCAGGCCGGCCCTGGATACGGCCACCGGGTCGCCCACGCCGTTTCCCGGCTCGGGCGCGAACACCGCGACACCGGCCTGCCCACCCACCACCTGCAGCTGGGTGACGGCATTGGGGCGTTGCAGGTCCGCCGCGACCAGCAGCGGCGTGTGGCCCTGGCCCTTCAGCCACAGCGCGAGCTTGCCCGCCAACGTCGTCTTGCCGGCGCCCTGCAGTCCCGCCAGCATGATGACGCTCGGCGGGTTCTTGGCAAGGTGCAACCGCCGGGTCTCGCCGCCGAGAATCGCGACGAGTTCCTCATTGACGATCTTGATGACCTGCTGCGCCGGGTTCAACGCCTGCGACAGCTCCGCCTCGGAGGCCCGCTGCTTGACGGCGGCGATGAACGTCTTGACCACCGGCAGCGCCACGTCGGCTTCCAGCAGGGCGATGCGGATCTCGCGCGCGGTCGAATCGATGTCCGCCTGGGAGAGTCGGCCCTTGCCACGCAGCCCGGTGAAGACGTAGGAGAGCCGGTCGGAGAGGGTATCGAACACGTGCGCTGGCCTTCGGGGTCGGGATCGGGGATGCCGGGCGCCGGGCGCCCACGCACCGAGGTTACCGGAGCGGCGGGACCAAATGCCCTGTCTTCCCCGACCAGCGGCGCGAACACTCGATTCATGACCGCTTTCGAGCTCACGGAGAACGAAGCGCGGGACACCGCCGTCGTGCGCAGCTCGGTGCCGATCAGCGCGATCCCATCCCTGTTCGGCCGCGCGCTTCCCGCCGTTTCCCGCGTCCTGGCTGCCCAGCACATCCACCCGGTCGGACCGCCGTTCGCAAAGTATCTGGGGCCACCCGGCGACACGGTCGACCTCGAGGTCGGCTTCCCGGTGTCCCGCCCGGTGAGCCCCGCCGGTGACGTCATCGCATCGACACTTCCGGCCGCGCCGGCCGTGCACGGCACGCACGTCGGACCGTATGAAGACCTGCACCGCACCTATGACGAGATGTTCGCGTGGATGAAGAAGCAGGAATTGGAGCCGGACGAGGTGATGTGGGAGATCTATCTGTCCGATCCGTCGGCCGAACCCGATCCCGCCGCGTGGCGCACCGAGGTTTGGTGTCCGGTGACCCGGACGCCGCACGAACCCCCTGCCGGTTGATTCCGCAACCGAGCGTCACCGCAGCAGGTTGTGCCCCGTCCGGTTGAGCAGCGACAGCACGCCTCGGAACACCACTTCCCGCTGCGGAGCATCCAGCGTGTCCAGCAGTGCGTTGAGGGGCGCCATTCGCCCCGGCAGCGTGAGCGCGCCGTCGGGGCCGATCAGGCCGAGCGGCGCGGCCACCGCGGCGAGCCCCGCCACGCTGCTCAGGTCCGCCGTCATCACCGCATCGATCGCGGCCTGCGGCAGCTCCGGCTCCCCGAGCGCACGGGCGGCCGCGACCGACCCGGCGAGAGCGGCGATCAGATCGTCCTCCTGGCCGGCGTTGGCCGCGGTGATCGTCATGTGCAGTGTCGCCGGAAGGCCGCGGAAGCCGAACTGCGGCTGGATGTAGTAACCGCGGGCAGCCATCTCGTCGGCGACGACGAACATGTTCGGCCCGCCGGCAGCCGCGGCGACCGCCAGCAGCGTGGCCTCCGGTTCGGCGACCAGCCGCACCCCGTCGATAGCCGCGATGCCTGCCTGGACGCGGTCCACCGCGCGGGCGGTGCGCTCGGCGATGTCGCGGTAGCCGCGCTCACCCAGGCGGGCCACCACCGCCCACGCGGCGGCGATCGGCCCGCCCGAGCGCGTGGATTGCATGGTGGTGTTGAGCATGGCGTAGCCGGGCCAATCGGTCTCCACGAAGAACTGCGACGCACGCAGGTCGGCGCCCGCGTGCAGCAGCACCGAGGCGCCCTTCGGCGTGTAGCCGTACTTGTGCAGGTCGACCGAGATGCTGGTGACACCGGGGACGGAGAAGTCGAAATCCGGCACGGCGCGGTCACCGGTGCGGATGGCGAAGCGGCGCCACGAGCCGAGGATCCAGCCGCCGATGCAGGCGTCCACGTGGCAGCGCACGCCCGCGGCGGACGCGATCGCCGCGATGTCACGGATCGGGTCGATGACGCCGTGCGCATACGACGGCGCGCTCCCCACCACCAGCACCGTGTCGGGCCCGATCGCCCGGGCCATCGCGGCGGGGTCCGCCTTCAGCGTCCGCGGGTCGACGTCCACCACGTCCGCGGCCACACCGAAGTAGTGCGCCGCCTTGTGGAACGCGGCGTGCGCCGACGACGCGAGCACCATCCGTGGCGCGGTGACGTCGGGCCGCCCGTCCCGAGCGGCGGCCACGGCGAGCAGGCACGACTCGGTGCCGCCGGAGGTCACCACGCCGACCGTCCGGGGCCCGCCGCCCAGCAGCGTCGCGGCCGTAGCCACCAGGTCGCCCTCCATGGCGGCCAGCGACGGGAACGCAGTCGGGTCGAGGGCGTTGGCGTGCATCGCCGACGCGTACGCCGCAGCGGCCAGGTCGTCCAGGCCGGGCACGCCGGAGTCGTAGACGTAGGCGAGGGTGTGCCCGCCCGCGGTCGGCAGGTCGCGCCGCTGGGCCGCTGCGATAGCCGCCAGCACCGCTGTCGAGGATGAGCCGTCGGCGGGCTGCGTCATATCCGTTCCTCCGTCATGTCCGCTTCGCCGTCATATCGATGCCGTCCCTTCCGATGTCGACAGTCGTCGCAGGAGACCCAACGGCGCGAGCACGCACAGGGCCGGGATCAGCGTGAAGCCGATGATGATCGCGATGGCCGCGGACTGCGGCTGCAGCAGGGCGGCCATGGCGGGAGTCAGATCGGTCGAGGCGCCGGGCAGCGACACGTACGAGCCGACCGCGAGCACCACACCGTAGATGCCCGGACCGAGTGCCATGCCGAATGTCTCGCCGGCGGTCCACACTCCGGCGAACACGCCCGCGCGTTTGCCGCCCGTCGCCGATTCGGCCTCGGCGGAGAGGTCCGCGAGCAACGACAGCGGGAACACCTGCTGGCCCGCATAGCCGATGCCGATGGCGACCACCAGCATGACGACCACCGCCAGCGGCGGGCCCAGCGTCACGCCGGCCGACCCGTCCGGCGTGAGCGGGGTGTATGCCGTCCAGCCGAAGGAGCCGCTTCCGCCGACGTCGCACACACTGTGGACCAGGCCATCCGGTCCCGTGATCGCGACGCCGAGACAGGTGCGGCCGACCGTCGGCAGGGTGGCGATCAGCAGTCCGATCGCGCCGGCCCCGAAGATCACCGAGGCCGCCACGTAGCAGGCGATCTTGGAGAATCGTCGCGCGGCCAGCTGCCACAGCGGCATCACCAGCAGGGCCGGGCCGACGAACGCAGCGAACAGGATCGAGGACGCGCCGGGCCGGCCGAGCACCACGCGGGCCACGTAGTCGACGCCGGCCAGCATGGTGCCGATCCCGACAGCCTGGATCACGAACACGATCCAGAGCCGCGCGAACCGTGGCGCGGCCCTGACCGCGGCGATCGTCTCGCGGTAGCCGACGGCGCTGGGCAGCGGTTTGCCGATCGGGGCCCGCGCGGTGCCCAGGTACGACCACACGGCGCCGATGGCGATGAGCGCCCCGATGGCCAGGCCCATCAGCCGGTAGCCGTTCACTCCCCCGACGGCGTCCCGGATGGCGGGCGCTCCCGCGCCGGCGGCCAGGATGGCGACCGCCAGCACCGCGATACGGCGGGTCATCAGCCGGGTGCGCTCGGCCGGGTCGTCCGTCATCTCGGCGGGCAGCGCGACATAGGGCACCTGGTAGAGCGCGTACGCGGTCGCGGTGAGCAGGAAGAGGAGAACGACCCACGTCATGACGCCGACCGTGCCGACCGGCGGGTGTGCGAACATCGCGGCGAACAGCACGGCGGTGGCCAGCCCGCCGTAGAGCAGGAACGGTCGGCGCGGACCGCGCGGACCGGTGTGCGCGTCGGACAGTCGCCCGGCGATCGGGTTGAAGATCACGTCCCAGGCCTTGGGCAGCAGCACCAGCACCCCCGCCAGCGCGGCGGCGACGCCCACCGTATCCGTGAGGTACGGCAGCAGCAGCAGGCCGGGCACCGTGGAGAACGCGCCGGTGGCCAGCGAACCGGCGGCATAGCCGGTGCGCACGGAGGTGGGTAGGCGCCGGGGCATACCTGGCAGCCTCTCACACCCCGCGCCCACCCCCCGCGCGGATCAACTTTCGCGGCGCGTACCAAGTTTGTCCAGGCTGTCACTCCCGTCACATTTCGGCGATGTTGATCCGCGCCGCGAAAGTTGAGCCGCGCGGGCGGTTGGGGCGGCGTCAGTCGCCGAGCAGGGCGTCGACGAACGCCTCCGCCTCGAACGGGGCAAGGTCGTCCGGACCTTCTCCCAATCCCACCAGCTTCACCGGAACGCCCAGCTCCTGCTGCACCGCCAGCACGATTCCGCCCTTCGCGGTGCCGTCCAGCTTGGTGAGCACAATGCCGGTCACGTCCACCACGTCGGCGAAGACCTTGGCCTGGGTGAGGCCGTTCTGGCCGGTGGTGGCGTCCAGCACCAGCAGCACCTCGTCCACCTCGGCCTGCTTCTCGATCACCCGTTTGACCTTGCCGAGCTCGTCCATCAACCCGGTCTTGGTGTGCAGGCGGCCGGCCGTGTCGATCAGCACCACGTCGGCGCCCGCCTCTGCGCCCTTCTTCACCGCGTCGAAGGCGACGGCGGCCGGGTCCGCGCCCTCGGCGCCGCGCACCAGGGCGGCTCCGGCGCGCTCCGCCCAGGTGGCGAGCTGGTCGGCCGCCGCTGCGCGGAACGTGTCGGCCGCCCCGAGCACCACCGAGTGTCCGTCGACGACCAGCACCCGGGCGAGCTTGCCCGTCGTGGTGGTCTTGCCGGTGCCGTTGACGCCGACGACGAGCACCACCGCCGGCCGGTCGCCGGGCGCCAGCGCGCGCACGGACCGGTCGGTGTCCTTGCCCAAAGCGTCGATCAGCACCTCGCGCAGCAGGGCGCGGGCGGCTGCGGCGTCGGCGATGCCCCGGCTGGCGGCCTTCTCGCGCAACGCGGCGGCGATCTGCAGCGCCACCGACGATCCGAGATCCGCCATCAGCAGCGTGTCCTCGATGTCCTGCCAGGAGTCATCGTCCAGGTCGCCGCCGCCCAGCATGCCGAGCAGCGAGCGCCCGAACGTCGATTGGGATTTGGCGAGCCGTCCGCGCAGTGCGTGCAGCCGACCGGCGGTGGGCGCGATCGGTTCCGGTTCCGGCTCGGCCTCCGCCGTTGGCTCGGGTATGACGACATCTCCGGCCGGGGCCGCTTCGGTCGCTGCAGGCCGCGTCCCCCGCTGCGAGGCGTCGGCATCCGGCGCGGCGTCGGCATCCGGCGCGGCGTCGGGTCCGCGCGCTACCCCACCCGGGGCGAATGTGATCGATCCACCGGCCCGATAGCCGCCCGGCGCGGCAGGTGCGCCGGCGTCCGACGGCGGCGTCCGAACCGTCAGCGACACGCGCCGGCGGCGCGAAATCACCAGCCCGCCTCCGCCGGCGACCAGCACCAGAGCAGCCACGATGATCAGAGTCCAGATCCACCACGTCACCGGACCATCATCCCAGAACCGGAGCCGACCTCTGCCCGGCGGCTACGCCGCCACCAGCGTCATGCGCGTGCTCACGTGCGGTCGAACAGGGCGTCCACGGCCCGCCGGGCGTGACGGGTCGCGCGCCGGTAGTCGTCGACGAAGGCGCCCGGCTCGGCCGACGCGGGATAGCCGCACGCGCGGGCGATGCCGGCGAGAACCCTGCCGTGCGGCGGAATCTCGTCTCCCGGCTTGCCGGTGACCAGCATGATGGCGTTGCGTGCGCGGGTGGCCGCCTCCCACCCTTCCGCCAGCGCCCGCGCATCGTCCGCGGTGATCACGCCGGCCTCGGTCGCCGCCCGCAACGCTTCGAGGGTGCCGGTGGACCGTAGGGCCGGGATAGCCCCGGCGTGCTGCAGTTGCAGCAACTGCACGGTCCATTCGACATCGGCCAGGCCCCCGCGACCCAACTTGGTGTGCAGAGTGCGGTCGGCGCCGCGCGGCAGGCGTTCCGTGTCCACCCGTGCCTTGATCCGGCGGATCTCGCGGGCGTCCCGGGCGTCCAGACCCTCCGGCGGGTAGCGGAGCGGGGCGATCGCCTCGATGAACGCCTGGGATACCGGATCGTCGGAGTCGATGGGCCGGGCGCGCAACAAGGCCTGCCGCTGCCACGGTGCGATATTGCGATGCCAGTATTCGGCGTACGAGGTGACGGTGCGCACCAGCGGGCCGCCGCGGCCCTCCGGCCTGAGATCGGCGTCGATGGTCAGGGGCGGGTCGGGGCTGGGTGTGCCCAGCAGCCGGCCGGTGATCTCAGCGATCGCGGTGGCGTCGGCCTGCACTGCGGCCGGGTCGGCGTCCGCACCGGAGCGTGCCGCGACGAACAGCACATCGGCATCGGACGAGTAGCCCATCTCCTGACCGCCGAACCGGCCCATCGCGATCACCGAAACCGTGGCCGCCAGCCGACCGCCGTCCTCGAGACGGTCGGCGAAGACGCGGCGATGTGCGGCGGACAGGGCGGCCCGGACGGTGGCGTCGGCCACCGAGGTGAGTCCGTGCCGCACGGTGGCGGCGTCGGCGACGCCGAGCAGGTCCGCGCAGGCCAGCCGGAGCATCTCGTGGCGGCGTGCCGAGCGGGCGGCTGCTACGGCGGCGTCGGCCGTGCGCGCCCGGTCGGCTCGGGCCGCCAGTGCCCCTGCCACGTCCGCGGCCCGGCCGGCCGGCTGCGCCCCGAGCAGGTCGGTGTCGTCCGCCAGCACTCGTAGCACTTCGGGGGCGCGCTCCAGCAGGTCGGCGACCAGGCGGGAGGTGCCGAGCAGCCGGGCGAGGCGTTGCGCGACCAGGCCTTCGTCGCGCAGTAGCCGCAGATACCAGGGGGTGTCGGCCAGCGCATCGGAGACCGTGCGATAGCCGAGCAGCCCGCGATCCGGGTCGGGTGAATCGGCGAACGTGCCCAGCAGGACCGGCAGCAGGGTGCGCTGGATGGCGGCCCGGCGCGACAGTCCGCCGGTCAGTTCGGCGATGTGACGCAGCGCGGGCTCCGGTGCGGCGAAGCCGAGCGCGGCCAACCGAGTCTCGGCGGCCTTCTCGCTGAGTCGGAGTCCTTCGGCCGGCACCGCGGCGACTGCGGCCAGCAGCGGCCGGTAGAACAGCTTCTCGTGCAGGCGTCGGATTGTCGCCTCATGGCGCGCCAACTCGGCGCGCAGGTTCGCCTCCGCGTCACCGGCGCCGCCGTCGGTCACGCCCGCGGTGCGCGCCAACCACATCCGGTCCGCGCGGCTGGCCGGCAGGCTGTGGGTGCGGCGCAGGTGCTGCAGTTGGGACAGGTGCTCCACCTTTCGTTCGAAGGCGTAGGCGGCAGCCAGGTCCGGGCCGTCGGCACGCCCGACGTAGCCGCCGGCGGTCAGCGCGTCCAGTGCGTCCAGGGTGCCGGCCACGCGCAGCGACTCGTCGGCCCGGCCGTGCACCAGCTGCATCAGCTGAACGGCGAACTCGACATCGCGCAGGCCCCCGGCGCTCAGCTTGAACTCGGCGTCACGCTGCTCGGGCGGCACCGAGTCGCGTACCCGCCGCCGCATGGCCCGCACATCCGTGACGAAGTCGCTGCGTTCCGACGCCGTCCACACCCGAGGGCGCACGGCAGCCAGGAACGCCTCGCCGAGCGCCGGGTCACCGGCGGCGGCGCGGGCCTTGAGCAGAGCCTGGAACTCCCACGTCTTGGCCCACTTGCCGTAGTAGGTGTCGTATCCGGCCAGGGTGCGCACCAGCGGACCGGCTGCGCCCTCGGGCCGCAGTGCGGCGTCGACCTCCCACGCGACCTGACCGCAGATCCGCATCATCTCGGTGGCGCGCGCGGTGGCCACGCCCATGGCCTCGGGCGACGGCGCGGGCCACTCGGGTGCGCCCCGACCCGCCGTCGACTCGTTCCCGTCGGCCACCACGAACAGCACGTCCACATCCGAGAGGTAGTTCAGTTCCTGGGCGCCGCACTTTCCCATGGCGATCACCGCCAGGCGCGGCGGCGCCTCGTCGCCGGGATGCGCCTTTTCGGCGAGTTCCAGTGCCACTTGCAGTACTGCGTCGGCCAGCGCCGACAACGCGATCCCGATCTCGGCCACGGTGGGGCCGCCGGCCGGGTCGAGGTTGCCGGCCACGTCGGCGGAGGCGATGACGGCCAGCTGGGTGCGGTACTCCCTGCGCAGCGCGGCGATGGCCGCCGGGAGCGGATCGGTCTCGCCGCTGCGCACGGCAGCCCGCAGCAGGCCGGCGCTGCGCCCGGCGGCGGTCAGCTCCTCGAACGGTTCGGTTGTAACCAGGCGAAGCCACGCATCGGGATGTGTGACGAGATGATCGCCCAGTGTTTCGCTGGCACCCAGCAGGGCCAGGAGCCGCAGACGGAATGCGGCGTCGTCGCGAAGCACACGGTGCAGGAAGTCGGCCGAACCGCCCGGGCCCTCGTGCAGCGCAGTGACAAGTCCGGCGAGTTGCCGGGCGGCGAGTTCCGGCCTGCCGGTGCGGGCGAGTACCGACAGCACCGCATGTGCGGCGGGATCATATGTCCCCGCCGGCCAGAGCCCCGCGGTGGCCAGATCGCCGCGCATCAGTTCCGTGTCGGGCAGCCCGAAGCGCGCCGGGGTCGGCTCGCCGCGCGGCACGTCACCTGTCCAGTTCGCCGGAAACGATCGGCAGCCTCGGCGCAGCGTGCCCGGTCGGTGTCTGCGGGATGCCCTCTCGGATCAGCTCGACGAATCGGTGCGTCACCGCCCGCCAGGACTGGGCCATCAGTTCGCCGGACTCGTCCAGCGCCGCACCGAATCGGCGCTCCGAACGGTCGATGTCGTCGTCGGTCACCTTCCGGGCCGGGTCGTGCAGCCAGGACCGCAGCACCGCAGGCGGCGTCTCGATATGGAACTGCAATCCCCACGCGGCCGATCCGACGCGGAACGCGTCGACCGGGTCGTCCAGCGAGTTCAGCAGCAGTTTGCCGCCACCGGGCAGCGCGCTGATGGAATCGCGGTGGAACTGCATCACATCCGGCGTGATGGGGACGTTGCCGAGCAGCAGGTCGTTCTCGGTGGCATCGCGCTTGGCGGTGAGTCCTGCACCCAGTCGATAGCCGTCGGCGCGCTGCACCCGCCCGCCGGTGGCCACCGCCAGAAGTTGCGCGGAGAGCCCGACGGCGAGCGTGGGGGTGCCGTCGGTGACGAGCCGGCCGAACAGGGCGCGGCTGGCGGCGAGCCACGGGGCGCGATCGTCGTCATATACGCCCAGGTGCCCGCCCAGGCCGATCACCCCGTCCCGGCCCGCGGCGTCGCCGGGGACGGCGTCACCGTCGTGCGGGCGGCAGACCTCCCAGACTGCTCCCGCTTCGGTGAGCCAGTCGCCGAGCAGCAGCGGCGGATTGGCCGGGTCGTGTTCCAGGATCAGGACCCGTACCGGATCGCTCACCATAATTGCGCGTCACCCTCAGTCGATGTGTCTGATATGTCGGTCCCCGTCCCGCTGTCGTCGTGCCGCCCCGCCTCGACCACCGGCGCCGAGCCGGCGATGTCGACGGTCGCTGTTTCACGGTCGATATCGACGACGACCGGGGCGTGGTCGGAGGCGCCCTTGCCTTTGCGTTCCTCTCGGTCGATGAACGCGCCGGTGGTCACGGCCTGCACGGCGGGCGAGCCGAGCAGGAAGTCGATCCGCATGCCTTCCTTCTTGGGGAAGCGCAACTGCTGGTAGTCCCAGAAGGTGTACACGCCGGGGCCGGGGGCATGCGGACGGACCAGGTCGGCGAAACCGGCGTTCACCACGGCAGCGAAGGCGGCCCGTTCGGCGGGAGTCACATGGGTCAGTCCGTCGAACGCCGCCATATCCCAGACATCGTCGTCCTGCGGTGCCACGTTGAAGTCGCCGCCCAGCACCATCAGGGCGTGCGGATCGTCGGCCAGGCGGGCAGCACCCAGACCTCGCAGCGCAGCCAGCCACTGCAGCTTGTAGTCGTAGTGCGCATGGCCGATCTCCCGCCCGTTGGGGATGTACAGGCTCCAGGTCTCGACGCCGGCGCACCTCGCCCCGATGGCGCGCGCCTCCTGGACGGGTGGTTCGCCGTAACCGGGCCCGCCGGGCAGCCCGATCGTCACATCCGTCAGGCCGACCCGTGAGACGATCGCCACCCCGTTCCATTGCGAGATCCCGTGCCGCGCGACCTGGTAGCCGGCGTCGGTGAACGGCTGCACCGGGAACTTGGCGTCGGTGGCCTTCGTCTCCTGGATGGCCAGCACGTCGATGTCGGTGCGCTGCAGGAAGGCGACGACCCGGTCGATGCGGGCGCGCAACGAGTTCACGTTCCAGGTGGCGATGCGCATGCGTCTCCTTAACCGAGTACCGGCGCGGGCGGCGGCGCCGTCACGAAGAACGGCAACGTCCAGCCCGGCTTGCTCTCGCCGTCGATCCGCGCCGTCCACTGCAGCACCCCGCCGGCGGGCAGCGGCAGGCCGGTGTTGAAGTACAGCACCATCTGGGTGCGCGGTGGCAGGGCGTGGCGCGGCACTCCGGCGCCGCGGAAGTTGGGCTCCTCCACCTGCAGGGTCTGCCCGAAGCGCATCACGCCGCCGCTTCCCGGGCCTGCGGCGCCGTTCAATTGGGCCGGCGTTCCGTCCGGATTCTCCAGCACCACTTCGAATGCGTACTGCTCGTTGATCACGCCGGGGCCGAACGTCAACATGACGACGAGTGCGAAGGCGGTGCTCACGCCCTTGTTGTGGTCGCGGCCCACGACCTGCAGCCCGCCGCCGACGATCTGCAGCTTGTTCAGCCCGTCGGTGACGGCGAAGTCGCTCATCAGCATGCTGACGGCGGCTGCGGCGTGGACGTCACTCACGGTGGCCTCCCCTGGGGTGCTGCCAGCACAGGGATGCGCAGGCGGTCGGTGGGCACGTCATACCTCGATCCTGCCTCATCATCGAAAGTCGCGGGACGGCAGTGCGCCGACGATGTCGATGGTCGCCATCCGGTCGGCGAGGACGGACAGCGCGCCGCGATCGCGCTCGATGATTCCGCGCACCACCAGAGCCTTGGACCTGCGGGCGATGCGCCGGTAGCGCTGCCAGGCGCCCGGTTGGCAGATGACGTTGACCATGCCGGTCTCGTCCTCCAGGTTCAAGAATGTGACGCCGCCCGCGGTGGAGGGCCGCTGCCGGTGGGTGACGATGCCGGCGACGTGCACCCGGGTGCCGGGCGGGGTGTCGTACAGGCCCGCAGCGGTGACGACGCCGATCGCCGCCAGGCGGTCCCGGGAGAACACCGTGGGGTAGGTGTCCGGGGAGATGCCGGTGGCCCAGATGTCCGCCAGGGTCAGCTCGACATCGCTCATCCCGGGCAGCGTGGGAGCGGCGCTGTCGAAGGCGGTGCTGTCGAAGGCGGCGCCCGGGCCCTCGGGCATGACGCCGCCCGTGAGCATTCCGGGTCGCATCGCCGCGGCAGCCCCGGCGGCCCACAGTGCAGCTCTGCGCGCGGAGCGCCGGCCGGCGTCCCGGTGCGGACTGTCGGGATCCTGCTCCGGACGGCGACCGGGGTCGCCCAGATCGTCGAGGGCCCCTGCCGTGGCCAGGGCTTCGACCTGCGCGGCGGACAATTGCCGGCCGCCGGCCCGCGGGCTCCCGCGCTGAACGGCGAGGGTGAGCTCGGTGATGCTGCGGTATCCGTCGGGCGGACGCGCCGCCACGATGGCCTCGGCCATTACGGTGTCGATCCCCCGAATGCCCGCGAGCCCGAGCCGCACTGCCGGTCTGCCATCGGGACCGGGCTCCAGCCCGGCGGAGGCACCGGAGGCATTGACGTGCGCGCGGCGCACCGTGACGCCGTGTCTCCTGGCATCGGCCACCAGGGATTGCGGGGAATAGAAGCCCATCGGCTGGGCGCGCAGCAGACCGGCCAGGAAGGCGGCCGGGTGGTGCAGTTTCAGGTGCGCGGAGCAGAACACCAGCGACGCGAAGCTCAAGGCGTGGGATTCGGCGAACCCGAAATTGGCGAAGGCCTGCAACCGCTCGAAGATGGAGTCGGCGAGGTCGCCGGTGATGCCGTTGCGCTCGCGCATTCCGTCATACAGGGCGGTTTTCAGCTGCTGCATCTTCGCGGCGCTGCGTTTGGAGCCCATGGCGCGGCGCAGTTGGTCGGCCTGGCCGGCGTCGAATCCGGCGACGTCGATGGCGAGCTCCATGAGCTGCTCCTGGAACAGCGGGATGCCCAGGGTCTTGCCCAGTGACCGCTCCATGGCGGGGTGCTCCACGAAGGACCTGCCTTCGGGCCAGGTGCCGGCGCGTACGGCGTCACGACGTGCCAGGTAGGGGTGCACGGATCCGCCCTGGATGGGGCCGGGACGGATCAGCGCGATCTCGACCACCAGGTCGTAGAACCGCTCCGGTTTCAGCCGGGGCAGGGTGGCCAGCTGGGCGCGGGACTCCACCTGGAACACCCCGATCGCGTCGGCGCGGCGGAGCATCTCGTAGACCGCCGGTTCCTCGAAGTCCAATGCGGCGAGGTCGATGTCGCGGCCCTCGTGCTCGCGGACGAGATCGAGCGTCTCCTTCAGCGCGGAGAGCATGCCCAGGCCCAGCAGATCGAATTTGACCAGGCCGATGGCGGCGCAGTCGTCCTTGTCCCACTGCAGCACGCTGCGATTCTCCTTGCGCGCCCATTCGACGGGGCACACGTCGGCGACCGGCCGGTCGCAGATCACCATGCCGCCGGAGTGGATGCCCAGATGACGGGGAAAGTCCTGGATCTCGGCGGCGAGCGCGATGACGTCGTCCGGGATGTCTCTGTCGTTCGGGCCGCTGTTCGGGCCGCTGTTCGAGCCACCGCCCGGGCCGCCGTGCCGGTCGCCGAACCGTTCGCCGAAATCCCCGCCGTGCGGCGCATCGTGCGGATCACGGATATCACCGTGCCGGCCACCACGTCGATTGTCGTGCTGCCCGTCAGGCCCGCCGCCGAGGCTGTCCCAGCGGCTGAGTTCCTTGGTGTAGGCGTCACGCTGCCCGGGTGAGTAGCCGAGCGCGGCAGCCATGTCGCGCACCGCCATCTTCGCCCGGAATGTGGCCACGTTGGCGACCTGCGCGGCGCAGTCCCGGCCGTAGCGGCCGTAGACGTACTGGATCACCTTCTCGCGGCGGCGGGCTTCGATGTCCACGTCGATGTCCGGCGGTCCTTCCCGCACCGGCGACAGGAAGCGCTCGAAGAGCAGTCCGTAGCCCACGGGGTCGATGACGGTGATGCCGAGCGCATAGCAGACCGCGGAGTTGGCGGCCGATCCGCGGCCCTGACACAGGATCTCCTCGCGCCGACAGAATTGCACGATGTCCCACACCACCAGGAAGTAGCCGGGAAAGTGCATCTCCTCGATCGTGCGCAGTTCCTTCTCGATCTGCTCATAGGCGGCCGGGTTGTCCTCGGGCGGGCCGTAGCGCCACCTGGCCCCCGCCATGGTGATCTCCCGTAGGTAGCCGGCTTCGTCGTGGTCGGTCGGCACGGGGTACGGCGGCAGGTCGGGCGCCACCAGGTGCAGGTCGAAGGCGCAGTCGGCGCCCAGGGCGGCCGCGGTCTCGACGGCTCCCGGGTAACGGGCGAAGAGTTCCGCCATCTCGGCCCCGGACCGCAGGTGTGCCCCGGGCCCGGCCGGCAGGTAGGGATCGGCCGCGGCCAGATCGCGGCGGGCGCGGACCGCGGCCATGGCGGCACCGAGCCGCGATCCGCGCGGCACCGCGTAGTGGGCGGCCGTGGTCGCCACGACGGGCAGACGCATCCGCTGGGCGATCCGGGCCAGCACGTCGTTGGTCTCGTCATCGGTCGGCTCGCGGTGCGAGGTCAGCTCGACGGCGACGTTGCCGGCGCCGAAGCGATCGGCCAGACTGCGCAACGCCCGCTCCGCAGCGGCCGGTCCGCGGCCGTCAAGCGCCCGGCGCACCGCCCCTTTCCGGCAGCCGGTGAGGATCAGCCAGTGCCCGTCGGCGGCGTCGGCGAGCGTGTCCAGGTCGTAGACGGGCAGGCCCTTCTGCCCGCCCCGCAGGTGTGCCTCGGTGAGCTGCCGGGACAACCGCCGGTAGCCTTCCTGCCCACGCGCCAACACCAGCAGATGCTCTCCGACCGGATCGGGCTTGCCGTTCTGCGGCGCCGGCAGGTCCAGCGACAGCTCCGCCCCGTACAGGGTCCGAAGATTCGCTTCGCGGGCCGCCTCGGCGAATTGCACGGCCCCATAGAAGCCGTCGTGATCGGTGAGCGCCAGTGCATCGAGCCCGAGCCGCACCGCTTCCGCCACCAGCTGTTCCGGAGTCGCGGCGCCGTCCAGGAAGCTGTAGGCGGAATGACAGTGCAGTTCCGCGTAGGGCACCCGGATGGGCGGCGCCGGCGACAGTGAAGACGGCGGCGGGGAGGGTTGCGGATATGACGCCGCGCCGGGCGAAGCCCCCTGCCGACGCGACTCGTGGGAGGGCACGGTGTGGACACGTCCCCGCTGCCCGTCGCCGCGCGGCGGCTCCCCCGCCAACAGGCGGGACATCTCCTCCCAGGGCACGGGAGGGTTGGAGAAGCTCATGGCACACGCTCGCCGGTGATCGATGTGCTAGTCATAGACGGCCTCCACGAGCCAGCCGCGGGCGTCGAGTTCCAGCAGCACCGGCGGCCCGGGGTCGGTGACCACCTGCATACGGGCCCGCCGCTGCCGAGGAACGGCTCCTCGACCAGTACTCGGAGCGGCACCGGGATGCAGTGCGGACCACCAGCGCTCATCCAGCAGCCAGGGCCCTGCCCAGGACAGCACGGGTCTGCCTGCGACGCTGGCCGGTGGGCCGGTGAGCATTCCCCGGCCGGTGACCTCGATGTGGAAGCCGGCCGTGTCGCAGACATCCACGGGCGCGCCGGCCGATGCGGGCACCGACGCGGAGGGCGCGGCCGCCCTGGACGGTGCCGGCGTGGGCAGCGCCCCCGGCCACGGCCCGCCCGGGTCGCGCTCCGGACTGCCGACCTCGCCCCAGGCCGAGAGGGAAACGCGATCGGACGGACCACGACCGCCCGACCGCTGCGCTGCCAGTACGGCGGCGGTGCCCAGCAGTCCTTGCACCCGGGCGAAGGCCGATCCTGCTCGATAGTCGCTGTAGCCGTCTGCGCCCCAGAGACCGTACTGGATCCGTCCGGCATCCACGGCATCGACGGCGTCGAGCCGGAGCCGGATGATCGCCCCGGCCCCGGCGGAGGCGGTGGCTCCCCGCGCCAGCCGAGTCAGCCAGCCGTCGAGTTGCCAGCGCAGCCGGTCCGCAGTGCCCGCCGCATCCAATGGCCGAACGCATCTCCACGTGCGGCGCAGCATATCGCCGTGCTCCGTGGTGGCGGCAATGTCCAACCGGGTGCAGGCGAGGCCGGCCGCGGCGAGCCTGGTGTGGAAACGCACGGCCAACGCCCGCGCGGCGAAGGCAGCCGTGTCCACCCGCTCCAACGGCGGGTCGTAATCATCCTGCACCGCGATGTCGACATCGATGTGCCGCCGGGACAGGTCCCGCTCAGCGCGCCCGGATGCCAGCCGATGCAGGGCCACTCCGTCGGCACCGAACCTGGTCGCCACCTTCTCGATCGGCAGGGCGGCGAATGCCCCTGCCGTGACGATGCCCAGCCGCTGCAGCAGGCCCACCAGGTCGCCCCACCGCGGCGGCGCTATCGCCGGATCGCGGGCGAGTTCGGATATCGGTAGCGACGCGCAGAATTCGGCGTCGGAAACCTCGGCGGGTACGACCACCGATCGGCGCGCGGCGAGCACAGCGGTGGACAGCCCTGCCGCGACGCCCACGCAACATTCCACGTCGAGCGCTTCGACTGCGTCGATGATCCGTTCAGCAGCAGCGTTCTCGGAGCCGAAGTACCGGGCCGGGCCGCGCGCACCGCAGGCAACGAGGCCGGGCCGCAGTACCTCGATGCCGGGGGCGACTTCTTCGACGGCAGCGGCGACCGGCTCGAACATCCGAGCGTCCCGGTCCGGATCGCTGCCGAGAATGATCACCTCGGGGCAGCGTGACACGGCATCGCGTCGTTTCATGCCGGCGCGGATTCCGCAGGCCCGCGCCGCCGCCGTCGCCACCTGCACCCCGCCGGCCGCAAGTATCACGGCGGCCCTGTCCAAGGGCAGCCCCGCCTGCCGGAGCGCCGCCACCGCCGGCCAGTCCGGGCACCACAGCACCAGGGCGCGAGGCTGCATCAGAAACCGCCCCGCTGGGAGACCGCTGCCGCGGATCCGGCCAGCGCCCCCACGGTCTCGACCAGATGGAACGGCTCCCCGCGCCAACCCGGCAGGAGGCCGCCCGGATCGATCGCCTGGACAAGGGTCGGGCGGGCTCTGCCGCCGCCCGGCAATGCCGGCACGGATACGGGTTCGCCGCGCGGATCGCGGAACGTCGCGCCCCGGTCCTGGCCCTCTGCCGCCGAGACAGTGAACCCGCCTTCGTGCACCAGCATGTGATGGAATCTGCACAGCAGCACCAGATTGTCCAAGTCGGTCGGCCCGAACAGCGACCAGGGCCGTATGTGGTGAGCGTTGAGGTGCGTGCGTCGATGGCATCCGGGGAACCGGCAGCCACCGTCCCGGATGCGCAGCGCACGCCTCTGGGCCGGTGAGATGGCCCGGGTCTTCCGCCCCAGCCGCAACGGCTCCCCCGCGCCGACGTGATGAAGGACGGCGACCAGCGCCGCATCGCATGCCATTCGGCGCGCCACCTGGCGATCCAGACCGGGACCGTTCTCTATGTGGCAGCGCGGACCCGGCAGCTCTCCGTGGCGCGCACGCGTCTCACCCCCGGGCGCCGCACTCGACTGTCGCCCATCGGCATCCAGTTCGCGCTCATCGCCGAGTTGATCGAGGTCGACGTGCACCACGACCAGATGACGGTCGTCCCCGGAACTGTCCGCGGGCCCCGCCGCCAATGCCTGTTCGGCGAGCGCCACGAGCATGTCGGCGCGGGCCATGCCGAGCGGATCCGCCCCGGTCAGCGCGGCCCGCCGCCGATCCTCGTCGCGCGCCTGCGACGCAGGCCCTCGCATCCCACCTTCAGGCGATCCGGCGCCGCTCTCAGGAGCCTGCTCGGTGCCGCCCTCGGAGGCATATCCGGCGTCCTCCCGGGATCGTTCCAGGGCCGCGACCAGGAGCGCACCTTCGTCGGGTGACAGACGAGCGGAGACGACCAGCATGCCCTCGTCGTCCCACCGCCACGACGCGCGCCGCTCCCTCTCCCGCTGCCATCCACCCCCACGGCGGAATGCCCGGATGGTGCGCTCCAATTGCGAGACCGTCTGCACGTGGGCTTGTTGCAGGAGTATCGACTCGTCCACCTCGGCCGCCACCGTCACCAACACTCGGACTTTGGAATAGGAGAGTCTGCCCGCGGCGAATGCCGCATCGACCTGTGGGAGCAGCGGGAGCGACCGGGCGACGCGCACATATTCGCGAGCGGACACCGGCGACACCGAACAGGCCCAGGACAGCCACGCCGCACACGAGGACACGCCGACCCCGGCCCAGCCGCCATCGCGATCGAATCGTTCGATCAGATGCAGCCATTCGCAGGTGGAGGCGGCGAGATCGGCGGCCATGCCGCGGATACGGTCCCCGATCGTGCGCAGTTCGTCGGCCGGCTGCGCATCGGCACGCAGCGGCGACACAGCGTGCCAGATCGGTTTCGGCCGGGGCTTCGGCACCGATCCCGCCGGGCGATCCGGCGATCGGCTGAACTCCGCAGGTCGGTCTACACAATGCGTCACCGGAGGAGGAGCATCGGGAACAACCGCGCCGGGACAAGCCGCGCCAGAGGGCGCCGCGCCGGAACGATCGTCATACCCGGCGGTGCTCCTGCCGCCCTCGAGCAGATGTGCCGGGGCGCTCTGCCACGCGACCGCCCATTCCGCGGGACCCCAGCCGTCCGTCATGTGAATCACCCCTGTTCAGCGACCATCCAACCGTCGCTCATCATATTAGAACAAGAGTACGACAGAGTAACTGTCAACAGCATCGGGTATGACGCAACCCGCTCGGCTCCGCCTCGGCAAGCCAACCGAAGACCCCGTGACCACCACGAACGGGCCAGCCGCCGAGTCGAATCCCGAACGAGTCCGCCATCGAGCCGAATCCCGAAAAGACGGCCCTCACGCGCCCACTATCCCGAGCCACGCACAGACGTCACCACCGCGCACCCCAAGCCGGAGTGAACGCGCAGGGCGGTTGCCTTTGTCCGAAAATGTCACTGCGCGTGCATCGCTGTGCACGAAATGACGGCGCCCCAGTCGAACCGGGCGATTGGTTCACCGGATGCCGCCGCACGACGTGCAGCAGCGCCCGCGATGCCTGTCCAGCCGGCCAGACCACGCAAGACCGTCCGTTATGCCGCAAATGCCGCTGCACGTGCATCGCGGCGTGCATCGCCGGGCGCGTCACCGGCCGTCCCGACAACCGCGTCACCGGCCGTCCCGCCGCGTCACCAACCGCGCCACCGGCCGGCCCACGACCCGGCATGGTCCACAACCAGCAACCGCCGACCAAGGGCGCAAGAAGGCCCGCTACGCCAGCCCAGCCAGTTGCCGGAACACTTCCGGATCCTGCGCCATCTCCAGCGCGGTGTGCTTCGTGATGATCTGCTCGCGGTAGCGATCGGCCAGGTGTTGATCGAAGCCGATCATGCCGACATCGCTGCCGGACTGGATGTAGCCGGGGATCAGATGCACCTTGTCCTCGCGGATCAGCGCCCGGATCGCCGGCGTGGAGATCATCACCTCGCAGACCACCGCCCGCCCTCCGTCGCGACGCGGTAGCAGCGCCTGCGTCACGACACCCTCCAGCGCATTGGCCAACTGCGAGCGGATCTGCTGCTGCTGCGAGTGCGGGAAGATGTCGATGAGCCGGTCGATGGTCTGCGCCGCAGACTTGGTGTGCAGGGTGGCCAGCACCAGATGCCCGGTCTCCGCGGCGGTGATGGCGACCGATGTGGTCTCCAGATCCCGCAGCTCGCCGATCAGGATGATGTCCGGGTCCTGCCGCAGCACGTGCTTCAAAGCGGTCGCGAAATCCGCCGTATCGCTGCCGACCTCACGCTGATTCACCACGCAGGTGCCGTGCTTGTGCAGGTACTCGATCGGGTCCTCGATGGTGACGATATGCCCGGACCGCGTCCGGTTGGCCACGTCTAGCAGCGACGCCATGGTGGTGGACTTGCCGGAGCCGGTCGGCCCGGTCACCAGCACCAAACCGCGCGGCAGGTGCGCGAACTGCTCGACCGAGTCCGGCACGCCCAACTCGGAGAGGTTCCGGATGCGGTGCGGGATGGACCGGAACGCCGCACCGACCGAACCGCGCTGACGAAACACATTGACGCGGAAACGGCTGACGCCCGGCACCGCGTAGGAGGTGTCGAGCTCGTGCTCATCGAGAAAGCGGTCCCACCGGTCCTCGGCCACGAAGGAGCGGATGAGCTTCTCGGTGTCGTCCGGCAGCAGGGTCCGCTCGTTCTCCAGCGGCCGCAACTCGCCGTCGATGCGCACGCACGGCGCGATGCCGGCCGTGATGTGCAGGTCGGAGCCGCCCGCTTCCACCATGATGGTCAGCAGCCGGTCGAGTTCCTCGGTGCCGGCACGGGACATCGGGCCGGGCCCGATCCGCTCTGCGACGGGGGCGGCGTCATACCCGGCCGCGGCAGGGGCGTCGGGAGCATCGTCGGCCGCATGACGGCGGCTCGGCATGCCCATCGAATCGGTCAGCATGGTCACCCGGCAAACACCTCATCTCCCACTCGCCGTATGTCTAGTAACGGCAAGATCCGGCAGGAGTTAAAGACCCGACGCGAAAACCCCGATAGGGCAGGCATGTCTGCTCGCCACGCAGCTGCGGGGGCCGGGATCGGCATCGACGACGCGATCGATGCCGCCCGGACGGCTGCGGCGACGATTCCGGCCCCGCGCAGAGCACGAGACGAGGAGCCGAGAATGGACCCTGCCAGCCAGACCGTGATCGCTGCGCTGCGGGCCCGTGGCACCGATGAGGATGCCCTGCAGCGGGCAGTCGCTACCGCGGTGAGCGGCGAGCGGCCGGTCCGCACCGTCCTGGTGGACGACCAGATCGTCACCGAATTCGAGCTGGCCTCGGCCATCGCCGCCTTCTACGGCATGGAGGTGGGCGACCTCGGCTCGCTCGCCGTGGACCCGACCGCCATGAAGCTGCTGGCCCTGCCGCTGGCCCGCCGGCACCAGATGGTCCCGATCTCCACCACCACGACCACCGTCACGGTGGCGCTCACCGACCCGGGCAACGTGCTCGCGCTGGACGACATCCGCGCCGCCACCGGCCTGCAGGTGCACCCGCTGGTCGTGACGGACGGCGATCTCACCCGCCTGCTGGACCGCTACAGCCGCTCCACCACCGACCTGGACGAGGCGGCCGCCGCGATCGCCGCGGAGGAGTCCATCGAGGACGAGATCGCCGTCGATGACGACGCCCCCGTGGTGCGCTACGTCTCGTCATTGCTGGAGCGCGCGATCACGGCCCGTGGCTCGGACATCCACGTGGAGCCCGGCGAGGACAACGTGCGCGTGCGGCTGCGCATCGACGGCGTGCTGCACGAGATCGACACGGTGCCGCGGCAGATCCAGTCGGCGCTGCTGTCCCGGCTCAAGATCATGTCGGGACTGGACATCACGGAGCGCCGCGTGCCCCAGAACGGCCGTATCACCATGGATCTCGGCGGCCGGCACGTCGATCTGCGCACCGCCACGCTGCCCACGGTGTGGGGCGAGAAGATCGTGCTGCGCATCCTGGACACCGGTGGTATCGACCTCGACCTGCGCAAACTCGGATTCACCGACAAGAACTACGACCGGTTCGCCGCGAGTTTCCGCAAACCGCACGGCATGGTCCTGGTCACCGGACCGACGGGCTCGGGCAAATCGACCACCCTGTACGCCACGCTCGGCGAGATCGCCCGGCCCGAGGTCAACGTGATCACCGTGGAGGACCCGGTCGAGTACCGGATCGGCGGCATCAGCCAGATCCAGGTGAACATCAAGGCCGGCCTCACCTTCGCCGCCGTGCTGCCCGCCATCCTGCGGTCCGACCCGGACGTGGTGCTGGTCGGTGAGATCCGCGACCAGGTGACCGCCCAGCTGGCGATCGAGGCCGCGCTCACCGGCCACCTGGTGCTGTCCACCCTGCACACCAACAACGCGCCGTCGGCGATGACGCGGCTCGTGGAGATGGGCATCGAGCCATTCCTGGTGGGCTCGTCGGTGGACGCCGTGCTGGCCCAACGGCTGGTGCGCCGCCTGTGCGATTGGTGCAAGGAGCCCTACCAGCCGAGCGACCAAGAGCTGGACGGCGCAGGCTGGCCCTCCTCGCAGGAGACACCCGGGCAGCTCTTCCGCGCGGTCGGCTGCCGCTCCTGCTCGGCCACCGGCTACCGCGGCCGGCTCGCCGTCAACGAGGTGATGCCGGTGTCCGAGGAGATCGAGCGGCTCACCGTGGGGCACGCCCCGGCCAGCGAACTCGCCCGGGTCGCCGTAGCGGAAGGTATGACGACACTGCGCGAGGACGGCCTCGCCAAGGCCGCATCCGGCACCACGACGCTCGAAGAAGTGCTGCGCGTCACAGTTTAGGATCCGGACCGGTCAAGTTCTGCGGATCGTTGACGATAAGCCGACCATGACAGTCGCGTCGTTCACGTACCAGGCGCTCGACTCCACGGGCAAGCTCATCAAGGGCAGCATGGAGTCCGAGAGCGCCGATGCCGTGGCACAAGCACTGTCCGTGCGGCGGCTCACGCCCACGTCCATCACGAAGGCGGGCTCCGGCCTGCAGCGCGAGATCCGCATCCCAGGCCTGAAGAAACGCACCAAGCCGAAAGACCTGGCGATCATCACCCGCCAGTTCGCGTCGATGACGTCGGCCGGCCTGTCCATCCTGCGGTCGCTGGCGATCCTGGAGGAGCAGGTCTCCAAGCCGGGCCTGAAGGCCGCGATCGCCCGGGTGCGCGCCGATGTGCGGCACGGCGCCACGCTCTCGGCGGCGATGGGCGCACACCCCGACCACTTCCCCAGCCTCATGGTCAACATGATCAAGGCCGGCGAGACCGGCGGCTTCCTGGACGACGCATTGTCCCGCATCGCCACCATGTACGAGGCGGACGCCGAGCTGCGCTCCAAGATCAAGGGCGCCATGACGTATCCCGTCATCGTGCTGCTGTTCTCGCTGCTGCTGGGCACCGGCGTGATCGTGTTCATCGTGCCGGTCTTCGAGCACATGTTCGCCCAGCTGGGTGGCCAGTTGCCGCTGCCCACGCAGATCCTGGTGACCCTCTCGCACAACGCCTACTGGTGGGTGCCGCTGCTGCTGGTTGCCTCGATCGGCGGGTTCATCGCCTTCCGCAAGACCTACCGCGGTAATGACGCATTCCGCCTGCGGGTGGACCGGATCAAGCTGAAGGTCCCGGTCTTCGGGCCGCTGTTCACCAAGATCGCGCTGGCCCGCTGGGCGCGCAACCTCGGCACCCTGCTGCAGGTGGGAGTGCCGGCACTGCAGGCCCTCGAGGTGGTGGGCGGCACCACCGGCAACGCCGTGGTCGCCGCGGCCATGGACGACGTCCGCGCCGCGATCCGCGCCGGGCGCACCATGTCCGAGCCGATCAGCAAGCAGGCGGTCTTCCCGCCGATGATCGCGCAGATGGTTGAGGTCGGCGAAGAAACAGGCCAACTCACTGAAATGCTCGATAAAGCTGCCGATTACTACGACCACGAGGTGAAGACCGCCACCGACGCGCTGACCTCCGCGATGGAGCCGCTGATGGTGGTGGTCCTGGGTGCGGTGATCGGATCCATGGTCCTCGCGCTGTACCTGCCGATGTTCACGATCTACCAGAACATCGGCAGTTGACCGTTCCTGACAACAACACGCTGTCACGGAAGACAGGCTTTCGCATCGGGCGATCGCCACAACCGAGCTGGGAGGCTCACATGTTGTCGAAGTATGACGAAGTCCGGGCCAGAAGGGCTCGGGGGGACAAGGGGTTCACCCTGATCGAACTCCTGGTCGTCGTGGTGATCATCGGCGTCCTGATCGCTATTGCGATTCCGGTGTATTTGAATTATCAAGAAGGCTCGCACGATAAGGCAGCGCAGTCCGATGTCCGTAACGCGATTGCGATCATGGAACAGTGTTACTCAGCCAATAATGTGTATCCGGCATTTGGAACTGTCGACGCTAGTTCCAGCGCAACAGGCGTGGAAGGCGACGATAAGGCGACATCGAATACGTGCGCAAGTACCCTCAATGTTTCCCCTGGTACAAAGCTCACGGTGACCATTGCATCCGGCGGAACCAGTTACGGAATCGTAGCAGCCAATAAGAAAGGCACTCCGACGTATTACAGCTATGACAGTTCGGCTGGAGGATCCGTTTCCGGATCCGGCACTGCACCGACTGGATTCACCATCTAAGTAACGCGAAGAAGAGGTCAGCAATGAAACACCGCACGCGCGCCGCTCATGGCGTGTCCGTCGCGAATGGCGACGGGCATGTCATCGGCGTGGATATTGGCGCCACCGCGGTGCGCGCTGCGGTGTTGTCGCCCAAGAATCTCGAAGGGCGACGGGCGGTCAGCGCGCACGGACTCGGGTCCGTGCCGCTGCCGCCCGGAGCGGTGGTGAACGGCCTCGTCATCAACGGCGCGGCCGTCACCGCTGCTCTGAAAGAGCTCTGGTCGGTCAACAAGTTCAACTGCCGCAAGGTGGTGCTGGGCGCCACCAGCCAGCAGGTCACCGTCCGGGACTTCACGGTGCCGCATCTGCCGGCCGACCAGATGCGTAAGACCTTGCCGTTCCAGGCGCGCGAGGTGATCGCGCTGCCCATCGACGAGGCGATCCTTGACTTCAGCCCGCTCGGGCCGCCCAGCGACACGGACAACACCGTGACCGGCCTGCTCACCGGCATCCCCCGCGACCCGGTGCTGCGCGCCGTGCAGGCCGTGGAGAAGGCGAAACTCCGGGTGGCGCGGGTGGACCTCGCCCCGTTCGGCCTGCTGCGCTCCATCGGGGCCTCGGGGCCGGCCATCGAAGCGCTGGTCGATATCGGTGCCGATCTCAGCACCATCGTCATCCACGTCAACGGCATCGCCAAGGTCGTGCGCGTCGTGCAGCACGGCGGTGCGGCGTGGACCGCGCGCATTGCCGACCAGGCGGACCTCTCGCTGGAGGATGCCGAGTCCACCAAGCGCTCAATCGGGCTGACCGGCACCAGCCTGGCCGCGAATCTGCTGCGCGAATCGATCCGGCCGCTGGTCAATGAGATCCGCGGATCCATCAACTTCTTCGCCTCGCAGCAGCGCGTGACGGTGGAGCGGGTGACGCTCACCGGCGGCAGCGCCCCGCTGCCCGGGCTGGTGGCCCACCTCACCGAGCAGCTCGGCACGTCGACCGAGATCGCCGTCCCCGTGCGGCATATCACCGAAGTCTCCGCCCAGGCGGCCAGCCCTGCTGCGGCGGGCGCGATCTCCGCAGTCGCCGTCGGCCTGGCCATGGGGGTGGCGGCATGAGCACGCACGGGGCCACCGGCGTCATGGACACTCCCCGGCCCGCCGACATGCCGGCGCGCACGGGCACCATGCCGGGCTGGCATATCGTCGCGGACCTCACCCCGCCGGAGCTCATCGCGTCCCGCCGCGTGCAGAAGGTGCGCGTCTGGGTCGTCGCCGCAGCGGTGCTGGTGGCGGCGGCCTGCGCGGGCGGCTACGTGTGGGCTCGCGGCGAAGCGCACACGGTAGCCGCGAGCCTCACGTCGGAACAGGCCACCACCCAGACCCTGATCGACCGGCAGCGGTCGTACACCAACGTCACGTCGCTGCAGGCTGCGATCGACCAGGTCAAGGCCCAGACGGCCACGCTGATGGCCTCCGACGTCGATGTCGACGCGCTGCTCGGCAAGATCTGGGCGGCGCTGCCGGACGGCATGACGATCTCGCAGATCGCAGTCACCGTCCCCTCGACGGTGGCCGGCGCGGACGCGCGGGATCCGTCATCGGGCGTCGGCGCGCTGGACACGTCGGGCGCCGTACACATCGGCACCGTGACACTGACCGGAAGCGGTACGGCGATCACCGACGTGCCCGATTTCGTGGACAAGCTCGGCGCGATCCCCGGCGTCTTCGCCCCGTTCCCCACGTCGAATACGGCGGATGCCACCGGCATCCAGTACAGCGTGCAGCTCACCCTCACCGACACCGTGCTCAGCAACATGTTCGCCGCGAAAGGGGGCTCGTGACATGGCCGCCCGACGGATGGATCGTGTCTGGATCGGCTCCGGCGCCGCCGCGGCCGTGCTGATCGCCGCAGCAGGGTGGCTGTTCTTCATCTCGCCGCAGCTGGACGCCAAGGCGGCGTCGGAGCAGCAGATCGTGGACGCGCAGACACAGAACATCGTGCTGCAGCAGAAGATCAACCGCCTGCAGGCTCAGAGCGAGCACGCGGGCGAGCTCAAGGACGAGCTGGACGCGGTGCGCGCCGGCGTGCCCGCGCAGCACGACATGGATGCGTTCACCCGCCAGCTCGGCGCGCAGGCACAGGCGGCCGGGATCACGATCACCAGCATCTCCCCCGGCCAGCCCACGCCGATCATCGACCGCAGCCCGGCGCCGGCGCCGGCCGCCGACTCGTCCGCGGCGGGCACCGAGCCGACTCCCGCAGCAGGCACGGATCCGGCGACGGCGGCCCCTGGCGGCGACGCCGCGTCGCCGAAGTCGGACCCGATATACTCGATCGCCGTCACCCTGGTGACGTCCGGGCCGATGGACGGCCAGCGCGAGTTCCTGTCGCTTCTGGAGAAGCAGGGCCCGCGGCGGGCTCTGGTCGTCTCCACGTCGTTCTCGGCGGACGGCGCCTCGGGCGCCGGCAGCGGCGCCGCCGCCCCCAGCGCCTCCCCCACGACCGACTCGTGGACCATGACGACGCAAGTGCAGCTCTTCGTCGCGCCGCAGGCTCCGGCGGCGGACTCCGCGACCGCCCCGGAACCTGCCGCCAACGGGTGATGGAGCGCCGTCATGCCTTCCCGCCGCCCACGACCGACGCGCCCGGCCCCATGGGTCCGGGCCGCGCGGCGTCTCACGCGCGGCCTGGCCGCCCGCGCCCGCCGCGGCGCCGGCCATCACCATGACGAAGGCTTCACGCTGCTGGAGATGATCATCTCCATCGTCATCGTCACCATCGTGATGGCAGCGCTGACGACGGTCTACGTCACGACCCTGTCGTCGATGTCCTCGCTGCGGATGGACCAGGCCGCCACCCGGATCGCCACGGACGCCATCGACCAGGCGAGGTCCGTCGGAGCGACGGAAGCGATCGCCGGCCGCGGGTCGGCCACCGTCGCCGCTCAGTTCGCGGCCGCCCCCGCATCGGTTCAGCCGTGGCTCGACGCCATGGACCCGGCGACCGATGCGCAGGCATCCAGCACGGCAGGGGCGGACGCCGCCCTGCCGACCCAGCCCACTACTGAGGTGCTGGACAACGTGACCTTCTCCGTCGGCTACTACGTGGGACTGTGCTACCGGCTGCGTGCGCTCGGCACCAGCGACGACCCCTGCGTCCGGGCCGCGGCCAAGGCATCGTCGGGCGAGTACGTGACCTACGCCCGCGTTGTCGTCGCGGTGACATGGTCCGGACAGCGCTGCACGGGCGCGGCCTGCTCCCACGTCAGCGCCGTGCTGCTCAACGGCGACCCCGACCCGGTCTTCAACCTCAACACCGAACCGCCACCCGCGCCGAAGCTGACGGGCTGCGCGGCACAGAAGTCCGCCGCCAGCGACGTATTCGACGCGACGAACCCGCCGGGGCAGCCCGGGGCGTTCTTCCTGGAGGCGGCCCCGACCACCACCGGCGAGATCGCGCTGTGCACCCTCGCCGACGGCGTGCCGCCCTTCACCTTCGCGCTCGGCGACAGCGCCGGACACCCGCTGCCGCAGGGACTGACCATCAGCGCGACGGGCGTCATCACGGGGACGATCACCGGTGATCCGGCGACCTACGCCGGCATCACGATCACCGTCACGGATGCATTCCTGCGGCAGTCCACCAGCAACGCGTTCGATTGGACTGTCGTCGGGCCGCTCGTCATCGGACCGGTTGCCGACCAGGTGAGCGTCGTGGGCACGCCCATCGCACCTCTCACGCTCACAGCGACCGGCGGTTTCGGCGCCCCGTACACCTGGAGTGCGACCGGGCTGCCGGACGGCGTCACCCTGGATCCCACGACGGGCACGCTGTCCGGAACGCCGCTCACGGCGGGCGCCGGCCCCGTCACCGTCACGGTGCAGGACTCCGACACGACGCGCGCGCGAAAGGCAAGCCTCGACCTGACCTGGACGGTGTACGACCCGCTCGTCATCACCGCCGCCGATCAGGCGAACTCACTGGGCGACGCCGTGAACCTGCCGATCGACGTCACCGGCGGGTCCGGCGACTACACGCTGACAGCGACGGGGCTGCCGTCCGGCCTCGCCCTCACAGGCGACTCGTCATCGGGATACCGCGTCACCGGCACGATCGCCACCGGCGGCGTCTATGACGTCATCCTCACCGCGACCGATGCCGTCCCCGCTGTTCCGCCCGCCGAAGCAGACATCGTATGGGTCGTCGCGGACGGCGGTCCCCTCGTCGCGAACCCGGGCGACCAGACCAGCCGGGCCGGCGATGACGTCGTGCTGCCGATCGCCGGGGCCTGCGGGCCGAATCCGCCCTGCACCTGGTCGGTGTCCGGCAGCATCCCGAGCGGACTCGCGTTCGACGCCGGCTCGGGCACCTTCAGCGGCGCGGCGACCACGCCAGGAACGTACACCGGCATCACGGTCACCTATACCGATTCGGCCATCGACAAGGACGGGATTCCGCAGCCGCAGTCGGCCTCGGCGACGTTCTCCTGGACGGTCACCCCGCCGGCCTCGATGAGCATCGGCAACCAACGGACCGCCGTCACCAAGGTCGCCACCGCTGTCACGCCGGCCGTCAATGGCGGCAGGCCGGGGGCGGTGTACACGTTCACGGCGGCGACCGCGTTGTCGGGCGGCAGCGGCGTGGTCGTGGGCGGCCTGCCGCAGGGACTGACGATCGACCCCGCCACCGGGACGATCTCCGGCACGCCGACCAGCTCCGGCGTCTACACCGTGACGTTGACCGCGACCAGCCCAACCGACGCGCCGATCACGGCGGACTTCACCTGGTATGTGCTCGGGTTCCAGGTCCCGGATCAGGTCTGCTATACGAGCAGCAGTTCACCGAAATGCAGCGGGAATGGATCCTCGTCCAAGCCGTGGTCCTGGACGATCGCCGATTTGTCCGTATTCACGACCGGCGCCACCAACTCGGTGGCGTTCTCCGGTCAGATGATCACAGGGCCCAGAACTACTGCCAGTCTCACAAGTCGTGCGCTCACCGTGACAACGCGAGATACCGGTTCTTTCATCGTTTCGGTGACCGTCACCGACACCGGTGGCAACGCTCCGAGCGCTTCGGTTACGGCCAAATTCTCCTGGCAGGTGAACTAGTGAGGGGGCCTTGGTTGCGGCGACGTCGGTCTGAGGCCCCCGACGCCGGGGTCACCTTGCTGGAGATGGTGATCACGATGGCGATCATGGGGGTCTTCCTGACGATCTTCACCGGCGCGATCCTGTCGATGTACCGCACCACGAACAAGGCGGAATCACTGATGGACTCCTCCGCCCAGATCCATACGGCGTTCAGCCGACTGGACACGTCCGTGCGGTACGCGTCCGCCGTGAGCGCGGCCGGCTTCGATTCCGGCAGCAATCCGTCCGTGGCGTTCGAGACCTCGTACACCGGCACGCTCACCTGTACCCAGCTGCGACTGGATCTCACGGACTCCCAGTTGCAGCAACGCACCTGGTCCATCGGCGCATCCGGCGCCACCACCCCCACGGCGTGGCTGCCGCTTGCGTCCAGCGTCGTCCCGATGCAACAGGGCGGATCCGCGGTCCAACCGTTCGAGACGATCCAACCGACGCCCCAGCCCGGCCGGGCCGCACCGCCGCAACAGTTGCGCGTCCGGCTCGCCAGCACCAGCGGATCGGGCGCCTCCGCGAGCACCTCCCAGACCGATGTCACCTTCGTGGCCTTCAACAGCGCCGGCGGCGCGGGCACCTCGACGGCATGTTCGGCGGCGATCTCACCATGAACCCCCGTCGCTCTCGCCCAGCTCGTCGCTGGCCGTCCGTCCTCGACGATCGCGGCTCACTGCCGCTCGCGCTGCTGGTGACGATCATCGGAGTCGGCCTCGTCGCGTTGCTCGTCCCCATCGTCATCATGCAGAACCAGATCACCCGGGCGGGCGCCAGCCGAGGCACGGCGCTGGCCGAGGCTGAGGCCGGCATCGATGTGGCCGCCGGGCAGATCCGCGCCGCCACCGCCACCGTGGCAGGCGTGACCTCCGGGAACCCGGTGGAGCTCCCGTGCGGGCCGGTCACGGGCTCGACCGGAGAGTCCGGCGGCAGCTACAGCGTGACCATCGGCTACTTCCTGGAGGACCCGAGCAACCACACGTCCGACCCGGATTGGCTGGCTCCGCAAACGGCGCTCGGCGGCGGCAATGCGATGCAATGCTCGCCCGGATACGGCACGCATGCGATCGACTCCGCCGGAGACGATGTCTACGTGCCCAGCTTCGCCCTCATCCGCTCCACGGCGACGGTGAACGGTCACACCCGAACCCTCTACATCACCTACAAGGTGCAGACCACGAACCGGAACATCTCCGGCGGCTTCATCAAGATCTTCCCGGCCTCGGGCGCCACGGATTTCTACTGCATCGACGCAGGTGACTCGTCCACGTGGGCGGTCGGATCGACTGTGCGGCTCCAAAAATGCCCGACGGACGGCATCACACCTGACCGGCAACGGTGGGCCTATAACCCGAACCTCACCATCCAACTCACCGCGACCGTCGACAACGCCGATTTCGCCTCGCTGAACAACGGCGATCAAGGGCTCTGCCTGGGCACCAGCATGGCATCGGGTCAGTACAGCGGGCAGGCACTCACCCTGCAGGCGTGCCCCAACGACCCGGCCGATCCCGGCGATCCGTCCGCAAGTCCCCCCGTCGCACCGCAGGCCGCCCAGACGCCGCCCGATCAGCCGAACTATCGCCTGATGTGGAGCATCGACGACAACTCGAACCTGGTCGACTCCAACACGAGCGGCACCGGCCGCGGCTCGCTGCGCATCTACGTCAGCAGGCAGCAGGCGAATGAGCCGCTGGTGCTCAGCAGCGGCTCGGGCAATGTGACCAGTCCGAACTACACCTGGGTTCCGTCGCCGGACGCCGGGGCCGGCCAGGCCGGCGCGCAGAACAAGCAGCTGGTGAACTTCGCCCAATTCGGGCGGTGCTTGGACGTGACCGGTACCAACGTCAATTCGGCGTTCCTCATCCTGTACACCTGCAAGCAAGACCCGAATGCGTCAGCGACATTGTGGAATCAGAAGTTCACGGCAAGTCCGGCCCTCGTCGGCGCGCAACCGCAGACGGTAGCCTGGCAGACCAATCCGGGCGGTGGCACGATCTACTGCCTGACCACATCGAACTCGACCTCGACCTACGTGCATGTGGAGAAGTGCTCCACCAATTCGAGCGCCACGTTGTACCAGCAACAGCGGTGGACCGTCTACCAGACGCTGGATCCGTCGAGTGCGCCGCTGGCCTATCGCTACAAGTTCACCGTCGTCGACAGTGCGGGATTGTGCCTGGCTCCGGGGCCCAGCAACGATCTCTACAACGGCCAGTACTACAAGTCCGTCGTCGCGACGTGCGACGGCACCACCAACCAGAAATGGAACGCCGATCCCAATGTCGCAGCGACAGGCCTGAGCAACCTGCACGAGGTCCTCGGCGGCAGCGCCGCCGGCTGAGCACCGCGCACCTACCAGCCGCGACCCCTACCCCACGTCGGCTCGGGCGGCGGGCAGCGGGGCCGCACCCTGCCCGGACGACGTATCGACCGCTCCGACGGTGACAGCGCCCCGGCCGGCGCGCAGCGCGAGGGTGACCACCGCGCCCATGCCGGCACCGGCCCGGCGGCCGCCGATCTCCACGTCCAGCTCCCGGTCGCGGAGCCGGCCGTGGCCCGAACCGATGCCGGACCAGCGCACCTCGCGCACCGTCAGCGCCAGGTCGGCCCCGGGCCAGCGGCCCGCCACCAGCAACACCGCCCCGCCCTCGCGCAGCCGCCCGGTCACCACCCGCTGCCGGGCGGGGGGCAGGCCCACCGCGCGACCGCGAGCCGCGTCCAGCGGTGACGCGGCGGCGATCACGTCCACCCCGTCGGCCAGCACCGAGATCACCTGCAACAGGTCCGCCCCCGGATACGGCACCAGCCCCAGCCGGGACAGATCCACACCGAGCTCCGCCGCCGCCAGCAGCCCCAGGTCCGGCAGGCCCACGGCCGCGACCCACGCGCCGGGCGGGGCCGCCATCATCGCGAGCAGCAGGCTGGTGCCGCCGCTGCGTCCCGGCGCGGCCGAGCCCACCGTCACCACGGAGCCGCGCGGCACACCCCCGGTGGGCAACAGCGCGGCGATCGGCGCGGGCGCGGCCAGCACGGAGTCCTCCGGGTCGGCGCCCCGGGGGAAGGCTTGCGGCGCGGCGTCAGCCGGGCCGGGGGGTGCGTCATACCCGCTGTTTCGTCCCCACAGAGCGCTGTCGCCCAGCGAACCGCCGTCCAGCGCGCCCAGCTTGCGCCGCAGCTCGGCCACCACCGCCGCGCGGCTATGCCCGCTCCTGGTCTTGCTCCCCGCCCCGTCATTGTCGAACACAGGTTCGATTGTAGCGGTGTCGACGGACAGGTTTCGAGGGCCGAGGCGATGCACGTGCAGCGGCATTTCGGGCATACCGCCTCGGTCACGATCAACCCGCGATGCACGTGCAGCGGCATTTCGGACATACCGTCCGGCAGCGAGCACGCCATCGACCGTGCACCGGGGCGGGGCTCAGCCGGATAACACCTGCGCGGACGCGAGGGTCGCGATGACGACGACATTGCTCGTGGTGTCCGGCAGGCACGCGATCAGGGCCACTTCCTTCGCGCCATCGGTCGGGTAGTCGTACAGCGCCGCCAGGCTGTTCAGGTTCGTCTTCGCGCGGGTGTACACCTGCGTCACGTGATAGGTGAACCGGCCCAGCGCGGTCGTGGCGACGACGCTGTCCCCCGCCTTCAGCGCCGCCAGATCCTGGAAGACGAGGTGGTTACCGATGTCGCTGGCGTGCCCGTACAGCAGCACGCGATCGAAAGCCCGCACATCGCCCACCGATGCGGCCGCCGACAGCGTGTTGGGGTCGCCGCGCCGCACCCACTGGCGCACGTCGTCGTCGACCGGGAAGTCGATCGTGCTGTAGATCTCGCCGCCCCAGGCGTTCTTCCTGCCGGTCGGTGTCGAATCGACCGGCAGCACCTTCGCGTCGACATCGATCGCCGGCACCTGCAGGCGCAGCACCGGGGACGGGGCGATTTCGGCCGGTTCCGGCGGAGCGGTGGTCGTCACCGTCGTGGTCGCGGTCACCGTCGAGGTGACGGTCGTGGTCTGCATAGCCGGGTATGACGCCACGGCGTCGCCGCCGGCGACGGATTCCGCCGTGTCGAGGGGCGCTGTGTCGTGGGGTGCCGCGGCCGCGGGCGCTGCAGTGACCAACGCTGCGCCCGTGGAACTGGGGTCGGCATGTGCTGCGCCGACGAGCGCCATGTCCGGCGCGCTGACCACGGCAGAGCCGGGGAACAGCGCGCCGGACGCGACGACTGCGAGGGCCAGGCCGACCCAACCGAAGAGGCTGCCTGGCTTCATGGTGCTAGGCGTTTCCGTGTCGCCGGGCCCGCCAGGCTCCGAGCATCAGCAGCGCACCCGCGCCGAACAGCAGGTACATCCACGGATTCTGGCCTTGACCGGTGTGCGCGTTCGCCGACGGGGCAGCCTCGACCTGAGCCGCGGGCTTGACGGCGATCACCGGCGCCGGCGGCAGCTCCTGCGAGACGCCCTCCACGACGATCACCGGGGCCGTCGTCTCGACCTCCGTTGTCGGCTGCACCACGATCTCCGGCGTGGGCGTGGTTGTCGTTGTGGTCGTGGTGGTGGTGGTCGTGCCGCCGCCGGGGATGTGCTCGTTCGTGAAGGTGCAGGTGACGTGCTGGCCCTGCTCGATCGCGACGATGTCTGCGGCGGACACCGACAGTGCGCTCTCACCCTCACCGTTGTCGACAGTGCACGCGAGGCCGGTTCGCTTGTAGTTCGACGGGCCGGACTCGCTGAGCAGATAGCTTCCAGCAGGCACGAACGCATTCGTCACCGCTGGGTCGCCCGTCCTCCCGCTGATAGTGGCGCCGGCCTCGGACTGCTGCTGCGCGGCCGTCAGAATCCAGCTGCTGGCCGACCCTTGATCGACGACCTTCTTCAGGGTGAGCGTGGTGCAGTTGACGACATTCGTGATGGCGAACTCGTTGTTCGTCCCGACCGTCAATCCCGAGGTCGCCAGGTAGGTCGCGTTTGGCTCCGCCGGGAAGCACCCTGCTGGGTACTCGACGTCGGTCTCGTCGTAGTCGAAGCTCTTGACATCGGTGACCGTGTAGGTGTGACCCCAGGTGGGAGGTGAATCGCCGTCCAGATCAGCACCCGTCAACGTCAGATCGGCACTGAACCCCGCCGGCAACGCACGCCCTTCACCCTGGGGAACGGTGTACTCCGCGCCGTCGATGACCCAGTGTTTGGTGACCGTGACGGTGGTCGGGTCGGGCGTGTCATCACCCGGCACCTTGCAGTCGTTTCCCCAGATCGCCTGACCAGCAGCGTCCCAGTTCTGACCGACGTTGTGCACGGTAGCTTGCCCATCCCGATAGTCGAACGGCGGGATGATGTCCTGGGTGTCCTGGTGATCAATGTGCGCAGAAATCACTGCGTTCTTGTTGATGGTTATCTGGTTGAAATGCGGATCCGCTGTCCAGTGGCAGATGGTGAGCTTATTGAACTCGACCCCTGAACCTGCGTCACTGCCGTTGCCGCCGGGATCGGCCGATGCGGTTCCGACCAGTGCGACCATGGTTCCGCCGGCGATGGCCAGGGCGGAGAGCAGGGCGAGGGTGCGCGCAAGGTGCGGTCGGGCTGCGTGCTGCCCAGTCCGCGACGAACGGAGCCGAAGACCCCGACGGGCGCTGTCATTGCCTTTCATTGGTTCCACCTCACTTCGATTGGGCTTGGTGCGACGTGGCGACCGGCGATTCCCAGGCCGCGCAGAACGGGCAGCCGCTGGGCAGCCGCGGTGCGGAAGGACTGTCTGGCATCTTCGGCACCTCCAACACGCTGGACGTTCACCGTCAGAGTATCGGACTGTCAGTAGTTATTTACTGGGCCATATGGGTGACTTAAGAGCGCAAACCGGTGATCATAGCGCTCGAAGATTACGCTGTGCGTAGTCACGATCCCATCGTGTCGCGCAAGAACCCCGTGCGGATGACACCAAACGTTTGCCAGCACCGGCAACCGCGCGCCGGAGCGGCGACTCAGACGGTGGCGAGCCAGTTCGTCAACAACGCCGCGCCCGCGGCGCCGGACTTCTCCGGGTGGAACTGGGTGGCGCTCAGCGGTCCGTTCTCCACCGCCGCCACAAACCGGTCCCCACCGTGCTCGGCCCAGGAGACGATCGGTGGCGTCAGCGGGCCCGTGTCACCCATCTCCCAGGTCCGCACGGCGTACGAGTGCACGAAGTAGAACCGGGTGGCGGAATCGATGCCCGCGAACAGGCGCGAACCCTCCCCCGGCTCGACGACGTTCCACCCCATGTGCGGCACGGTCTCGGCCTGCAACCGCTCCACGGTGCCCGGCCACTCACCCACGCCCGCGGTGTGCTGCCCGTGTTCGTCGCCGTGCTCGAACAGCACCTGCATGCCGACGCAGATGCCGAGCACCGGCCGTCCACCGGCCAGCCGTCGTCCGATGATCCGGTCGCCGCGCACCGCCCGGATCTGCGTCATACATGCGGCGAACGCGCCGACGCCGGGCACCACCAATCCGTCGGCGTCCAGCGCGGCGTCGAACTCGGCCGTGACTGTGACGTCCGCGCCCACCCGCTGCAGCGCCCGCGCCGCCGAGGCGATATTGCCGGACCCGTAGTCCAGGATCGCGATCCGCTTCACCGCGCACGTCCTTCCGACCCCGAAAAGCCCGGCATGACGCCGTTCACGCCTGCGCCGATCCCGGGATCACCGAAATGATCGCCACCGCCAGGCAGGCCAGCGCCAGTGCGGCGATCACACCCGCACCGAATCGGTGATCGGTGCGCCACAGCGACACCGCACCGGCGCCGAAGAAGCCGGCCAGCCCCACCATCAGCACAGTGATCCAGGTGAATGTCATCCGCCGGCCCCTACAGAACACCCTTGGTGGACGGCACCATGCCGGCCGAGCGCGGATCGGGCTCGATCGCCGCGCGCAGTGCCCGGCCGATCGCCTTGTACTGGGCCTCGCAGACGTGGTGCGGATCACGGCCGTACAGCACCCGGACGTGCAGCGCAATCCGCGCGTGGAAGGCGATCGAGTCGAACACATGCCGGTTCAACACCACCGGGTAGTTGCCGCCCACCACCGCGCCCAGCACGTGATCCGGCTCGCCGGTGTGCACCGAGAACGGACGTCCGGACACGTCCACGGCGGCGTGCGCCAGCGTCTCGTCCATCGGGATGAACGCGTCGCCGAACCGCCGGATGCCGCGTTTGTCGCCCAGCGCCTGCCCGATCGCCTGGCCCAGCACGATCGCCGTGTCCTCCACGGTGTGATGCGCGTCGATGTCGACGTCGCCGGTGGCCCGCACCGCGAGGTCGAACGAGCCGTGCACGCCGAACGCGGTGAGCATGTGGTCGAAAAACCGTACGCCCGTGGCGATGTCGACGGTGCCGCGGCCGTCCAGATCGAGCTCGACGGAGATCGACGACTCGCTGGTGGTGCGCTCGATCGCGGCAGTGCGCGGGGACTGCGTCATACTCGCTGCTCCTTGGGGTCGGCGGGGTCGGCGGATGCATCGGGGTGCGCGAGCGTCGGGTGAACCGAGGCGCATGCGGCAAGGAAGGCGTCGTTGTCCTCGTCGGTGCCGATCGTCACTCGGAGGTATCCACCGATGCCCACGTCACGGAGCAGCACCCCGGCGTCCACGAAGCGCTGCCACGCGGCAGGGGCGTCCGCGAACTCGCCGAACAGCAGGAAGTTGGCGGCCGACGGGATGACGTGATGCCCGCGTGAGCGTAGCGCCTCCGCGACGCGTTCCCGCTCGGCGACGAGTCGGGCGACCGAGGCCAACGTCTCGTCGGCGTGCGCCAGTGCCGCGCGCGCAGCCGCCTGGGTGAGCGCCGACAGGTGGTACGGCAGCCGGACCAGTTGCACCGCGTCCACGACGGCCGGCGCGGCGATCAGGTAGCCGAGTCGGCCACCGGCGAACGCGAACGCCTTGCTCATGGTGCGCGAGACGATCAGCTTCGCCGGGTAGCGAGCGATCAGGCCCACGGCGCTGCTCGCAGCCGGGGCGCCGGACGCCGTACCGGTGGGAACCGCCGCGAACTCGGCGTAGGCCTCGTCCACGATCACGATGCCGGGCGCCACGGAGATCAGCCGCTCGATGTCGACCGGCGGCAACACCCCACCGGTGGGGTTGTTGGGGCTGGTGATCAGCAGCACGTCCGGTCGCCTGGCGGCCACGACAGCGGCGGCCTCGTCGACGTCCAGCGAGAAGTCCGCCCGGCGCGGGGCGGCGATCCATTCGGTCTGCGTTCCGGATGCCAGGATGGGGTGCATCGAGTAGGAGGGCGTGAAGCCGAGGGCGGTGCGTCCGGGGCCGCCGAACGCCTGCAGCAACTGCTGCAGGATCTCGTTCGATCCGTTGGCCGCCCAGACGTTCGCCGCGGCAACCGGGATCCCGGTCGCCGCCGTCACGTAGGCTGCCAGATCGCGCCGCAGGTCGAGTGCGTCACGATCCGGGTATCGGTTCAGAGAGCGGGCGACATCGGCTGCCGCGGCGGCGATGTCGCGCACCAGCGCGTCGCTCGGCGGATACGGGTTCTCGTTGGTGTTCACCCGGACCGGCGTGGCCAGCTGCGGCGCCCCGTACGGGGACTTGCCGCGCAGGTCACCCCGCAGCGGCAGGTCGCCGAGCGTCACTGTCCCACCCACGGCGTCGCTGCGCCCGCCCGGCCCGGTCACGGCGCGATCCGCACTGCGACCGCCTCGCCGTGCGCCGGCAGATTCTCCGCCGCGGTGAGTGCCGCGATCGCCCCGGCCGCGCCGGCCAGGGCGGCACGGCTGTAGTCGATGAGCTGTACCGACTTCAGGAACGTCGTGGTGTTCAGCGCTGACGAGTACCGCGCCCCGCCCGACGTGGGCAGCACGTGATTGGAGCCGGCACAGTAATCGCCCAGCGATACCGGCGAGAAAGGCCCCACGAAGACGGCGCCCGCGTTGCGGATGCGGGCCGCGACCGACGCGGCGTCGGCGGTCTGAACCTCCAGGTGCTCGGCGCCGTACGCGTCGGCGACCGTCACCGCGTCGTCGAGCGACGCCACCAGGACCGTGGCCGACTGCTCGCCGGTGAGCGCCTGCCTCACCCGATCGGCATGCCGGGTCGCGGCCACCATCTCCGGCAGCAACGAATCCACCGCGTCGGCAAGCACGAGCGAGTCGGTGATGAGCACGCTGGCCGCGTGAGGATCGTGTTCGGCCTGCGAGATCAGGTCGGCCGCAACATATCTCGGGTTCGCGGTGCCGTCGGCGATGACGGCGATCTCGGTGGGTCCCGCCTCCGAGTCGATACCGACGGTGCCGCGCAGCGCCCGTTTGGCCGCCGTCACGTAGACGTTGCCGGGGCCGGTGATCACGTCCACCGGATCCACGGCGCACGCGCCGGGAACATCGTCATGCGCGGCGGAGCCGTACCCCAGCAGCGCGATGGCCTGCGCTCCCCCGGCCGCGTAGACCTCCGTGACGCCGAGCAGCGCGCAGGCGGCCAGGATCGTGGCGTCCGGCCAGCCGCCCGCCGACTGCTGCGGCGGCGAGGCGACGGCGATCTCGGCGACCCCGGCGACCTGCGCAGGGACCACGTTCATCACCACGGACGACGCCAGCGGGGCCAGCCCGCCCGGTACGTACAGCCCGACCCGTCGGACCGGTATCCAGCGTTGCGTCACGGTGCCACCGGACACGATCTCGGTGACCTGTTCGGAGGGCAGCTGCGCTTCGTGGCCGAGCCGGGCGCGACGGATCGATTCCGTGAGAGCACCGCGAAGGGCTGGGGCGAGGGCACGCTCCGACGCGTCGATCACCTCGGCAGGCACCCGGAGCGATGCCGGTCGCACGCGGTCGAACTGCTCGCCGAAGTCCAGCACGGCGGCGGAGCCGCGGTCGCGCACCGCGGCCAGGATCGGCGCCACGGCCTCGTCGGCGGCGTGCGCGGATCCGGTGGCGCGCGGCAGCACGGCGCGCAGCGCGGCGGAGCCGAGTCCGGCGCCGCCGAGCGAGGCGGTCAGGTCGATTCGTCGCAGCATCGGGCCGATTCTTCTTGGAGGCAGGGGGTACGGGCGGACCCCACCAGCGTAAAGTGTCGCGCCCGCCGTCTGCCGGGCAGGGCGCGGGGAAGACCCTCCTTTGTAAGGGTTTGCTAACCTGAGTGAGCCAATCGACGCTCGCCAGCGGTGAGGTGAGGCATCCCTTGCTGGAAACCTCCGTCATATGTTGCCACACTGGGTCCTGTGACGACACTCGCGCGCAAGCCTGACGCCCGACCGGAGGCTGCCCATCCAGGCCTGCTCGGCCGGCTGAACTGGCTCCGGGCCGGCGTGCTCGGAGCCAACGACGGCATTGTGTCCACCGCCGCTCTCGTCCTCGGCTTCGCCGGGGCCACCACCAGCCGCACGGCGATCCTGTTCGCCGGGCTGGTCGGGCTGCTGGCCGGGGCAATGTCGATGGCGGCCGGGGAGTACGTGTCGGTGTCCACCCAGCGGGACAGCGAGCGAGCCGTTCTCGTCCGGCAGCGCCGGCTGCTCGCCGAACACCCGGGCGCGGAGATGCAGGCTCTGGCTCAGGCGTATGAGGCCAAGGGCATCGACCGTGCGCTCGCGGCGCGCGTCGCCGAGCAGTTGACCGCGCACGACGCGCTGTCGGCGCACGCCGAGGCGCGATTCGGCATCGACGCCGACGCCCTGACCAACCCGTGGCACGCCGCCTACGCCTCGTTCATCGCCTTCGGCATCGGCGCGCTCATCCCGCTGGCCGGCTTCGCCGTGGACACCACGATCTGGGTCACCGTCCTGGTCGTCGCCGTGGCACTGGCCGGCACCGGAGCCGCCAGCGCCCGCCTGGGCGGGGCTTCCCTGCCCCGGGCCATCGCCCGCAACGTGGGCGGCGGACTGGCAGCCATGGGCGTCACCTACGCGCTCGGCGCGTTGGTCGGCCTGACGCTCTAGTCCGCCCGCTGCTCATCCGCGGGTGGGGCAAGCGACGTCGTCGAGAGTCCAACCGGCTCGTCGTCGGGGGCGGGACGCCGTGCGACTACGGCGCGGGCGACACCCAGGTCGGTGCGGCCGTCCCACGCGGCCAGGAACGTGTAGGTGGCGATCGCGAACAGCGGCTCGATGATCATCACCAACGGCGTGCCCATGCTGGGCCCCGCGACGGCGATCGATGCGCTGCCGGACGCCCCCACCGACGCCGGATCGACGCCGCCGGCCAGCAGCAGTCCCAGCCCGTAGCAGATCGCGCTGCCGGCCGCCGTGCCGACGGCCACTGCGGCCAGAGTCGCGGCGCCGCGGATGGCCCGCACCCGCCAGGCCGCCACCGCCACGATCAGCCCGATCGCGGCCCCGGAGAACGCGGCCAGCGCCAGCCCGTCGAACGCGTGGTAGTCGGCCGTCGGCAGGCTGACGTACGAGCCGTCCTGGTACACCAGCACCTGCTGCCCGGGCGCCACCCTCGACCACACGATGGCCTGGCCGACGCCGAGCAGCACGGCCACCGCGGCGATCACCGCCCGCGCCATCCTGCGATGACGGTGCGCCCGGGCGCCCGGAGCGGTCGGGGCCGGAATGTCCGCTTCGGCGCTCATGCCAGGCAATCCGCTCCGAGCAGCGCCTTGAGGTCGCCCATCAGGGCGGACGTGGCGGTCACTCGCAGTCCGTCATCCACGGCCAGCGTCGTGGCGCTCGAGCCGTCGACCACGCGCAGGTGCACGGCCGTGGTGCCGGGGTGGGCACTGAGCACGTCGCGCAGCCGGTCGATGATCGGCTCGGTGCAGCGCACCGCGGGCAACGACACCCGCACGGGCCGGTGCCCGGCCGCAGCCGAGAGGTCCGGCACCGTCACCTTGTCGGCGTGCAGCGACAGCCGGTCGTCGCTGCGCGAGACCCGCGCCCGCACCAGCACGATCGCGTCCTCGGCAAGCAGCAACGACACCTCCGTGTACACCTTCGGGAAGAACGCGACCTCCACGCCGCCGGTCAGATCCTCCAGGGTGGCCGTCGCCCACGGATCGCCCTTCTTGGTGAGCCGCCGGGACAGACCGGTGAGGATGCCGCCGACGGTCACGGTCGCCCGGTCGGCCACCGTGCCGTCCAAGATGTCCGGGATCGTGGTGTCCGATTGCGACGCCAGCAGATGTTCGTAGCCGGCCAACGGATGCCCGGACACGTACAGCCCCAGCATCTCCCGCTCGAAGGCGAGCAACAGCTTCGTGTCCCACTCGCTGTCCGGGATCGTCACCGTGAACGCGCCGCCCACATCCTCGGCGCTCATCTCTCCGAACAGGTCGAACTGGCCCGCGGCCTCGGCCTTCTTCACCGACAGCACCGCATCCACCGCCTCGGTGTGCACCATCAGCAGGCCTTTGCGGGGGTGGCCCAGCGAATCGAACGCGCCGGCCTTGATCAGCGACTCGACGACCTTCTTGTTGCACGCGGCGGCGTCCACCTTGTTCAGGTAGTCGGCGAAGTCGGTGTAACGGCCCTTCTCCTTACGTGAGGCGATGACGGACGCGACGGCGCCCGAGCCCACGTTGCGGATCGCGGACAGGCCGAACCGGATGTCGGTGCCGACGGTGGCGAAGTTCCGCTCCGAGGCGTTGACGTCCGGCGGCAGCACCGTGATCCCCATGGCACGGCATTCGGCCAGGTAGATGGCCATCTTGTCCTTGTCGTCACGCACCGAAGTGAGGAGCGCCGCCATGTATTCGGCCGGGTAGTTCGCCTTGAGATAGGCGGTCCAGTAGGACACCAGCGCGTAGCCGGCCCCGTGCGACTTGTTGAAGCCGTAGTCGGCGAACGGCATCAGCGTGTTCCACAGCGCGTCGATCGCTTCCTGCGAGTACCCGCCCGCCTTCATGCCGGCCGTGAACGTCTCCAGCTGGGCGTCCAACTCCTTCTTCTTCTTCTTGCCCATGGCGCGGCGCAGCAGGTCGGCGCCCGCCAGCGAGTAGCCGGCGACGATCCGGGCGATCGCCATCACCTGCTCCTGGTAGACGATCAGGCCGTAGGTCTCGGCCAGCGCCTCGCGCAGCGGCTCGTCGAGCTCCGGGTGGATCGGCGACACGGGCTTGCGGCCGTTCTTGCGGTCCGCGTACTCGTTGTGCGAGTTCATGCCCATCGGGCCGGGTCGATAGAGAGCGATGACGGCGGTGATGTCGTCGAAGCTGTCCGGCTGCATGGACTTGAGCAGCGCTCGCATGGGGCCGCCGTCCAGCTGGAACACGCCCAGCGTGTCCCCGCGGGCCAGCAGTTGATAGGTGGCGGCGTCGGTGAGCGGGACATCCTCGATGCGCACCGTCTCGCCCCGGTTCGCGGCGATGTTGGCGATCGCGTCATCGATGACGGTGAGGTTGCGCAAGCCCAGGAAGTCCATCTTGAGCAGACCCAGCGTCTCGCAGGTCGGATAGTCGAACTGCGTGATGATCGCGCCGTCCTGCGGTCGCTTCATGATCGGGATGTGGTCCATCAACGGCTCGGACGACATGATCACGGCGCAGGCGTGCACCCCCCACTGCCGCTTCAGCCCCTCCAACCCGCGCGCCGTGTCGTAGACCCGCTTCACCTCCGGATCGGATTCCACCAGGGCGCGGAATTCGCCACCCTCCCGGTACCGGTCGTGCTCCGGGTCGAAGATCTTGGCCAGCGGCACGTCCTTGGCCATCACCGGCGGCGGCAGCGCCTTCGTCACTCGGTCGCCCATGGCGAACGGGTAGCCGAGCACCCGCGAGGCGTCCTTGAGCGCCTGCTTCGTCTTGATGGTGCCGTAGGTGACGACCTGGCAGACCTTGTCGTGGCCGTACTTCTCGGTGACGTAGGCCAGCACCTCGCCGCGGCGGGATTCGTCGAAGTCGATGTCGATATCCGGCATGGACACCCGGTCCGGGTTCAGGAACCGTTCGAACAGGAGATTGTGCGCGATCGGGTCGAGTTCGGTGATGTGCATGGCATAGGCGACCAGCGACCCGGCGGCCGAGCCGCGGCCCGGCCCGACCCGGATACCGTGCTGCTTCGCCCAGCCGATCAGGTCCGCCGTCACCAGGAAGTAGCCGGGGAAGCCCATGTTCAGGATGACGGAGACCTCGAAATCGGCCCGCTGGCGGATCTCGGGCCTGATGCCCTGCGGGTAGCGGGAGGCCAGGCCGCGATCCACCTCCTTGACGAACCACGTCGCCTCGGTCTCCCCCTCCGGCACCGCGAAACGCGGCATCAGGTTGGCCTTCTCGTCGAACTCGGCGTGGCAGCGCTCGGCGATGGCCAGCGTGGTGTCGCAGGCCTCACGCAGGCCGTACTTGTCGTCCCAGATGGCGCGCATCTGCTCCGGGGACTTGACGTAGTACTCCTCGCCGTCCAGTTTGAACCGCTTCGGATCGTCCAGGGTCGCCCCGGACTGGACGGCGAGCAGCGCCTCGTGGCTGGTCGCGTCGGCGGCGCTGGTGTAGTGCAGGTCGTTGGTGGCCACCAGCGGCAGGCCCAGATCCTTGGAGATCCTCAGCAGGCCGTCGCGCACCCGGTTCTCGATGGACAGGCCGTGGTCCATCACCTCGACGAAGTAGTTCTCGGCGCCGAAGATGTCGCGGAACTCGGCGGCGGAGGCCAGCGCCTTGCCGTAGTCGCCCAGCCGCAGCCAGGTCTGCACCTCACCGGAGGGGCAGCCGGTGGTGGCGATCAGGCCGGTCGCGTACTCGCTCAGCAGTTCCCGGTCGGCTCGCGGCTTGTAGAAAAAGCCCTCGGTGGACGACCTGGACGCGAGCCGGAACAGGTTATGCATGCCCTCGGACGTCTCCGAGAGCAGCGTCATATGCGTATACGCACCGCCGCCCGAGACGTCGTCGCTGCCGCCGTCGGCCCACCGCACCGGGGTGCGGTCGAACCGCGACGTCCCGGGCGTCACATAGGCTTCCAGGCCGATGATCGGCTTGATCCCCGCCGCGGTGGCCTGCTTGTAGAAGTCGAAGGCGCCGAACACATTGCCGTGGTCGGTCATCGCGATGGCCGGCATACCGAACTCGCCGACCTTCGCCATCAGGTCGCCGATCCGCGCCGCACCGTCCAGCATCGAGTACTCGGTGTGAACATGCAGGTGGACGAAGGAGTCGCTGGTCACGCGCGAGCCTTTCTCGCCTCGGGGCACACTCGCCGTTCGGTACCGCCGACCTCGACCGTACCGTCTCGGCGCCCGTCCGAAGCCGGGCCACTCCGAGGCCGGTTCACCGTGCCCGATTCACAGCGCGCGCAGTTTCTCCAGGGCGGCGGCGAGATCGGCGGGATAGGGGCTGCTGTACTCGACCATGCTGCCGTTCGCGGGATGCGCGAAGGCGAGCGAGTAGGCATGCAGCCATTGGCGGTTGAGCTCCAGGCCGGCCGCCAGAGCCGGGTCGGCCCCATAGGTCAGATCGCCGACCAGCGGATGACGCAGTGCCGAGAAGTGCACGCGGATCTGGTGGGTTCGCCCGGTCTCCAGGTGCACGTTCACCAGGGTGGCGGATGGGAACGCCTCCAGGGTCTCGTAATGCGTGACGGACTCCCGGCCGCCGCCCATGACCGCGAACTTGTAGTCCGCCTTGGGATGCCTGCCGATGGGCGCGTCGATCGTGCCGGAGGACGGGTCGGGATGGCCTTGCACCACGGCCCGGTATTCCTTGCGCACCGTGCGGTGCCGGAAAGCGTTCTTCAGGATCGAATACGCCGACTCGCTGCGCGCCACCACCATGACGCCGGTCGTGCCGACATCCAGCCGGGACACGATGCCCTGCCGCTCCGCTGCGCCGGAGGTCGACACCGTGATGCCCATGGCGGCAAGGCCACCCAGTACCGTCGGTCCGGTCCAGCCGGGGCTGGCGTGCGCCGCCACCCCCACCGGCTTGTCGACCACCACCAGATCCCGGTCCACGTGAATCACGGTGAGGCCGTCCACCGGCTGCGCCTCGATGGTGAGCGGGGCGGGCGGGGCGGGCAGCTCCAGTTCCACGAAAGTGCCGGCGACCAGTCGCTCCGACCGGCCGACCGCCGCGCCGTCGCACTGCACCTCGCCGGCGTCGAGCATGGCGGCCACCGTCGTCCGACTCAGGCCCAGCATCTTCGCCAGACCGGCGTCAGCGCGCAAGCCGTCCAAACCGGACGCGACCGGGAAACGTCGGAACTCACCCATCGGTTCCTCGGGCGGCGCGGCTGCCGGCTCCCTTGCGGTGACGGGTGCCGTCGTAGTCGTGGCCGAGCACGGCCAGCAGCACCAGCAGCACACCACCCACGGTGATGCCGGAATCGGCGGCGTTGAACGCCGGGAACACTTCCGCGTCGGGGGCGAACACCGACACGAAATCGACCACGTGTCCCTGCATCACGCCGGGCGCCCGGAAGATGCGGTCGATCAGGTTTCCGATCGCACCGCCCAGGATCAGGCCCAGGCAGACCGCCCACGGCGTGGACTGCAGCTTCGGCGCCATGCGGATGATGAACGCGACCACGGCCAGCGCGATCACCGCCAGCAGCCACGTCATTCCGGTGGCCATGGAGAACGCGGCGCCGGCGTTGCGGATCTGCGTCAGGTAGACCAGACCGCCCAGCACCCTGATGTTCTCGCCGGGCCGGATCGTCGCCACCACGATGATCTTGGTGACGATATCCACCGCGACGACGGCCGCGGCGATCGCCAGCAGGATCACCGTCCGGCGGCGGGAGGGGCGGGCCGCTGTGGTCACATCTGGTGGTGTCACGTCCCTAGTGTCCCAAATCGCGGCGGGCGCGCGTGCCGGGCGGGTGCGGGCGGGCCGTCGCGTCATGGACGCCGGCGAACCAATCGGCCAGGATGCCACCTCGGGCCACGGCGCGCAGCCGCCGTTCGGTGGCGGTGCGTTTGCGCTCCGGCGTCACGATGAGCATGTGGTCACCGGCCTCCAGCCGCACTTCCGGCCCGATCGGCACCGGAAGGCCGCTGCGCACCACGAGGGCGATCGTGGTGCCCACCGGCAGCCGCAGATCGGACAGGTGCACCCCGCGCAGCCGGGAGTCGTCGGGGACGGTGACCTGCAGCACATGCGCGCCCATGTCCTCCAGGGCGGATACATCGATCTGCATTTCCTGCGCGGCACCGGTGTCCACCACGCCCAGCAGCCGGGCGACCGCCGGCAGCGTGGTGCCCTGCAGCAGCGTGTAGATGATGACGACGACCACGATCACGGCCACCAGCTCGCCGCTGTGTGCCTGGCCGAACGTGAGCGGCACCAGTGCCAGCACAATGGGCACGGCTCCACGGAGGCCGGAGTAGGACAGAAACGCCTGTTCCCGCCAGGGCACCTTGAACGGCAGTGAGGCCGCCATCACCGACAGCGGGCGGGCGAGAACCAGCACCATCAGGCCGATCACCAGCCCGGGGACCAGCGCCGCCGGCAGCTTGCTCACGTCCACGTACATGCCCAGCACGACGAACAGGCCGATCTGCGCGATCCAGCCCAGGCCCTCGGCGAAGGACAGCGTGGACGCGCGTTGCGGGATCGTGCTGTTGCCGAGCACCAGGGCCGCCAGGTAGGTGGCCAGGAATCCGGACGAGTGGGCGAACTGCGCCACCGAGTAGGCCCCGACGGTCACGGCCAGAACGGCGAGCGGGTAGAGGCCGTTGGCGGGCAGCGCGCCGCGCCGTAGCCACCACGCCCCGGCGGAGCCCAGCGCCAGACCGATCACGGCGCCCGCGAACAGTTCGTATATCACCATCAGCGGTGCGGTCCAGGTGATCTCGCCGCCGCCGGCGAACAGCAGCACCGCGATGACGACGGGCGCATCGTTGAGTCCGGATTCGAGTTCCAGCGCGGCACCCAGCCTGCGCTTGACCCCCACCCGCCTCAGCACCGAGAACACAGCGGCCACGTCGGTGCTGGACAGCACGGCGCCCCAGGTGAGCGAGGTGAGCCAGTCGAATCCCATCAGGAAGTGCACCGACACTCCGGCTCCCGCGATGGAGACGACGACGGCCACCGTGGCCAGGCTGGAGCCCAGGCCCAGGGCCGGGCGGACGTTCGCCCAGCGGGTCGTCAACCCGCCCTCGGTCAGGATCAGCACCAGCGCTGCGAGTCCGAGATGTTCGGTGAGCCACGGATCGGACAGGTCGATGCCGTACGGAGCGTTGCCCAGCAGCATGCCGATGGCCAGGTACAGCAGCAGCGTGGGCAGCCCGAATCGGCGCGAGACGCGCACCGCGATGACGGCGAGCACCAGGATCAGTGCGAACAGGCCGAAGACGACGGCGATCTGTTGATCCAAGCGGTCACCCCCTGGCGCGGGTCGTCGGGCGGCGTCACGGGTCCGTGACTGCCGTTCAGTGCGATGCTGCCCCGCTACCGCTGCGCCAGGGCAGGCCGGCCGTCGTGCTCGCGCGTGGCGGCGCGACGGCCGCCGATGCCCAGCTCGTCGAGCAGCGTGAGCGTGAGCGTCGACCGGTTGAACGTGTAGAAGTGCAGGGACGGTGCGCCCATGGCGAGAAGGTCGCGGCACATTGCCAGCGCGTGCTGCACACCGACCTCGCGCGCCGCAGCCGGGTCGGCAGCGGCAGCCAACTGTGCGGCCAGTTGCGCGGGTACCGGCTGGCCTGAGAGCTGGCAGATCCGGGCCAGCCGTGCCGAACTGGTGACCGGCATGATGCCTGGAATGATCGGCACGTCGACCCCCGCCGCACGCGCGCGTTCGACCAGCGCCGCGTAGTCCGTGGCGGAGAACAGCATCTGGGTGACGACGAAATCCGCTCCGGCAGCCACTTTGCCTGCCAGATGCCGGATGTCGGCTGCCCTGTCCTTCGACTGCGGGTGCTTCGTGGGGTAGGCCGCCACGCCCACGCAGAAGTCACCGAGCGATCGGGTCAGACGCACCAGTTCGTCGGCATGGGTCAGACCCGCCGGCGTCGCGATCCATGGCGCATGCGGATCCGAGCCGGGCGGGTCGCCGCGCAGTGCCAGGATGTTGTGCACCCCCGCATCGGCGTAGGCGCCGATGATCTGCCGCAGTTCGGCGACGGTGTGCCCCACGGCGGTCAGGTGTGCGACGGGCAGCAGCGTGGTGTGGGCCGCGATCTGCTCGGTGACCCGAATGGTGCGGTCCCGGTGCGAGCCCCCCGCGCCGTAGGTGACGGACACGAACGCCGGCCGGCGCGATTCCAGCGCGCGGATCGTGGACCACAGCAGCGACTCCTCGTCATCGCTGCGGGGTGGATAGAACTCGACCGAGAAGTGCGGACCGGGCGCGGCCAGTTGTTCGCGCACGGTCACCATGGCGCAATTCTATCGAAGGCCCGAAACCCGACAGCGGGCCGCGAGGCGAAGCAGGTCAGAACCCGGAGACCTGCGCGCGGCGGTGCACGCCCTTCACGCGGCCGGCAGTGAGCTCCGCCATGGCGGTGGACCCGGATTCCGGGGCGAACAACCAGTCGATGATCTCCGCGTCGTCGAACCCGGCGTCGGTGAGCACGGTGATGGTTCCGCTCAGGCCGCGGACCACCTCGCCGTCGTCCACGAACTCGGCCGGGATCATCAGCACGCCGGCGCGTCGCACACCGATGATCACGCGGTCCCGCAGCAGTTGATGGACTTTGGTGACGATCACGCCCAAAGCCTCGGCGATGTCCGGAACGGGGCGGAAATGGGGGCCGGCCGCGGGCTCCGAGCCCGACACTGTGCTGTCCACGCGACCACCATATCGACCCGAGGCACCCGACACGTCGGCGCGGGCTGGCCGGGGCCGCGCGGCGGACTTCCTAGGATTGGGCCTGTGCATGCAGAAGGCGGCGCCGATCTCGTCGGTCAGATCCTGGAGGATCGGTACCGCGTCGACTCCTACCTGGCACGCGGCGGCATGTCCACCGTGTACGAGGGCGTCGATCTGCGCCTGGATCGGCCGGTCGCCATCAAGGTGATGACGCCGCAGTACGCCGCGGACCCCACGTTCCTCAAACGTTTCGAGCGCGAGGCCCGCGCGGCTGCGAAGCTGGACAACCCGCACGTCGTCGGCGTCTACGACCAGGGCAGGGACGGCGACTCCGTGTTCCTGGTGATGGAGCTGGTGGACGGCGGGACGCTGCGCGACCTGATGCATCAGCAGGGCCAGCTCTCGGTGCGGGTGGCGCTGTCGGTACTGGAGCCGGTGCTGGACGCGCTGGCCGCCGCGCATCGGGCCGGGCTGATCCACCGCGACGTCAAACCCGAGAACGTGCTCATCTCGTCGCGCGGCGAGGTGAAGGTCGCCGACTTCGGCCTGGTGCGCGCCGTCACCTCGACGACCATGGCCACGGGTGACGTCATCCTGGGCACCGTCGCCTACCTTTCCCCGGAGCAGGTGGAGACCGGCGCGGCCGACGAGCGGTCCGATGTGTATTCGGCCGGGATCGTCGGCTACGAGATGCTGACCGGTCGGCCGCCGTTCGTCGGGGACAACGCCATCTCGGTGGCCTACCAACACGTGCACGGGGATGTGCCCCCGGTCGCCGACCACGCGCCGGGAGTACCCGGCGCCGTCGCAGCCGTGATCGACGAAGCGACCTCGCGGGACAGCCTGGCCCGCCCGGCCAACGCGGGCGAGTTCCTGCGTCTGCTGCGCGGGGCCCGGTTGCAGGCCGGACTGTCGCTGTCGGCGGTGCCGGTACCCCGCGTCACCCGGCGGGCCCCCGCGCCCAACGGAACCGCCGTACAGCCCTCGCCGAACCGCCCGGACCGGGTGCCGCCGCCCCCGCGCGCCCGCTCCACCGTGCAATTGCAGCGCCGGCGACGACGGCAGGTACGGCTGGCGATCTTCATCTCGATTCTGGTGCTGGTGGCCGCCGCCGCGGCCGGCGGGATCTGGCTCGCCAACCGGTGGACCAGCGCGCCGGACACCGTGCGCCTGCCGGAGGGCTCGGCCGTGGACGCTGTGGCATCGGCCGGGCTGCAGGTGGCCCTGACCACCCGCTACGACGACTCCGTGCCCAGCGGTCAGGTGGCGGCCATGGACCCGCACGCCGACACCAGGATGCGCAGCGGCGCGGCCGTCACCCTCGTCGTGTCCGCCGGTCGTCCCGTGGTGCCCGAGATCAGTCCCGGCACGCCCAAGGCCATGGCGGTGGCCGCGATCCGGAAGGTCTCGCTCACGCCCGTCACCGATGCATCGTCGGACGTGTATGACGATGTGCTCGCGGCGGGCACCGTCGTGTTCACCGAGCCCGCCGCGGGGCAGCACGCCGCCATCGGCTCGAACGTGCTGCTGGTGCTCTCCCGCGGGCCGGAACCCGAGCTGGTCCCGGAGGTGGCCGGCAAACTGACCGAGGACGCGCAGAACAAGCTGCTGGTGGCGGGGTTCACGCTGGGCCCGCTGGGGTCCCGCTTCGACCCGGATGTCGCCGCGGGCACCGTGATCGGGACCGATCCGCCTGCCGGCTCGGCCAGGCCGCGCGGCACGGCGATCTCGCTGATCCTCGCCGCGTCGAAGACTGTCCCCGACGCTCCTTCGGGATCGGTCGATGACGCCGCGACGGCCCTGCGTCAGGCAGGCTTCACCGTCACCATCGGCACGTCGGTGTTCGATGCCGCGGTACCGGGTGGCGACGTCGTGCGCCTCGAGCCGGCGCCGGGCACCCGTATCGATCCGGACGACCCGGTCGTCACGATCATCGGCTCGAACGCCGTGACGGTGCCTCCGGTGACCGGGATGAACGTGCGTGAGGCCAAGCAGGCGCTCGCAGACGCCGGGCTTCAGGTGACGGTGCGTTCGCTGTTCGGCAGCGACTCGGCGGTGGTCACCGATCAGCAGCCGGAGCGCGGCACGCTGGCCGAGCCGGGGTCCACGGTGCGGCTCAGCGCCTGGCCGTGACGACCCGCGCCTGATCCACCCGTCAGCTGCGCAGCATCTCCGAGACCAGGAACGCCAGCTCCAGGGACTGTTGCGTGTTCAGCCGCGGGTCGCAGGCCGTCTCGTATCGTCCGGCGAGGTCGCTGTCGCTGATCTCCTGCGCGCCGCCCAGGCACTCCGTCACATCCTCGCCGGTCAATTCGATGTGGATGCCGCCCGGGTGCGTGTCCAGTTCGCGATGCACCTCGAAGAAGCCCTGCACCTCGTCCACGATGCGGTCGAAGTGCCGGGTCTTGTAACCCGACGGCGACTCGTGCGTGTTGCCATGCATCGGGTCGCACTGCCAGATCACCTTGTGGCCGGAGGCCTCCACCTTCTGCACGATGGCCGGCAGGACGTCGCGGATCTTGCCGTTGCCCATCCGGGACACCAGGGTGAGCCGACCGGGAGTGTTGTGCGGGTCGAGCCGCTCGACGTACTCGACGGCCAGCTCGGGCGATGTCGTCGGGCCGATCTTGAGCCCGATGGGGTTGGCCAGCAGCTCGGCGAACGCGATATGGGCGCCGTCGAGCTGGCGGGTGCGCTCCCCGATCCACAGGAAATGCCCGGACAAGTCGTACAGCCGTGGCTCGTCGCCGGTCTCGTCCAACCGCAGCATCGAGCGTTCGTAGTCCAGCAGCAGCGCCTCGTGCGAGGAGAACACGTCCACCGAGTGCAGCGAGTGCGAATCGGCGCCGCAGGCCGCCATGAACCGCATCGCCCGGTCGATCTCCGAGGCCATCTTCTCGTAGCGCTGACCGGCCCGCGAGGTGCGCACGAACTTCTGGTTCCAGGAGTGGGCGCTGGCCAGGTCGCCGGCCTCCGACCCGGTGACGGCACGCACCAGGTTCATGGCTGCCGATGCATTGGCGTAGGCGCGGATCATCCGGGACGGGTCGGGCACGCGGGCCTGCGCGTCGGTCGTCAGCGAGTTGATGATGTCGCCGCGGTAGCTGGGCAGGCCCAGGGCGTCGATCGCCGACGACCGGGGCTTCGCGTACTGGCCGGCGATCCGCGCGACCTTCACCACGGGCATCGACGACCCGTAGGTGAGCACGACGGCCATCTGCAGCAACGTGCGGATGTTGCCGCGGATGTGCGGCTCGGTGTTGGTGGCGAACGTCTCCGCGCAGTCGCCGCCCTGCAACAGGAAGGCCTCACCACGCGCCACCGCGGCGAGCTGGCGGTGCAGTTCGTCCACCTCGGAGGCGACCGTCACCGGCGGCACGGACTCCAGCACGGTCCGTATCGCCGTGACCTGATCGGGATCGGACCACTCCGGCTGTTGCGCGGCGGGCAGCGCCAGCGCCGCTGCGAGCCGATCACGCATGGCGTCCGGCAGGGGCGGCAGCGTCGGCAGCACTTCGGAGGGGATGTCCACAGTCCAGTTCACGCCACTAAGCGTATCGGCGAATGCCTCCCGGCCGGACGTCGCATCTCTCTGGGCGAACGGCTCACCCTGAGAGAAGCGTCATACGCGACGTCACACCCGCTGCCAGGCGATCTCGGCGGCCCGGTAGCGGGCGTATCCCAGGCGGGCGTCGGTGAGCGCATGATGGCGCGCCCCGGGCGGCGGGTCGGCGGGCGGACTGCCGGCCGCCTCCCAGAACTGGCGGATCTCGTAGGTCAGCCGCGGCAGCGCCCTGGGCAGCGCCGGCATGTCCCCCCAGAGCTGCGCCAACGCGACGTGATCGTAGGCGGCGCACCAGGCCCACAACTCGACCGGCAGCCCCGGCTCGGTGAAGAATGCCAGCAGGTCGTCGCGGATCTCCGCCCGCGAGCGCCACGCCGGATCGGCCGGTCTCGGCAGGTGCGGCAGCACGTGTCGGCGCACCCACGCGCCCGCGCGGGAGGGATCGAACTCGGCGGAGACCGCGTAGTACTCGCGGCCGTCCTCGCACACGACGCCGATCGAGATCAGGTCGATGGTGCGACCGTCCTCGACGAACTCGCAGTCGTAGAAGTAGCGAACCTTCGCGCCGCCCGCCGTCATTCGCCGGGCCCCGCCAGCCGGACCGCCCCCATCAACTGGCTTTCTGGCCGGGCAGCTTCGTCACCGTGGCCGCCTGGGTCCGGTCGCCCGCGGTCATCTCGGCCTTGCGCTTGGTCGCATACATATCGACGTACTCCTGGCCGGAGAGCTCCATGATCCGGTACATGATCTCGTCGGTCATCGACCGCTCCACGAAACGGTCGCCGGCCATGCCCTCGTAGCGGGAGAAATCCATCGGCCGCCCGATCACCAGGGTGATGCGGTGCGGGCGCCATACCTTCGACCCGATCGGGTTGACCTTCTCGGTACCGAGCATGACCATGGGCACCACCGGGACACCGGCCTGCAGCGCCATCCTGGCGACGCCGGTCTTGCCCTTGTACAACCGCCCGTCCGGCGACCGGGTGCCCTCGGGGTAGATGCCCAGAAGCTTGCCCTGGCCCAGCAGCCGCACCCCGGTGGCCAGCGCGTCATGCGCCGCCGAGGCTCCGCCCCGCTGAATGGGTACCTGCCCCACGCCGGCGAAGAACCACTTCTTGAGCTTGCCCTTGACGCCCTTCTCGGTGAAATACTCACTCTTGGCCAGGAACGTGACGCGCCGCTTCATGTGCAGCGGGGCGAAGAACGAGTCCGCCACGGAGATGTGATTCCCGGCGAGGATCGCGCCGCCCGCCGCCGGAATGTTCTCGGCGCCGATCACTGTGCACGGGAAGAACAGACGCAACACCGGTCCCAGCAGTACGTACTTCATCAGCCCGTACAGCACGTGCCCGTCTCCTCGCGCTCCGCCGAATCGATGATCCTCACCGTACGCCCTTGGCGGCGCGCCGGGCGTCCGTGTCACCATGATGGCGGCGATCGGGAAGGTGAGATTCATGACGGCGACCCCGCACTCCACGGCACGGCCCGGGTCGGCGGCGGCAACCCCGGCAAGCGGGCGCTCCGACGCGAGCAGCGCCTTCGCCCACGACGGCTCGGGGGCGAACGGCGAGGTGGGGGTGCTGCTCTGCCACGGCCTGACCGGCACTCCCCAATCGTTGCGGCCCTGGGCGGACCATCTGGCGGCGCAGGGCTATACCGTCCGGCTGCCGCTGCTGCCCGGGCACGGCACCCGCTGGCAGGATGCGAACCGGACCGGTTTCCCGGACTGGCTCGCCACGGTGACGGCATCCCTGGCGGAGCTCCGGTCCCGGTGCCGCGCGGTAGTGGTGTGCGGCCTGTCGATGGGCGGCACGCTGACGCTGCGACTGGCACAGCTGCATCCCGAGGCGATCAGCGGAATCGTGCTGGTCAACCCGTCCATCCTGTCGCTGCGCCGCGACATGAAGCTCCTGTTCCTCATCAAGTACGTCGTGCCGGGACTGCGCGGGATCGCCAGCGACATCGCCGACCCCTCCGTGGCGGAGGACGGCTACGACCGCACGCCGCTCAAGGCGACCGATTCGCTGCGCCGGGCGTGGCGGCTGGTACGTGCCGAGCTGGCGTCGATCCGGATGCCGGTGTTGCTGCTCCACTCGGCGGTGGACCATGTGGTGGAGCCGGAGAACTCCCGGGTGCTGCTGGCCGAGATCGGTTCGGAGGATGTGACCGAGGTCGTCCTGCAGCGCAGCTTCCACGTGGCCACCTTGGACTACGACGCGCCGGAGATCTTCGCCCGGTCGAGCGAGTTCATCGCCCGCGTGACGGCTCGGCCGCCGCTACCCTCGCTGGTAGTGACCGACGCAGCGGCGACGAAGGAGAGGCGGGCGCAGTGAGCATCGCGGGCTACCCGATGGACCATGGCGACCAGGGTCCGCACGACGATGGCCGCGCCACACCGACCGGGGGGCCTCCCGACGATTGGGACCGGCAGTTCTCCGCGATCGTCTCCGGGATATCGGGCGACATGCGCTGGGAGGCCGGCGTCGCCGAGCTGGACGAGGGCGCCGACGAGAAGGCCGCCGATGACGCCGCCCACAGCACCGGCATCCGGCGCGCTCCGGACTCCATCTGGGACGATGCCGCGTTCGACGCCGTCCCGGACACCGCCGACGATCGGCGGCTGCGCCGCGAGATGCGCCGTGCCGAGCGCGCGGAGTCGCTGGCCGCGTTCCAGCGTGCTCAGGACCAGCTGGCCGCGGCCCGGGAAGCCGACACCGAGCATTACGTGCCGCCGGAGCCGCCGCCCATGCCTCGGCTCAGGCGCCGCACGGTGGGCGCCCTGGCGCTGATCGTCACGGGGCTGGTGCTGGTCGTGTTCCCCGCTCTGCTGCCGGCGTCGTTCGAGCTGATCGCAGTGCTGGGCGCTCTGCTGATCCTGGGCGGCGGAGCCCTGCTGGCCACGGGGATCCGGCGACATCACTCCGACGACGGATGGGATGACGGGTCCCGGATCTAGTCCGGCCGGGTGCGCTCGGCCGCGATCAGGGCCGCTCCCACCGTGCTCGCCACGGTGCCGTGGTGGGCTACGGCCACCGTCGGTTCCGGACGATACGCACCACCGGTCAGCTGTCCTCGGAATGTGGCCACGGCGCTCGGCAGGAACAGGTCTGCGGCGGCGCTCACCCCGCCCGCGATGACGATGATCTCGGGGTCGAGCACATCGGCCGCCAAGGCCATGGCCGTGCCCAGATGTGTCGCGAGGTGCGCGAAGGCGCTCTGCGCCACCGGGTCGCCGGCCCGGGCCGCGGCACCGACGGCCCGCCCGGTGAGTTCGCCGGAGTGTTCGGCGAGCGGCGTCACCGCTCCGTGCGCGATCGCCTCGGCGACGTCGTCGACCAGAGCCGTGCCTGAGCAGTAGCGCTCCAGGCAGCCGCGTTTGCCGCAGGGACACGGTCGACCATCCGGCACGGCGGTCACGTGGCCCAGCTCCGGTGCCACGCCGTACCGGCCCCGGTAGATGCGGCCGCCGCATACCATTCCGGCACCGATCCCGGTACCGACCGCGATCACCAGGCTGGTACCGGTACCGGCAGCGGCGCCGGTCCGGTACTCGGCCCATGCGGCGCAGTTCACGTCGTGGTCCATCACCACGGGCAGGCCGAGCCGGTCGGACAGCAGCGCGGGCACGGGGGCGTCGCGCCAGGCCAGGTGCGGCGCGAACATCACCCGGCTGCAGTCGGACGAGATGAACCCTGCGACGGCCAGGCCCACGGCGTGCACGTCCCGGCGGGCGGCGAGATGCCCGCACATGCCGACCAGTTGGCCCTCGATGTCGAGCGCGGTATGCGGGGTCGCCTCGACGATCTCGGCGAGCAGTTCGCCGTCGCCGCTCACCGCGGCCGCACGCACGCAGGTGCCGCCGATGTCGACACCGATGGTCGTCACGCCGGCGATTCCGTCCGGACATGGTCGGTGTCCACGACGTAGGGCCGGCCGGTCCGCTGGAAGTGCCCCACGTTGACACACTCCGTCATGAGGTAGCGGCGACGAGCGGCGAGCGGCTGATGCACATGGCCGAACAGTGAGAGCCGTGGCCGCCCGGCGGCCAGGTAGTCGGTGAGTCCCGGGCCGGCCATCTCGACGCGGCCGGGCACGACGTCGTAACGCAGGACCGGCAGATCCGGCGGGATGTGGCTGCACAGCACATCGGCCGGACCGAGCGCCTCGACCAGGCGTCGGTAGTCGTCGTGCGAGCGCATCATCGGGTGCCACGGTCGGGTGCCGGCGACCACGTCCCGCGGCGGGGTGAACCCGGCTCGGTGCACGCCACCGGCGACGAATGCGAAGCGCACGCCGTCGATCACCACGATCTCGCCGTCCCGGTACGGGATCCGGTCGCCGGCGACCCGCCGCCATTCGTCGGCCACGTCCACGTTGCCGAGCGTCACGACCGTGTCGTCGCCGATCACGTCCACCACCTTGCGATATCGCTCCTGCACCATCGCCGACAGCACACCGACCGGATCGGCGAGCGATCCCCAGAGCTTCGCATTGAAGCGGCGCAACTCGGCGAACGCGCCGTGCGATCGCAGGACGGTGAAGTGCCGGACGTTGTCGGCGCCGAACATTTCGGCAAGGATTCCGCGGTGCGGGTCGTGGTAGTCGACGTAGTCCAGCAGGTCGCCCAGGATGATCAGCTTCTCGGATGTCTCGGCGACACGGGCCAACGCCTCGACGTTGCCGTGGACGTCGGCGACGACACTGATGCGCATTCGATCACGCTACCGCGGCGCGCAGAGCCGTTCAGCCGAGCAGCGCCGCAAGTCGGTCGGCAGACGCGGACCAGGTCCAACTCTCCCGCACCCAGTGGCGTCCTGCTGCTCCCCACCGTGCGCGCAGCGCGGGGTCGGCCAACAACCGCACCAATGCGCCCGTCAGCTGCTCACGGTCCCGCCCGTCCACCACCAGCCCGGTCTCGCCGGCGATGACGGTTTCCGGGGCTCCGCCCGAGTCCCCGGCGATCACCGGCAATGCGCTGGCCGACGCCTCCAGGAACACGATGCCCAGCCCCTCCACATCGAGGCCCCCGCCTCTCGTGCGGCACGGCATCGCGAAGACGTCGCCCGCCTGGTAGTGGGCCGGAAGCTCGTCATGCGGCACGGAACCGGTGAGGGTGATGAGATCGCGGGCCGGGGAGGCCGCCGCCAGGGCCCGGATGCGCACCTCGTCGGATCCGCCGCCGACGATCAACAGGCGCGCTCCGGGCTGAGCCCGGGTCACGGCGGGCCAGGCCGCGATCAACGCGTCCTGGCCTTTGCGCGCGACCAGCCGGGAGACGCACACCACTGTCGGGGCATCGCCCAACCGGTACCGGGCGCGGGTCTCGGCACGAGCGGCCGGATCGGGGCGGAACTGATCGGAGTCCACGCCGGGGCTCAGGGCCTCGAGCGCCGCGAGCGGCCCGCAGGCGGCGGCGATACGGCGGCGCGAGAACCTGCTGACGAAGGTGACGACGTCCGTCTGGGTGCCGATACGGCGGAGCATCCGGCGCGCACCGGGCACCATGGCCCAGCCGACTTCGTGACCGTGCGTGGAGGCCACCACGCGGCGGACGCCGGCGCGACGCAGGGATGGCGTCATCAACCCGAGCGGGGCCGCGGCGCCGAACCAGACTGCCTCGATGCCGTGTCGCCGGATCAGTGACGATGCCACCTGGCGGACGCCACCTGTCGGCAACAGCACCGCGCTCGGGTAGCGCACTACGCGGAACGGCTGATCCGCGTCGAACTGCTGCGCGCCCACGTGATCGGACGCCAGCACCGTCAATCGGTCCGCCGGCAGCCGGGACGCGAGTTCGTAGACGTACGACTGAATACCACCGACCCGCGGGGGGAAGTCGTTGGTGATGAGAAGAGTGGATCGCACAGACCGACGGTATCCGCTTCGCCGCGGTGAGCGCCCGTCAGTAGTTCACGCGGTGTCCGACCGGGTACGGGCCGCCGCGATACATGCTGGTGATGTACACAGGCACCCCCTCGGTCGATGCGTGGATGATCTGTCCGTTGCCGATGTAGAGCGCGACGTGGTGAACGGGCGAGTAATAGGTGATGAGGTCGCCGGGGCGCAGCTGATCCAGCGGGACGACCGGCAGCCCGGCCTGTCCGGCGGACGTGCGCGGCAACGATACGCCGGCCTGCGCCCATGCCCACGAGGTCAATCCGGAGCAGTCGTACGCATTGGGCCCGCTCGCGCCGTAGCGGTAGGGCAGGCCCAGCGTGGACAGCGCCGCCTTGATCACGATCTGAGCCTTGGGGCTGGCCTGGTCGATGGCAGCGCCCGCGTCGGCACTCTCGGCGGAGCCTTCCGCGATGCTGCCCGCACTCCCGGCGCCGCCATCCGCCTGCCCGGCGATCTGTGCTTCGGAGCCCTGCTGCTGCTCGGACGCCAGCGCCTGCTGCTCCCAGGCGGCCTGCTGCGACTGCATCGCCGCCGCGCGCTCCTGGCCGCTGAGAGAGGAGAACAGACGGTGGTAGATCTCCACCTGGCCGTCCAGATCGGACTTCTGCTGGGCGACCTTCTCGGTCGCCCGGCTCGCCGCCGTCAGGGTTTCGTCCGCCTTCTTGGCGGCGTCGGTCGCAGCCGCCGCCGCGTCGTCGGCGGCAGCCGAGGCTGCCGCTGCGGCGTCCTTGGCGGCGAACGCCTCGGTCATCAACGCCTTGGTACTGCCGGCGACCTGGGCCAGCGACGAGACCTCGTCGAGGTAGTCGGCGGTGGACTCGGCCGTGAGCAGCGCGGAGAGCTGGCCCAGTTGCGCACCGCGGAAGCTGGCGCTCGCGAACTGTGCGAGGTCGTCGCGGTAGACGGCGTACTGAGCAGCCGCCTGGACGGCCGCGGCCTGCGCGGTGCTCGCCGCCAGCGTGGCCTGGCTCAGTGCGACCTTGGCGTCGGCGGCGTCCTGCTTGGCCTTCTTCTCGGCGTCCTGCGCCTGAAGGAGCGATTCGTTGGCAGCCTCCGATTTGGCCGCGGCGTCGAGCCAGGCTTGCTTGGCCTCGGCCGCGTTCGTGGGCTGGGTAGCGACTGCGGACGAGGAGTTCGCGGTGCCGCCGGTATTGCCGGGGTCCGCGGCCGCGGGCAGGACCGCGATCATCGTGCTCACGAGCGCAACGGTGGCGGCGGTCGTGAGGGCGGCTTTCAGGCCGCGCTTCGTCACAGCTGGCGTTGTCCGGCGGGAGGTGAAGGAATGCGCGCCGCGGCGCGCCGCCACCTGCTTGACCACACTGCGGTCCGCACGACTCTGCGTCGCCAAGGGGGACGCCCTTTCTCTCCTGCCGCCTACCGGGGCCCCGGCTGTCGCCGGGCTTCGTCACGGCCGCGCGAGACCGCGGCGTACCCCATTCACCATGATGGAATCCGGCTCGATACTCCTCATCGATTCGGCGGTGCCTTCGGGACGGTCCTTCTGACCACCCTGCAAAGGTCTCGATCAGGTTACGAGATGACTACGGCCGGGGTCCAGCGGGAAACCGTTTTCACCGGAATCGCCGTCGAAACGGCGACTTGACAACGACGTAATCCGCTCTGACGTGCGGCGATGCGCCGCGAATCACTCCGTGATGCGCAATGCTTCACCGCGACCTCGCTCGCCGCATCGGCACGTGGTTTTCACGGTGTGTGACGATTCTTTGCTCTGCGCGATAATCTTGGCGAACCCTTTACTTGGACATAGGTGTCTCTTCAGCAAACGTCGGGTTAAGGATGACTAAACGCTAGTATGACTTAGATCACATCGACGCAACGCCGCGACGTATCCCGCGTCGGGTGTGGCCCAGCCCACGCCCGGGTCAAGGACGCGGACCGCCCAAGACGTCCAGCAACACCGCCGACGCCGCCACCCGCGCGCCCGTTCGCCGCACCCCGTCCGCGACCTCGCGGTCCGAACTCACCACGACCACGACACGGCCGGCCGGCTCGGCGGCGGCCAGTTGCCTGATCACGTCATCCGCGATCACCTCCGGTGGTGAGAACACGACGCGCACACCCCGCGGTGACGACGTCGGCACGACGACGGCCGCCCCGTCGAACACCGCGGTGATCTCGGCGCCCGTGCGCGCCGCCAGCGCAGTCAGCGACCGGGTGAGCCGCTCGCGCTGCTGCGCCAGCGACAGCTCCCCGTACCCGGACTTCGTCACGTTGTAACCGTCGATGATCAGGTGGGCGCCGGGGAGCGTCAGCCACCGCAACAGCAGCTCCGCATCGGCCGGCCGCCGCTGCCGCGTGCCCGGCGTGCCGAACTCCCGCACCACCACATCGGCCGGGTCGGATCCCCCGGTGGCCAGTCGCCACTCGCGTTTCAGCCCCGCCGCCGCATCGATGACGGTGTCCAGTAGCAGGCCTATCCGGCGGTCGGAATCCAGCCGCGCCTGCGTCGCCCGGTCCTGTTGCCGTGCCAATGCCTGCTGCGCGAGTTCGGCGCGATGCGCCTCCTGCTCGGCCCGCAGCTGCCAGGAAACGGCCTGGGCATGCTCGCGCTCCAGCTCCGCGCGGGCCGACGCGACGGCCGCACCGGCCTCGACGGCGCTGCGATCCGCGCGGTCCCGGGCCTCCCGCAGGTGCGTACCCTGCTCGCGCAAGCGTGCGCGGAGCTTGTCGATCTCCACCTGGTGGCGGTCCGCGGCGCCGGCGGTCGGGGCGTCGTCACCCCTCGCCGGGGACTCGGCGGCCGCCGCGGCAGCGAGCCGCGCCGTGAGCACCTCGACGGTGGCCGTCAGTTCCGCGATCCTGGCCTGCAGCCCGGCCAGGGCGTCGGCGCGTTGCGCGGCGGCGAGAACCTGCTGGCTGTGCGGCCGGCGCGTCAGGAATGCGCGGGCACAGGCGAGCACCGGGTCCGCGGGATCGGACCCGAAGGCAGGCGGCAGGCGGGAAGCGACGAGCGCACGGAAGCCCACGTTCTCATCCAATGTCCTGCCCAGCCGCACCGCGCCGCGCTTCGCTCGTTTCGCCGGGGTGAACAGAGCGATCTGTTTCAGGGCCGGCGGTATCTGTCGGGCATCGATCCCGGCGACCGTCCGCGCCGCGGCAGCGACGGCCGCGGCCTGCACGGCCTCGGGAAGCTCGTCCCACCTCAGAATCCCGTCCGGGTCCGTCGCGTCGTCATCGCCCAGGCGATCGGACCGTTCTGCCATGCCGCACTCCCCTCGACGCCGCACCTTCCATCTTGACGGATGACGGCGGTGGCCACTGTGTCGGTCCACGGCCGTAGCCTTGGCAGCCATGACCGTCAGCCGCCGCTTCGACACGGCTGCCGCGTCACAGCCGTCGTTCGACGATCTGGAGCCCCCGCTGCGCGACACGACATTCGTGGTGGTCGATCTGGAGACGACCGGCGGATCCTCACGCACGGACGCCATCACCGAGATCGGCGCCGTCAAGGTGCGCGGCGGCGAGGTCCTGGGCGAGTTCTCCACCTTGGTCGACCCGGGACGATCGATACCCCCGCAGATCGTGCTGCTCACCGGTATCACCGACGCGATGGTGGTGGACGCTCCCCGCGAGGCGAGCGTCGTGCCCAGCTTCCTCGAGTTCGCCCGCGGAAGCGTTCTGGTGGCGCACAACGCCCCGTTCGATATCGGCTTCCTGAAAGCCGCCTGCGAACGCCTGGCGATCTCCTGGCCGGCCGGACCGGTACTGGACACGGTCCGCCTGGCCCGCACGGTCTTCACGCGCAGCGAACTGCCCAGCGTGCGTCTGGGCGTGCTGGCTGCGGCGCTGGGCGCTCGGGTGACGCCGAACCATCGTGCGCTCGCCGACGCGCAGGCCACGGTCGATGTGCTGCACGCGCTGATCGAACGGCTGGGGCCGCTCGGCGTGGAGACGCTCTCCGAACTGGTCGGCGCCCAGCGTGCGGTCGATCCTGCCCGACGGCGCAAGCGCCACCTGGCCGACGGTATCCCGTCCGCCCCCGGCGTGTACCTGTTCCGCGCCGCGGATGGCGCCGTCCTCTATATCGGCACGTCCGGGGACTTGCGCGCGCGCGTGCGGTCCTATTTCACCGCCGCCGAGACGCGGAGCCGCGTCAAGGAGATGGTGCTGCGGGCCCAGCGCGTCGACTATGTGGTCTGCGCCACGCGTCTGGAGGCGGCCGTGCGGGAACAGCGCCTGATCCTCGCGCACCAGCCGCCCTACAACCGCCGCTCCAAGCGCCCGGCGCGCACGTACTGGCTGCGGATCGGTCCCGCGCCGACGCATCGGATGACGCTGTCCGGGGCTCGCCCCGCGGACCCTGCGCACGGATGCCTGGGGCCGCTGTCATCGCGGTCGTCGGGCAGGCAGGTCGCCGACGCCATCCGGGCCGTACGGGGTGCCTCCGACGTGCTGCACGGCCGCGTCGCGGATCTGCTGGACGGCCTGCGCGAGCGCATGGAGACCCTGGCGGCGCAGGGTCACTATGCGGCTGCCGCGCAGGCGCGCGATCAGCTGGCGACCGTCATCCGGGAGTTGGAGCGCTCCGAGCGGCTGGCGGCCTTCACCGGCATCGCCGAGTTGATCACGGCGGCACCGGACGGCGACGGCGGTTGGGAGCTCACCGTGATCCGTCGCGGTCGCCTGGTTGCTGCGGGGCTGGCACGCCGGGGCGTCGATCCGATGCCGGTGGTGGAGGCGCTGGTGGCGTCTGCCGAGACGGTGCCGCTCGCATTCGCCGACGATGCTCCGGCAGCCACTGCCGAAGAGTGCGCGACGATCCTGTCAGCCGTCGAGCAGCAAGGCGTGCGGATTGTTCGCAGCACCTCCGGCTGGTCGCTGCCGATCGGTGGCTTCGGCCGCTGGCGGCCGTTCGCCGAGCAGGCCGCCGCCGCCCTGGACGCGGCAGGATTCGATCCGTACTGATCCGCGGTGAGCCCGGACCGGGATGCGCATGACGGCACCACCGGCCGGGCGCCGGCATGCGACGATACGATCGTCATCGATGCGCACCGCCGCGCACGCCGTCCGGTCAAAGGAGTTCCATGGTCACCGCGATCGTGCTCATCGACATCGATTCCGCCGCGATCCCCGAGGCGGCGCAGGCGATCGCGGACATCCCCGGGGTGCAGTCGGTCTACTCGTGCGCCGGTGACGTGGACGTCATCGCGGTCGTTCGGGCCGACGACCACGAGGGCATCGCGACTCTTGTCCCGGAACGGATCGCCAAGGTGCCCGGTGTACGGAACACCGTGACCCATATCGCCTTCCGGTCGTACTCGCGGCGCGACGGCGACGACGCATTCTCCATCGGCATGCAGGCCTGAGCAGCTGCCGATCCGCCGCTCAGGCTTCGGCGGCCAGCCGGGTCGACACCGACACCCACCGTTCGACGAGATCGGCCACCGCGCCCGAGGCGATGGCCGCGCGCGCCCGCTCGAGACCGGCCGACAGGTCGGCGGTGAGGTCACCGGTCAGTCCCGCGTGGGCGGCCAGCGCCGCGGACGCATTCAGCAGCACCGCATCCATCACCGGGCCCTGTTCCCCGGCGAACACCCGCCGGGCGACGCCGACGTTCACCGTGACGTCACCGCCGCGCAGATCCTCGGGGACGCTGCGCGCCATCCCCCACACCGAGGGGTCGATGGCGCCCTGGGTGACACCACCGTCGCGAACGATCCACGCCGTGGACGTCGTGGTCGTGGTCAGCTCGTCCAGACCGTCGTCGCCGCGGAACAGCAGCACGTCGCTTCCGCGATCCGCGAAGACCTGCGCCATGATCGGCGCCATCGCCGCGTCACCGCAGCCGATCGCTCCGGCCGGCGGCTGCGCCGGGTTGGTCAGCGGCCCCAGGAAGTTGAACACCGTGGGAATGCCCATCTCCCGCCGAGGTGCAGCCGTATGACGGAACGACGGGTGGAACACCGGCGCGAAGCAGAATCCGATGCCGACCTCGGCGATGCACTCGGCCACGGCCGTGGGCCCCAGCGAGATCGCGATGCCCAGGCCCTCCAGCAGGTCCGCCGCGCCGCAACTGGACGACGCCGCCCGGTTGCCGTGCTTGACCACCACGGCGCCCGCGGCCGCGGTCACCACAGCCGCCATCGACGAGATGTTCACCGTATTGGCGCGGTCCCCACCGGTGCCGACGATGTCCACCGTCCGGCCGGGGACCTCAAGCCGGTTCGCGTGCGCCAGCATGCCATCGACCAGACCGGAGACTTCGGCGGGCGTCTCCCCCTTGGCGCGCAGCGACACCGCGAAGGCGGCGATCTGTGCCGGTGTCGCCCGGCCGCTCATCACCTCGTCCATCGCCCACGAGGTCTGCACGGCCGACAGGTCCGCACGCGACAGCAGGCCGGACAGCACCGCCGGCCACGTCGTGGCGGAGCCGGCGGCGGTCACTGTGCCGCGCTGCCGGCCGGTCGCGCGACCGGCCGGTCGCGCAGCATCGCCGCCACGCTCTGCGCGGCCGTGACCGGATCGAGCGGATACATCAGTACCTCGTCCGCCTTGGCCCAGGTGGCCAGCCAGCGGTCGTCCAGGCGCCGGACCAGCAGCATCACTGGCGGCACCGATTCGGCTTCGAGGTGGATCTGCCGACTGATGCCCATGCCGCCGGCCGGCTGCGCCTCACCGTCCAGGATCAACAGGTCCGCCGCATTGTCGTCAACGGCCATCAGCACCTCGGCAATGGTGGAGCACTCCAGGAAGTCCACATGCCCGACATCGCGCGACGGGCGTCGCCCGACGGCGAGCATGACGGCCTGACGTACGTCGGCTCGGTTGCTGTAGACCAGAACCACCGGGTTAGTCATCTGGATCGTCCACCTTCTCGTGCTCGCCGGGCAGGGCGGGACGCCGCACGTCCCACGTCGATCGTAGTGGGCCGGCTCCGATCTGCTCACGGAGTCCACCTGCTCCCGTCGTACATGCGGTTTCACCGACAATGTGCAACCCGCCGACCCCCGGGGGAGCGAACAGCACGCGAAGGCGCCATAATCCACATGTGACGACTACGACGCCGGCAGGCACTCCTGCGATCAGTGCGCGCATCCACACCCTGAACCGGCCGAACATGGTCAGTGTCGGGGTCATCGTGTGGCTCGCCAGCGAGTTGATGTTCTTCGCCGGGCTCTTCGGCATCTACTTCACCGCTCGCGCGGTCGCCCCCGGAGGCGAATGGCCGCCGTCCGAAACGCATTTGGACATCTGGTACGACCTGGTCTTCACCATCATCCTGGTGCTCAGTTCGTTCACCTGCCAGTTCGGCGTGTGGGCGGCGGAGCGCGGCGACGTGTTCGGTCTGCGCCGCTGGTACATCATCAGCTTCCTGATGGGGTTGACCTTCGTCATCGGTCAGAGCATCGAGTTCTACAACATGGCCTCCGAGGGCACCACACTGTCCTCCAGCGCCTACGGCACCGTGTTCTATCTGACGACCGGCTTCCACGGTCTGCACGTCATCGGCGGCTTGATCGCGTTCATCCTGCTGATCGCCCGCACCAAGATGAGCAAGTTCACGCCGGCCCAGGCAACCAGCGCCATCGTCGTGTCGTACTACTGGCACTTCGTCGACGTCATCTGGATCGCGCTGTTCGCCACGATCTTCATCATCCGGTGAGCGCGATGCGGATCGGCAAGTCCAATCACCAACACCACGATCAGGAGGATGGTGTGACACACATCAGCGGCGGGAGATTCCGTCGCGGGTCGAAGGCGCTGCGCAGGGCATCCGCGCTGGTCGCCCTGGCGCTGGCGCTGGGCGTGCTCGGCCTCGGATATTCGGCTCTGGTGCCGGCCGGGAACACCGCGGCGGCCGACTCGGTCGATGCCGACACCATCGCGCACGGCAAGGATCTCTACGATCGGTCCTGCATCAGTTGCCACGGGGCCAATCTGCAGGGAGTGGACGGCAAAGGCCCGTCGCTGATCGGCGCCGGCCAGGCGAACACCTACTTCCAGCTGGCCACGGGCCGCATGCCGGCGAAGGCGAACACCGCCGAGATGCCGCGGTCCATCCCGTTCTTCTCCGACGAGAAGGACATCGACGCGATCGCCGCCTATGTGCAATCGATCGGCGGCGGCGCGCAGCTTCCGGGCAGCTTCGACATCTCCAACGCGGACGTCGCCAAGGGCGCCGAGCTCTACCGGCTGAACTGCGCGTCCTGCCACAACTTCACCGGTAAGGGCGGCGCGTTGTCGCAGGGCAAATTCGCCCCGCCCCTGGACCAGGCGACGAACGCGGAGATGTACGCCGCCATGCTCGCCGGCCCGGAGAACATGCCGACGTTCTCGGAGGCCCAACTGACGCCGAGCGAGAAGCTGGACATCATCAAATACGTCCGCGCATCGACCGACTCCGTGTCCCCCGGTGGCTACGACCTGGGTGGCTTCGGACCGGCGCCGGAGGGCCTGATCGCCTTCCTGGTCGGCATGGGTGTCATCGTCTCCATCACACTGTGGTCGGGGTCCCGCTCATGAGTTCACACAAGACGATCGCTGTACCCACCAGCGATGAGATGGCCGGTATGACGCAGGAGGAGCTGGCCCGCCTGGGCGCGCGGCTCGACGGCGTCGAACTGGTCGAATACGGCCCCCGATTCGAGCCGGGCTCCCCCGCCGAGAAGCGCGCGGAGCGTCAGGTCGCCAAGTGGTTCTTCCTGGCGGCCCTGTTCGCGCTGGCCTTCGTCGTCATCTTCATCGTCTGGCCCGCCGGCTACGAGGACCCGTTCTCCTCCCGGCAGTGGATCTACGCGCTGTTCACGCCGCTGCTGGGAATCACGCTCGGAGCCGCGATCCTCTGCCTGGGCCTGGGTGTCATGTCGATCGCGCGCCGTATCGCCCCCCATGAGGTCGCTGTCCAGCAGCGCCATGTCGGCGGCTCTGCCGAACACGACCAGAAGACGGTCGGCGCGGAGCTCATGGACACCCTGGACAAGACCGGCCTGAAGACACGACGCGGCATGCTGAAGACCTCGCTGCTGCTCGCCGGCGGTGGCATCGCCACCGCCGCGGTCGTCGGTCCCATCGGCGGGCTGATCAAGAACCCCTGGGCGAAGGGCGACGAATCCGATCTATGGGTGACGCCGTGGCGGCCCGCGGCCGACGGCACCAAGGTTCGCATGACGTTCCAGGACGGATCGTTCGTGCGACCGGAGGATCTGGCGGTCGGCTCGATGGCCACCGTCTTCCCGGGTGTGCCTGGCGGCGCGACAGCGTCCGACGCCGCCGTCATGCTGTTCCGCCTGCGGCCGAACGAGCCCATCATGATCCGTAACGGCCAGGACGGCTTCGAGTACGGCAACTACTACGCGTACTCCAAGATCTGCACGCACGTCGGCTGCCCGGTCTCGCTCTACGAGGACCAGACCGGCCGCGTCCTGTGCCCGTGCCACCAGTCCCAGTTCGACGTGCACAACGGCGCCAAGCCGGTCTTCGGGCCGGCTACCCGACCGCTGCCCCAGTTGCCGATCGACGTCGATGACGAGGGCTACTTCTTCGCGACGAGCGACTTCATCGAGCCGGTCGGCCCCGGATTCTGGGAGTCGACGCAGGGCTCGAAGCCATGGGGCAGCCACCCGAAGGGGGAGAACTCGTGAGCCGTCTGACGACTTCCACCAAGTCCTCCGGTGGCCTGGGCGCGCTATTGCCCAAGGCCGGCCAGGAGGCCGACCAGCGCTACCACGCCGCCCCCGGCCTGCGCGCCGCGCTGAACAAGGTATTCCCGACGCACTGGTCGTTCATGCTGGGCGAGGTTGCGCTGTACTCGTTCATCGTGCTGCTGCTGTCCGGCGTCTACCTGACGCTGTTCTTCGACCCGTCCATGGGCGAGACCGTCTACCAGGGCGTGTACACGCAGTTGCGCGGCATCCCCATGTCCCGCGCGTTCGCCTCCACGGTGGATCTGTCCATGGAGGTCCGGGGCGGCCTGCTGATCCGGCAGATCCATCACTGGGCGGCGCTGATCTTCCTGGCCGGGATGATGCTGCACATGATGCGCGTCTTCTTCACCGGAGCGTTCCGCAAGCCGCGCGAACTCAACTGGATCCTGGGTGTGCTGCTGCTGGTCACCGGAATGGCCGAGGGCTTCCTCGGCTACTCGCTGCCGGACGATCTGCTGTCCGGCACCGGCCTGCGCGCGGTGAGCGCCTTCATCCTGTCGATCCCGGTGATCGGCACCTGGATGCACTGGGCCGTGTTCGGCGGGGACTATCCCGGCACGATCGTCATCGGTCGCTTCTACTCGTTGCACGTATTGATCATTCCGGGCCTGCTGCTGGCGCTCATCGGACTGCACGTGGCCCTGGTCTGGTTCCAGAAGCACACCCAGTTCCCCGGCCCGCGCCGCACGGAGAACAACGTCGTGGGCGTGCGGGTGCTGCCGTCGTTCGCCTCCAAGGGCGGCGGGTTCTTCGCCGTCGTGTTCGGCGTGATCGTGCTGCTGTCCGGTGTCTTCCAGATCAACCCGGTGTGGACGCTGGGACCGTACAACGCATCACAGGTCTCAGCCGGCATCCAACCCGACTTCTATATGGGCTTCTTGGACGGGATGGTGCGCGTCTGGCCGGACTGGGAGATCCGCAACCTGTTCGGGCACTACATGATCCCGGCGGTGTTCTTCCCGTCCATTCTGGCCGCCACGCTGCTGATGGTGCTGGTGATCGCCTACCCGGCGATCGAGAAGAAGTTCACCAAGGACAACGCACACCACAACCTGCTGCAGCGGCCGCGCGACGTGCCGGTGCGTACCTCGCTCGGTGTCGCGTTCCTGGCGTTCTACGTCCTGAACCTGATCAACGGGGCCAACGACCTGTTCGCGTTCAAGCTGGACATCTCGCTGAACGTCATGACATGGATCGGGCGCATCGGCTCGGTGGTGTTCCCCGTCCTCGCGTACATGATCACCTATCGGCTGTGCCTGGGCTTCCAGCATCACGACCGCGAGGTGCTGGAGCACGGTGTGGAGACCGGTATCGTCCGGCGCTCGCCGACCGGCGAATTCTACGAGGTGCACCAGCCATTGGGTGACGTGGACGAGCACGGTCATCCGATCCCCCTGGAGTACCAGGGCGCACCCGTGCCCAAGAAGGCCAACGAGCTCGGCGCCGCAGGACGGGCCGTGCCCGGGGTCTGGTCGCCGAAGGATCAGGACGGCGTCATCGACTACAGCCACGACGGCGCGGAATCGGACGAGCCCGAGGCCGCCGGGGAACTCACCCGCAGCTAGGCTCGTATCTCCACCACAGCGCCTGTGGCGGCCACTCCCCTCGTGGGGTTGGCCGCCACAGTGCTATCACGGCCCCGCTTCCGCTTCCCCCTATGGCCGGTGTGCTGCCATCCGGCCTCCTGCTGCTGCACGGACTGATTGACTTGTCCCCTTGGCAGCGGGCGGTGGGGCACGTGAGGCGATCCACGTCGACGTCCCGTGCCCCGCAGCACGAGGGACGCCGGGGCGCTGCCCGTGCTCGTCACGGCCGCTCCTCTCGCCCACCCGAATATGCGACGAGGCGTCCTGCCGCACCTCGCAAGGTGACGCAGGACGCCTCGTGGAAGCGCCGTAGGGCGGTCAGTGCGCGGCGTGCGCCCGCTGGTATTCGAAGAGCCAGCCGGTCAGCGCCAGGAACAGGAAGCCGAAGCCGATCACGATGAGCCAGACCAACCAGAACGCGACGGCGATGGCGGTGAGCATGGCCGCAGCGGCCAGCGCCAACGGCCAGTACGACGCCGCCGGGAAGAATCCCACATCGCCGGCGCCGTCGGCCACCGCGGCATCCGGGTCGTCCTCGGGCCGGGCCTGCTCCAGGCGGCGCGATCCGAACCACAGGAATGTGGCGATCATGGCGAGCATCAGCCCGGTGAGCAGCAGCGCCACCAGCCCGCCCATCTCCGGGCCCGCCACCACGCCGGTGGCATTCGTCCAGAAGCCATAGATGATCCCGGAGAGGATGAAGAACGAGGCGGTCGCGTAGAACACGTACGACTCGACCTTCAGGCCCTTCGGAGGCCGCCCGCCGGTCTCCGAGTGCTGTTCCGTCACCTGCTGGCTGTCGTTACTTACCATTCGTCAGCCCCACCACGTTCTCGGGAACCGGTGCCGGTGCCTTCGCGGTCCGGTTCGTCTCCAGCGGATAGGTCGTCGTCGAGGTCGGGCTGCACAGCGTGCCGCAGTCCGGGAACTCGTCGCCGACCTTGGTCAGCGCGGCGGCCGTCGTCAGGCCGGACTCACGGGCCGCGATATACGCCTGGTAGACGTCCTCCGGCACGGAGCGGACCTCGAAGTTCATCGCGGCGTGGTACGTACCGCAGAGCTCGGCGCAGTGCCCGACCCAGGCGCCCTCACGCTTCAACGTCGTCTGGAACCGGTTGTCCGAGTTGTTCGCCTCGGGGAACGGGAAGACGTCACGCTTGAAGTCGAATGCCGGCACCCACAGGGCGTGCACGACGTCCTTGCTGTCCAGCACCCACTCGATGACCTTGCCGTTGGGCAGGATCACCACGGGAACCTCGTCGGACGTGCCGATGGTGTGGATCTCGTTGCCGTTTTGATCCTTGGTGCCCTCGATGCCGAAGTCCCAGTTCCACTTGAACGCGGTGGCGTCGACGACGACGTCCGGATTCGGGTCCATCTTCAGCACATCGTTCTGCACCGTGGCGCCTGTGTAGAAGATCGCCGCGACCAGCACGAACGGGATCGCCGTGTACACCAGCTCGACGGGCAGGTTCTCCCGCGTCTGCTTCGGGTACAGCGGGGAGTTGCGGCGCTTGCGGTAGGCGATGAAGCACCAGAACATCAGGCCCCATACGATCACGCCGACCACGAGGGCAGCCGTGAACATCCCGGACCACAGGAACTGCATCTTCTCGCCCTGGACGCTGGCGCTCTCCGGCCAGCCGTAGCGCGGCAGATCCGCCAGCGAACACCCGCTCAGGGCCAACGCGGCCACCACCGCCAGGCCGCCCAGAATCAGGCGACGCGCCGCTCGAGATCTAGCCACGTGCGTTTGCGCCTTCCTCGCCGCGGCGCCACGGCGCCGCTACCATCGGTGGGACCGTTCGGCCCGCCCGCTTTCCCCGTACTCCGCCACCGAGCACGGCAGCCGAGATCATCTGTCAGGTTACTCGACGAGCCGCGAGCCCACCCGTCGGGGCCGCACCGGCGCGTCCACCGCGAAGCGGCCTCCCGCACCCGTTCGCGACAGCCGCCGACACTGCTTACCAGCGGGCCGCGTCCATCATCATCGTCGGCGATCGGGCAGGATGGCAAGGTTGGACCGGGCGCGAGCTCCGGTCGGGCCGGGAAAGGACGCGGCATGTGCGGTCTGATGGGATTCGTGTCCCACGTAGGTGACGCCGGGGCGCGCGTGGACGCCATGGCGGCAGGGATGCGCTGCGCCCGGCACCGCGGCCCCGACGACTCCGGAACGTGGCACGATGCCGACGTCGCGTTCGCCTTCAACCGGTTGTCGATCATCGACATCGAGCATTCGCACCAGCCGCTGCGCTGGGGTCCCCCCGAGTCGCCGGACCGCTACGCGCTGGTGTTCAACGGCGAGATCTACAACTACCTCGAGCTGCGTGACGAACTCACCGAGCAGTTCGGCGTCGCCTTCGCCACCGACGGCGACGGCGAGGCGATCCTGGCCGCGTACCACCACTGGGGGCCGGAGTGCGTCGGCCGGCTGCGGGGCATGTTCGCCTTCCTCGTCTGGGACACCGTCGCCCGGGTGCTGTTCGGCGCCAGGGACCCGTTCGGCATCAAGCCGCTGTACCTGGCCGAGCTGCCGGACGGGGTGGCCTTCGCCTCCGAGGCGAAGGCACTGCGCGAATTGGCCGGCGCCGCCAGCGTGTCCGACTCGGCGCTGCAGCAATACCTGGTGCTGCAGTACGTGCCGGAACCCTCGACGATGGACACCAAGATCGCCAAGGTGGAATCCGGCTGCACGTTGACGATCCGTCCTGGCGAGGATCCCGTCATCGAGCGTTACTTCCGCCCCACGTTCGCGCCCGTGCCGGTGCGCACCGCGGACGACCGCGGCGACCTGTACCGGCGCATTGCCGAGTCACTCGACGAATCGGTGGCCAAGCACATGCGCGCCGACGTCACCGTCGGCGCCTTCCTGTCCGGCGGCATCGACTCGACCGCCATCGCGGCGCTGGCCAAGCGCTACAACCCCGATCTCGTCACGTTCACGACCGGCTTCGAACGGCAGGGCTACTCGGAGATCGATGTGGCCGCCGAATCCGCCGCGGCCATCGGCGTCGAGCACGTGGTGCGCACGGTGTCCGAGCAAGAACTCACCGGTACGCTCCCGCTCATCATCTGGTATCTGGACGATCCCGTGGCCGACCCCGCCCTGGTGCCGCTGTACTTCGTGGCCAACGAAGCACGCAAGCGCGTGAAGGTGGTGCTGTCCGGAGAGGGCGCCGACGAACTGTTCGGCGGCTACAACATCTACCGCGAGGCGCACAGCCTGCGGCACCTCACCCGGCTGCCCAACCCGCTGCGACGCGGCCTGGCTGCGGTCGGTCGGGCATTGCCCGACGGCGTGCGCGGGAAGGACCTGCTGCGCCGCGGCTCGCTGGACCTCGAGGAGCGCTACTACGGCAACGCTCGTATCTTCCGCGAGGACCAGCTCGCCGGGCTGGCCCGCCATCACGACCCACGGCTGTCGTTCCGGGATGTCACCGACCCGATCTACGCGGCATCGGCCGGTTGGGATCCGATCAGCCGCATGCAGCACATCGACCTCTTCACCTGGCTGCGTGGCGACATCCTGGTGAAAGCGGACAAGATGACGATGGCGAACTCGCTGGAACTGCGGGTCCCGTTCCTGGACCGCGAGGTGTTCGAGGTCGCCCGCACCATCCCGCCGGCGGAGAAGGTGACGCCACAGACGACCAAGCTGGCGTTGCGCCGGGCCCTGTCGTCGATCGTGCCGGCGCACGTGCTGCACCGGCGCAAACTCGGCTTCCCGGTGCCGATCCGGCACTATCTGGCCGAGGGCTCCTACGAATGGGCGCGCAGCATCATCCGCTCGGCGCAGACCGACGAGTACTTCGACACGGCAGCCGTGCTCGCCCTGCTGGACGACCACAGGGCCGGCAAGGCGGACCACTCCCGGCGACTGTGGGCCATCCTGGTCTTCCTGCTGTGGCACGGGATCTTCGTCACCGGCGAGATCCAGCCGGCGGTGCCGGAACCGACCTACCCGGTCCGGCTCTGACGCCGTCGGGCGATTACCAGTCGAACGCAGCGCCGATCTCGCGGGCGGCGTCATCTCCGTAAGCCTCCTTGAGCCGCGCACCGGCGACGGCGGAGTCGAACTCGTACTCCTGGGTGCCCACGGTCTCCAGCACCAGCGTCGCCATCAGCGAGCCCAGCTCGGCGCAGCGCCGGATCGGCAGGCCGGCCACGCGTCCGGCCAGGAATCCGCCGCGGAAGCCGTCACCGACGCCGGTGGGATCGACCTTGCCGTGCTCCGGGACGACCGGCACGTGGAGCGTCTCGCCGCTGCCGACGGCGATCTCGATGCCCTTGGCGCCGTGCGTGGTGACGCGGGTGCGCACCCTGGCGGCGATGTCGTCCAGCGACCACGCGGTTTTCGACTGCAGCAGGCCCAGCTCGTAGTCGTTGGAGAACAGCAGTTCGGCGCCGGTGACGAGTTCCCGGGCCTGCTGGCCGCTGATGCGCGCCAACTGCTGTGACGGGTCGGCAGCGAAGCTCCACCCGTGCTCTCGGCATTCCGCCGCGTGCCGCGTCATGCCATCCGGGTCGCCGGCGCTGATCATCACCAGGCCCACGGGCCCGACCGCCTCGATCACCGGCGCCAACTCGATCTCCCGGGACCGCGCCATGGCCCCCGCGTAGAACGAGCCGATCTGGTTCATGTCCTCGTCGGTAGTGCAGACGAACCGGGCGGTGGCGACGTCCGCACACCTGAGCACGTGCGCGGTGTCCACGCCGTGACGCGTGAGCCACGACTCGTAGTCGGCGAAATCGTGCCCGACCGCATCGACAAGCACGGGCCGGGCACCGAGCATCGCCAGCGTGAACGAGATGTTCGCGGCGACGCCACCGCGCCGCACCACCAGGTCGTCGACCAGGAACGACAGCGACACGCGGTCGAGCTGGTCGGCGAGCAGCGAGTCGGTGAACCGGCCCGGGAAGTGCATCAGGTGGTCGGAGGCGATCGAGCCGGTGACGATGACCGGGCTGGAGGCAGCGGGCACTGCGTTGACGGGCACTGCGTTCACGGGCGGCAGGACTTTCTCCGAGCGGCGGCTGTCGGTCAGTGGCGCTGGATCAGTGGAACGAGTCGCCGCAGGCGCAGGAACTCCCCGCGTTGGGGTTGTCGATCGCGAAGCCCTGCTTCTCCAGGGTGTCGGAATAGTCGATCGTCGCGCCGTCCACGTACGGCTTGCTCATCTGGTCCACCACCAGCTTCACCCCGCCGAACTCGACCACTTCGTCGCCGTCCAGCGTGCGGTCGTCGAAGAACAGCTCGTAGCGCAGACCGGAGCAGCCGCCCGGTTGCACCGCCATACGCAGCTGCATGTTCGGGTTGCCGTCGCGCTCGATCAACCGGCGCGCCTTGTCCGCTGCCGCGTCGGTGAGCGCCACGTTGTGGGTGTGCTCGGTCACGGGGGTTCCCATGGTCATGTCCGTGCAGCTCCTTCGCGATGGACTCCCGGCCGGTGCCGGCGGACGCGAGTCGGCTCCCGCAACCGGAATCGGCCTCGCGCAGACGATGATGCCAGATTCGGGGCAATGCTGCGCTCTGCCTTAGGCTGGCGGGTGTGAGCCTGATGCGAAGAAAGCCTGCCGAATTGACCGCGGAGCACTCCGCCGGCGCGAATGACGCCGATCAGTCGGGCGACGGCGCGGCGTCGTCGACCGACGCCCAGGGCAAGGGCCGTCCGACGCCGCGCCGCCGCGACTCGGAGCGGCGCCGCGGGCCGGTCGCCCCGCCGCCGCGCACCCAGCGCGAGGCCTACCAACGCTCCAAGAAGGCCGGCGGACGCAAGCTCAGCAAGGATGAGCGCCGCGAACTGATGAACCAGCGCCGCACCCGCATGATGAGCGGCGAGGACGCCTACCTGATGCCGCGGGACAAGGGCGAGGTGCGCGCCTACGTGCGCGACCTGGTCGACGCACGCCGCAACCTTGCCGGCCTCCTCCTGCCGATCGCCGTCCTGTCCTTCCTCACGCTGGCGGTGCCGGTGCCGGCGGTGACGGACCTCGGTCCGCTCATCCTGATGGTGATGATCCTGGCGGCCGTCACGGATTCCGTCATCTTCGGACGCAAGGTGTCCCGCAAGGTGGCCGTGAGGTTCCCGAAGGGCGACAAATCCGGGCAGTCCACCAAGGGATCGGCCCTCGGGTTCTATGCCTTCAACCGCGCGTGCCTGATCCGGAAGTGGCGTATTCCCCGGCCCCGCGTGCAGCGCGGGGAGCGCGTCGATTGATCATCACCGGTGACCGGGCACGGCCGGACATGACGCCATGACGCTGCCGTCGGCGCGGCGCGGGCCGGCCAGGATGCCCGGCCCCGCCCGCTCCACGCCGCGCGGGGACCGCAGACGCGTCGAGATCGTCGCCGCGGCGGCGGAACTGTTCGCGCGGCACGGATTCCCGAACGTCGGCATGGACGACATCGGCGCGGCCGTGGGCGTGACCGGGCCGGCCATCTATCGTCACTTCGATTCGAAGGCGGCGGTGCTCACGGCCGTCATCGACACCATCATCGACGCAGTGGCCCCGCCGCCTCGCGGCGCATCGGCGTCATCCGCACCCCACAACCCCACGACCGACCCGGCCGGCACGTTGCGTGCCCGGATCGACCGGTACGCGGCGGGAGTGGCCGCCCGCCGCGAGCTGATGGCGATCTTCGTGCGAGAGGTGCACCACCTGCCACGGGAGCACGCGGAGCGGCTGCGATCACGGCAGCGCGGCCTGGTCGTCGAGTGGCGCGAGCTGCTCGCTGCGGTGCACCCGACGTGGGATGCTGAGCGCGTGCGCACGGCCGTCCACGCCGTCTTCGGCATGTTCAACGCGGTGGGCACGTTCACCTCGCCACTGCCCGACACCGAACTGGCGGCGCAGTTGACTGCCCTGGCCGCCGCCGCCCTGCAACTGCCGGACGATCAGCCGCGTCACAAGGCCAAGTAGCGCCGCCGCTCGAACTGCGTGACCTGCCGGCGGTAGGTCTCCCATTCCGCGGCCTTGTTGCGCAGGAAGAACTCGAACACGTGCTCGCCGAGCGCCTGGGCCACCAGCTCGGACGACTCCATCACCGACAGAGCCGAGCCGAGCGACAGCGGTAGATCGGCGTAGCCGAGCGCACGCCGTTCCGCGGACGACAGGAACGACACGTCCTCCTCGGCCTCCGGCGGAAGCACGTAGCCCTTGCGGATGCCCTCCAGACCCGCGGCCACGACCACCGCGAACATCAGGTAGGGGTTGGCGGCCGAGTCCGGCAGCCGGATCTCCAGCCGCTGGCTGGCGGAGCGACGCAACGAGTAGTTCGGCACGCGGATCAGGGCCGACCGGTTCGCCTGCCCCCAGGACACCGCGGTCGGCGCCTCCTCCCCCATGACGAGCCTCTTGTAGGAGTTCACGTACTGGCAGCACACGGCGGTCAATTCCGGGGCGTGCTGCAGCACGCCGGCCAGGAACGCCTGTCCCGTCGCCGACATCTGGTTCGGCTCGGCGGGATCGTGGAACGCGTTCGTCTCCCCTTCGAACAGCGAGAAATGGGTGTGCATCGCGGAGCCCGGGTACTCCGGGAACGGCTTGGGCATGAACGACGCGTACACGCCCTGGCTGCGCGCCACCTCCTTGACGACGTAGCGCAGCGACATGACGTTGTCCGCCATGGTGATCGCGTCCGCGTAGCGCAGGTCGATCTCCTGCTGGCCCGGCGCGCCCTCGTGGTGCGAGAACTCGACCGAGATGCCCATGCCTTCCAACGTTTCGATGGCCTGACGCCGGAAGTCCGGGGCGAGGTTGGACGTGGTCTGGTCGAAGAATCCGCCGCGGTCGGCCGGCTCGGGTGCCGACCCGTCGTCCGGCATGTTCTTGAGCAGGAAGAATTCGATCTCCGGATGGACGTAGCAGGAGAAACCCATGGACTCCGCCTCGCCGAGTACGCGACGGAGCACGTGCCGCGGGTCCGCCCACGACGGCGTGCCGTCCGGCATGGCGATGTCGCAGAACAGGCGCGCCGAATGGGCGTTCCCGTCGGAGTTCGTCCACGGCAGCACCTGGAAGGTCGACGCGTCGGGACGGGCGATCATGTCGGATTCGTGGATGCGCGCGAAGCCTTCGATGGCCGAACCGTCGAAGCCGATCCCGTCGCTGAATGCGCTCTCCAGTTCCGCCGGTGCCACCGCCACCGATTTCAGGATTCCCAGCACATCGGTGAACCACAGGCGTACGTACCGGATGTCGCGTTCCTCGAGCGTGCGCAGCACGTATTGCTGTTGACCGTCCATGCGCTCACCCTAGAGGTCGCGCGTCACGTCGAACACGTGGCGCCGTCGTCGGGCAGCGTCAGATCGATCAGGTAGCTGTTGCCCGCCTGATCGACGCAGTCCAGACCGGAGAGCATGAATCCGGTGTGACGGGTCCCGTCGACGGTGAGCAGCCGGCCGCCGAGGTCCTTGGCGAGGTTCACGCCGGACTGGTACGGCGTGGCCGGGTCTCCGGTGGTGGACACCACGAGGACGGGGGCGAGCCCGGCCGGGTCGGGTGTGTGCGCCGTCATGGTGGGCGGTACCGGCCAGAAGGCGCAGGGGTCGAAGATGGCGGCGGCAGGCTGGCCGTTGTCCTGGAAGGGAGCCGCCGCGATGAGCTTGCGGTTGAGGTCCGTCACGGTCGCCGGGTCGGTGATCCGGTCGGAGTCCATGCATCGGATCGCCGTGAACGCCTCCAGCATCCGCGAGTAGTGCCCGGAGCTGTCCCGCCCGTTGTAGTCGTCGGCGAGCGCCATCAGCGCGTCGCCCTTCCCGCCCGAGAAGTCGGCGAGCGCCTGCAGAAGGGACGGCCACGTCGTGTCGGAGTACAGGGCGCTGGCTACTCCGATGACGGCGTCCAGGAAGCTGAGCACTCGGCCGTCGGACAGGGCAAGGGGTGTCGTCATGAGCGGCTGTGCCAGCGCCTGGAACCGTGCGTTCGCGCTGTCGGCGCTCTGCCACGGGCAGCCCTCGCGCGGGGCGCACCACGCCGCGAACTCGTCGAATGCCTTCTGGAAGGCTTCGGTCTGCTGCATGGTGTCGGCGGCGGTGTCCACCGCCGGGTCCACGGCGCCGTCCAGGATCATGGCGCGCACGTTGCCGGGGAACTGCTCCGCGTACTGCGTGCCGATGCTGGTGCCGTACGACCAGCCGACGTAGGTGAGCCGGCGGTCACCGAGCACAGCACGCAGCACGTCGAGATCCTTGGCGACGTTGGTCGTGCCGACCTGGGCCAGGAAGGCCTTCCCGTCGATGCCCTCCGCCGAGATCGTCGTCATGCAGTCGGCCACGAATTTCTTGGACACTTCGTTCGCGGCATCCACCTGGGCCGGCGTCTCCGACGGCATGAAGCCCGGCCAGTTCTCGGCGCGGTTCGCGTCCTGCTGTCGGTCGCTCTGGCAGGCGATGGCGGGTTCGGAGGCGCCGACCCCCCGCGGGTCGAAGCCGACGAAGTCGAAACGCTGCGCCAGGGCGGCATCGACGCCGTACTGGGCCAGCTGGGCGACGATCGATACCCCGGAGGCCCCGGGCCCGCCGGGATTGAAGACGACCGATCCGATGCGGTCGCCGGTCGCCTGCTGGCGCACGACGGCCACCGTGATCGTGGTGCCACTCGGATCGGCGTAGTCCAGCGGCACGGTGAGCCGGGCGCATTCGATCTTCGGATTCGAGTAGGCGGCACGGTCGCCGGCCGTCATCGCGTACGTCTCGCATCCGCCCCAGTCGAGTCGCTGATCGTAGAACCGCGTCAGCCCGGCCGCGCTACCGCTCGCCTCGGTCCCGGATGTGCTGCCCGGCGTCGCGGGCTCGGTGATGACGTGGGTCGCGTCACCGGCCCCGCTCGCCGCTGTGCCGCCCGCGGCCGGTGCGCCTCCGGTGCCCATGGGGGTGCCCGGGATGGTGGTGCTGCAGGAGACGAGAAGCGCCGCACAGACCGCCGCGGACAGCACCAGGGCCACGGGCGCGCGACGGCGCAGGAGGGTACGACGCATGCCGGCGATCATCTCACCCGACGCGGGGAGCAGCATCGGCGGCGCGTGTGAAAGCCATGTACCGCGCGGGGACCCTCTCGCGGGTAGGCCTGCGCCGTGTCGCGTTTGCCGGTGTCGGTCCCAAGGTCTCTACCGAGCGGCAACCAAATCCTCTACCGGGGGGCATTGATCCCGGCTCACGCTCGGAAGGTACTCCCGCTCAGAGGAAAGGAAAGGTGAGTATCGTGACGAGTCTGCAATTCCGCCGCTTCGAGGGGCGGCCTCCGATCGTGCGACTGGATCGCCTGTTCGACGAGTGGTTCCGCACCTTGCCGATGCGTCGGACATCGGACCTGCTCGGCGAATCGTCCGGCGACGACGTCATCCGCGTTGACGAGTTCCGGGACGGCGACACCCAAGTGATCCGGGCCGAATTGCCGGGCATCGACCCCGACAAGGACGCCTCCGTGACCGTCCAGGACGGGCTGCTGCGGATCGTGGCCGAGCGCAAGGTCGAGGAGTCGAGTCAGGACAAGGGGTACAGCCGGCAGGAAATGCGCTACGGGCGCTTCTCCCGGACGCTGTCGCTGCCGGAGGGCACATCCGAATCCGACGTGGCAGCGACCTACAAGGACGGCATCCTTGAGATCCGCGTTCCGGTGCCGGCACCGGCGCCGGAACTCGAACCGGCCCGGATCGCCATCACCAAGGGTTGACCACGGCCGCGCGGCCGCCCGCTCCCGCGGCGGGCGGCCCCGTGCGCTTCGGCAAGGAGGGATGAGCGGTGTTCTTCCTCGATCGCACCGACGCCGGGCGCCAATTGGCGCACGCGCTGCGTCGGCGTGTCACCGGCGATGTCGTGGTGGTGGGCCTGCCCCAGGGCGGCGTCCCTGTTGCGGCCGAAGTGGCCGACGCCCTCGGCGCCCCACTCGATGTGATCGTGGTGCGCAAACTCGGCGTTCCGTTCCAGCCCGAGCTGGCGATGGGCGCCGTCGGCGAGAGGGGCGTGCGCGTGATCAACGATTCGGTCGTCCGCCAGCTGGGACTCGGAGCCGCGGAGATCGGCGCGGTCGAGGAACGCGAGCGGCGCGAGCTCGACAGGCGTGCACGTCGGTTGCGCGGCGTTCGCGAAGCGGTACCACTGGCCGGTCGCACCGTGGTGATCGTGGATGACGGGATCGCCACCGGGTCCACCGCGCGTGCGGCGTGCCGCGTGGCGCGCGCACAGGGTGCCGACACCATTGTGCTGGCCGCACCGGTCGTTCCGGGCGACCTGATACCCGACCTGTATGCGGATGCCGACGATGTCGTCTGCGTCCACGAGACGGGCGCGGGCTACGCGGCCGTCGGCCAGGCCTACGCCGATTTCGCCCCCACGTCCGAAGATGACGTCGTCGCGCTCCTGGATCGTGCGGCGCGCCGGATCGGTTCGCCGCGGCAGGACCCGCCGGCGGATCCGCCGGGGCGCGATGAAGAGGTGCTGCTGCCGGCCGGCGAGGTCCGGTTGGCCGGGCACCTGACGGTCCCGGCGGGTGCCCCTGGGGTCGTGATATTCGCGCACGGCAGCGGTAGCTCTCGGCACAGCCCGCGCAACCGCCACGTCGCCAAACGGCTCAACGAGCGCGGGCTCGGCACCTTGCTCGTGGATCTGCTCACCGAGCAGGAAGAACGCGACCGCAGCTGCGTGTTCGACATCGAATTGATGGCGCTCAGGCTGCGAGACGCGGCGCGGTGGCTCCGCTCCCTCGCCGATATCCCCCACGCGGTCGGCTTTTTCGGCGCAAGCACCGGAGCCGCCGCCGCCCTGTACGCGGCATCGACATCGGGTTTGGACGTCGCCGCCATCGTGTCGCGCGGTGGCCGGCCCGATCTGGCCGGCGATGCGCTGCCGTTGGTGAACACCCCGACGCTGCTCATCGTCGGCGGCCGGGACGAGGCGGTGTTGCGGCTCAACCGTCAGGCGCGCACCCGGTTGCGATGCGCCCAACGCCTGGCCGTCGTCCCCGGCGCCACGCATCTGTTCGATGAACCGGGAGCCCTCGATGCCGTCGCCGATCTGGCCGGCGAATGGTTCGCTTCGAGTTTCAGCCACGCCGCCTCTGCGGCATAGCGCGCGTCAACGGATCGTGCCGGAATGCTCCGCGAGGCGCGTGGGGCGGTCGTCGACGATCACCGCAAAGCCGTCGCGTGGGCGGGATCTGCGGCGGCGTCCCGCTCCAGCAACACGCGCCGATAGAGCGCCTCGTGATCCGCAGCCATGCGGTGCAGGGAGAATCGCCGCTCCGCGGCGTCGCGGCAGGCATCGCGGTCCAGTTCGGGTACCCGCGCCACCGCTCGGATCATTTCCTCTTCGCTGTCGCAGAGGAACCCGGTGGCCCCGTTGTCGACGATCTCCGGCGCGGCGCCGCGCCCGTAGGCGAGCACCGGTGTGCCGCATGCCAGCGCCTCGGCCATGACGAGCCCGAACGGTTCGGGCCAGGTGATCGGGTTGATCAGGGCCGCAGCGTGCTGGAGCAGGCGGCTGATGACCGGGTGGGGCGGCTCGAACGACACGTGGTCGTCGGCGCGAAGCAGTGGCCGGACCGCCTCGTCGAAGTACGCGCGCTCGGCGGGCTCACGCATCTTGGAGATCACCGTCAGCGGGCGACCGGCTGCGTGCGCGATGCGGACAGCGAGGTGAACGCCCTTCTTCGGCGACATCCTGCCCAGGAAGACCAGGCTCTCACCGCCGGGTCCGAGCCGATACATGTCCAGGTCGATGCCGTGGTGTATCACCGCCGCGATCCGGACGCCGGTGGCATGGCGACGCTGGTCGCGCGAGATCGCCACCACCGAGGCATACCGGCAGATCTCCGTGAAGATCCGCCGATTGTCGTCATCGAACAAGCCGTGCTGGGTCACGACGACGGGTGCGTGCAGCCGCCCGGTTCGCGCGCCGACCAGCGGTCCCAGCACGGTGTGATCGTGGATGATGTCCATGTCGGCGTACGCGTCGTACGCGGCCAGCACGTGGGCCGCCTCTTCGACACTGGTGCCCATCACCGGCGCGGGTTGCGGATAGAGCCAGTCGCGATGCACGGGACAGGTCGACGTGCCGACGGTGAAGAGATGAACCTGGTGGCCCCGCTGCGCCAGCCCGCGAGCCAGGTTGTCCACGACCGCTTCGGTACCGCCGTACCCGACGGGCGGTACACAGACCCATGGAGGAGCGATCAATCCGATGCGCATGCTCGCCCCTCCTTGCCATCAGGTCCGGGCACTGCCGCAGCGCGAGGCCGCATGGTCATGGAAGCGCGACAGCGAATCAGCAGACAAGGGTCGAAGGTCCCCGGCCCCCGAGGAACCGGAACGCCCGATCGGCATGCGCAATCCGGCACCCGCGGGCCTACTGGAACTCGCTCAGCACCTCGTCGAGCGGACGGCGGGGAACGGGCGGCGTCGCGGGTGCGCGGCCGATCCGGAGCAGGACGTGAGGATAGCCGGTGAGGCCGAGATCGCGGCGTAGCTGCGCACGAGCCACCGGCACCTCGATGACCTGGGTGTGCGGACTCGCCACGTAGCCGCCCCGGGTGATCTCCAGCAGTACTCGTTCCAACGCTTCCCCTGCGCGCAGCCAATGATCGGGCGAGTCCAGATCGGTGCACAGCAACGCCAGGGTGCAGTCGTCGGACGAAGACGAGGGCGGCGGAAGAGTCGCGTTCCCGTGAGTGTCGAAATCGCGGATCGGCACCTGCTCCGGAGTGGCGTCGTCGGATCGCGGCACCGCCCAGCCGGGCACACCGTCCGTGCGGTTCCCGTCGTCTGTGGTCCACGCGTCCAGTTCAGTGCGATACGCGACGTTATGGCTCTCGATGTAGTCGGCATGCTGACTCAACGCGACGACGGTCTGCCGGTGCGGCCTGTCGCGCACGACGACGAGGGACGCATGCTCGACCCGCGCGGCGCGGGTCATCGCCCGGAGCGCGTCCCGCGTGATCTGCCCGCTGTCGAACCGGCGGCGATTGGTGATCCGCGCCTCGACCATGGGATCCAGTGCGCCGAGATCCGCGTCGGACGTGGAGCCTGTCAGGCGGAGCGATGCCATCAGGTCGGTGCGTGCCAAGGACGCGGTGCGCACCACCTCCACGCCGAATCCGCTGCTGGCGAGCGATACCCGCGCGTTCATGACCGCGCATCCGCAACTGATGACGAGCTGCCGCGCACTCGGATCCAGCACCGCCAGTCGCCTGCTGTAATCGGCATAGATGTCCAAGCGGCCGGGGTGCGATTCCAGCCGCCAGGGTTGAGTGTTGTGCACCGACGGCGCCCGCACGGCCTGCGACGCGGCGCGGCGCAGTGCCGCGATCTCAGTACCCGGAGCCGGTGCAGTCATCAGTCGATCCTGATCGGTCGCTGTCGGCAGACTTTGTGCCCAAGTCCTTGCGCACATGCTACGCGCGCCACCCGGCCGGCGGGCCGGCTCGCGCCGCATGCCCGGCGGCCGTCACGAGCACTATGGGTAGCAGCACATACGGCAGTACGGTTGAAGCCTGATCGAGCGCACCGGACCACGATGTGGCGGCCCAGGCGGGAGGGACTATGACGGCGCCCGAGACGGATTCGGCAGCGGACCATCCACGGGTCGCGTTGACGGCCGAGGGGCACGCATCCGCGGTCGAGCCGGGGTCGGTGACGCTGCTTCGCGGATCGGCGTTCTTCGTCACCAATCGGCGCGGCGACTGTCGGCGGCAGTTCGCACAGGGGCTGTTCGTCCGCGACACCCGCATCCTGTCGGACTGGGCGGTCCTGATCGACGGGCGGCCGGTCGAGGCGCTGGCGGTGATCCCCGCCGGCCCGTCGGAAGCCACATTCGTCACCCGCAGCGCGCCGCCGGTCGGCCGTGCCGACAGCACCGTGGTCGTGCTGCGCCATCGCGCCGTGCGTGAGGGCATGGCCGAGCGCATCAGCGTCTACAACAACTCCTCGGTCGGTCAGTCGCTGCAACTGGCCGTACGGGCCGACTCGGATCTGGCGAACATCTTCGAAGTGAAGAGCGGACATGCGCACGCGACCGATACGCGCCGCATCGCGGACCGGACGTCGTCGATCCGCGTGATGCGCGGCTGGCACGGTGTCCTGATCACGAGCGAGCCGCCCGGCGAGCACACCGCCGACGGTTTGCGCTGGACCGTCACCGTCCCGCCGAGGAGCCAGTGGACGGTGACGGTCAGTGTGATGGCCATCGTCGACGGGCTGCCGGTGCAGCATGACATACCGAAACTCGACGCCGGCGCGATGCCTGCGGTCACGGCGGCGCCAGGGCGGGATGCCATCGTCGAGTGTCCGGACCCGGACCTTCCCGCGGCGGTGAGCCGCGCGATCGACGACCTCCGGACGCTGCGCATCACCGACCCGGCCACGCCCGATCGCACTGTGATCGCGGCCGGGGCACCGTGGTACATGGCGCTGTTCGGACGCGATTCCATTCTGACCTCGTGGATGGCACTGCCGTTCGAACCGGCGCTGGCGATCGACACCCTGCAGACGCTCGCGGACTACCAGGGACGTCAGGAGGAGACGGCATCCGAAGAGGAGCCCGGCCGAATCCCGCACGAGGTGCGCTTCGGCCCCGCTGCTCCTTTGGCGTTCGGCGATCGCCATGCCTACTACGGCACGGCGGACGCCACATCGCTGTTCGTCGCGCTGGTCGGCGAGGTCCGCCGCTGGGGTCATGACGGCCCCGAGATCCGGGCGCTGCTGCCGGCGGTCGACAGGGCGCTGGACTGGATCCGCGACTACGGCGACGCCGACGGCGACGGATACATCGAGTACGGGGCCCGGGTCGGTGCCGGTTTGGCGAACCGCGGTTGGAAGGATTCGTGGGACGGCATCAACAGCGCAGACGGATCCATCGTGAAACCTCCCATCGCGTTGGCCGAGATCCAGGGCTACACATATGCCGCCTATCTGGCCCGCGCCGAGTTCGCCCGCGACCTCGGCGACACCTCCGGTGAGCGGCAGTGGCGCGCCAGGGCGACTCGCCTCAAGGCGGCGTTCAATCGCGACTTCTGGATGCCCGAACGAGGCTGTTTCGCGGTCGGGCTCGACGGGGCGAAGCGCCGCATCGACTCGCTCGCGTCGAACCAGGGACACTGCCTGTGGACCGGCATCGCCGACGAGGACAAGGCTGCGGAGGTCGCGGCGAGACTGACCTCGGCGGAGATGTTCAGCGGCTGGGGCATCCGTACCCTCGCCGAGACCATGGGCGCGTACAACCCGGTCAGCTACCACAACGGTTCGGTCTGGCCCCATGACACGGCGATCTGCGTCGCCGGTCTGCTGCGCTACGGACACACCGACGCCGCGGTCCGGGTCGCAACCGCGCTGCTGACTGCTGCGGCGCGCTTCGACCACCGACTGCCGGAGCTGTTCTGCGGCTTCCCGCGCGCGGATTTCGCCGAGCCGGTGCCGTATCCGAGCTCATGCTCCCCCCAGGCGTGGTCGGCTGCCGCGCCGCTACTCCTGCTGCGTTCATTGCTGGGCCTCGACCCCGATCTGACTACCGGTCGAGTGTGGTGCGCGCCGCGGCTGCCGGACCGGTTCCTGCCCTTGACGGCGCGGCAGATCCGACTCGGAGATCGGGTCGTCACGCTCGACATCGACGCCACCGGCGCCCATCTGCACGGGTGCGACGACGGTCTCAGCGTGCTCGCCCGGCCGCGGCCCGCGGGCGAGGAAGCCGACGAGGAAGCCGAGCGCGCATACCGCTGACGGCGGCCCGGGTCGGGCTCTCCCCGATCAGGAAACTCCTCATTTCGCGGTCGAATTCTCGGCGTCGCGTCATCCGCGTCCTTCGCGACGCGACGTCACCACAATGTGACAGGATGTTTTGTCACGGACATGACGTAATTAATCGCTTATGCTCTGTGGGGCGCGCAGAGGCGCGCCCTGCAGACGCCGCACGGGAGCATCGATGACCACTACGTCCCCACGTCCGGATATCTCCCCCTCGGCCATTCCGCCGGCTTCGCCTCCCGCCCGCCGGCGATCCCCGAGCGGATCGCGTTTCCTCAAGATCCTGCGCAGCACCGACGCCAAGACGATCGGCATGATGTACATCACCTGCGCGTTGGGATTCTTCATGCTCGCCGGATTGATGGCGCTCTTGATGCGCGCCGAACTCGCGCGACCGGGCATGGATTTCCTGTCGTACGAACAGTTCAACCAGCTCTTCACCATGCACGGCGCGATCATGTTCCTGTTCTATGCCACCCCGTTCGTGTTCGGGTTGGCCATCATGCTGGTGCCGCTGCAGATCGGCGCACCGGACCTCGCGTTCCCGCGCCTGACCGCCGTCTCGTTCTGGCTGTTTCTCGCGGGCGGCATCACGGCGTCGCTGAGCTTCCTCACCCCCAGCGGCGCGCCCGAGTTCGGCTGGACGGCCTACCCGCCGCTCTCCAACTCGGTGAACAGCCCCGGCTCCGGCGGCGACCTGTTCCTGATGGGCGCCGCGCTCCTGGTGATCGGGGTCATCCTGACGGCGGTGAATCTGCTGACCACGATCCTGTGCCTGCGCGCTCCAGGGATGAAGATGTGGCGGATGCCGATCTTCACCTGGAACATGTTCTTCGCGTCGATCATGGTGCTGATCTCGTATCCCATCATCGCCGCCACCTTCCTGGGGCTCGAGGTGGACCGGCAGTTCGGCGGCCACGTGTTCGACGCGGCCAACGGCGGCGCGATCCTCTACCAGCACTTCTTCTGGTTCTTCGCCCACGAGGAGGTGTATCTGCTGGCGCTGTGCTTCTACGGCATCATCACCGAGATCCTGCCCGTGTTCTCGCGCAAGCCGGTGTTCGGCTATCGGGGCCTGGTGATCGCCTCCATGGCCATGGCGTCGATGACGACGGCGGCGTGGGCGCACCACCTGTTCACCACCGGTGCGATCCTGATGCCGTTCTTCACGTTCATGTCGCTCATGGTGGCCATCCCCACGGGCGCGAAGTTCTTCACCTGGTCGGGAATCATGTGGCGCGGCCAGATCACATTCCACACCCCGATGCTGTTCGCCATCGGTTTCCTGGTCACCTTTCTGTTCGGCGGACTCACCGGCGTGCTGATCGCGTTCCCGGCCATCGACTGGCACGTCCACGATTCGTATTTCGTGGTGGCTCATTTCCATTACACCCTGTTCGGCGTGATGGTGTTCACCGCGTTTGCCGCCATCTATTTCTGGTTCCCCAAGTTCACCGGCCGGTTCCTTGACGAGAAGCTCGGCCAGATGCATTTCTGGCTGATGTTCCTGGGTTTCCACGGCACATTCCTGATCCAGCACTATCTGGGCAATATGGGGATGACCCGCCGATACCCGGATTACCTGCCGAGCGACGGTTTCACCTGGATGAACACGTTCTCCACGATTGCGTCGTTCGTGCTGGGCGCCTCCATGCTGGTCTTCATCTGGAATGTGGTGCGATCGATCCGCTACGGCGAGGTGACGACCGCCGACGATCCGTGGGGCTTCGGCAACTCGCTGGAATGGGCGACCTCGTCCCCGCCGCCGCGGTACAACTTCACCGCGCTGCCCAAGATCCGTTCCGAGCGGCCGGCGTTCGACCTGCATCACCCGTGGCTCGCCGAACGGCTGGCGATCGAGGGTCGGCAGCTTCCCCGTCACACCTGGCAACCCATCACGCAGGAGGAGATCGACACCTTCATCGCGGAGCACGGCGCGGTCGTGGGCAGCGCAGCGACCGGTGGCGTCGCCGGCCGCAGCACCGGAGATGACGCCGCCCGCGGCGAAGCCGGCGATCCGGTCCCGGCGACGTAAGTCGCGGAGCGCTACGACACGTCCGGCTCGGCGCCTTCGCGCCACTGCCGGTCCTCGGCCTCCAGTCGCTCCTCGCGTTCGCGCAGCGCGGCCAGGGCACCGGCGGCCGCGTCCGGTGTCGGGTACGGCCCCAGTCGGTCCGTCGCCTTGCACTGGCCCTCGGGCTCCACGGTCCGGTGCTTCAGGCAGTAGAACCATGCGGCGTTGCGCCCGATCTCGTCACCCATGGCATTCAGCCTGCCACGGGCAGCGCCGCGACGGTCAGGAAATCACCTCGACGTCCACCCGATGCGCGGCGCGATCGACGGCGGTGAGGCGCACGGCGGCGCGGGATCCCTCGACCAGCCCGTCGGCGGGCGCGTGCACCCGCACCGGAGGCTCATCCAACAGGATGGTGGCACGGCCTCTCACCTCGTCCACCTGCACCGCGACGCCGGTCAGCACGTCACCGACCCGCTCGGCCAGCAGGAACTCGGACACCACCTGGGTCGATGCTCGATCCAACTCTTTGCTGCGCCGGTTTGCCGCCTCCATCTCGCCGGGAAGTTCGGTCAGCGCGGCCAGCGCCCACTGCGGCGGGGCGGCCCCGGCCTGCAGCGACAGGCAGATCTCGGTCGCGAACCGGTCCACCAGGCGGCGCAGCGGTGCGGTGACGTGCGCGTAGGCGGCGCCGAGGCCGCCGTGCAGGGTCTGCGCGGGCAGATCTCCGTCGAACGTCGTGTAGCCGGCGCCGCGCAACAGCCGGATGGCGTCCTCGATGAAGGCGGCGTGCCGCGGCCGGGCAGCGTCAAGCCGGCTCACCACGTCCCCCGGCGGAATGTCGTCGGGCCAGGGAATGCCGAGCGCCGCCGTCTCACGCCGCAGCGCGGTGATCTGTCCCGCGTTCGGTGGCGGCAAGGTCCGCAGGATCCCCACCCGGCCGTCCAGCATGATCCGAGCCGCACACATCCCGGTGAGCAGGCTGACCTGCGCGTTGTACTGCTCGACGGGGAGTATGCCCCGGCGGACGAGCGTCCAACGCCCGTCGACGCCGCGCACCACCTCGGATTCCGGGAGGTCCAGGTTGATGGCGTGCCGCCGGCGCGCCGACTGCAGCCGAAGCCGCCCGACGCGCGGCAGCAATGCGATGGACGGGTGCAGGTCGCCCACGTCGGCCTGTGCCTGGACGGTGGTGTAGTCCAGTTGCGCGCGGGACCGTATCACCGTGCGGCGTACCCGAGCGGCGGACGGTTCACCGCGCTCGTCCAGGTCGATGGTCCACAGCACCGCCGGCCGGTCGGCGTCCGGCAGCAGCGACGCCGCGCCCTCGCTGAGCTCCGCCGGGTACAGGGGGACGCGGGTGTCCGGGCAGTACAGCGTCATACCCCGCCGGTGGCTCTCGGCGTCGAGTGCGCCGCCCGGAATGACGAAGCCGGCGACATCCGCGATCGCGTAGTGCACTCGGAAGGCGTCACGGCCGATCGACTCGATGTACACCGCCTGATCCAGGTCCTTCGAGCCGGGAGGATCGATCGTCACGAAGGCGATGTCGCGATCGTCACCGCGCTCCGGGTATGACGTCGCAGCGGCCTCGGGCCCGTTCTCGGCCGCCCGGCGCGCCTCGGCGATCGCGGCCTCGGGGAACTCGTCGGCGATGCCCATCTCCGCGCGGATCGCTGCGAAATCGATGGCCGCTTGGTCGGTGCGGATCGAGGGGGTGAACACCTCGACAGGCTATGGCACGGCCCAACCGTGCGCCGGGCCGGCTCGGTGTACCGAGCAGCCGGTACGATTCACCCTGGGGCGAGGCAGCCGGGCGGCCGCGTCGCTCACGCCGGTGCGGGTATCCGATCCGGCGCGGGCGCCGAGGAAGGTCCGGGCTCCGTAGGGCAGGGTGGTTGTTAACGGCAACCCGGCGTGAGCCGCGGGACAGTGCCACAGAAAGCAGACCGCCTGCGCCGGCTTCCGGCCGCAGGTAAGGGTGAAACGGTGGTGTAAGAGACCACCAGCGCCCCGGGTGACCGGGGCGGCTCGGTAAACCCCACCCGGAGCAAGGTCAAGAAGCGCCGGGCTGTGCTTGCGCACGGCCCCGCGTGCGCGGATCGTCACCAGGGCTGCCCGCCCGAGATCCGCGGGTGGACCGCTGGAGCCTGCCGGCGACGGCAGGCCGAGATGGATGGTCGCCGAACGGGATCGCCGCAAGGCGCCCGGGAACAGAACCCGGCCTACAGGCTGCCTCGCCCCCCATCACCCCTTCTGCCCCGAAAAACTGCGACATCTTGCCAGAAACCGCGTCGATCCCTTGCGGCCGGGGCCCGTCCAGGCGTACTACGGGTCCTACAGGTCCGCCGGGCGGCTCGTCCGCGCATGGCTGCTGGAGGTCGGTATGACGGCAGTTCTGAACAGGCCGAGGCTCGAGGCACCGCAGCCCCCGTCACACGTCCCGCACGGCTCGAAGTTCCTGAGCTACCTGCGCACGACCGATCCGAAGCAGATCGGCATGATGTACGTCGTCACGACGCTGTCGTTCTTCATGATCGGCGGACTCATGGCGATGCTGATGCGCGCCGAGTTGGCGCGCCCGGGCATGGATTTCCTGTCCTACGAGCAGTACAACCAGCTCTTCACCATGCACGGCACGATCATGCTGCTGTTCTACGCGACGCCGATCGTGTTCGGCTTCGCCAACCTCGTGCTGCCGATCCAGATCGGGGCGCCGGACGTCGCCTTCCCCCGGCTGAACGCGTTCTCCTACTGGCTCTACCTCTTCGGCGCGCTCATCGCAATGATGGGCTTCGTCACCCCGGGTGGCGCCGCGGCGTTCGGCTGGACGGCGTACACGCCGCTGTCGGATTCGATCAACTCGCCGGGCGCCGGCGGCGATCTGTGGATCATGGGCCTGGCGGTCTCCGGGTTGGGCACCATTCTGGGCGGCGTCAACATGATCACCACCACCATCTGCCTGAGGGCGCCGGGTATGACGATGTGGCGGATGTCGATCTTCACCTGGAACATCTTCATCACCTCGATCCTGGTGATCATCGTGTTCCCGGTGCTGACGGCGGCGCTGCTGGGTCTGGAGGCGGACCGCCATTTCGGGGCGCACGTGTTCGACCCGGCCAACGGCGGCGCGATCCTGTTCCAACACCTGTTCTGGTTCTTCGGCCATCCCGAGGTATACGTCGTGGCGCTGCCCTTCTTCGGCATCGTGACGGAGGTGATTCCGGTGTTCTCCCGCAAGCCGGTGTTCGGCTACCGCGGACTGGTCTTCGCCACGATCGCCATCGCGTCGCTGTCCACCTCGGTGTGGGCGCACCACATGTTCTCGACGGGTGCCGTGCTGCTGCCGTTCTTCAGCTTCATGTCCCTGCTGATCGCGATCCCGACGGGCCTGAAGTTCTTCACCTGGATCGGCACCATGTGGCGAGGGCAGATCACCTTCGAAACACCCATGCTGTTCTCCATCGGGTTTCTTATCACGTTCCTGTTCGGCGGCCTGACCGGCGTGCTCATCGCCCTACCCGCCATCGATTTCCACGTCACCGACACCTACTTCATCGTGGCGCACTTCCACTACACCCTGTTCGGCACGATCGTGTTCGCCACCTTCGCCGGGGTCTACTTCTGGTTCCCGAAGTTCACCGGCAGATTCCTGGACGAGCCGCTGGGCAAGCTGCATTTCTGGCTCACGTTCATCGGCTTCAACGGCACCTTCCTGGTGCAGCATTGGCTGGGCAATATGGGCATGCCCCGCCGCTACCCGGACTACCTGCCCACCGACGGCTTCACATTCCTCAACACGTTCTCCACGATCTTCGCGTTCGTGCTCGGCGCCTCCATGCTCGCCTTCGTCTGGAACGCCGTCCGCTCCTGGCGATTCGGCGAGATCACCACCGCCGACGACCCCTGGGGCTACGGAAACTCGCTGGAGTGGGCCACCTCCTCGCCGCCGCCGCGACACAACTTCACCGCCCTGCCGCGTATCCGCTCCGAACGGCCCGCCTTCGACCTGCACCACCCGTGGCTCGCCGAACGGCTCGTGCTGGAAGGCCCGCACAGCCCCAAACGCGAATGGAACCCCGTCACGCAGGAAGAAATCGACGCCTACCTGTCCGAGCACGCCACCGACACCGCCCTGCCCGGCGGTGGGCCGCTCGGCGGGCCGAGCACGCCCTGATACGGTCGGCCTCGCCCGTCTAAGGGTTGCGCACCAGCAGCGCACCGCATTCCGGGCAGCGCGGCACCGTGTCCGCGGCCGCCGCGCGGATCTCCTCGAACGACGCGCGGTCCAGCGACAGGCCGCATGCCCCGCATCGATCGCCCTGCAGGACGGCCGCCGCCACCTTGCCCGCGCCACGCACCCTCTCGTAGATCGCCATGACGTCCGCGGGAATCTCCGCGACGACGGCGGCACGCTGCAGGGTGAACCGGGCGAGTTCGGCGTCGATATCCGCCCACTGGTCGTTGCGCCGCACGGTGGCGGCATCCACCTGCGCCGTCAGATCCGATAGGTCGCCCCGGACGGCGTCCAGGCCACCGGCCGCGGACTCCCGGCGCTCCATGAGCTCCAGGGCCTCGTCCTCCAGCGTCTCCTGGCGCCGGGCCAGGGAGAGGATCTCGTGTTGCAGGTTCTCCATCTCCTTCGGCGTGCCCGCACCGGCCGCCAGACGCTCCTTGTCACGATCCGCTCGTGCCCGCACCGAATCGATCTCGCCGTCGAGTTTGCGGGCTGCGGAGTCGATGTCGCCCACCTCGACCTCACTCAGCGCCGCCTTCTCGCGGAGTTCGGCGATCCGGCGCATGCCGTCGGCGATGACGCCGATCTCGGGCAGGGCATCGCGCTGGTGAGCGGCGGCATCCGCCCGGCGGTCCGTCTCGGCAAGCTTCAGCAGCGCGCGTTGCGCGGCGAGGTCGGCGTTGGGCACGAGCACCACTCCTTATTGATCTGCGGCCAGAGCGCGTTCGTCGGGCTCACCGCGATGGTATGCGCCCGGGCCCGGGGCGGCGTCATACCCGGCGGCCCGCTGCCGACGAGGCGTCATGCGCGATCCTGCCCACCATCCACCCGGAGCGTCCAGGGGTCGGTGCGTAGCGTGGACACGCTCGTGGCGACGGCGCCGGCGAAGGCGCCGTCGATCATCGCGGCGGCGCGCGGCAGCCACGGCCATTCCCCTGCCCAGTGCGCCACGTCCACCAGTGCGGGGCGCGACGGGTCGGCCACGTGTTCTGCAGCGGTGTGGTGGGTGATGTCGGAGGTGACGTAGACGTCGGCGCCGGAGGCGGTCACCGCGGCGAGCTCCGCGCCGCCCGATCCCCCGCACACGGCGACGCGCCGCACGATCCGCCGGTCGTCACCGGCGGCGCGCACCCCCCACACGGTCGGCGGCAACCGCGCGGCCACATGGGCGGCGAACTCACGCAGCGTCATCGGCGTCGGCAACGCGCCCACCCGGCCCAGACCTTCCCGCGCATCGGCGGTCGGGACAGCAGGCACCAGGGGTTCGGTGGCCGCCAGGCCCAGCGCATCGGCGAGCGCGTCGTTCACCCCGCCCACGGCCCGGTCCGCATTGGTGTGCGCTGCGATGTGGGCGACGCCCGACCGGATCAACGCATGCAGCATCCCGCCCTTGTCCGTGTCGGCCGCGACCGACTGCACGGGCCGGAACAGCAGCGGGTGATGCGTGACGATCAGCTGTGCGCCGACCTCGCCGGCCTCGCGCACGACCGCCGGAGCGACGTCGACCGCGAGCAGCACACGGCGCACCTCGGCCGCCGGATCACCGCAACTCAGGCCGATACCGGTATCCCACTCCTCGGCCAGGCGCAGCGGATAGGCAGCGTCCAGAGCCGCCCGCACGTCGGCCACCGTCACCGCCATGCCGTCATCGCCTCCCCTGCGCCGCCACCGCGTCGCGTCCCGCCGGGCGGCGAGCGGATTACCCGCTCCCGGCCCGACCAGTCTGACAGCCCGGGCGCCGTCAGGACACAATGGTCACGTGCAGCACCAGCAACAGCAGCCATCAGCAGCAGGGTCGTCGATGTGGCCGCGGCTCAGGTTCTTGGCGACGCCCCGGTGGATCGTGCTGGGAATCGCCGTCATCGCCTTCACCCTGGCCTGCTATTTCCTGCTGGCGCCGTGGCAGTTCTCGCGCAGCACCGAGCACGACGCCCAGATGGCAGAGGTCGCCGCAGCGGTCGCCGCAGCGCCGGCCGATGTGGGCGAGTTGCTGACCACCGCGCGGCAGCCGGGCGAGGGCACGCAGTGGCGGCTGGCCACCGCGACCGGGCACTTCGACGCCGGGCACCAGTCCTATATCCGGCTGCGGCAGGACAACGACGGTCAGCCCGCCTACGAAGTCGTGGTGCCGTTCGTCACGCCGACCGGCGCCGTGCTGGTCGATCGCGGCTACGTGCCGTATCAGGCGGTGCAGGAGTCGTCCCTGCAGTTGCCGGCGCTGCCCACCGGAACGGTGACGATCACCGGTCGCGTGCAGCCCGACCAGACGGACCCGCGCAGCAGGCCGCCGGTGACCGTGCCGGACGGCCACACCGCCTACACGGCGACCTCCTCGAGCATCCTGGACACCACCCCGGGCCTGGCCGGGCCGGTCTACCGCGGTTTTCTCCAACTGACGGCGGACTCGCCCGGCGTGATCGACGCCATCGCGCTGCCGCAGGGCGACGCGAGCCGACCGTTCTTCTCGTACGCCATCCAATGGCTCTCGTTCGGCGCCATCGCGGTGCTCGGTTTCGGCTACTTCATCTATCGCGAGTTCCACGATCCGATCGACGGCGACATCTATGTCAACGGTCCGCCGCAGGGCGACGGAGACGACGAGTATGACGCCGCCGTCGCGCCGGGGACGCGCGGGCCCGGACCGGCTGCTGATTCCGCAGGCGGCGCTGCCCGCGATGCCCCTACGGCGGACGGCGCCAAGCGCAGCAGGTTCGACAAGTCGCGGCTCTACGACTCCTGACGCCGGCCGCGACAGGCGGGCGCCGTCGGCGGATACGATCCGACCATGAACCGGCATCGCGCGCCCGCGCACACCGACGCCTCTGCCACGACCGCCGCCGAAGCCCGCCCCCGCTGGCGCGTCTGGGTCGCTCTGGCAGCGGCGGTCGCCATCGCGTGGCTTGCGGTCGGAGCCTTCGGCGGCCCGAAGGTCGGCGCGCTCTCGACGGTGGCCGAGAACGACTCGGCGTCCTACCTGCCGAAGAGTTCCGAAGCTGCGCGCGTGCAGGCCGAGTTGACCACGTTCGCCGGGAGGGCGACGGCGCCGACCCTGCCGGCGATCGTGGTGGCCAGCCGCGACGGCGGCGTCACCGACGCGGATCAGACATACCTGTCCGACGCGATCAACACGTTCCAGATCGGCCGGTCCACGGAGTCCGGCGCCTTCGCATCCGCGGCAACGCGCATCACGGTGTCCGAGGACGGCGACGCCGCGCAGGCAGTGGTGCTACTGCCCGCTACGGACGCCACCCGCACCGATGTGGAAGCCCTGCGGTCGAACCTGTCCACGCCTCCCGCCGGGCTGACGGTGTTGGTCACCGGGCCGGCCGGGCAGGTCGCCGACCTGGTCCAGGCGTTCAGCGGCATCGACGGCGTCCTGCTCCTGGTCGCCGCTGCGGTCGTCGCGCTGATCCTGCTGCTGGTGTATCGCGGGCCACTGCTGGTGCTGCTGGTGCTGCTGTCCGCCGTGTTCGCCCTGTCGGCGGCGGCGCTGGTCGTCTACGAGATGGCCGACGCCGGCACGCTGAAGCTGTCCGGGATGAGCCAGGGCATCCTGTTCATCCTGGTGTTCGGCGCGGCGACCGACTACGCGCTGCTGCTGGTGTCGCGCTACCGGCAGGAGCTGCGCGACCGCACCGACGCGACGGAGGCCATGATCGCCGCCTGGCGCGCCACCTTCGCCCCCATCACCGCCTCCGCCGCGACCGTGATCCTGGGCGTGCTGTGCCTGCTGTTCTCGGACCTGGCCTCGACCCGTGATCTCGGCCCGATCGCGGCCATCGGTATCGCAGCCGCCTACCTCGCGTCGATGACGTTCCTGCCCGCCGCGCTGATGCTCTGCCGCCGGGCGCCGTTCTGGCCTCTCGTGCCGCGCGCCGGCAGCGACCACCCGGAGACCAGCGGACTGTGGCAGCGGGTGTCGCAGTGGGTTGCCCGCTATCCGCGGCGGATCTGGGCGATCACCGCGCTGGTGCTCATCGGTTTCGCCGCGTTCACGCCGATGCTCAAGGCGCACGGCACCACCCCGTCCGAGGTGTTCCTGACCGGCGTGGACTCGGTCGCCGGCGAGAACCTGCTCAGCGCGCACTTTCCCGGGGGCACCGGTTCACCGACGGTGATCCTGGCCGATACCGGCGGGCAGGACGCGGTCCGCGCCGGTCTCGATTCGGTGGACGGGCTCGCCTCGGTGACGGCGGTCCTCGCGCCGGACGGCACCAGGGCGCAGACCGCGGGCCGCATGCAGTTCCAGGTGACGCTGACGGCGGATCCCGGCTCGCCCGAGGCGATGGACACCGTGCAGCGCATCCGCGACGCGGTGCACGCCGTCCCGGGTGCCGACGCGATCGTGGGCGGCCAGGATGCACTTCAGCTCGACACGAACCACACCTCGGAGCGCGACCGCACGGTGATCATTCCGATCGTCCTGCTGGTGGTGTTCCTGGTGCTGGCGCTGCTGCTGCGCGCCCTCATCGCCCCGCTGGTGCTGATCGCCACCGTCGTGGTGTCCTACCTGGCCACGCTCGGGGTCGCCGCGCTGATGTTCAACCACGTCTTCGATTTCCCGGGCGCCGATCCCTCGGTGCCGCTGTTCGCGTTCGTCTTCCTGGTCGCGCTGGGCATCGACTACAACATCTTCCTGATGACCCGCGTCCGCGAGGAGGCGCAGCGATTCGGCACCCGCCGCGGAACCGTGCGCGGACTCGCGCTCACCGGAGGGGTGATCACGTCGGCCGGAGTGGTGCTGGCCGCCACCTTTGCCGCGCTGGCCGTGCTGCCGATCCTGTTCCTGGCCGAGATCGCGTTCCTGGTGGCCTTCGGCGTGCTGCTGGACACGATCGTGGTCCGCTCGATCCTGGTGCCTGCACTGACGCTGCACATCGGCCCGCGGCTGTGGTGGCCGTCGAAGCTGGCCCGCCGCCGCGACGAGCTACCGCTCGAGGAAACCGTCTAACCCTCCGCGCGCGGGATCGAAGCGATCCACCACGAGTGTGACGCGCCCCGGCGCGGTTGCGCCGCGCAGCAGCGCCACCAGCGCCTCGCAGGCCTCCCGAGGTCCCTCGGCGATCACCTCGACCCGGCCGTCCGGCTTGTTCGCGGCGCTGCCGGTAAGGCCCAGCTCCAGGGCACGGGCGCGCGTCCACCAGCGGAATCCCACGCCCTGCACCCGGCCGTGCACCCAGGCGGTGAGCCGGACCGCGTCAGCGGCGGGCGGCGTCATACCCGGTGCCCTGGGGCGGCGGACGGTGGGCGCTGGCAGCGAGGGCAGAAGAATGACGAGCGGTTCATGAACTTCTCCCGCCGGATCGGTGCGCCGCACCTCGGGCACGGCTCCCCCGCCCGTCCGTAGGCGTTCAGGGAGCGTTCGAAGTACCCGGATTGGCCGTTGACGTTGACGTAGAGGGCATCGAAGGAGGTGCCGCCGGCGTCCAGCGCTGCGCGCATCACGTCGCCCGCCGCGTCCAGCAGCGAGCCCACGGTGCGCGCGGCCAGGGTCGCGGCGGGCCGACCGTAGTGCACCCGCGCACGCCACAGCGCCTCGTCCGCATAGATGTTGCCGATGCCGGAGATCACGGATTGGTCGAGCAGCACCCGCTTGATGCCGCTGTCCTTGCGGCGGATGGCACGGATCACCTGTGCGCGATCGAACTGGGGATCAAGCAGGTCGCGGGCGATATGCGCGATCGGCGCGGGCAGTTCCGCGCCGCCCGGCACGAGGGAGAGCCCGCCGAACGTGCGCTGATCCAGGAAATCCACCACGGTCTGCCGAGCGGCTCCGTTGCCGGCGAGCCGCAGCCGGATGCGGGTGTGCGGATGCGCAGGCTCCGCGGCGCCGTCGGTCAGCACACGGAACTGGCCGCTCATGCCCAGATGCGCCAGAACCGCGTCACCGTTGTCCAGCGCCCACCACAGATACTTGCCGCGGCGACGTACGGCGACCACGGTGCGACCGGACAGCGCCGCGACGAAGTCGGCGGGACCGGCGACATGCCGACGTACGGCGCGCCGGCCGTGCGGTCCGAACAGTTGAACCGAGGAGATGACCCGGCCGGTGAGCGCGGCGGCAAGCCCGCGGCGCACCACCTCGACCTCAGGAAGCTCCGGCATCCGCGGTGTCGTCGACCAATTCCCGGTAGGCCTGAGCGGCCGCGAGCTGCTCCGCCTGCTTCTTGGTGTGGCCGACGCCCTCGCCGAGCGCCTGGCCCGCGACCACGGCGCGCGCCGTGAACGTCTTGTCGTGATCCGGGCCGGTCTCCTCGACCTCGTACGCGGGAACGCCGAGACTCTGACTCGCGGCGACCTCCTGCAGGGAGGTCTTCCAGTCCAGGCCGGCACCGAGCCGCGGGGCGGCGATCAGCAGATCCCGGAAAAGATGCAGCACCGCGGCTCGAACCGGCTCCAGACCGTGTTGCAGGTACAGTGCGCCGAGCAGCGCCTCCACCGCGTCCGAAACGATCGACGCCTTCTGACGACCGCCCGTCAGTTCCTCACCGTGACCGAGCAGCAAGAGCTCGCCGAGGCCCAGGCCGTGGCCGACCACGGCCAGCGCGTGCATGTTGACGATCGAGGCTCGCAGCTTCGCCAGCTGCCCTTCGGGCAGGTCCGGGTGCGCGTTGTACAGCTCATCGGTGATGATGATGCCCAGCACCGAGTCGCCCAGGAATTCCAGGCGCTCGTTGGTGGGCAAGCCGCCGTGCTCGTACGCGTACGAGCGGTGGGTCAATGCCAATTCGAGGCTGTCTGCGGCCAGGCCGAGCCCGACGCGCTGCAGCAGCGCCGCACGGGCCTGGGGATCGGTCGGATCGCCGGAATCGGCCCCCGACACGTCGGCGGGGTCAGACTTCGACAACAACCCGGCCGTCGTACTGACCGCAGTTCGGGCACGCGATGTGCGGAGGCTTGAGTTCGCCACAGGCACGGTTCGAGCAGGCGACCAGCGTCGGTGCGGTGGCCTTCCACTGAGCTCGCCGCGCACGGGTCGTGCTGCGGGACTTCTTCCGCTTGGGTACGGCCACGGTTATTTCTCCTCTGGTAGTGACTCTTGCAAGGACGGCTCGGGATTCGGATCCGACGGGCCGAGCAGACCCGCCAAGGCTGCCCACCGAGGATCCAGTATCTCATGCCGGTGGTCCGGCCCGACGCCGTCCAGCCGTTGCCCGCATTCCGGGCACAGGCCCGGGCAGTCGGGCCGGCAGAGCGGAATCGTCGGCATGGCCAGCACGAGCTCGTCGTGGACCAACGGGGCGATGTCGATCGCCTCGTCGTCCACCCGCGGGATCTCGTCCGGATCCGTGGTCTGCGCCGTGAGCGAGTCCGGGTAGGCGAACAGCTCCTGGAACGACGCCTTCAGCGGCACCACGATGTCGATCAGGCACCGCGAGCAGCTGCCGTGCGCCTCCGCGGTGGCCGTGCCGGTCACCAGCACGCCCTCCGCCACGGACTCCAAGCGGCCGTGCACCGTCACGGTGCTCGACGGCGGCACCTCCAGCACCCCTGCCACGGTTTGTTCCGGCGGCGGCGCCGCGATATCCAACGAATGCGCCAGACCGGGGCCGTGCTGGTGCGACACTCCGGCAGCCCTGGTGTCGATGACCCAGGGCGAAGCGCGATTCAGGTGGACGTACGTCATATCTCTCTCGTGCGGAATCTCGCCGGCGCGGTGAATGGGCCCCCTGCGCGGCGACGTTCGTCAGGCAACCGTTCCAGAGTAGTCGAAAACCGCTCGGAACCCCAATCGGTCAGTCGGCGTAGGACGCCGGCTGTCCCGATCGCAGCGCGCTGCGGCCCCGGCCGACCGTGCGCAGCGTCTTGGTGAGCACGTCCTCGAACTCGGCCAGCCTGTCGTCGACGTACCGGTCGCACTCGTCGCGCAGCCGGTCGGCCTCGTCCTGGGCGGCGTCGATGATCTCCGCCGACTGGGCGCGCGCGGCCTGCGCCACCTCGGCGGCACCGACGAGCCGTGCCTGCTCCGCCTGCCCCTCGGCGACCGACTGCTCGTAGCTCTGCCGGCCCGCGGCGATCAGTCGGTCCGCCTCGCCGCGTCCGCGCTCCACCAAGGAATCGTGCTGATCCTGCCCGGCTTGGATGGCCCGGTCGGCATCGGCCTGCGCCCGGGCCAGGATCGCCTCCGCCTGCGCGGTGGCGTCGTGAACGAGCCGATCGGCCTCCGACCGGGCCATCGCGATCATGCTTGACGACTCGTTGTGCGCGTCGGCCAGCAGGCGCTGGGCGTCGGCCTGCGCCTTGCCCACCGACTCCTCCGCCGTGGACCGAGCGTCGATGATCAGGCGGTCCTTGTGGTCCAGCACATCCTGCGCGTCGTCCATCTCGGCCGGCACCGCGTCCCGGATCTCGTCGAGCAGGTCCAGCACGTCGCCGCGGGGCACCACGCAGGATGCCGTCATCGGCAACCCGCGCGCCTCCTCCACGATCGTCACGAGCTGATCGAGCGCCTCGAACACCCGGTACACCGTTATGCCTCCTGTCGGACGCCCGCGACCACTCCTGATGCGGACGGCGGCGTCGCCGCACGGCGGACCCCTTCAGTGTCGCAAAAGTGCAGGCAGTTCGTGGCTGCGCCACGCGGGCGGCGTCATATCGATACCGTCACAGCGACCGTGCGGGCGACACCGGGCTACCGGCGCTCGGTGCCCAGCTTCTGTGCCAGCGCCGCCGTGACTGCGGTCGGCAGCAGGCCGGATACGTCGCCGCCGAGCCGCGCCACCTCTTTGACCAGCGATGACGAGACGAATGCGTGCTCCGGTGCGGTCGGCACCAGCAACGTGCGTACCCCCGTCAGGTGCGCGTTCATCTGCGCCATGGGTTGCTCGTACGCGACGTCGGCGGCGGTACGGATGCCCTTGACGATCGCGTCGATGCCGCGGTCCCGGCAGTAATCGACGAGCAAGCCGTCGAACGAATCGACGGTGACGCCGCCCAGGGTGACGGTGACGCCGCGCAACAACTCCAGGCGCTCGTCGATGGAGAACAGTCCCGACTTGGCCGGGTTGACCACGACGGCCACCGTTACCTGGTCGAACAGGCCTGCCACCGTTTCGATGATGTCCAGGTGGCCGAGCGTGGGCGGGTCGAACGATCCGGGGCACAGCACATGCGTCATAGTGCGTGACCGTAGCAAACGAGGGTGTCGCCGTATCGGCGGGAGCGCGTGGACTCGAAGCCGTCGGGCCACGGGAATTCGCCCTCGCGCGCGGATCGTTCGACCACGATGTCCGCGGCAGCATGCAGCCGGCCACCCGCCCGCAGCCGCTCCAGCACCTCTGCCAGCGCCTCCGCCGACTCGGCGTAGGGCGGGTCGGCCACCACCAGGTCGAATGCCTCCCCCGGGCCCGCCGCGAACGACGCGGCCTCGCCCGGGAACAGCGTCATACCCGTGGCCGCCAATGCGGCGATGTTCGCGCGGATCGCCGTCTGCGCCGCCCTGGCGCGTTCCACGAACACGACGCGGGCCGCGCCGCGAGATGCCAGCTCCAGGCCGAGAGCGCCGGTGCCGGCATACAGATCGAGCACGGTCGCCCCGTCGAGGGCGCCGGCGGCGGACAGCGCGTTGGCGACCGCGGCCCGCACCCTCTCCGCGGTGGGCCGGGTCTCGTCACCGGCCGGCGCGACGAGGCGACGCCCCGACCAGCGCCCGCCGACGATCCGTGTCACGGTGCCACCCCGTCCACTCGCGACCTACGCGATGACGACGAGCAGGTCGCCGCCTTCGACCTGTTGCACGGGCCCGATCGCGGTGCGCGAGACGGTGCCGGCCTGGGACGTGGTGATGGACGCCTCCATCTTCATCGCCTCGATGGTGCCGATCACCTGGCCGGCATCGACCTTGTCGCCCTCCACGACCTTGAGGGTGACGACGCCCGCGAACGGCGCCGCGACGTGATGCGGGTTGCCCGCGTCGGCGCGTTCGGCCACCGGCACGTCCACGGCTACGGACCGGTCACGCACCTGCAGCGGACGCAGTTGACCATTGAGGGTGGTGACGACGGTGCGCATGCCGCGCTCGTCCGGTTTGCCGATGGCCTCGATGCCCACGAGGAGCTGCACACCCGGTTCCAGATCGATGGCGTGCTCCGAGTTCGGCAGCAGCCCGTACAGGTAGTCGCCGGTCGGCAGGACGCCGATGTCGCCGAACTCCTCGCGCTGCTCGGTGAATGTCCTGGTCGGGCCGGGGAACAGCAGCCGGTTGAGCGTTCCGCGTGGGTCGGTTCGCAGCGCCGCGAGGTCCTCGTCGGACAGCGTGCCGGCAGGGGGCGTGTGATGACGACCGGCGAGCGCTTTCTCCCGGAACGGCTCGGGCCAGCCGCCGGCCGGCACGCCCAGCTCCCCGGACAGGAACCCGATGACGGAATCCGGGATGTCGAACCGGCCCGGGTCGGCTTCGAACTGCGCCGGATCCACACCCGCCCCTACCAGGTGCAGGGCCAGGTCCCCCACGACCTTGGACGACGGGGTGACCTTGACCAGGCGGCCCAGCATCCGGTCGGCCGCGGCGTACATGGACTCGATCTGCTCGAACTTGTCGGCCAGACCGAGCGCCGTGGCCTGCTGACGCAGGTTGGAGAGCTGCCCGCCCGGGATCTCGTGCCGGTAGACGCGGCCGGTGGGCGAGCGCAGCCCCGACTCGAACGGCGCGTACAGCGCGCGCACCGCCTCCCAGTACGGCTCCAGATCCTGCGTCGCGGCCAGCGACAGGCCGGTGGCGCGCTCGGTGTGGTCGGTCGCGGCGACCAGCGCGGACAGCGACGGCTGACTGGTGGTGCCCGACATGGGCGCGCTGGCGGCATCCACCGCGTCGACGCCGGCGCCGATCGCGGCCAACAGCGTGGCCAGTTGGCCGCCGGGCGTGTCGTGCGTGTGCAGATGCACCGGCAGGTCGAAGCGTGATTTCAGCGCCGAGACGAGGGTGGCGGCGGCCGGCGCCCGCAACAGCCCGGCCATGTCCTTGATGGCCAGGATGTGCGCACCGGCTGCGACGATGCGTTCGGCCAGACGCAGGTAGTAATCCAGGTCGTAGAGATGCTCGGCGGGATCGGACAGGTCGGCGGTGTAGCACAGTGCGACCTCCGCCACGGATGTCCCCGTCTCCCGGACGGCGTCGATGGCCAGGCGCATCTGGTCGACGTCGTTCAGGGCGTCGAAGATGCGGAAGATCCCGATGCCGCTGTCCGTGGCGGACTGGACGAAGGCCTTGGTGACAGCCGGCGGGTACGGCGTGTAGCCGACCATGTTGCGCCCGCGCAGCAGCATCTGCAGGCAGATGTTGGGCAGCGCGTCGGACAGCGCCGCCAGCCTCTCCCACGGGTCCTCGGACAGGAAGCGGAGCGCGACGTCGTAGGTGGCGCCGCCCCAGGCCTCGACCGACAGCAGCTGCGGGGTGAGCCGGGCGACGGCGGGGGCCACCGCCACCAGATCGCGTCCGCGCACCCGGGTGGCCAGCAGCGACTGATGGGCGTCACGGAACGTGGTGTCGGTGACGGCGACGGCGGTCTGGGCCTTGAGCGCCGCGGCGAACCCTTCGGGGCCTGCCTCGGCAAGAAGCTGTCGGGAGCCGGCGGGCGGCTCGGCGCTCGCCACTGCAGCGGGCAGCTCGGGCAGCTTCGCACGGGGCTCGACCGTGACCGCCGGCCGCGGCCCATTCGGCCGGTTGACCGTGACGTCGGCCAGGTAGGTGAGCAGGCGGGTACCGCGGTCGGCGGAGTGGCGCGCGGTGAGCAGCTGCGGGTGCTCGGCAATGAACGAGGTGGTGACGCCGCCCGCCGCGAAGTCCGGGTCGTCCAGCACCGCCTGGAGGAACGGGATGTTCGTGGCGATGCCGCGCACTCGGAATTCCGCCAGCGCGCGACGGGCGCGACGCAGCGCCTGCGCCCAGTCGGCGCCGCGGCACGTGCATTTGACGAGGAGCGAGTCGAAGTGCGCGGAGACCTCGGCGCCCGCGTGCACCGTGCCGCCGTCCAGCCGGACGCCCGCCCCACCCGGCGACCGGTAGGTAATGATCTTGCCGGTGTCCGGCCGGAACCCGTTGGTGGGATCCTCGCTGGTGATGCGGCACTGGATCGCCGCGCCGTGGCTCACGATGCTGTCCTGGGTCAGGCCCAGGTCGGCCAGCGTCTCGCCGGCGGCGATGCGGATCTGCGCCACCACCAGGTCGACGTCAGTGGTCTCCTCGGTGACCGTGTGCTCCACCTGGATGCGCGGGTTCATCTCGATGAACGCGTAGTGTCCGTCGGTGCCCAGCAGGAATTCCACGGTGCCGGCGCCGCAATAGTCGATGTGCTCCGCGAACGCGACGGCATCGGCGCAGATCCGCTCGCGCAATGCCGGGTCGAGCCCGACCGCGGGCGCCACTTCGATCACCTTCTGGTTGCGGCGCTGCACCGAGCAGTCCCGTTCGAACAGGTGCACGGCGGCACCGGTCGCGTCGGCGAGTACCTGCACTTCGATATGCCGAGGGTCGATCACAGCCCGTTCCAGGAACACGGTGGAATCGCCGAACGCGGAGCCGGACTCCCGCATGGCCGTCTCGATGGCCTCTGGCAGCTCGGCCGCCGTATCGACCCGGCGCATGCCGCGACCGCCGCCGCCCGCAACGGCCTTGACGAAGATCGGGAACCCGACCGCCCTCGCGGCGGCCACCAGTTCGTCCACGTCGTCCGACGGCGCCGTGGACGCGAGCACCGGTAGGCCGGCCTCGCGCGCGGCGGCGACGGCCCTGGACTTGTTGCCGGCCAGCTCCAGGACATGCGCGGACGGCCCGATGAAGGTGATCCCCGCATCGGCGCAGGCCTGGGAGAGGTGAGGATTTTCCGACAGGAAGCCGTATCCGGGATAGATGGCGTCGGCGCCGGCCCGCTGCGCCGCGGCCACGATCTCGTCGACGTCCAGGTAGGCGCGCACGGGGTGACCAGGCTCGCCGATCTGGTAGGCCTCGGTGGCCTTCTGCCGGTGGGTCGAGCCGCGATCCTCGTACGGGTAGACGGCGACGGAGTCGATGCCGAGCTCATAGGCGGCGCGGAACGCCCGGATGGCGATTTCGCCCCGGTTCGCGACGAGGATCTTGCGGAACATTGGCGGACTGAACCCCCGGATTCGTCAGGTGAGGCCCTCTGGACCGTTTCAGTAGCGGCGCCTCTCACGGTAGCGTGCGGGCACGTGGCGTGCGTCACCACCCCGCGCCCGCGTCAGCCCTTTGCCAGGTAGTCCTGGGAGCCGAGTTCCACGATCGCATCCGCCATCCGCGCCAGTTCCGGGTGCGCGGAGATCGCCGGGTCGTCGCCCACCAGCGCGGCCGCATCGTCTCGCGCCTGCTCCAACAGGTCCTTGTCCCGCCGCAGCGAGAGCAGCTTCAACGAACTGTGCCGCCCGGCCTGGCTGGTGCCCAGCACGTCGCCCTCCCGGCGCAGCGCCAGGTCGGCCTCGGCCAGCGCGAATCCGTCGGTGGTCGCGGCGACGGCATCGAGCCGGGCACGAGCCGTGGTGCCGGGCGGTGCCTCGGTCACCAGCAGGCAGACGCCGGGCAGCTCGCTGCGCCCGACTCGGCCGCGCAGCTGGTGCAGCTGCGAGATGCCGAACCGGTCGGCGTCCATGATCACCATGACGGTGGCGTTCGCGACGTCCACGCCGACTTCGATCACCGTCGTGGAGACCAATACGTCGATCCGTCCGGACCCGAATTCCCGCATGACGCCGTCCTTGTCGGCCGGCGCCATGCGTCCGTGCAGCCCCGCCAGGCGCAGGCCCGCCAGCGGCCCATCGCGAAGCTCCGCCAGGACGTCGAGCATGGCCAGCGGAGGGCGGCGGGCCGCGCCGCCGCTCCCGCCATCGTCGTCATCGACCCCGTCGACTCCATCGTCATCCCCGTCGGCGTCGTCGATATCGCCGCCGTCGGCACCGATCTTCGGGCACACCACGTACGCCTGGTGTCCGGCGGCGACCTCCTCACGGATCCGCCGCCAGACCCGCTCCAGCCAAGTCGGCTTTTCGGCCGCTGGCACCACCGTGGTCGCCACACGGGCGCGGCCGGCCGGCAGCTCGGCGAGCTCGGACACGTCGAGGTCGCCGTACACCGTCATGGCGACGGTGCGCGGGATCGGGGTCGCCGTCATCACCAGCACGTGCGGCGGCGCCGCTCCCTCTCCCCTGGTGCGCAACGCATCGCGCTGCTCGACGCCGAACCGGTGCTGCTCGTCGACCACGAGCAGCCCGAGGTTGGTGAACAGGATGTCGTCAGACAGCAGGGCGTGGGTGCCGACCACGATGCCGGGGCGTCCCGATGCGATCTCGGCCAGCGCCTCGCGGCGATGAGCGGCGGTGGCCGAACCGGTAAGCAGTGTGACGGTGATCGCGTTCGGCGCGGCCGCCAGTTCGCCGCCGCGGCCCAGCGGCCCGAGCAGGGTGCGCAGCGTGCGGGCGTGCTGGATCGCCAGCACCTCGGTCGGCGCGAGCATCGCCGCCTGCCCACCGGCGTCGATCACCCGCAGCATGGCTCGCAGCGCCACCACCGTCTTGCCGGAGCCCACATCGCCCTGCAGCAGCCGGTTCATCGGCACGCTGCCGGCGAGGTCCGCCGCGATCCGATCCCCGACGTCTCGCTGCCCCGCGGTGAGCGTGAACGGCAGGGTCCGATCGACCTGCGCGGCCAGCCCGTCGTCGGATCGCGGGTACGGGTGGCTGGGCCGTTGCCTGGTGGCTGCGCGCCGACGCGCCAGCACCAGCTGGACGGCCAGCGCCTCGTCGTAGCGGAGGCGTTGCACGGCGGCGTCCAGCAGGGCCTGGCTCTCCGGCCGGTGCACGTTGCGCAGGGCGGTGTCCAGGTCGATCAGCCCCCGCCCCGCGGTCAGCTCGGCCGGCACCGGGTCAGGTATGGGCCCCAGTACCGTGAGCACCTGCCCGACCGACTTCTGCAGCACGGTGGTGGTGACGCCGGCGGTCTGCGGGTAGCTCGGGATGATGCCGTTCGCGAAGCTCTCCAGTACCTGCATGGTGGCGTCGGCATCGCCCAGCGCCCGGTCGGGCGAGGCCAGCTCGGGTCCGGACATCTGCAGGGTCCGGCGGAACCGGGACACCGTACCTGACACCATCACCTCGTCGCCCGGCCGTAGGCGCTGATCCAGCCACGGCTGGTTGAAGAAGGCGCACTCGAGCGTGTGCTCACCATCGGTGACGACGATCTTGGTCAGCGATCGCGGCTTGGCGCGCGGGTGGGGACGCGGCAGCGGACGGGTACCGATGGACGCGATGCGGGCCCACACCGTGGCCGGCTCACCGACACGCAGGCCGGCTAGATCCGTGAGCTCGCCGCGCCGCGAGTACTTCCGCGGATAGTGACGCAGCAGGTCGCCGACCGTCACCAGTGATGCCTTGGCCAGGCGTGCGGCGGTCCGCCCGCCGAGCAGCGGCTTCAATGGCTCGGCCAGCGCGGCGGTCACGCCCGGCGGCGGCACTCGGGTCTCCTTCACGGCGGCGGGGGGTGGACGATGGTGATCGACGCCCCCATCGTGCATCATCGGTACGACGTCATCGACGGGTGCCACGCGGCGGCGCTACCCGAGCCGGACCCGTCTGCAGGGCGAGTTGGCCGGAGCGACGAATTGCCGGTATGCTGGTCCGGTTGCCCGGTGGAGCCGGGCGGTTTTCGACTGCCTACCGACCGGCAGGCCGATCGCGCGGCACGCGTCGCAGGTCCGATCGGCGCCGATCGCCAGATGATGTGAGAGGGTGCCACCAGTGGCTGCCGTGTGTGATGTGTGTGGCAAGGGTCCGGGCTTCGGCATGAGCGTGTCGCATTCGCATCGCCGGACGCATCGCCGCTGGAATCCGAACATCCAGGCCGTGCGGGCACTGGTGGCGCCAGGCACGGTGCGCAAGATCAACGCCTGCACCTCGTGCATCAAGGCGGGCAAGGTCGCCCGCGGCTAGCTGTACCCGGCCGTCAGGTTGGCGGCAGTCCCGCCGCAGAGTCACGAACGGCGCGGTCCCTGACGGGGCCGCGCCGTTCGTCGTCCTTCGCGCGTCAGCGCGGCCCGGTCAGGGTGTAGCGCCAGCCGTGCACGTCGGGCGCCGTGCCGTGCTGGATGGCGGTCAGCGCTTCGCGTAGCTTCAGCGTCACCGGCCCCGGTTGGCCGTCGCCGATCGTGAACGCGCCATCGGCCGAACGCACGGCCGCGACCGGAGTCACCACGGCGGCCGTGCCGCAGCCGAACGTCTCCGTCATCTCTCCCGCATCCACCGCCTTGCCCCATTCGTCGGTCGAGATGCGGCGCTCGGTGGCCGTGTAGCCCAGATCCCGGGCGAGCGTGATCAGCGAGTCGCGGGTGATGCCGGGCAGCAGCGACCCGTTCAGCTCCGGGGTCACCACCTCGACCGCGCCGTCGGCCTCGGAGCCGAACACGAAGCAGAGATTGTTGGTGCCCATCTCTTCGATCCAGCGCCGCTCCACGGCATCCAGCCACACCACCTGGTCGCAGCCGCGGCCCGCAGCCTCGGCCTGAGCCAGCAGCGACGCCGCGTAGTTGCCGCCCGTCTTCGCCTCCCCGGTGCCCCCCGGGGCGGCCCGCACGTACTCCGTGGACAGCCACACCGTCACCCCGGTGGCGCCGTGCGAGAAGTAGATTCCGGCCGGGGAGGCGATCAGGCAGTACGTCACCTTGGTGGAAGGGTGCACACCGAGCGCCACTTCGGAGGCGAACATGAAGGGCCTCAGGTACAGCGATGTCTCGGGGGCGGTGGGCACCCACGCGCGGTCCACCTCGACCAGTTCCTTCAGCGACTGGAGGAACAACGATTCGGGCAGCTCCGGCAGCGCCATGCGCCGCGCCGACTTCGCGAAGCGTGCTGCATTCGCCTGGGGCCGGAACGCAGCGACCGAGCCGTCCGGCTGCTGGTAGGCCTTGAGCCCCTCGAAGATCTCCTGGCCGTAGTGCAGCAGCATCGTGGCCGGGTCCATGGTGAACGGCCCGTAGGGTACGACCCGCTCGTCGTGCCAGCCCCGCTCGGAGTCCCAGTCGATCAGCACCATGTGATCGGTGAAGTGCTTGCCGAAGCCGGGCGCCGCGAGGATCTCGGCGAGCCGCTCGGGCGGTGTGGGCGTGGTGGAGAGCGTCCGGGAGAACATCGGTCAGGGCTCCTCGATCGAACGGAACGGGCGTGGCGGGCGGCCGTTGCCGAAGGGCGTCTGATATGACGCCCTTCGCGGCGACGACCGCCGGCAAGGATGCGGACGGTAGAGACACCGTAGCGCCAATACTAGGACGCCCGACCATCGGGGGTTCATCTATTGTGGACAGCGCCCGGATGCGTCGGTCCCGGGCTTTCTATCGCACGTGGGAGGGCACGAACGGCGGCTTCGTCACCCTCGCCTTCAGTGCCCGACCGCGTACGTCCACGGTCACCTCGTCATCGTCGTTCACACCGGCCGACGTGTCGATGAGCGCCAGGGCGATGGAATGCCCCAGCGTCGGCGAGAACGTGCCGGACGTCGTGTGGCCGATGACGCTGCCGTCGGCCGCCTTCACGTCCAGGTGTGGGCGCAGCACGCCGCGGTCGACCGCGGACAGACCCCGCAGGGTCCGCGCCGGCCCGGCGGTCTTTTCGGAGAGCAGCGCGTCGCGTCCGAAGAAGGATTCCTTCTTCCATCCGACCGCCCAGCCCGCCCGGGCCTGCACCGGCGAGATCTCCGGCGACAGGTCCTGCCCGTGCAGCGGATATCCCATCTCGGTGCGCAGCGTGTCGCGCGCGCCGAGCCCGGCGGGCAGGCCGCCGCGACGCCCGGCGGACTCCAGCAGCGCGTCCCACAACGGCCGCGAACCGTCCCACGACGGCAGCAGCTCGTAGCCGTGTTCGCCGGTGTAACCGGTGCGGCAGACCCGCACCGGCGCCCCGGCGAACGTCGCGTCCTGCCACGACATGTAGTCCAGGTCCGTGGGCAGGCCGACGTCGGCCAGCACCTCCGCCGATCGCGGTCCTTGAACGGCGATGACGCCGTACTCGCGGTGCCGGTTCGTGACGGCGATGCCGTCCGGGGCCACCGCGGTCAACGCGGCCACGACGGCGGCGGTATTGGCGGCGTTGGGCACCAGCAGCACGTCGTCATCCGAGATCAGGTAGACGATAAGGTCGTCGATCACACCGCCGGCGTCGTTGCAGCACAGCGTGTACTGCGCCTGGCCGGGCGCGATCCTGCCCAGGTCGGCGGTGAAGCAGGCGTTGACGAAGGCCGCAGCGCCGGGTCCCGTCACCCGCGCCTTTCCGAGGTGCGAGACGTCGAAGACACCCACGGCCTCCCGCACAGCCGTGTGCTCGGCGACGACCCCGCCCGCCGCGTACGAAATCGGCATCTCCCAACCGCCGAACGGCGCCATGGTCGCGCCGAGCGCCACGTGCGCATCGTGCAGCGGGGAACGGAGCAGCGTCGACGGGGTCGCCTCGCTCGAGGCGACGGACTGGCTGACATCGGTCATGTCCCTACCGTAGTGCGCGGCGGCCCTCGCTCCCAGTGCTCGCCTGCCGCGATGATCATCGTCATATCGATGTGTCGAGCTGTCGTGGCGCACCGGTGGTCTGACACAGTGATGGGATGACGACAATCAGCCTGAGCACCTCCGACCCCCGCCGCGCGCGAGCGGACGCCATCGTGATCGGCCTGCACTCCGCCGGCACCTCCGTCACGGTCGCCGGCGACGCCGACACCGGGCGATTCGACGACGTCGCGACCGCGGCGCGGCTGGCCGGGGCCGGCGGGGCCGTCGCGAAGGTGACGACATTCGCCGCTCCGGAGTCGTTCGGCGCGGCCTCGGTCATCGCGGTGGGGCTCGGCGACCGGGGCGATCTGTCCGCCGAGCGGGTGCGCCGCGCGGCGGGGGTCGCCTCCCGCGCCGCGGCCGGGCGAGCCCGCGTGGTCTCGACGCTCGGACTGCTCGACGCCGCGGCTGCGGCCGAGGGCCATCTGCTGGGCGCCTACCAGTTCGCGGGCTACAAGGCCCCGTCGAAGACCCCGCCCGGGTCGATCGCGCTGGCGGTCGGCACCGCGGATCGCGCGACGCGCGCCGAGGTGCAGCGCGTCACCGTCGCCGCCGAAGCGATGTGCCTGGCGCGGGATCTGGTCAATACCGCTCCGAACGACCTGCCGCCGGCGGTCTTCGCCGACCGGGCCGCCGACGCAGCGCGGGCCGCGGGGCTGACAGTGCAGGTGCTCACCGAGAGGGCGTTGGAGCGCGGCGGCTACGGCGGAATCCTGGCGGTGGGCTCGGGCTCGGCCCGCCCACCCCGGCTGGTGCGCATCAGCTACCGGCCGGCACGGCCGAAGGCGCACGTCGCGCTGGTCGGCAAGGGGATCACGTTCGATTCCGGCGGCCTGTCGATCAAGCCGGCCGCGAACATGGACCACATGACCAGCGACATGGCCGGAGCCGCGGCGGTGGTGGCCACCATGATCGCCGCAGCGGCGCTGAAGCTGCCGCTGTCGCTGACAGCCACGGTGCCGATGGCCGAGAACCTGCCATCCGGCTCGTCGTACCGGCCGGGCGATGTGCTGCGTCATCGCGGCGGCCAAACGGTGCATGTGCTCAACACGGATGCGGAAGGCCGGCTGATCCTGGCCGATGCGATCGTGCGCGCCTGCGAGGACAAGCCGGACTATCTGCTGACGGCGGCGACACTCACCGGCGCCCAGGTGGTGGCGCTGGGCATGCGCACGATGGGCGTCATGGGCACGGACGCGCTGCGCGACCGGGTCGCCGAGCTGGCCCGCGAGGTGGGCGACGGCGGCTGGGCGATGCCGCTGCCCGAGGAGCTGCGCTCGGGGCTGGACTCACCGCTGGCCGATATCGCCAACGTGGCCGGCGACCGGGCCGGCGGCATGCTGGTGGCCGGGCACTTCCTGGCGCACTTCGTCGCCGACGGCGTGCCGTGGGCGCATCTCGATGTCGCGGGACCGGCGTTCAACACCGGGGAGGCCTACGGCTACACGCCGAAGGGCGGCACCGGGGTGCCGGTGCGCACACTGCTCGCCACGTTGACCGACATTGCGGGGCGCTGACCGGCGCCTATTCCAGCCGGTCGCGCTCGGCCCGGCGGCGCAGCAGCGTCTGCTTGCGCGAGTAGTCCCTCATCCGCTGCGGATAGCCCACGACCTCCGCGTCGTAGAACGGCAGTGTGTGCCGCCGCGCGAACGACGCCGCGGCTGCGGCCGAGGGCACCGGGCGTCGGGTGAACTCGCCGTCGTGCGCGACCAGCAGCATGGTGGTGCCGGTGACGGCCGTCCGCGGCTCGACGAACACCTCGATGCCGTGCCGGGCGTCCACCCATTCCTCCAGGGAGCGCTCGGCGGCGGACCGCTCCGATCCGGACGGCCCGGCCTTCTTCCCGGCCTTGCCGCGCCGCCCGGGAATCCATCGCACCATGCGGCCCCTTTCCCGTCGACTCCCGCGCGGACACACGGCACGCGCCGACCGCGCGCACCGCGAGTGCCCCGACGTGGCGTGACGTGTCCGACAGCGACGCGACGCGCATCGATTGCCGGTCAATGACAAGATAGTAGGGACACGGGCACACCTGCGCCGTGCTGCGGCTGCGGCACGCCACCGATCTGGTGCGCCCACCACGTTCCGACCTTGAGGGAGCACGATGACCGACACCGCCGTCGACCTGGTAGTTCTCGGCGGAGGGTCCGCCGGCTATGCCTGCGCGATGCGGGCCGCCGAATTGGGCTCGTCCGTCGTCCTGATCGAACGCGACAAGTTGGGCGGCACCTGTCTGCACCGCGGCTGCGTTCCCACCAAAGCGCTGCTGCACGCTGCCGAGGTGGCCGACGAGATCCAGGAGTCCGCTGCCGTCGGCCTCAAGGCAGCCTTCGAGGGCGTCGACATCGAGGGGCTGCACTCCTACAAGAACGGCATCGTTGCCAAGCACTTCAAGGGTCTCACCGGCCTGGTCGCCTCCCGCGGCGTCACGGTCGTGGCCGGTGACGGCACGTTCGTCGGTCCCCGCAGCGTCAAGGTCGGCGACGAAACCTACACCGGTACCAACGTCGTGCTGGCGACCGGCTCGTACTCGCGCAGCCTGCCGGGCCTGGCGATCGAGGGACGCGTCATCACCTCCGAGCAGGCGCTGGAGTTGGAGTGGGTCCCGCGCACGGCGCTGGTGCTCGGCGGCGGCGTGATCGGCGTGGAGTTCGCGTCCGTGTGGCGCTCGCTCGGCGCCGAGGTGACGATCATCGAGGCGCTGCCGTCGCTGGTGCCGAACGAGGACCCCTGGGTCACCAAGCAGCTGGAGCGCGCGTTCAAGAAGCGCAAGATCGACTTCAAGACGGGCGTCCGGTTCTCCGGAGTGACTCAGGACGACAACGGCGTGACGGTGACGCTGGAGTCCGGCGAGACATTGTCGGCCGATCTGCTGCTCGTCGCCGTCGGCCGCGGCCCGGCCACCGAAGGCACCGGGTTCGCCGAGGCCGGTGTGGAGATGGACCGCGGCTTCGTGCTGACCACCGAGCGACTGGCCACCAACCTCCCCAACGTGTACGCAGTGGGCGATATCGTGCCGGGCCTACAGCTGGCGCACCGCGGATTCCAGCAGGGCATCTTCGTCGCCGAGGAGATCGCCGGCCTGAACCCGATCGTGGTCCCGGATGCCCGAGTGCCGCGCATCACCTACTGCGACCCGCAGATCGCCTCCATTGGGCTGACCGAGGAGCAGGCGAAGGAGCAGCACGGCGAGATCGAGACCCTGGTCTACAACACCGCGGGCAATGCGAAGACCGACATCCTGCGCACCGCGGGCGGCATCAAGGTGGTGCGCGTCAAGGACGGTCCGGTGGTCGGCTTCCACATGGTCGGCGGCCGGATCGGCGAGCTGCTGGGCGAGGCGCAGCTCATCGTCAACTGGGAGGCCTACCCGGAGGACGTCGCGCCCTATGTCCACGGTCACCCGACGCAGTACGAGGCGATCGGCGAGACGATGCTCGCCATGGCCGGCAAGCCGCTGCATGTGCACGGCTGACATGCCGGGTCGCCGTGACGAACGGCCCGTGACGAACCGCTGACGAGATCCTAGGAGCCCACCCCATGTCCCACTCCGTGCAGATGCCGGCGCTCGGCGAGTCCGTCACCGAGGGCACCGTCACCCGGTGGCTCAAGAAGGAGGGCGACACCGTCACGGAGGACGAGCCCCTGTTGGAGGTGTCCACCGACAAGGTGGACACGGAGGTGCCGGCCCCCTATTCGGGTGTGCTGGAGAAGATCCTCGTCCAGGAGGACGAGACGGTCGATGTGGGCGCGGACCTGGCGATCATCGGTGACGGAACGGGCGCCGGAGCCGCGCAGGCCCCGGCTGCCGTCGCCGACGCACCGAGTGTGACGCCGCCCGCTGCGGAACCCGTTGCGGAACCCGTTGCGGTACCCGCTGCGCCCGCTGCGGCACAGGCTCCGGTTCAGGCTCAGGCCCAGGCAGCCGCGCCGGAATCGCCCGCGCCTGCGGCCCCGGTGGCTTCGGCCGGCCCGACGACCGGCACACAGGTGACGATGCCGGCCATGGGCGAATCCGTCACCGAGGGCACCGTCACCCGCTGGTTGAAGAACGTCGGCGATGCGGTGGCCGAGGACGAGCCGATCGTGGAGATCGCCACCGACAAGGTGGATGCCGAGGTGCCGTCACCGGTCGCCGGAACACTGCTCGAGATCCTGGCCGAGGAGGACGCGACCGTCGAGGTGGGCTCGCCGCTGGCCGTGATCGGCAGCGCCGCGGCCGTATCTGCACCTCCGGCTGCCTCGCCGACGTCCGCTCCGCCCGCTTCCCCGCCGCCGGCGGCCGCACCGGAACCAGCCGCGATGGCACCGATCGCCGCGCCCACGGCTTCGGCTCCCGCTGCCGCTCCCATCCAGCCCGCTTCTCCGGTGCCGGTGGCGGCTCCCGCGTCCGGCGCGCGCAGCGGTTACGTCACGCCCGTGGTGCGCAAGCTCGCCGCAGATCACGGGGTCGATCTGTCTGCCGTGGTCGGAACCGGCGTGGGCGGCCGTATCCGCCGCGAGGATGTGCTCGCGGCGGCCGGCGGTGCCGCTGCTGCTGGTGCCCGTGAGGCGCCGACTGCTCCGACGGCGCCACCGGTCGCAGCATCTGCCCCACCACCGGTCGTCGCCGCCCCGCCGGCCGCCGCCCCGCCGGCCGCTGCCCCGCCGGTCGCCGCTCCGCCGGTCGCCGCTCCTTCGCCGACGCGGACCGACTCGCTCGTCGGCACGACGCAGCCCGCCCCACGCATCCGTCAGGCCATCGCGCGCAGCATGATGCACGCGGTGACCACATCGGCGCAGACGACGACGATCATCGAAGTGGACGCCACTCGCGTCGCTGCGCTGCTGGGACGCGTCCAGGCCACGTTCCGCGGGCGTGAGGGCATCGCGCTCACCCTCGTGCCGTTCTTCGTGAAGGCGGCGATCGAGGCGGCGAAGGCCCATCCGATCGTCAACGCGTCGCTGTCCGACGACCTCACGGCCATCACCTACCACGCCGCCGTTCATCTGGGCCTGGCCGTGGACACGCCGCGCGGGCAGATCGCGCCGGTGGTGCATCACGCCGACGACTTGAACGTCTCGGCGCTGGCCCGCCGCATCGCGGAGCTGACCGACCGCACCCAGCGCGGGGCGCTCGGCCCGGACGAGCTGTCCGGTGCCACGTTCACCGTCACCGACGCGGGTTCGCCGGGCGCCTTGATCGACACGCCCATCGTGGTGCCGCCGCAGGCCGCCACGCTGGCGCTCGGGGCCGTGGCGAAGCGGCCCGTGGTCGTCACGGACTCGGACGGCAGCGACGTGATCGCGGTACGGTCCATCGCCACGATGGCGCTGTCCTACGACCAGCGCTTCGTGGACGCGTCCGACGCGGCGCGCTACCTGGCCGCCGTCAAACGACGGGTCGAGGACGGCGACTTCGAAGCGGACCTCGGTATCTGAGGCATCCCGTCATGCGGGTCGTCGTCGCGGGGTCCAGCGGATTTCTGGGCGGGCATATCGTGCGCGCCCTCGCCGGCCGCGGGGACGAGCTGGTGACCCTGGTGCGCCGGGCGCCGCGATCGGCGGCCGAACGCGCCTGGAATCCTGCCACCGGGTTACTGCCCGCCTCGGCGCTGGACGGCGCGGACGCCGTCATCAACCTGTGCGGGGCCGGGGTGGCGGACCGCCGCTGGACGGCGCGGCGGCGGGCGCTACTGCGCTCCTCGCGCATCGAGCCGACCCGGCTGCTGGCGGCCGCTTGTGCCCGTCACGGTGTGCCGACACTGCTCAGCGCCTCGGCCGTGGGGTACTACGGTGACCGCGGTGACGACCCGGTCACCGAATCGGACGGCCCCGGGCGCGGGTTTTTGGCCGAGCTCTGCGCGGACTGGGAAGCCGCCACTGCAGCGGCGGCTTCGGGTGGTACTCGCGTCGTCAATCTTCGCACGGGGCTGGTGCTGGGGCCGGATGGAGGCATGCTGCCCCGGCTGCGCCTGCTGACGAAGGCGTTGCTGGGGGGACGACTGGGCTCCGGACGGCAGTGGTGGCCGTGGATCTCGGTGGCCGACTACACGGCAGCGATCGCCTTCCTGCTGAGCGGCACAGCCGCCGGACCGGTCAATATGACGGCGCCGAATCCGGTGACCAACGCGGAGTTCACCGCGGAACTCGCGACGACACTGCATCGACCCGCGCCGTGGGTGATTCCGGCATTCGCGGCGCGCGCCGCCCTGGGCGGGTTTGCCGCCGAGGTGCTGGGCGGCCAGCGGGCCCTGCCCGACGCGCTGATGGGCGCGGGTTACCGATTCCTGCATCCGCATCTCGCCATCGCACTGCGCGCCTACGCTGCCTGAACCCGCGCCCGACACCGCGGGTACGCCGAAGGCGGTCCGATAGGTAGCCAGGCGACCCACCACCGTGCAGCGATCCGGGATCCGGCGGTCGCGCCAGGACGTCAGCCGTCCACCTGCACGTCCCCGTGGCCTCGGCGTGGGAACCAGCGGCTGAATAGGACCACCTGCCGGGAGTGACCTCTGAAGGACTCCCGAAGTCCATCGCCCTCCCGCGCGGATCAACTTCGGCGGCGCGGACGAAGTTCGCCCCACCCGTCACTCCAGTCCCAAAGGCGCAATCTTCGTCCGCGCGGGGTTGGCGAGACCCATGATCAACACCTACAGAAGGCGTCGCCACAGGAAAGCACCAGGCTAACCGTTCGCGCCCCCGAAACGGCGCTGACGTGATGCGTAGATCTCGCAGGCACGCCACAGATCCCGCCGGTCGAAGTCGGGGAACAGCGTGTCGAGGAACACCAGCTCGGCGTATGCCGACTGCCAGAGCAGGAAATTGCTGGTGCGCTGCTCCCCGGACGACCGCAGGAACAGGTCGACGTCGGGCATGTCCGGCTCATCGAGATAGCGCGCGAAGACCCGCTCGGTGACACGATCCGGACTCAGCCGCCCGGCAGCGACGTCCCGCGCCAGGGCGGCTGCCGCGTCGGCGATCTCGGCCCGGCCGCCGTAGTTCACACACATCGTCAGGGTGAGCACATCGTTGCCCGCCGTCAGCTGTTCGGCGATCTCCAGCTCGCGGACGACGCTGCGCCACAGTCTGGGCCGCCGCCCTGCCCATCGGACCCGCACGCCCATCGCATGCATATCGTCGCGACGGCGCCGGATCACGTCGCGATTGAACCCCATCAAGAATCGCACCTCGTCCGGGGATCGTCGCCAGTTCTCGGTCGAGAATGCGTACGCGGACAGATGTTTCACGCCGATCTCGATCGCGCCCGAGACGACGTCGAACAGGGCCGCCTCGCCGCGTTTGTGTCCCTCTGTCCGAGGCAGGCCTCGCGCCTTGGCCCAGCGCCCGTTGCCGTCCATCACGAGCGCGACGTGGTTCGGCACCGCCCCGGCGGGCAACGCTGGTGGCCGGGCCCCGCTGGGATGCGGGTCGGGCGCGCGATACGACGGCATGCGTTACCGTGCCACCTCGCCGGAGCCGGCCAACGCCGGCGCCGCCGGCGAGGGCTGCGTCATACCCGGCGACCGATCGACCAGCGGAAGCGACCGGAGCCCACGCTCCAGGTGGAACTGCACCAACGCGGCGACCAGGCCGGATGCCTCGCGGCGATGCCCGGGGCCGGTGGCCTCCGCGACGTCCCACTGCCCCGCCGACAGTGCCTGCATCAGCACGAGCGTCGCCGGAGCGGGCCGGGTGAAGCCGCCGCTGCGGCACTGGGTGCAGAGCACACCGCCCGACGGCACGTGGAACGTCGCGTGCGGACCGGGCGCGGCGCAGCGGGCGCAGTCGGTCAGCGCGGGAGCCCAGCCGGCCAGCACCATGGCGCGCAGTAGGAATGCATCCATGACCAGCGCAGGATCGCGGTGGCGCTGCGAAGAAACCGGCCTCGAGTCATCAACGGCCGGATCGACCGGTTCGGCTAGCGCCCGCAGCGCGGAGACCACCAATAGATACAGGCGCAGCCACGGTTGACGTTCCTCGGCGGCGAGCCGGTCGGCCGTCTCGGCGATGACGGTCGCCGCCGTGTACCGAGCGTAGTCGGAGGCGATCTGGGCGCCGAACGGATCCAGCGTTACCGCCTGCGTCACGGTGTCCAGGTTGCGCCCGGCGTGCAGCTGCACATCGACGTGGCTGAACGGCTCCAGGCGACCGCCGAAGCGGCTCTTGGTGCGGCGCACGCCCTTGGCCACCGCTCGGATCCGGCCGGACCGACGGGACAGCAACGTGACGATGCGGTCGGCCTCGCCGAGTTTGCCGACCCGCAACACCACGGCCGAGTCCCTGTACACCGCCACCCGTCCATCGTGCCATCCGCGGGCACCGGGGGGATGGCCGGCCGACGGCGCGGCGCGAGCCCGAAACCAAGGGAGTCATAGCTCACCGTCGGGCTCAAGGGCGGTGCACTACGCTGGGTTTCACCACCGGCGCCGATGGCTTCGACTCCCGAAGCGGTTCGCCGTTCCATCCCACGAGATCGAAGTAGGTGTGTCGATGACGGTCCCAGCTACGGTCCGCGAAGCGCTGGTCTCGGACGCCGAGGCCTTCAACGCCTGCCATATCGCGTGCTGGCGCGAGGCGTACGCGACGCTGTGGGGCGCGGAACGGCTGGACGAGCTCGACGAGACTGCGCTGGCCCAGACCCGTCGCGAGGAGATCGCCGAAGGGCACGCCCGACACATGCTGGCCGAGCGCGACGGCGAGGTGATCGGTGTCGCCATCGCCGGACCGTCCCGCGACGACGATCCACCCACCGAGTTGGAGCTCTACGCCATCTTCGTGCGTGCGGCGCACTACGGGTCCGGTGTCTCGCGGCAACTCCTGGGCGCCGTGCTCGGCGACGAGCCCGCCTCCCTGTGGACCTACCGCGACAATCCGCGCGCGTCGGCCTTCTACGTGAATCAGGGATTCATTCCCGACGGTTCCGAAAAGAAGGACGCCACCGGTATCCTGGCGTTGCGCATGGTGCGCAAGGGCGCACCGGCGTCCCAGCAGTAATCCGACAGGTCCGCGGACCATCGAGCGCAGGAGAGCCCATGTCGATCCGATCCGTGCTCGCCGCCAGCGGGTGCGTCCTCGCGTTGACGCTGGCCGGATGCGCCACGACCGTCGCCGGCAGCCCACAGGCGGCTCTGCCCGCATCGGCGGCGTCCGCATCCGATGCAGCCACCAGCGACCTCGCCTTGCCGACCGACGCCGCGGACAATCCCATCGACCCCGGGGACCTGGTGGAGGGACTGAACGGAACGAGCGGGCTGCCCCTCGACACGAGCGCTCTGGGCGACCTGCTGGAGGGCCTCGGCGGCACCGATGCAGCCAGCGGGCTGGGCGATCTGAGCGGGATCCTCTCGCCGGAGTGCATGTCCGTGGCCGGTCAGTCCATGGCGCTCAGCATGCTGATGCTGGCCCCGCTGATGGGCCAGGCGCTGAGCGAGTCGGACGTCGAGCAGGCGTTCGCAAGCCTGACCGATGTGCCGCCGGAGCTGCAGAGCGCCGTGGACACGCTGCACACCGCCGCCCGGAGCGCCATCGGTGCGTCGCCCGCCGACGCCAGCGCGCTCTTGTCGGATCCTGCCGTCAACGACGCCATGGATGCCATCTCGCAGTACGTGGACGCTCATTGCTCGTCCGAGTGACCCTGCGCGGCACCGCGATCCCGGCGGTCGTCGGCATGCTCATCGCGGCGCTGGCAGCGTGTTCCAGCGCCGGGATTCCTGCCGCGACCACATCCTCGATGAGTGCTTCCGTCACGCAGACCGCACCGTCGGTGTGGTCCGCTCCGGACACCGTGTCGACCTCCGCGCCCGGCGCGCCGAGCATCAGCGGGACCGATGGCGCCTCCGGCACACCGACCCTGCCCGGCCTCACCGAGGGCTGCTCCGCGGCCATCCGCGCTCAACTTGTCATCAACGGCGTGTTCAGCGAAGCGTTGGGGGGCGAGGCGGGCGCCACGACGGCCGGTCCCTCCGCGACGACTGCGCCGAGCGCTGCGCGCAGCACGGCGATCACATCGCCGGGCATCTCCGCGGGCCGGGTCGCAGAAGTTTTCGACGGACTCACCTCGTCGATGCCGGCGGCACTGTCCTCGCCGCTGGCCGTGCTCCGCCAGGCTGCGGAGTCCATCGTCGGCAAGCCCGTCACCGCAATCCCCGCGGTGCTGAACTCCACCGCTGTCACGGACGCGATGGACGCCTTCGGGCGCTACATCGCCGATTGCGAGCCGAAGGCCACCGAATAGCGCCCGTGCCGGAGGGTCTAAGCGCTCTTCTCGCGCGGCTCGGGCTTCTGCCGACGCGGCACGATCGTAGGGTATACGTTCTCGCGTACCGTCTGCGCGGTCACCACAATGCTCTCGATGTCGTCCCGGCTGGGCACGTCGTACATCGCCGGAAGCAGCACTTCCTCCATGATGGCGCGCAGCCCGCGCGCACCGGTGCCACGCAGGATCGCCTCGTCCGCGATGCACACCAGGGCGTCCTGCTCGAACTCGAGGGTGACGCCGTCCATCTCGAACAGCCGCTGGTACTGCTTGGACAGTGCGTCCCTGGGCTCGGTGAGGATTGCGACCAGCGACTCCTTGTCGAGGTGCGTCACGCTGGAGACCACGGGAAGTCGGCCGATGAATTCGGGGATCAGCCCGAACTTGATCAGATCCTCGGGCATGACCTCGCTGAACACGTCGGACGAGTCGATATCGAACTTGCTGCGGACCTCTGCACCGAAGCCCAGACCGCGTTTGCCGACGCGCTCGCCGATGATCTTGTCCAGCCCGGCGAACGCCCCCGCCACGATGAACAGGACGTTGGTCGTGTCGATCTGGATGAACTCCTGGTGCGGATGCTTGCGTCCGCCCTGCGGCGGCACAGCCGCCGTCGTTCCCTCAAGGATCTTGAGCAGCGCCTGTTGCACGCCCTCGCCCGAGACGTCGCGGGTGATCGACGGGTTCTCCGACTTCCGCGCGATCTTATCGACCTCGTCGATGTAGATGATGCCGGTCTCGGCCCGCTTCACGTCGTAGTCGGCCGCCTGGATGAGCTTGAGCAGGATGTTCTCGACGTCCTCACCCACGTAGCCGGCCTCGGTGAGGGCCGTTGCGTCGACGAGTGCGAACGGAACGTTGAGCATCTTCGCCAATGTCTGCGCCAAGTATGTCTTCCCGCAGCCGGTCGGACCGAGAAGCAGGATGTTCGACTTCGCGATGTCGACCGGTTCGGGTCCGCGATCCGGGCCTGCCTGGATGCGCTTGTAGTGGTTGTAGACCGCCACCGACAGCGCCTTCTTGGCGTTGTCCTGCCCGATCACGTACTGGTCGAGGTACTCGCGAATCGCCACGGGCTTGGGAAGCTCGCCGAGCTTCACATCATTGGTCTCGGCGAGCTCTTCCTCGATGATCTCGTTGCAGAGCTCGATGCACTCGTCGCAGATGTAGACGCCCGGGCCGGCGATCAGTTTGCGCACCTGCTTCTGACTCTTCCCGCAGAAAGAGCACTTCAGCAGGTCGCCACTTTCACCAATGCGTGCCATAGCGCCTCTCGCTCATCGCAAAGACCGGGATCAGCCCCACCCTCGTCTACCCTATCGACCCAGACTAGCGGTCATGAAGGGATCGGGCGGGTACCTCCGCCCGCGGCGCGGCGCGCACCGGGCGAGCCTCCGCCGCGATCCGGAGTGCGTCAGTCGCCCAGCTTGCGGTAGGCCAGCACCTCATCGACCAGGCCGTAAGCCTTTGCCTCCTCGGCGGTGAGGATCTTGTCGCGATCGACGTCCGCCCGGATCTCCTCGGGCTTCTTGTTCGAGTGGCGCGCCAGGATCTCTTCCATGGCCGACCGCATGCGCTGGATCTCCGCTGCCTGGATCGCCAGATCGGAGACCTGCCCGTAGGCGCCCTCCATGGCCGGCTGATGAATCAGGATCCGGGAGTTCGGCAGCGCGAGCCGGCGACCGGGGGTGCCAGCGGCAAGCAACACGGCCGCGGCGGAGGCCGCCTGGCCCAGGCAGACCGTCTGGATGTGCGGCCGCACGAACTGCATGGTGTCGTAGATCGCCGTCATCGATGTGAACGACCCGCCGGGCGAGTTGATGTACATCGTGATCTCACGGTCGGGATCCGTCGATTCCAGGGTGAGCAACTGCGCCATGACGTCGTTCGCGGACGCATCGTCGATCTGCACGCCCAGGAAGATGATGCGCTCTTCGAACAGCTTGTTGTACGGGTTGGACTCCTTGACCCCGTAGCTGGTGCGCTCCACGAAGGACGGCAGGATGTAGCGCGCCTGCGGCAGCGCAAGGGCGTTGCCATGGGCGTAGCCGGCAGGGTAGCCGGATGGGGAGGACATGTTCGCCGGTATCTGGTTCACTGTTCGATCCACTCCGCTCACTTGCCTGCCGCCGAGCCGGATCCGGCCCGGCCGATCACCTGGTCGATGAAGCCGTATTCGAGCGCCTCGGGCGCCGTGAACCACCGGTCACGATCCGAATCCGCCACGATTCGTTCCACCGACTGTCCGGTGTGCTGCGCGATCAACTCGGCCATCTCCCGCTTCGACCGGTCCAGCATGTCGGCCTGAATCGCGATATCGGCGGCGGTGCCTCCGACGCCGGCGCTCGGCTGGTGCATCAGGATGCGGGCGTGCGGCAGGGCCGAACGCTTGCCCGGAGCGCCTGCGGTCAGCAGGAACTGACCCATCGACGCCGCCAGGCCCATAGCCGTGGTAGCGACGTCCGGCTCGATCAGCATCATCGTGTCGTAGATCGCCATCCCGGCCGTGACGCTGCCGCCCGGCGAGTTGATGTACAGGGTGATGTCCTTCTCGGGGTCCTCGGCGGCGAGCAACAGCAGCTGCGCCGTGATCTCGTTCGCGTTGGTGTCCCGAACCTCGGATCCGAGAATGATGATGCGCTCCCGTAGGAGCCGCTCGGACACCGAATCGGTCAACGTCATGCCCGGCGTACCGCGCATGACCGCGGGCAGGATCTCCGGTGCGCTCTGTTCGATGGCAGCCAGTGGATGGGCCTTCGTCACGTCGTCTCCTTGCACCTCAAGGTGGCTGGGTCTGTACCTCGGGCGCCGCCATCCGTCGGCCGCGCCGCACTCGTCCGAACGCACCACGGCCTCCAGCGGCGACGGCAACGCGTTCAGTACCGACCCTAGCGACCGCGACCCGTGCGCCGCCGCGCATCGGGGCCGTGTTCGCTGACGGCGTGATGGGCCGATATCGGCGCGGTGGCGGCGCGACTACTCGGCGTCGGTGTCCGCAACCGGCTCCGGCGGCACGGCCTCGCCGGACTCATCGACGGTCTCGATGCCGAACAGCGTCTCGAAGTCGAGCTTCTCGCCGGACAGACTGGTGATCTGCGCCTGCTGAACGGCGGACATCAGGCCCTTGCCGCGGCGCACCTCGGTGAAGATGCCGCCGAGCTGATTGGCCTGCTGCAGCTGCTGGAAGTACTCGTCGGGGCGCATGCCGAACCGCTGCGCGTTGAACATGACGCGTTCGGTGAACTCCTGCTGGGTGACGCCGACACCGGCCTTCTCCGCAAGCGCGTCCAGCAGCAGCTGGGTGCGCACCGCCTCGTCGGCGGAGGTCTCGATCTCCGCGTCGAGTTCTTCGCGGGTCTGCCCGATCGACTCGAGATGCGCGACAAGCGCTTCCTCGTTGTGGTCGAAGGTGTGGATGGCGTCATGCTGCCGGCCCTCGATCTCGGCCGCGCGAGCCCCCTGCGGCACCGGGATGTCGACCGTCTCCAGCAGATGCTGCAGGATCTTGTCGCGCGCGTCGCCTGCGCGCTCCAGGTTCTTGGACCGTGTCACCTTCTCGGTGAGGTCCGCACGCAGTTCTGCCACCGTGTCGAACTCGCTGACGAGTTGAGCGAAGTCATCGTCCACCCCGGGCAGCGTGCGCTCGGCCACCGCGGTGACGGTGACGTCGATGTCCGCATTCTCCCCGGCATGCTCACCGGCCACGAGGGGGCTGGTGAACCGTGCCGACTCGCCGGCGGACAGGCCGGTCACGGCGCCGTCCACGCCCTCGACGAGCTCACCGCTGCCGATGCGATAGGTGAGGCCGTCGGCGGTCGCGTCGTCGAGCGGCTCGCCGTCGATCGACGCGGCCAGATTGATGGTCACCACATCGCCGTCGGCTGCGGCCCGGTCGACCGTCTTCGTCGTCGCGAACCGCTCCCGCAACGCTTCGATCTGCTCATCGACATCGTCGTCCGTCACCTCGAGATCGTCGACGATGACGGCGATCTCGGACAACTCCGGCAGATCGATCTCGGGACGGACGTCCACCTCGGCGGTGAACTCCAGCGTCTGGCCGTCCTCGATCTTGTCGATCTCGATCTCGGGCTGGCCGAGCACGCCGAGCTGCTCCGCTCCCACGGCTTCGCTGTACTTGGCGGGCACCGCTTCATTGACCACCTCGGTGAGGATGGTGCCACGGCCGAGCCGCGCGTCCAGGATGCGGGCCGGGACCTTCCCGGGACGGAAGCCCGGTACCTTCACCTGCCCGGCCAATGTCCGGTACGCCTTGTCGAAAAACGGCTTCAGCTCGTCGAACTCGACCTCAACGGTGAGTTTGACCCTGGTGGGGTTGACATGCTCGACGGTGCTCTTCACGTACTTCGACTCCTCGCCGGATCAATGAGGTGCTGTTTCGCACATTCGGTGCCGCGCCTGCGCACCGCGCGATACGCAGCAGAAAACGCAGACAGACCCGCTCGATTCTAGGGCAGGACACAGCCGGGCGACACCGTGCCGGGTGTGCAGCCGGCGACAGGTCGCCGACAGGTCGGCGGCGGCCCGGGCACGAAGGCTGCGTCACACCCGGCGGCATACCCGGCGGCATACCCGGCGTCATGCCCGTCATACCCGGTCGCGCCGACGAGGCGGAACCCGCATCGTAGGCTGACGGTGTGACAACCGAACAGCCGCTACCGGACCAACAGCCGCCCGCGGCGTTCCCGCGTGCCGAATCGATCGCGGAGTTCGCCGCCGCGCTGGCGGACGTCCGAGCCCGGATCGACGAGACCGCCCTGCGAGCCGGTCGCAACCCCGGCGACGTGCGGCTGTTGCCGGTCAGCAAGACCGTGCCGCAGGAGCGGCTGCGGCTTGCCGTGGCGGCCGGCGCGCACGAACTCGGTGAGAACAAGGTGCAGGAGGCCAAGCGCAAGTCCGAGGAGATGGCCGACCTGGACATCTCCTGGGCGCTGATCGGACATCTGCAGACGAACAAGGTCAAGGACATGCTCACCTTCGTCAGCGAGTTCCACGCGCTGGACCGGATCAAGCTCGCCGAGACACTGGATCGGCGCCTGCAGGCGGCGGGGCGCGGCCTCGATGTGTACGTGCAGGTCAACACGTCGGAGGAGGAGTCCAAGTATGGTCTCGCTCCCGACGCGACGCTGCCGTTCCTGCGGGAAGTCGCCACGTTCGACTCGCTCAACGTGCAGGGCCTGATGACGCTCGCCATGAACACCACCGACACGGAACGGGTGCGCCGCTGCTTTCGCCTGCTGCGTAGCCTGCGCGATCGCGCGCGTGACGAGAACCCCGCGCTGATCGGGCCGGGCGGACTGTCGATGGGCATGTCGGGGGACTTCCTGATCGCCGTGCAAGAGGGCGCCACCGTGGTCCGCGTCGGCCAGGCCATCTTCGGCGCGCGACCGCTGCCGGACAGCTACTACTGGCCGAGCGACCGGTAACGCTCCGCAGTTCCCGCGGCGCACCTCAAGTATCGCGACGCACCCGTCGATACCACTGGCAAGGAATATGTCGTTCCACCGCCGCCGCGTTCGACGCCTGCGGTGCGGGCGTCGATGTGCAGGCGGCGAATCGAAGGGGTTGGGCCGCGATGAACCTGGCACACGTCGTGGTCGGACGCCAGCCGATCTACAACCGGGACCTCATCGTCGTCGGCTACGAGTTGCTCTTCCGGTCGTCGTCGTTCCTGGACAGCGCGGGTGTCGCCACACCGGGTGACGAGATGACGGCATCCGTGTTCGCCGGTGCGCTCAGCATCGGCCAGCGTCGGCTGGTCGGTGACAAGGACATCTTCTGCAACGCCGACCGCGGCGTGTTGAGTGGCGCAGTCCCGCTGCTGCTGCCGCCGGAACGCACCACGATCGAGATCACCGACTCCACGCAGTACGACGCGGAACTGGAGGAGGGCTGCCGACGACTGATCCGCGCCGGGTACCGAATCGCTCTGGACGATTTCCTCTGGTTCCCCGGCGCGGAGCGGGCGCTCGAGATCGCTTCGACGGTGAAGATCGACGTGCGGCGTCATGGGGTGGACCACGCGTTGGAACTCGCCGAGCGGGTACGCCCGTTCGAGGTGCAGGTGGTCGGCCACAAGCTGGAGACCGAAGCCGCCCTGGGGCGATGCCTGGACGCCGGATTCGACCTGTTCCAGGGCTTCGCGCTGGCCCGGCCCACCACGATCTCGGGGGCGAAGCTCGAGGCGTCCACGCTCGGGGTGCTGCAGATCTCCGCGGCCACGCTGGATACCTCCGTCGACATCCGGGAGCTGGAGCGGATCGTCCGCCGCGATCCGGCACTGACGGTGCAACTGCTGGAGATCGCGTCCATCGGCGCGCCGGGTGATCTGCGCAAACCCATGCGGTCGATCCGCGATGCCCTGGTCTACCTGGGTGTCGAGAGGCTGCGCAGCTGGGTGACGCTGCTCATGCTCCGCTCCACCAGGAACACGACCGCCGACGAGCTGGTCACCGTGCTCGCCCGTGCCCGCACCTGCGAGCTGCTGGCCGGGGAGGGCGACGCGGCCATGGCCTTCACCGTCGGCATGATCTCCGCGCTCGACCGCTTCCTCAAGATCCCGGCGGCGGAGCTGGCGCGGCTGCTGCCGCTGGACAACGAGTTGCTGGATGCCGCGTTCGCCTTCGAGGGGCCGGCAGGCCAACTGGTGCAGCGGGTGATCCGGGCCGAATCGGCCGACCACTCGGACTCGGATATGCGCAAGGCCATCACACAGGCCCTGGACTGGGCGGTGCAGTCGGCCGAGCTGTTGGAACTCAGCGACGCCCCCGCACGCTGACCGTCACCGGGTATGACGCCGCCCGCGGCGCCTCGCGCCGTTCGCCGATCGCACCGGCGCCATCCGCAGTAGCGTGTGCCCGTGGACCAGAATGCCTGGAGCGAGCCGGCCCTCGCCGGCCGTTTCGCCGACGATGCCTACGCCACCGTGAAAGGCTACGTGCGAACCGCCGTACTGCATCGTCAGCTGCTGGATCACATCGCGCCACCCCCGGCCACGGTGTTGGATGTGGGCGGCGGTGCCGGGCACCAGTCGCTCCCGCTCGCCGAGATGGGTTATGACGTCACAATCCTCGACTCCTCCGCCGCGATGCTGGGCAAGGCGCGGGAGCAGCTTGCGCGCCTCGACGAATCCGCGCGGGAGCGGGTCGAGCTGGTCGAGGCCCCGGGCGAAACCGCACGCGCGGCAACGGGCCGCGAATTCGACGTCGTGCTGTGCCACGGGGTGCTCGGGTATCTGGACGGTCCCGACACGATGGTCGCCGAACTGTGTCGCTGCGTGGCACCGGGCGGCATCGTCTCGATCATGACGGGCAACGCCGAGACGATGGCGCTCCGGCCGGCGATGGAGGGACGGTGGGCCGACGCGCTGACTGCGTTCGGCAGCGAATCGGAGGTGGGCGTCTTGGGAGTGCCCACGCGGGCCGATCGAGCGGACGACCTCGGCGATCTGCTGCAGCGCGGCGGGGTGGAACCGGTGGCGCGGTTCGGTGTGTGGCTGTTTGCGGACCTGTGGGAGCTCGGCGGGCGGACGCTCGACGACCGGACGCAGTGGCCGGCATTCGCCGAGGTGGAGTTCGAGGCGAGCCGCCGTGACCCCTACCGCCGTCTCGGGCGGGTCTTTCACCTGCTGGGCCGCCGCGCCTGACGGCCGGCCATCGAGTCGGCGAGTGCCATCGAAGCGACGCACGTGCAGCGGCATACGGGACAAACCTCACGAATCCGAGCAGAATTGCGTCATACTTGATATCACCATCGAATTGTTGCCACGATCCTGGCAGACTCGGACCATGTTCCGGTCCGTCGCCGCGCTCGCGCTGCCACAGCTTGCTCCCTTCGAGCTGGGAGTGGTCTGCGAAGTGTTCGGCGTCGATCGGCGCGACGACGGCGTCCCTGGAGTCGACTTCATGCTCGTCGCCGAGAATCCGGGACCCGTGGCCACGTCGGCCGGGTTCTCGATCGACGTCCCGTTCGGCCTGGACCGAGCGGACCGAGCGGATGTGGTGGTGGTACCGGCGTCCGGTGCCGACGTGCCCGTTGGCGACGCCGTCTCCGGACTGCTGCGGCGGGTGATCGCGCGCGGCGGGGTCGTATTGAGCGTCTGCACGGGCGCGTTCGTGTTGGGCGCCGCGGGCTTGCTCGACGACCGTCATTGCACGACCCATTGGATGCACACCGAAGAACTGGCCCGCCGGTACCCCCGGGCCCGGGTCGATCCCGCCGTCTTGTACGTCGACGCCGGTCAGGTGATCACCAGCGCGGGCACCGCCGCGAGCATCGATGCGTGCCTGCACCTCTGGCGCCGCGAGTACGGCGCCGCGGTCGCGTCGGCGATCGCACGCCGGATGGTGGTGCCTCCCCATCGGGATGGCGGTCAGGCCCAATTCATCTCCACGCCTCTGCCCGCCGTGGCCGATGACGACATGGCGCGGGTGCAGGCATGGGCTGTCGCGCATCTGGGCGAGGATCTTGCGGTCGCGACGATGGCGGAGTACGCGCGGATGTCGGCGCGGACGTTCGCTCGCCGATTCGCCGATGCCTGCGGAGCATCGCCGGGCGCCTGGGTCGCGCAGCGGAGACTGGAGCGCGCCTGTGAACTGCTGGAACGCACCAACCTCCCGGTCGAGGTGGTCGCGGAGCGGGTGGGGTGGCGCACCGCGGCCGTGCTCCGTCACCACTTTGCCCGGCTGCGAACCACCCCGAACACGTACCGCAGGGCATTTTCACGGGTCGATGCTCGGCAGGCGTCCGAGTTCGCCGGGTGAGGACGGAACCCGGGCCCGACCCCAATTTTGGCAGCTTTTTGAGGTAAGAAGTCCGCACTGCCACTTACTCAACGGGTGATTCCGCGCCATCGTGGTGGGACAGCCCCACCCGTGGGCCAGGAATCCAGCGAAGGGGTGGCCACCATGGTTCTTCCGTACCTCGCATGCGATCAGCCGGCGACACCGGGACACACGGAGCGCCAGCAGCGTGACGCACTACTCGACCAACTCGCACAACTCATTGCCGCCAGCGACGACCACGACCTGCTGGCCCGGCTGGTGACGGATCTGGAGGTGTCCGCGAACGCGTCGCTGGGCGCGGCGACCTCCGATTCGACGGTCGTCCTCATGCGACGTTTCGCCCGCGCGCACCAGCGCATCGTCACCGGTGCGTCAACCGCGACCACCGCCGGCATCCAGCATTGGCTCGCGGAGTTCAGCGTCGTCGCTGCCCGTCGGATCGAGGCGCGTGCACTCGGCCACGTCTCAGCGGCACCTCACGGAGCCGCCCGCGACGACCGCACTTTCGTCCCCGCGGCGCCCCATCACCGCGATCTCCCGCGAAGCGTCCGGGTCGGGCCGGACGGTAGCTGCGCCCGAGCCTCGTGAGCGAGAGGTCGAGCGACGCGCCGCACGTGCAGCGGCATACCGGAAAGACACTCTGCGGAGCCGCCGGAGGCTTCACGCCCGCTCCCGATGGCGGAGACTGATGCCATGCGGACGCTGACTTTTGCCATGAACGTGAGCGTGGACGGCTACGTCGCCGCGCCCGGTGACGACCTCGGCTGGAGCGATCCCAGCGACGAGCTGTTCCAGTGGTGGTCCGACCGGGTCGCGACGACCGGCCTGGCGCTGTACGGGCGCAAGCTGTGGGAGACGATGAGTCCCTACTGGCCGACCGCCGATCAGCAGCCGGACGCCACACCGGCGCAGGTCGAGTTCGCCCGGCGCTGGCGGGACATGCCCAAGGCTGTGTTCTCCTCGACTGCGATCACGGTCGATTGGAACGCCCGCCTGATCACCGGAGACGCCGTCACCGAGATCACCCGGCTCAAGTCCGAGGCGAGCGGCCCCATGGATATCGGCGGCGCCACCCTCGCCGCAACGGCGATGAAGGCCGGCCTGATCGACGAGTACGCGATCGTCACCCATCCTGTCCTCCTGGGCGGGGGCACGCCGTTCTTCACGGCGTTGGACAACTGGGTGAACCTGGACCTGGTGGCGACCCGGGCGTTTCCCGACGGCGTGCTGCTGACCAGGTACCGAGCGCGGCGCTGAATCGCCGGCCGGGTTCGCACTGCCGGAGCCTCTCAGTTGATGATCTCGCCACCGCCGTCCGCGAGGAGCACCGACAGACGCTCGCGCCAGGTCTGCAGCGCGTCGGGTGTCAGCCGTGTCCACTCGGTGATCTCGCTGATGACGCGCAGGGGCTCGCTGCTGCGAAATGAGCGGGTCGGGTTGCCGGGGAACTTCTTGTCGGTCACGTTGGGGTCGTTCTCGAACGCACCGGTCGGAGCCACCTCGTACACCCTCGGGACCGCGTGGCCGTCACCGAGTTCAGCAGCGATCTCTGCTGCGAGGCCGGCGCCGTCGACGCGCGCGGTGAAGTAGACGTGATTCATCACGATCTCGGGCCGGTAGTTGGAGCGGTGGCCCGCGGTGAGGAACTCACCCGCCTGCAGCTCCGCAATCGTGCCGTGGAAGAACGGACCGTCGTCGAGTGGTTCCGGCACCTGGATTCCCTTCGCGCGCCTGGTCGGACGTGCGATTGTGGCATGGTGCCGGGGGCTTGCCACAAGCCCCCACCCGCAACATATCCTGGAGGCGGCAGTGACGTATTCATGGCGGCACAGCAAGCGCTTGGCGACGCAGCACGATGCACGTGCAGCGGCATAACGGTCAAAACCCCGGAGGCCGCGGGCCCCGTCCAAAGACGCGGTCGGGGTGACAGGATTTGAACCTGCGACATCCTGCTCCCAAAGCAGGCGCGCTACCAAGCTGCGCTACACCCCGGTGCGCACGCCGGAGCCTCGCCGGAGACGACCATGTGCGCCAGCACAGCGTACCGCCCGTTATCATGGGCGTGGGCGCTGCGCTGGCAGGGCCGCGCGGGCGTAGCTCAGTGGTAGAGCCTCAGTCTTCCAAACTGATTACGCGAGTTCGATTCTCGTCGCCCGCTCAATGTCGTGAGAGTGGTGCCCGCAGCGCAGCAAGGGTGCCGCTCACACGACATTAATTGGACGCTGTGAATCGAATGGGCCCCCGCTGCGAGGCGCAAGCCGAGCAGTAGGGGATCTCGTCGCCCGCTCTGTGTGGCTTGCGTGGTGCCCGAAGCGAAGCGAGGGTATCGCGCAAGACACACAGATTCGGCACCGCGAATCGAATGGGCCCCCGCTGCGAGGCGCAAGCCGAGCAGTAGGGGATCTCGTCGCCCGCCATACCGTGACCGCGTGGGCTCCCCATGCCCGGCGCCGGTATCCTTGCGTAGGCCTGAATCGAGAAAGAGACGCCCATGACAGTTCGCAAGGTTGCCCTGCTCACCGCCGGCGGGTTCGCGCCGTGCCTCTCGTCGGCGATCGGCGGACTGATCGAGCGTTATACCGATCTCGACCCGTCCATCGAGATCATCGCCTACCGGCACGGCTACCAGGGTCTGCTCTCGGGCGACAGCATCACCGTCACGGACACCGTGCGGGAGAACGCCGGGCTGCTGCACGAATTCGGCGGCTCCCCCATCGGCAACTCGCGCGTCAAGCTCACCAACACCAATGACCTCGTCAAGCGCGGTCTGATCAACGAGGGTGACGACGCCCTGCGGGTTGCCGCCGACCAGCTCACCGCGGACGGCGTCGACGTGCTGCACACCATCGGCGGAGACGACACCAACACGACCGCCGCGGATCTCGCCGCCTACCTGGCCAAGCACGACTATGCACTCACCGTGGTCGGCCTGCCCAAGACCATCGACAACGATGTGAAGCCGATCAAGCAGACCCTGGGTGCCTACACGGCGGCGGAACAGGGCGCGATCTTCGCCCGCAACATTGTTGCGGAGCACAATTCCGGCTCGCGCATGCTGATCGTGCACGAAGTCATGGGACGCAACTGCGGATGGCTCACCGGCGCTACCGCGAAGGCTTACCGGGATTGGCTGGACACCCGTACCTGGTTGCCCGCGATCGGCCTGACCCGCGAGGCCTGGGACGTGCACGCCGTCTACGTGCCCGAAATGGCGCTCGACCTGGACGCCGAGGCCACCCGCCTGAAGTCCGTCATGGACACCATCGGCAACGTGACGATCTTCCTGTCCGAGGGTGCAGGCACCAAAGAGATCGTCGCGCAGATGGAGGCGGCCGGCGAGGAGGTCGCACGCGACGCGTTCGGCCACGTGCGCCTCGACGAGATCAACCCGGGCGCCTGGTTCGCGAAGCAATTCGCCGCGAAGCTGGGCGCCGAGAAGGTCATGGTGCAGAAGTCGGGCTACTTCTCGCGTTCCGCCGCCGCGAACTCGCGCGATATCCGACTGATCAAGTCCATGACGGACCTGGCGGTCGATTGCGCGCTCCGCGGCGAGGCCGGCGTGATCGGTCACGACATCGAGCGCGGAAACGTGCTGCGCGCCATCGAGTTCGAGCGGATCGCCGGCGGTAAGCCGTTCGACACCGGCGAGCCGTGGTTCACCGACATGCTGGCCGCCATCGGTCAGTCCGCCTGAACGCCCCCTTCATGACGGAGCCGCAGGACACGGCCCGCCCTCGGCGTCATCGACGTCGGGCGGATCGCGTACCGGACACAGCGCCGGGCGGCGTTGAGCGGACCGAGCGCGGCGGCGTGCGTCAGCAGAGCGGCGAGCGTCTGCAGAGCGACTCCCGGCCCACCCAATTGCCGTTCACCACGGCGATGCGCGCCCGGGAGGTCGCCCGGCCGACCGACGAGGATCTGGCCGATGCAGCCGAAAACGTGACGCTGGTGCGCCGGCATTACGTGCCGCCCTCGCCGACCGGCTGACCGTCCGCGCAGCCGTCCCGGGTTCAGGAGGTTGGCGGCGCAAACGCAGCCGGGTCGGCCTCGTACTGTGCCACTTCGGCGATACGCCGCGCATGACGCTCTGCCCCGGAGAACGGGGTCGTCAGGAACAGTTCCACCAGCGCCGCTGCCGTCGCTTCGTCGTGCATCCGCGCGCCGATCGCGATCACGTTCGCGTCGTTGTGCTCCCGTGCCAGGCGCGCCGTGTCCGGATTCCAGGCCAGTGCCGCGCGCACCCCGGCCACCTTGTTCGCGGCGATCTGCTCACCATTGCCCGAGCCGCCGATCACCACGCCGAGGCTCCCGGCGTCGGCCACCACCCGCCGGCCGGCTTCGATGCAGAACGCCGGATAGTCGTCCTCGGCGTCGTACCGGAGCGCGCCGACGTCGGTGACGTCGAAACCCCGCTGCGTCAGGTGCTCCCGCAGGAACGCCTTCAACTCGAATCCGGCATGATCACTTGCCACATAGACACGCATGCCTACAGTGTCTCAGGCGGGTATGACGCCGACCTACGGCACCACCAGCACCGGTAGTTTCTGGCTGGAGACGACGGCGTGCGACACGGACCCGCTGGCGATGCGATGCAAGAACTGGGCGAAGCCGCTGTGCCGCTTGCCGACCACCAGACAGGCCGCGTCCCTGGCCTCGGCGATGCGCATCAGCTCGGCCGCGGCGTCACCGCTGGTGGAAACCAGCTCCCAGGAGACGCCCTCGAGTTCGCCGCTCGCAGCGAGATCCGCGGACAGCGCCGCCTCGATCGCATCCTCCGCGCTTTCGTCCAACTGCACATCCTCCGGGATCGGCACATACCCCTCCACCAGGGGGACGGCGCGCCGGCGAACGTGCACGGCCACCATCGGCCGACCGAAAGCCCTGGCCAGGAACACGGCCGCGCGCAGCTGGCGGCCACACGCGCTGACGTCATCGACACCGACCACCACCGGCCCGGGCCGCAAGTCGGGCGGCAACGGAAGGCCTGCCGGGCTGGTCGCACGTTCGGCCACCGGCGTCACCGCCGGACGTGCCGCCGCAGAACCATCGGGCCCGTCCGGCGATGTGTCCGGCGGCGTCTGCGCTGACCGTGCCTCGGATGATGTCATGGGGCACCTCCCTCGTCGATGTGTCTCTACAGTGACACATCCGAAGGGTAATTGCCCAGTAAACTCACCGGTGCCGGAGAGCGACGCTCAGGGTCGATTGCGTCATGCCGGGCCTTTAGCCGGCAGCGGTCTCGGCGACCTGCGGCAATTCGGTGCGCTCGCGCTTGAGCTCGAAGAAGTACGGATACGCGGCCAGGGCGACGGTGGCGTCCCAGAGCGCACCCGCCTCCTCGCCGGTTGGCACACGAGTGATTACCGGCCCGAAGAAACTCACCCCGTTGACGTGGATGATCGGCGTACCGACGCCCTTGCCGACCGGGTCCACGCCTGCATGGTGACTGGCCCGCAGCGCCTCGTCGTAGTCGGTGCTGTGCGCCGCCTCGGCCAGCTCGGCCGACAGGCCCAATTCGTCAAGGGACTCCTTGATCACGACCGCGATGTCCCTGTTGCGCTGACCGTGATGACGACGCCCCATGGCGGTGTACAGGGGCCCGAGGATCTCGTCACCGTATTTCTGCGCCGCGGCGATCGCCACGCGCGGCATCCACCACACGTCGTGGTCCATATGTGCCTCGAGTTCCTCCTCGGGCACCTGATCCTCGTTGAGCACGCCGAGACTCATGACGTGCCAACGGATATCGATATCACGAACCTTGGAGACCTCGATCAGCCACCGCGACGTCGCCCAGCAGAATGGGCAGAGTTGATCGAACCACAAGTCCGCAATGTCTCGCTTGCCGTCTGCCATGATCTCTCCCTCGGGCGCCCATCGGCGCCGCAGCGCCGCCGCCCGTCGCTACGGGCGTTGTCCCGACCAACGGTCGCCGCCGTAGGGTTATTCCGTCCGGTGCTCCGCCGTGGCCCGCATCACGGTCACGGCGAGGCGACCGGGTCGCTTACTCTGCTACTCGGACCTGCTTCCGGCCACCTCATGCAAAGGACCGTTCCTGTGCCCGCCACCCCGAATCTGACCCGCGACCAGGCTGCTGAGCGTGCAGCCGCGATCAGCGTCACCAGCTACCGCGTCGAGCTCGACGTCACGGACGGCGCCGGCAAGCCCGGTGCCACCGCATTTCACACGCACTCCGAGATCCGCTTCTCGGCGAGCGCCCCAGCGACGTGGATCGATTTCGTCGGCGAGTCGGTCACATCCGCCATTCTCAACGGCCGGTCGCTCGACGTATCCGGCTGGTCCAGCGGCGTGGGGCTGGCCCTACCGGATCTCGCCGCGGAGAACCTGCTCGTCATCGACGCCGTCGGCACCTACATGAACACCGGCGAGGGCCTGCACCGCTTCGTCGACCCGGTCGACGGCGCCGTATACCTGTACTCACAGTTCGAGACGGCCGATGCCAAGCGCATGTACGCCTGCTTCGACCAGCCCGATCTCAAGGCCCGCTTCACGTTCCAGGTCACCGCGCCGGCCGATTGGCAGGTGGTGACCAACGGCCTTCCCGAGGCGGTCGGCGACGGCGCCGGTGGCTCGCGGATCCACACCTTCGCCGAGACCGCGCCGATGAGCACCTACGTCACCGCCCTGATCGCGGGTCCGTACCACGTGGTGCGCGACGCGCACGACGGGATCGAGCTGGGATTGTTCTGTCGGGCGTCGCTGGCCGAACACCTCGACGCCGAGCGGCTGTTCACGCAGACCAAGCAGGGGTTCGACTTCTACCATCAGGCATTCGGCGTGCGGTACCCGTTCGGCAAGTACGACCAGCTATTCGTGCCCGAATTCAATGCGGGCGCCATGGAGAACGCCGGTGCGGTCACGTTCCGCGAGGAGTATGTGTTCCGGTCCAAGGTGACCCGGTACATGTACGAACGCCGCTGCGAGACGATCCTGCACGAGATGGCGCACATGTGGTTCGGCGACCTGGTCACCATGCGGTGGTGGGACGACCTGTGGCTCAACGAGTCGTTCGCCACCTGGGCGTCGGTGGTCGCGCAGACGTCGGCCACGGAGTACGCGTCCGGGTGGACCACGTTCGCGAACGTGGAGAAGTCGTGGGCCTACGACCAGGACCAGCTGCCTTCGACGCATCCGATCGCCGCGGACATCGTCGATCTCGAGGCGGTCGAGGTGAACTTCGACGGCATCACGTACGCCAAGGGCGCGTCGGTGCTCAAACAGCTCGCGGCGTATGTCGGCTTCGACCAGTTCCTGGCCGGCCTGCGCACCTACTTCGCGGAGAACGCGTTCGGCAACGCCACGCTGGCCGACCTGATGCGGCACCTCACGGCCGCCTCCGGACGCGATATGGACACCTGGGCGAAGCAGTGGCTGCAGACCACCGGCATCAACCGCATCGAACCAGTCTTCACCGTGGACGGCTCCGGGCGCTTCACGTCGTTCGCCATCCGGCAGTTCGGCGCAGCGCCCGGCGCCGGTGAGTTGCGCCCACACCGCCTGGCGGTGGGCATCTATGACGACGATCCGGCCGGTCGGCTCGTCCGCGTCCGTCGGGTCGAGCTGGACGTCACCGCAGAGACCACCGAAGTGCCGGAACTGGTCGGTGCCGAGCGCGGGAAGCTGATGCTGATCAACGACGACGACCTCACCTACTGCAAGCTGACCCTGGACGCCGAATCCCTGGCCACCGCCGTGAGCAGGATCGGTGACATCGATCAATCACTGCCCCGGACGCTCGTGTGGTCGGCCGTGTGGGAGATGACCCGCGACGCGCAGATGCGGGCCCGGGATTTCGTCACACTGGCGCTGGGCGGCATCGACGCCGAGACCGAGATCGGCGTGGTGCAGCGGGTACTGGCTCAGGTCCGACAGGCCGTCGGCTCATACGCGGACCCCCGGTGGGCGGCCGACACCGGCTGGCCCACGGTGGCGCGCCGGATGCTGGAACTGGCGCGCGGCGCCCAGCCCGGCAGCGACAAGCAGCTCGCCTACGTCGGGGCGCTGGCCGCCTCGAAACTGTCGCACGCGGAGCTCGACGCGATCTCGGGTTGGCTCAGCGGCGCGGAGCCGTTGTCCGGACTGGTGCTGGACGCGGATCTGAAGTGGACACTTCTCGGTGCCCTGGTGGCGCACGGTGCCGCCGGTGACGCCGAGATCGACGCGTCACTCGCGGCCGACGCCACCGCCTCCGGCGAACGCCGCGCCACCGGCGTCCGTGCACTGCGGCCCGACGCGGACGCCAAGCGGCAGATCTTCGACAGGGTGATCGGCGACGACACCATGGCGAACGCGCTGCAGGACGCCGCGATCGCCGGATTCGCGCATCCGTCGCAAGGCGAACTGCTGGCGCCGTTCGCGGACCGGTACTTCGCCGCCGTCGCCGATGTGTGGGCGCACCGGTCCAGCGAAGTCGCGCAGAAAGTGGCGGTCGGCCTCTACCCGCGCTGGGCCGTGGGTGAGTCCACGGTGGCAGCGGCCCGTACGTGGCTGGCGGGCGACCACCCCGCGGCGCTGCGCAGGCTCGTCACCGAGGGTCTGGCGGGTACCGAGCGGGCGCTCAAGGCGCGCGCGGCCGACATCGGCTGACCGACAACGACGCGGCGGCCCGGGAATGGATCTCCCGGGCCGCCGCGGTGTTCGTGTCGTGCCAGCGCTAGGAAATGGGCCCTGCGTGGTCGGTCAGGATGCGGATCCCATTGGTGAACCCGCCGAACAGGTCGCCGTCGCCGCACGCGGCGATCACCGACAACACCGCGGCGCGGGCCCCGCGTTCGCTGATCCGCAGCGCAGCCTCGGTACCCGTGACGATCTCCACGATGCGTTGACCGGGCGAGATGGCCACCAGTGCCGTGTAGGCGGCGTCTTCACCGAACGACGCGACGATCTGCTCGGCTGCGGCGCGGGAGTCCTCCCCCAAGTCGCCGAGGTACGCCGCGAACCGCAGACCGGTCGCGTGCTCCGCGTCGGCGATGATGCCGTCGAGCCGCTGCAACTGGTGCGGCGTGAACGGCTCCTCGCTGCCGATCGGACCGCATGTCGGCACCACCCTGACGAGCGCGCCGGTCTCGACTCGCACCAGGGTCGCGGGGTCGCGGCGGACCGCGATGTCACCACCCGGCATGGGCACCTCCCAGTTGGGTCCCGACGCGGTCCGCGACCGGCACCGAGACGACGGGCGTGACGCCGGCCCACAGGCGGTCGCCATGCTCCCACGACTGTCCCGGCTCGTAGCGGACTGCGGTGCGGTGCCGGCCGAGGCCCACCGTCAGCACACCCAACAGTGTGACGATGAGTCCGGGCGTCACCACGTACACGAGGATGATCTGCCAAACGCTCACGACATCACGGTAGTCGATGGTCGGCGCCGTTTCGCATCGGGATCGCCCGTCGTGTCGAAGCCCGTCGCCCGGCCGGTCCGGCGCCTTCGGCCGGTCACAGCAGGGGCAGATCCGCCATCCGGCGCCGGGCGACGGACCCCAGCGGGGCATCGAGCCGCAGCCACGTCGGCGTCACCCACACGTGGATGGCGCCGACCGCTTCGGCGCCCGCGTCCGCGAATCCCATGCCGGACAACGCGAACAGCATGCGCATCGAGATCGGCACCCGTACCTGCTCCGTGCGGACCGTCATCAACGCCTGATCGAGCACGACCGGCGGCACGGTGGCCTTGGTCTTGGCGCGCAGCTCATCGGCCCGGTCGATCCGGACGGCCCGCTCGGCGACGGGCTTGGCCGCCCGGACCTCGCGCTCCAGGTCCGCCATCGTCAATTCGCCGATCGGCGACCAGCCGTCCGTCGGCGGCAGCTGCATGGACCACTGGTCACCGGCGTCCGTTCCGGCGTCCACCGCCTCGGCGCGCGACACGGCCAGCGCCGCCACCAGATTCGTGGCGTAGACGGTCAGCGGGTCCGGCTCGATGCGCCCGGCGACCCGGGTGGTGGCGACCACGCCGAAGCCCGCTCGCGCCCACAGATCCACGCCGGCCGCATCGGCGCAGGCCGCGAGCCGGACGAGGCCGGCAGGATCGAGCTGAGCGACCCGCCCGACGAAGTCGGTGGCGAGGCGGCGGTCGTCGGCGGACGCCGGCGCGAACAGCGTCATACCCGTTCCTTGCGTGGCGTGACGGCGAAGCGGCCCAGATACGCCCGCTCCGCGGCGTCGAGCCGGCGCGGGCGGAACGTGGCGGGGTCCACCGGAACGAGCACAGTCGACGCATCCACAGCGCGGCCCGCGGGCGCCTCCACCCGATAGTCGACGGTGAAGGACGCCGATCCGAGCGCCGAGACCGCCATGGACACCGTCACCGGGCTGCCGAAGCCGATCGCCCGCCGATAGTCCACGGCCACACGCGCCACCACGATTCCCTCGGTGAGCCTGCCCACGCCGTGGTTCTTCGCCGCCACGAACAGCCAGTCGACCCGGGCCTCCTCCAGCAGGGTCAGCGTGCGCGCGTTGTTCACGTGTCCGAAGGCGTCCAGGTCCGACCAGCGTACGCGGACATCGGTGTCGTAGCGCAGGCCGTCGGGCGTATTCCGTTCCGTCACTCCCTCATCCTGCCGCCCGCGCAAGGCCGCGCATGCAGCGGGTGACGGCGGCCCGTCATCGCTGCCGGATGAGGGACCGGATTTCGCGCGCCGCCACGGACAGCGCGGCCAGATCGCCAGCGCCGGCCTCGGCAATCTCACCCAGTGTGGCACGCGCACGCTCCAGCCGGGATGCGTTCTGCTGCTCCCATTGGGAGATCTTCACCCCGGGTTCCGATCCGGATTCCGTGGTGGACAGCACGTCCGCCGTGATCAGCCGCATCGATCGGTACAGGTCGTCGCGCACCGCCTGCCGAGCCAGTGCGTGCCACCGGTCGCCGCGCGCCAGGTCACTGACCTGCGTGAGCATGTGATCGAAGTCCAGATGCGCGGACAGTGCGTAGTACAGGCCGGCCGTCTCGGTGATGTCCCGGTCGGCCTCCGCAGCCACATCGGCGATATCCAGCACGGAGAAGGCGTAGAGACAGTACGCGACGCGCTCGGCCAGATCCGGTGTTGCGCCCTGATCGATCAGTGCGGCGATGTCGCGTGCCACATTCTCCCGCTCCACGCCGGCGAGCATGTCCGGGATCTGCGGACGCAGCTCGTCGGCCACAGCGCCGTAGCGGTCGATCTCGGCCTGCACCTCCAGCGGTTGCGGGCGGTGCGTGAGGAACCAGCGCGCGGCACGGTCCAAAACGCGGCGCACCAGCAGCGTCATATGGTCCTGGCAGTCGGCCGGCACGTCGTGATCGGCCGCGTCGATATCGCCGACCAGCTCCGGCAGCCGGAATACCGAGCTGACCACCGTGTAGGCGCGGATGGCGTCGGCGGCGGACGCGGCGATCTCCTCGCCGAGCCGGAACGCGTAGGTGATGCCCGCTTGGTTGACGACCTCGTTCACCGTCATCGTGGTGACGATCTCGCGGGCCAGCGGATGCGCCAGGATCGCGTCGGCGTACCGCTCGGCCATCGCGGGCGGGAAGTAGCGCAGGACGCGCTGCCGGTACGCGGCGGCACCGGGCAGATCCGTCTGCAACATCTCACGGGACAGGTGCGACTTCGTGTAGGCGACCAGCACCGCCAGCTCCGGGGAGGTGAGTCCGGTGCCGGCCGTGATCCGCGTCTCGATCTCCGCCGCGGTCGGCAGGAATTCGAGGTCCCGGTCGAGCCGGCCGCCGGCGACCAGCGCGTCGATCTGCCGCGCATGCACGGACAGCATCGGGCCGGCATGGTGACGCGAGACGCCCAGCAGGCGATTCTGCGCCCGGTTGTCGTCCAGTACCAGGTCGGCCACGTCGTCCGTCATTTCGGCCAGCAGCGCATTGCGCTGGTCCAGGGACACGCCGCCGGCGGCGATCAGCGGCTGCATCGCGATCTTGATGTTCACCTCGTGATCGGAGGTGTCGACACCGGCCGAGTTGTCGATGGCGTCGGTGTTGATGCGGCCGCCGGCCCGGGCGTACTCGATGCGGCCGAGTTGGGTGACACCCAGGTTGCCGCCCTCGCCGACCACCTTCGCCCGCAACTCGACACCGTTCACCCGAACAGCGTCATTCGCCTTGTTGCCCACCTGTGCATGCGTCTCGGCCTGCGATTTGACGTAGGTGCCGATACCGCCGTTCCACAGCAGGTCGACGGGCGCGAGCAGGATCGCGTGGATCAACTCATTGGGCGGCATCGCGACGACGCCGTCGGGCAGTCCGAGTGCCTGGCGCATCTGCGGCGACACCGGAATGGATTTGGCGGTGCGCGGCCAGACCCCGCCGCCTGCGGAAATCAGTTCCGGCCGGTAGTCAGCCCACGACGAGCGCGGCAGGTCGTAGAGCCGCTGTCGTTCGGTGAGGCTCTCGGCGGCGACCGGGTCCGGGTCGATGAAAATGTGGCGATGGTCGAAGGCGGCGACCAGTCGGATGTGCTCGCTGCGCAGCATGCCGTTGCCGAAGACGTCCCCGGACATGTCGCCGATGCCCACACAGCTGAAGTCCTGCCGCTGCACGTCGACGCCCAGCTCCCGGAAGTGGTGCCTGACAGACTCCCAGGCGCCGCGCGCGGTGATGCCCATGCCCTTGTGGTCGTAGCCGGCGCTGCCGCCGGACGCGAACGCGTCACCGAGCCAGTACCCGTACTGCGCGGACACTGCGTTGGCGATGTCCGAAAACCGCGCGGTGCCCTTGTCGGCGGCGACCACCAGGTACGGGTCGTCCCCGTCGTAGCGCAGCACCCGCTCCGGCGGGACGACCGCATCGCCGACGCGGTTGTCCGTCACATCCAACAGCCCGGATACGAAGATCTTGTATGACGCGATCCCCTCGGCCTGCACAGCGTCGCGATCGGTAGCCGCGTCCCCGGTCGGACTCGGCGGCATCTTCACCACGAAGCCGCCCTTCGCGCCCACGGGCACGATGATGGCGTTCTTCACCTCCTGAGCCTTGACCAGCCCGAGGACCTCGGTGCGGAAATCCTCGGGGCGATCCGACCAGCGCAGGCCGCCTCTCGCCACCGCGCCGAAGCGCAGGTGCACGCCCTCGACCCGCGGCGAGTAGACCCAGATCTCGTGGGCTGGAACCGGTTTCGGGATTCCCGGAACCCGGTGCGGGTCGAGCTTGAACGACAGCTGCGGCATGCCGTCGGCCAGGTTGGCGGCCACGAACGCATTCGTGCGCACCGTCGCCTCGATCAAATGCAGGAACGTGCGCAGGATCCGGTCCGCGTCCAGACTGGCCACTTTGTCCAGCTCCGTGGCGATGTCGGCGGCCAGCGTCTTGCAGTGCGCATCGCGATCGGTGCCGGGCAGATCCGGGTCGAATCGGGTCGCGAAGAGTGCGACCAGATTCGCCGTGATCATCGGGTACTGCGCGAGCACCTGCTCGACGTATCCCTGGGTGTAGGCCGAGCCGATCTGTCTCAAGTATTTGGCGTAGGCCCGCAGCACCGCGATCTGGCGCCACTCCAGGCGGGCCGCGAGCACCAGCGCGTTGAAGCCGTCCACCTCGGACCAGCCGTGCCAGGCCGCCACGAACGCGTCGCCGAACCGGCGCTTGACGTCCGCCAGGTCCTCCGCGCCGGCTTGCCGGTCGGCCTCCACGGCCAGACCGAAATCGTAGATGCGCGACGGGCTCCCGTCGGTGCGGCGCACCTCGTACGGCCGTTCGTCGACCACATGCACGCCCATGGATTGCAGGATCGGCATGGCCTGCGACAGCGACACCGTGGAATCGGTGACGTAGAGCTTGAGCCGACTGTCCCCCGGCGCACCCATCGACGGCTTGCCGAGCGCGATCACCAGATCATCCGGCCCGCTGACCTCGTCGAGTCGTTTGAGATCCTCGACCGCATCGGCGACGGAGTAGTCCTCCTTGTACGCCTCGTCGAACGCGTCGGCGTAGCGGCTCAGCGCTCCGGCGGTGTCCAGGTCGTCGTCGCCGCCGACCACCGTGCTGGCGAGTTGATCCTCCCAGCTGCGGACGGCCAAGCGCAGGTCCCGGTTGAGTTCGGCGACATCGACGTGGACGGGGGCGGCCGGGTCGGTAGCGATGGTGAAGTGCACCGAGGCCAGCAGTGCGTCTCCGATGTGCGCCGTGTAGCGCAGGCTGGTGCCGTGGAACGTGTCGAGCAGGATCTTCTGCATCGCCAAACGGCGCGAGGTGGTGTAGCGGTCGCGCGGCAGGAACACCAGCGCGGAGGTGAATCTGCCCTGCGGGTCGGGCTGCAGGAAGGTGCGGACGCGGCGCCGGCTGGACAGCTGCAGCTGCCCGGTGACCACGTCGGTGAGCTGCTTGAGATCGGCCCAGAACAGCTCCGCGCGCGGATAGTTCGACAGCGCCTCCAGGGCGCGCTGGCCGGAGTACGAGTCGGGAGCGGCACCCAGGTGCGCCAGCACTCGGCGCACCAGGCGGCGGACGACGGGCACCGTGGTGATCTCGGCGCTCCGGGCGGGCGGAGTCAGGCCGACCAGGAACTCCGCGACGTCGGAACCGCCCTGGGTGGCGCCGGCTGCGGGCTCCTCGACCGACACCAGCAGCGTGGCATGGCCTCGCCCCAGCGCCGTATCCAGCCAGAACTGCTGAACGCTGAACGTGCCCGCGGCCGGCGTCGAACTGAGGATCTCGCCGTCCGCGCCCATGGTCGCCACCAGGTCGTCGCGCAGCAGACCGAGCTGATCGGCCGGAGACGAGCCGGCAGCGCCCCGGCGACGGTAGCCCATGAACGTGACATGGCCGGCCGTCATCCAGTCGAGCAGGTCGGCCGCCTCCATGGCATCGGCGTCGGCCGCGGTCGCATCGGAGGCCCGGCCCACGCGTAGCGCGCCAGCCAGATCGGTGGCCCTGACCGCCATGGCCGGGGAGTCCGTGACGACAGTGCGGATCGCCGCAAGCGCGTGCTGGATGCGCCCGAGGATGGTGTTCACCCGATCCTCATCGGCGAGGCGGTCGACCAGCAGATGCATCCACGACTCGGCGCTCACTCGGTCACCGTCGCCGTGCTCATCGGAGGCGAACTCGCCCACCACGTCGCGCAGGTTTCCGGCAGAGTCACGCCGTACCGCGAGGATCGGGTGGATCACCCGATGCACGGTCACATCGGCCAAGGACAGCACGGTGACGACGGAATCGACCAGGTACGGCATGTCGTCATTGACGATGTCGATGACGGTGGCGGCGCCGCCCCAGCCGTCGTCCCCGGGCTGCGGGTTGTAGCTGGCGATCAGGATCTCGCCGGGCATGCGGCGCCCGGCCAGGTCACGGTGCGCGGCGACGAGCGCGGTGATGTCCTCCGAACGTCGCGGTTGGTCTTCGGCAGGCACCCGACGGAAGTAGGCACGGATGAGTGTGGCGTCCGGTGGGCTCGCGGACGCCGCCTGGTCGACGGAAGGTTGCACCTCGTTCGTTTCTGTCGATGGTGCAACGGACTCGGTCGGCTCGCTCATGACGTGCATCTCCTCGGCGATGGGTAACGCCTCACGTCGATGAGCGTATCCGGGAGGCGTGCGCTCAGCAGCCTCCCGTGCCATAGGATGATCGTCATATGGCGTGACCTGCACGTATGTGCGTCAGTCGCGTGTCAGTTTGCGGTAGGCGACGCGATGCGGACGAGCAGCGTCGGCCCCGAGTCGCTCCACCTTGTTCTTCTCGTAGTCGGTGAAGTTGCCTTCGAAGAAGAACCAACGGGCCGGATCCTCGTCGGTGCCCTCCCACGCGAGGATGTGGGTACAGGTGCGGTCCAGGAACCACCGGTCGTGCGAGATGACCACGGCACAGCCCGGGAATTCCTCCAACGCGTTCTCCAACGAGCCCAGCGTCTCGACATCGAGGTCGTTGGTCGGCTCGTCCAGCAGGATCAGGTTGCCGCCGACCTTCAGCGTCAGCGCGAGGTTCAGCCTGTTCCGCTCGCCTCCGGAAAGCACGCCGGCCGGCTTTTGCTGGTCGGGTCCCTTGAAGCCGAATGCGGACACATAGGCGCGGGACGGCATCTCGACATTGCCCACGTGAATGTAGTCGAGCCCGTCCGACACGACCTCCCACACCGTCTTCTTCGGGTCGATGCCGGCGCGGGACTGATCGACGTACGACAGCTTCACGGTCTCGCCCACGCGGACCGTCCCGGCGTCCGGCTCCTCGAGTCCGACGATCGTCTTGAACAGGGTCGTCTTGCCGGCGCCGTTCGGGCCGATGACACCGACGATGCCGTTGCGCGGCAGGGTGAACGACAGGTTGTCGATGAGCACCCGGTCGCCGAATCCCTTGCGAAGGTTCTCGACCTCCACGACGACGCTGCCCAGGCGCGGGCCCGGCGGGATCTGGATCTCCTCGAAGTCGAGCTTGCGGGTCTTCTCCGCCTCCGCGGCCATCTCCTCGTACCGCGCCAGGCGGGCCTTGGACTTCGCCTGCCGGGCCTTCGCGCCGGAGCGCACCCAGGACAATTCGGATTGCAGGCGCTTGGCGAGCTTGGCGTCCTTACGGCCCTGCACCTCGAGCCGTTCGGCCTTCTTCTCCAGGTAGGTGGAGTAGTTGCCTTCGTAGGGCAGCAGGCGGCCGCGGTCGACCTCGGCGATCCACTGGGCGACGTGATCCAAGAAATACCGGTCGTGAGTGACGGCGAGCACCGCCCCCTCGTACTGCTGCAGGAACTGCTCGAGCCAGCTCACCGATTCGGCATCCAGATGGTTGGTGGGCTCGTCCAGCAGCAGCAGATCGGGAGCCGACAACAGCAGCCGGCACAACGCGACGCGGCGACGTTCGCCACCGGAGAGCACCGACACCGGCGCATCCGGCGGCGGGCAGCGCAGCGCATCCATCGCCTGGTCGAGTTGGGAGTCGATGTCCCATGCGTTCGCGTGGTCCAGATCCTCCTGGAGTCTGCCCATCTCCTCCATCAACTCGTCGGAGTAGTCGGTGGCCATCTGTTCGGCGATCTCGTTGAACCGGGCGAGCTTGGCGTAGACGTCGCCGAAGGCGCCCTGCACGTTCTCCAGGACGGTCTTGTCCTCGTCCAGCTGCGGCTCCTGCATCAGGATGCCGACCGAGTAGCCAGGGGTCAGGTAGGCCTCGCCGTTGGACGGCGTGTCCAATCCGGCCATGATCTTGAGGATCGTCGACTTGCCGGCACCGTTCGGTCCGACCACGCCGATCTTCGCGCCCGGATAGAACATCATGGTGACGTCGTCCAGGATGACCTTGTCACCGACGGCCTTCCGGGCCTTCTTCATGGTGTAGATGAACTCAGGCACGACTTCCCTCTCGCTACGGCTGTGCTCCGGTGGCCCGCCGTGGAGCGGCACCGCGGGCCGCTACCAGTGTGCCCTACCGCTCAGCGCCCGGCCGCCACGCGGACACCCGCTGACGCACCCTCCGACAGGCCCCGCCGGCGCGGCCTCACGGCGCCCGACGACGTCGTCCCGGGACGTGCGCAGCCGCGCGCCGCGCGAATCGCCCCGGGGCGGCGTCATACGCGCAGCTACAGCGCGGCCACCGGCTCCGGCGTATCGAACGCGCCGGCCACGACATCGTCGAATCCGTCAGCGGCTGCCTCCTCGCCGCCGTCGAAGGGATCGGCAGCGCCGCCGCCGGACTCATTGGCATCCGCCCCGTCCGCGGTCGTCCGGACGCCGCCGGCGTCGATCTGGGTGAACCGGCTGAACCGTTCTGCGTAGCCCTGGGCCAGGTCGTGCCCGACGAAATCGGCCGTCAGCTCGGTGAGCCAACGGGTCTGCTGATTCTCGTCGGTGTACTTTCGCTCGGTCACTCTGCCCTGCACCACCACCGGGTCGCCGCGTCGCAATGCCTGAGCCACGCCGCGTGCCAGGCGCCGCCAGCACACCACGTTGATGCCGAATTCGCCGACCTGCTTCCACTCGCCCGTCTCGGGATCGCGCCGGCGCCGATTCGACACCACCCTGAACGTCACACGATCCGGGCTGGCTGCACTGCCGCTGACCCTCGGGTCGGCAACCACGTTGCCGGCGACCGTCAGAACTGCTGTGTCGTACATCGTCGGAGGTTCCTTTCCGTCCCTGACGCCCCGGCCCGCTGCCGGCGACGTGCAGGCAACGGTCCGCGCGAAAGCCGCGCGTGGCAACGGGTACGGATGGGATGTGGACAGGATTGGGCCAGGTGGACAACTGCGGCGACGCTGCGCTGCTAGCGCGTCGCGGATCCGTCCCGCTCGGCCAGTGTGGAGAGCATCGCGTTGTAGGCCACGAGCTCCGCGTCGTGCGTCAGCTCGGCTTTGCGCGCGTCGCGAGCGGCCTGCCGTTCGTCGCTGCGCGCCCATTGCGCCATCAGGGCGAGCATCACCACGACCAACGGAATCTCGGTGAAGCCCCAGCCGATCGCCCCGCCCAGCTGCTGATTGGCGAGCAGGTCGGTCACCCAGGGCACCGCGACCCGCGCGAAGTAGTCGGCACCCAGCAGATGATGCGAGCTCATCAGGGCGAGACCGAAGAACGCATGGAACGGCATTGCGGCGAGCACGAGGGCCAGCTTGATCGGGGACGACAGCTGCCGGGGCGAAGGGTCGACCCCGATGATCACCCAGTAGTACAGGTAACCGGTCAGTACGAAGTGCACCGTCATGAACAGGTGTCCCGGGTGTGACGAGATCATCACGCCGAACAGGTCCGTGAAGTACAGCGCGTAGAAGCTCGCCACGAACAGCGGCAGCACGATCAGCGGATGCGTCAGGAAGCGGGTCAGCGGCGAGTGGACGAAGCCGACGACGGCTTCCCGCACCCCCGGCGGTCCGTTCGGCCCGGCGGCGGGAAGGGCGCGCAGCAGCAGCGTCACCGGGCCGCCGAGCGCCAGGAAGATCGGCACCAGCATGGCCAGGAACATGTGCTCGATCATGTGCATGGAGAACATGACTTGGCCGTAGGCCGCGAGCCCGGAGGATGTGGACCAGAGCAGCGTCACGCAGCCCAGCAGCCAGCCGATGGTGCGTCCGATGGGCCAGGTGTCCCCGCGTCGCCGGAGCCGGATCACGCCCGCCACGTACATCGCCGCCATCACGATCGCCGCGGTGCCGGCGATGAGATCGAGACGCCAGAACAGCATCAGATTGGACAGGCTGGGCGCGCCGGGCAGTTCGAAGCCGAGTACCAGGCCCGCGTCGGTCGAGGGCGCGATCCCCGCCACCGGCGGAGTCGCGGTGCGACTGAGCGTCGCGGCGACGCCGACGGTCACGGCCATGATCAGGACTTCCACCGTCGCCAGCCGGATCAACGGCCCCGGCTTGCCGTCACGGATCAGAGGCAGGGTGCGTCGCCGGTGCACGTACCCGACAACTCCCAGGATGACGAGCAGCGCGATCTTCGCGCCGACGAGCCTCCCGTACGCGGTCGACCACATATAGGCAGGGCCGGGAACGCGTAGCATCGCGTTGATCACGCCGGACACCCCGACCGCGATGAGCGCGATGAGCGCCAGCGTCGAGTACCGGTACGCGACCACATCGATGTGCTTGATGCGCTGTTTGGCGAGCCCCACCAGCGCGATGAGTCCGCCGACCCACAACGCCGCGCCGAACAGGTGGTAGATCATGCTGTCCACCGCGAAGTCGTGGTCGGTGGCCTGGCCGGCGTGGCCGCCGAGCGCAATCGGCACCAGCGCGAAGAGCGCCAACGCGAGCAGCACGAACACCCATCCGACGCGCATGACGACGCGCGAGGCGATCGCGATCAGGACGGCGATGAGGGCGGCGATGAGGGCGGCCCGCGCAGAGGTGAGCACGCTGAGCGCGGTGGAGAGCGTACCTGGCTGTACGGCGTTGGACAACGGTCGGCCGAGCGCATCGGCGACGGTGAGCGGGATGAGGGCGAGGCCCGAAGCGGCCCACACGAGTGCGGCAAGTGAGGCGGCGCGCAGGCAGCGGTATCCGCCCACGTCGACGATGCCGGACTTCTGCGGCGGGGCGAGTGCGGCCGCTCCCAGCAGCCAGCCGATGGTCACGGCGGCCATCAGGTTGAACAAGCCGGTGACGGCGGGCAGGGCGAGCTGCGTGAACTCTCCCGCATCGGGCAGGCCCTGCACGATGGCGCGTGCCGGGACGATCGCCGCCAGTGCCACGGCGACGCAGGCAGTGACCAGCGCGCCGGTCGCGATGAGCACGCCCGTGCGCCACCGCTGGGCGCCGGCGGTCCGGATGGGCTGTGCGCTGGTCTCGCTGGCCCGACGCGGCGCGGCCGCGCGATCCGGTTCCGCTGCGATCGTGTCGAGCATGACGCCGCCCTCGACCGGGCCGGTGCCGGACGGCCCGATCGCGGCCGAGGCGACATCGCCGTCCGGCGTATCCGGCAGGGCAAGGGAGTCTGGGTCCGGCACGCCACGAGCCTACGTCGATTCGACAAGTGATCGAAGAGCCAGGGCGGCGCTGCGGGCGTTGTCACACCGTCGCCCGGTTTACCCTTGAAGGGCCGCCTGACGCGCCGGTCGGTTCACTGCGCACGCGGTTGTCAGCGCTCGTAGCTCAGCTGGATAGAGCAGGGGACTTCTAATCCTCAGGTCGCAGGTTCGAATCCTGCCGGGCGCACCACGGTAGGCTCTGTGAACTGCACTTATATAGACTTTTCAACAGCTCTTGATGAGCCCAGTTCGATGTTTTTGCCCTCGATGACAGAAATATAACAGGAATTCAATGTGAACTTACCGGCTGATCGTGATGCAACAGGACACCCCAGACAGATTTAAACCCTTCTTGCATAACAGTTTTTCGCGCCTACCATGACTGTTATGCCACGCCAACGCCTGGAGCCAGGAACATTCGGCCTGATCTCGCTGCGCCACGAAGACAGCGGGAGGTGGCGGGCGAGCTGCCAGGTGCGTGACTTCACGGGCGCAACCCGTTACATCAACCGGTATGCCCCAACGCGTGGCCGTGCCGAGACGGCCGCCAAAGACGCCGCCGTGGCCCTGTGCGACGAGCTGATTCGCGAGCACAAGGCAACTGAGCAGCGGCGGCGAGATGAGGAACGCGGCATTTTGCCGCGAGACGTCGACCCCACCACGGTGCGCGATCTGACCATCACCTGGCGGGCAAGCCTAGCGACGAACCAGGATCTGCACGCGGCAACCGTCCGGACGTGGCAGTGGCTGTTGGCGGCGATGTTCGGCGAGCCCATCCACCGCAGCGGAGCCATCCAGGAAGACAAGAGCCGAATCGTTGGACCGCGCGCTGCCTTCAATCTCATCGCGGATAAGACTCCACGAGCCGTGACCGCGCGGGATCTGAAGGACGTCCTGTCAGTGGTGAGCAGGGCGAGCGGATCGTCCACGGCGAAGCAGATGCGCACCGTCTTGTCGTATGTGTTCGGCGTTGCGGAGGATCGAGGGTTGGTCGTCGCCAATCCGGTCCCCCTGCTCAGGGGCAACAAGGGGTCCCCCGTTATCGGTCGGAACAGGGTGCGGCAGACCGGTCTCGACCATCGCCGGGCTCCCTCGGTGGAGGTGGTCGACGCGCTCCGCGTGGCACTCCGATCCGACCCGGAAGCCTTACCGATGGCCCCGACCGGCGGGCGGCGTCATAAGGCATCTCATCCGCGCCCGTGCGGCAAGTGCGCGACGTGCCTGCGGTTTGCCTGCCAGCAGCGGTGGCGATGTCGACGCTGCGCAGACTGTCGCAACGGCCGACCGTGCACGATCGGCCGCCGTTGTTACAGTTGCGAGCCTTGCCGCGCCTACATCGCCGCGAAGGGCGGCCAGCGCACACTGCTGTGCGATAGCCCGGTAGCAAGTGTTCCGGCCGAGCCCAATGGCGCCGATATTGTCGATCTCACGGACTTCCTCTTTTTCGTCGGATGCAGGCTCGGGGAAGCTTTGGCGACGCGCTGGTGCGACCTCACTCTCAGCGGCGACGATGCCGATGATGCAGGCGCTTGCGAGGTGCTCATCTGCGGCACGCTGGTCTACGCGGTTGGCGGCGGCCTGGAGCGTCAGCCGTATACGAAGACGGGCGACGAGGAGGCACACCGCACCGGCGCACGAGGGGTTTACCTGGTTTCAGATGCAGCCATGATGTTGCAGAACCGAGCCCGTTACTTCGGCATCGACCTCGACGCGGACGTCCTACCGCCCACACCGATTTTCGGCAGCCCGCAAAAGCCGACCGAGTACCGAGACCTTCGCAACACTTCGCGCGCGATCAAGCTGCTGTTTTCGAAGCACGGTGTGAAATGGGGACGCTCCCATATCGGGCGCAAATATCTTGTCAACCGACTAAACTCCCAAGGTGTGCCGCACAGCGAAATCGCGAAAGTGATGGGCTGGCGCGACTTGAACACCATCAAGTCCTATCTGGACGACGTCGCCCAGGTGAGCGATGCCACGAAGGCAGCGATGCGTTCCGTACTCGGCAGTGCTGAGGTCGCGTAACGAGAATTTCGGTCGGTGATATAGCTGGCCGCGGCGCCATTCGTTGGACGCGCAAGCGCTGATCGGAAATCAGTGCGCAGCTGCTACTTCAGCTCGCTGGAGCCAGGCCGGGTCAAGTGCGTTCGCGAGAGCACGGCGGATTGTGTCGATCTGCTGCGCGCCGGATGGAGCGGGTTCAGCGATCGTTTCGGTGGCCCTCATCGGCCACGTCCGCTACCGCCGCGACGACGTCCACGGCTGGATGACCGATCAATACGCGCACCGCGACCGAAGCAGTCGGGCAATAAGCCCGCAGAACCAGGGAAGGCCGGTGACGTCAAAATGGGCCCTGGTCAGAGAACTGACGAACTAGGCATTCGTCTTTGACCTGCAAGTATGATTCGTGATGCTTCCCATCGGTTCCCCACTGCTCAGTTTCAAAGCGTTCACAAAACGTTCACTAATTCCCCTCGTCGGCGCTTCCGGTCGGTATGCCGGCCGGGCCGGACCGCAGCGACATGTCCAGACCCGACACGGCGATGCTGACGAACGTGAGGATAGGCCGAGGTTGGTAAGCAATGCCTGGGCGGCGGTGATCAGCTGCTCGGCGTTGCCGAAGGCCGCGGCCGCCTCACCGCCCCCGGACGGCTCGGGATAGTCAAGCTAATTCCGGCGGCGACGGAAGGCTCCGAATTGACGGATGACCGTACCGATCTGTGCCCTGGCGGCGTGCTCGACGGCGTAGTGATCACCCCTGGTCGTCGGGCGAAGACCTTGGTATTCAAGGAGAGCCAACAGCGCTTGACGCGAAGAGTCGTAGGCAAGTACGAATGCGGGTCCGGATCAGATTCGATCACGGGCTTTACTGTCGCGAGCGCTATCCACACCTTCAACACTAAGAACTCGCCGTAGCCTGCGACAACAGCCCACAGGCAACGCGGCGAAGTGCCCCGATTCCTACCTACTGCAGCGGTGGCCCAGCCCTGAAAGCCTGATGCTCTCGGCTGAGTGGCTGCCGCAAGTTTCATTCACCCTTTCGGCGGGTACGGATCGTGACCGTAGGAGTTCTTCTCACCGATCGTTCCGTCCAACCTCCGAATGGTGTGCTCGACGCGGCGCGCCTGCGCCATATCGCGGCCGACGCGCTGCTGGTCGGCCTTGTTGCCGCCCACGTGAGCCGCACGTGAACTCCCCTCGACCTTCGACTTCCACTCGCCGTCCTCGTGATAGGTGACGATGTCGCCTTTAGCCATGATCTTGACCTTCCTGTCGTTGCCCTGCCGTGCTGACAGGGCTGCCTAGCCTGATTGTGCAACAGACCTCCGACATCGGACTCTGACGATACGTCGCGGTCGCACTAAAGTCGTAGCATCAGGAAACCTCAGCCCGATACGTTTGCGGGCCGGACGGAACTCGGTCGGCAAGGCAAAAGTGTCACGCGCAGGGAGCGTCAACCGTGCGATTCGGGCATGACTACCAACTTGCAAGCTCCAACCTCACGGCAAGCAACATGCCCTAACTTGATGTGGTAGTTCTTTCACTGTGTCCTGTAAGCTGAGCGCAGCCCTCCGCAGAAAGTAGGCCACTCATGACGATCCACACCCCGAAGACCCGTGAGGCTCTCGCTCGCCTGCTTGCTCCGCTTCGACTTGAGTCGTCAGTGTTCGAGCGGGCCGTGTCGGTTGGAGCCGCGGAGAGTCGCACTTTCAGTTCGGGGGGACCGAAGTCTGCTCCGGGGTACACGCGGTGGGCGCGCACCGTCGAGGCGGTGCACGAGGATCTGATGCTCCTGCGGCTGGGCTGGCGACGCTTCGATCCGGACAACCTTCCTTATTTCCTGCAGCCTGACCTCCACCTCGGCTTCGTAGTGAGTAGCGGCGACTCGCATACGGGTGTCACCTACGGCAACCCGACAAACCGCAATTCCAAGGGTGCAGCGTTCGCGCGTCGAGTCGACCAGAATGGCACCGCTGCGATGTTCGGTCAGCCGACCGACGAAGGTGAAGTCACCGTCGATGACTTCCGGGTCCTGCTTTACGACGAGCGCCAGGGCTTCGTGTATCTCGAGTTGTCGCGTCCAGACGCCCGAGTGGGAGATCATGTGAGCCACTGGTCTGAGCGAATCATCTTCCCGGCCTTCGACCTCGCGCTTGGAACCTTCGGCTTCGAAGAGGGCAACGACGAGGGCGACTTCGGGTTCAAGATCGCCCGGCGATAGGGCGAAGGTTGGCACCCGATGAGCACTACCTTCGTTGCCGCGCGCCTGGAGATGGCGCGTTCAATACGGCAGATGACTGCCACCGCCCTTGCGGCAGAGGTTGGCGTGACCGCGCCTTGGATCTCCCAAACCGAGAATCTGAGGCGCACGCCCAGCCCCGAGCTGGTGCGCGAATTCAGCCGGGCGCTGGACTTCCCATTGGACTTCTTCTACCGCCCTGTTACTGCGTTGCCACCGACGGATGCCTTCCATTTCCGCGCCACGTCGCGGCTGGCAAAGAAGGACGAGCAGACTGCGCGGTCGCTCTCCACATTGGCAATTGAGCTGTCCGACTGGATCGAAGCGACTTACCAGGCTCCGGCGCCGTCAGTACCGGAACTCCAAGACCTGCTCGACGCCGACGAAACATTGCCACCCGGACAGGCAGCCGAGGCACTCCGTGGCGCGTGGGGCTTGGGAGCGGCACCGGTCAAGAACTTGCTGCAACTTCTCGAATCCAAAGGCGCAAAGGTCTACTCGGCCGGAGGCCCGCTCCAGGCGGTCGACGCGTTCTCGTTCAGACACGGTGCAACGCCGGTGATCTTCCTCAATGTTCACAAGTCCGCAGAGCGGCTCCGCTTCGACCTGGCGCACGAACTCGGGCATCTGGTGATGCATGGCGGGTCGCTGCATGTGGAGCCTGGCAAGGAAAAAGAGCAAGCCGCCAACGACTTCGCGTCCGCATTCCTGATGCCACGAGCCGACGTGCTCGGCTCGATCCGCGGCAACCTGATGCTCGAGGACATCCTGATTCTCAAGCGGCGTTGGCGCGTAAGCGCAATGGCGTTGAACCTCCGTGCTCATCGGCTTGGGGTGATCTCTGACTGGACCTACAGCACATTGGCCCGTCAGCTCTCCAGTGCAGGTTTCCGGCGCGGAGAACCAGGTTCTGACCTAATCGCGGAAAGCTCCAGCCTGCTGACTCAGGTGATTGCCGACCTTCGTTCTCAGAGCAAGAGCTTCATAGATATTGCACGCGAACTCGACGTGCGCGCCCGGGACGTCAGAGACCTCATGCTCGGTTTGGTCACATTTGCCATGGAGGGCGAAGCACAAATACGAACACCGAGCCGAGGGAACCTCCGAGCGGTATGAGCTCGACAGCCGAGGTGACTGCGTGACTAGGCATGCCACCTATTCATGCAGCACACACAAACGTCAGAAGCTGCCGATAGGGTGTGAGACACGTCAGAGTCAGGGTTCCGCCGCGGACAGCTCGTTGGAAGACCAGTTCGGCCGAAGTCGCCTGCAATCGGAACGAGCACCCGCCCTGGCGGAACGTCAGTCCGCACGCGATAGTGATGCGAGGGAGATTATGGCGGCGAAGGTCACAGGCGGCGCGAGCAGCGCCGTCGCGTCGTCCTCCCACGCGGCGTGTGCACGATTCCGTGGGACCGACCCGCTGGTCACGGGTGTCACTCGACGTAAACTCGCTGCGGTCGTCGGCCACCCGAAAGGTCCGCAAAGCACGATCCCGCTGCTCCGCTGGATGCGTGCGATCACCTTCGAACGCATGGTCCGCGACAACCGGTTCGCATCGGAAGTCGTCACTGTCTCCGTCGGTGCTATCGGACTCCGTCGCCCCAACGCCATCGTCGTCGCCGACGCACGCGTCGACCTCGACTCCACCGCTGCGATCCTGCAGCGCGCGCACGCCGCGGCCGTCGAACGCGGAATCGCGACGCTCGTCTACCAACTCGCCGTCCCGTTCGTCGGGCTAGAGGGGGACGCCGCCACAGACACGCGCCCCGACTTCGCCGTCGTCGCGGCGAAGGTCCCAGACGAGTCCGGAGTCGTCGGCGGCTCCTGGCTCATCGTCGGCGACGTGAAGGACTACCAGCGGGTCCGATCCAAGATCGACGACGGCCGACTGCTGAAGGGCTTCCTTCAGGTCGCTCTCGGCGCGGAATCAGCCGCCACCTGGACGCGGCTGCCCGGCGGCATGGACGTGAACGAGTTCGGCATCCTCGCGATCCCGCGCAGCGCCTCGCTGTTGCCGACCGCCGTCGTCGAGGACCTGACCGACTACCGCGAAGAGGTCCGGATGCGGGTGCGCGAGCGAATGCTCGAAGCCACGAACGTGCCACCGAACGTCGACGCCGATCTGCCGGGCTACCTGGGGCACCTGCAGGCGACGTTCTCGCCCGACGGTTGCCCCAGCTGCGACTTGTTCACCTACTGCCGTGCCGAACTCCAGAAGTCAACCGACCCCGCGGACCTGTTGGTCGAACTCGGCGTCGGGCGCGACGTACGCGCTCGCGCGGTCGGCCTGGTGGACGGCGTCACCCCGGTGGGCGACGTCTCCCGTTCCGTCCGGCACCAGGTCGAGGCGACTCTTACCGGCACCGGCATTCGAACCGACCAGCGACGAACCGACCCCGTCGGACTGCCAGGCACCGTCAACGTCGTGTTGGCCAAGTCGGACGGCGCGACACTCGGCGTGTACGGGATCGGCGTGCAGCGGGTCTCGGCGTCCGGCGCCGAGCCCTGGCGAGTCGAGGTCTTCGACGACCCCGACGGTGAGAGCACGCGCCGGGCGGTGATGAGGGTCCTCGGGCAGGCACTCAACAAGGCGCTCACCGAGCAACACTCGGCGAGTCCAAGTTCCCCGGACCCGATCCACGTCGTCGTTCCGGACTCGTCGACGGCCGATCTGCTCGTGTCGATCGCGGACAGCGTGGCCGGGAAGGAACTGTCCCGGTTGCGGTGGGAACGCGACAAGCATCAGGGGCGGCCGGCGTTGACGTTCAACGGCGACCCGGCCGTCGTGCCCGCAAGGCTTTCGGAAAAGGACCGTGTGGCGGTCTCGTTCCTGCTGGAGCAGGACCGCACCCGCACGATGAAATCGAGGTCGACGATCGTCGACCTTCGAGCGACACTCGCGTCACTCGTCACGGCCGGCGGGCCCGCGGTCAACTCACTCCGCCTCGACTACCTCGCGCCGTGGGCAAACCGGCGTGGGCCGCGCATCGACCACCGCAGCCTTGCGGCTGCCGTCGAGGCCACCGATCACGCAGTCGGCGCCCAGCTGACACCGTCCCGCTCGAACGCGATCCACGCCGCGTTCGCCGGTGACAGACCAGGACTCGCCCGACCCGTGAACCCGAGGGCCTACGACGAGCTGATCCGAGATGAGATCGCCTACAAGACCGACGTGTTCGACGCGGCCGTCTCGACGCTCGGCACCGAGTTCGCAACCTCGAAGTTGCGGCCGACTGTCCGCGCCGTCGAGGCCGACGCGCAGAAGATCTGGCGACGCCGACTCGACCTGCATGCGTTCGACCTCGTCCGGTTCGGCCGTACCGCGCGCTGGTGGCGCAACGCCGCCGTCCCACGCATCGAAGCCGACGGCCAGTTCCACGCGCAGGTACTCGCGTTGACACACCCGCTCGTCACCCAGGACGGCGCTGATGACGCGGGCACTCGCCAGCTCGCGAATGCGCGGGTCGTCGGCATCGCGCCGCTGACGATCGAGGTCGATTCCCGCCGGATCGGACACGAGTCTCGAATTGTCGCCCTCCACCGGAACGGAGTCGCCCTCGTCGAATCGGCCGACATCACCGTGCAGGCGCAGAAGGGGAGCTTCAAGATCTCGCACATGCCGATCGGCGAGCTCACCGCGACGGGCGATCGACTCCGAACCTATCGATGGTCGCCCCATCATGACCCCGGGTTCGAGGTCGGAGACGAACTCGTGGTCGCCGACTTCGCTTGGTTCTCGACGAACAAGGGCGACGCGTGGCTCAACGTCAGCCGCCCAGGTGCAGACACGTCGGCGCCTGGGCCCGACTGCACTCCGGAGTCGTACAGCGAGGACCCGGCCAACCACCAGTGGTGCTGTAAACCGCACGAGGCGTCCGAGGCGGAGTGGTCGGACGTGCTGGCGGAACGCCGCGCCCGCGGAGAGTTAAACCCGGAGACGTGGCCGCCCGTCGTCGACTCGGACGCGTTCGACGTGGGCGCGGTCGGCGACGCGCTGCCGGACCCGGCGGACGGCCCGGCATCTCAACCACCCGACGACCTGACGATGGACGACCTCGACTGATGGCGACTGTGACCTTCACTCCCCCGGTGACGCCCGTGGCAGGCGCTCACCATCACGCAGCCGCCGCCGGCCAGAATGAAGCCACCGCCGCCCGCGCACGCAGGGAACTGGTCGACGCTATTCGTGGCACCTCGGACACCGAACGGATCCTCTTGAAAGCGGCGGCCGGCGCGGGGAAGTCGTTCCTGTTGCGCGGGCTGGTGCAGGAGGCGATCACGCAGTCGAATTGCCTGCGCGTCGCGGTGACGGCCTTCCAGAACCGGCAACTGTGGTCACTCGCCGCGTCTCTCGGCGAGGTGATCGGCAAGGATCGCGTGTTCATGTGGTCGTCCAAGGAGCGCTTCAACGACGTCCCGGGGCCGGTCAGGTCGTCCGCCACGGTCGTCGACTCGGTCGCGGCGATCCCGCAGGACGCCCCGGTCGTTCTGGCCACCTCCCACATGCTCGGAATGACGCGACGTCTCGTGCAGAACCACCTCACACCCGCCTTCCACGGGGAGCACCGATTCGACGTCCTGTTCGTCGACGAAGCGTGGCAATTGCCGCACCACCTGTTCGACAAGATCACCTACGTCGCGCCGATCCACGTGGGCGTCGGTGACGTCGGACAGCTGCCGCCGCTGGAGATCGGCTCCAACCCGTGGCGCGGCGATCCCGGGTTCAATCCGTATCGCGCCTGGCCGACCGCGTTCGACGGCGACGACACGAAGACGTGGGCGGCGGAGCTTCCCGCCGTCTGGCGACCGACCGGCGAGCAGCTGGGCTTGTGGCGGGCGTTCTACCCGGAGTGGGAGAGCCTCGATTGCGTCGCCGCCCCCGGGGACCGTGCCATCGAACTCGGAGATCTCACGGGGACGGCCAAGGCCGTGTGGGAGTCCGTCGCCTCGGGCGTCCCCACCCTCATCGAAGTCGACGGGCTCCCGGACGCCGAGGCCGCCGACGTCGACCTGCCGCTCGTCTGCTTCGTGGAGTCGCTCGTCGACGACCTGTTCACGGCCGGCTTCACGCTGGTCGGCCAGAAGTACGACGAACACGGAGAACCGCTGGGACAGGTCGCGGACGAAGACCTGGGAACCGCCCCGGACTACCCGCTCGTCGCCGTCCTCGCGACACGCAACCAGACCGTGGACGACGCCGAGGACGCGGCAGCGAGGCTCCGCGAGAAGCACGGGCTCTCGGCCGCTGAGATCAACGCCTCGACCGTCGACTCGTGGCAAGGGCAGACGAACGGAATCACCGTCGCCATTCACCCGCTGACCGGCGCCACCGAACTCGACGAGTTCAACTCGGCGTTCGGCCGCCTCGCCGTCACGTGCACGCGCGCCACCCACGGCCTGCTCCTGGTCTCCCGGCCAGGCCTCGACGAGCTACTGCAACAGGCACCCGCCCGGCCCGGCACACCCTTCGGCGAGCCGGGCAACCGCCACCTGCCCCGACAGACCCACCAGCGCATCCTCGCAACCTTCGCGCGAGCGACGGTCACCATCCCACCGGCTCAGTAGGAAAGAATCGACCCGTGTCTCGTCTCACCGACCTCCTCCGCCAAGTCGCCAACACCGACCCGCAGCTGGCCAAGGACCTCAAGCGCGAGACCGACGCGCTCGCGGATCGCCGAGCGTTCGGCCTGAACTTCGAACGCCACACCCCAGAGGCCGTCGAGCTCCCGGGTCGGCCGGTACGGAAGAACGACAAGGTGCGGTGTCTGCTGACGCGTGCGGAACAAATCGAGCACCTGCGGCTGAGAGCCATCAAGGAGAAGGAACGTTCTGACGAACAGGAAGCGCTGCTCGATGCTTTGAATGCCAAGGCAAGAGAACGAGATCGTCTCTGGCGTGTTACGGGCTTTGAGCACCACGAGAAATCGAAATTCGCCCGAGTCGTCGCGACGGACGACGCGGACGAGTCCCGCGTCGTCGACGTCGAAGACCTTATCGTCGTCGCCGAGTTCCGCGATCCGATCTACCCCGGCCTTGTCTCAACCGGGAAGGTTGAGCGCGGTGGCGACAAGCCGTTCCATGCGGTCATTAACGCGGAGAATTACCACGCGCTACAGGCGCTGCTCTTCACCCACCGGGGGAAGGTCGACTGCATCTACATCGACCCGCCGTACAACACAGGCGCGAGGGACTGGAAGTACAACAACGACTACGTCGAGTCCGACGACCACTATCGTCACTCGAAGTGGCTGGCCATGATGGAGCGAAGGCTCATGCTCGCGAAAGAGCTGCTCAACCCTGAGGACTCCGTGCTCATCGTCACGATCGACGAGAAAGAGTACTTGCGATTGGGATTACTGCTGGAGCAAACACTGTCTGGAGCCACCATACAAATGGTGAGTTCCGTCATCAATCCAAAGGGCTCTTCACGCGCAGGTTTCAGAAGAGCAGACGAATACATCTTCTTCGTCATGTTTGGAGCGGCGTCACCGGCCAAGCTTCCGCTGTCTCCAGAATGGCTCGCATCGTCAAAGAAGATACAAGAATGGGCCGCTGGCACAAAATCGGCTACTGCTGACGACGCCAGCTCTCGCCTGTCTGAGCCAGGCTGGACTTCAATGATGCGTCGAGGCTCTCATTCCCTACGAGCCGATCGACAGACGATGTTCTACCCGATATACGTCGATCCTGTCGCACGCAAGATCGTTGAGATCGGTGAGCCGATTCCTCCTGAGAAGCACGAGGCGCCCGCGAGAGCAGGCCTAGTTGCGGTGCTCCCGCTTCGTCGGAACGGCGCGGAAGGACGTTGGCAAGTTGGTGCTGATGAACTCCAGTCCCGCATAGAACAGGGAAGAGTGCGGCTAGGACGAGAAACCTCCTACGGCTACGTAGTCAATTACCTACCGGACGGTGCGTACCAAGAGATCCTTGACGGGAAATACACGATCGACGCGACCGCAAGCGATGGGTCGCTGATCGCGCGGTTGGTTGAAACGGACGACGATGACGCGCGAGTCGCACCGACTCAATGGAAGCTCGAGTCTCACAATGCCTCTGAGCATGGCACGTCGTTGCTCGACGTGTTCGTACCGGGACGGAAGTTCAACAATCCCAAGTCGCTTTACGCAGTCGAAGACACGCTGAAATTCTTTATCAACGACAAGAGCAACGCTGTTGTTCTCGACTTTTTCTCTGGCTCCGGAACCACCGCCCACGCAGTGGCGCGCCTGAATAAACAAGACGGCGGCCGTCGGCGCTGCATCTCCGTGACGAACAATGAGGTGTCCGCCGACGAGCAGAGCGAACTCCGCAAGAAGGGCCTGCGCCCGGGTGATCCAGATTGGGAGCGCTGGGGGATCTGCGATTACATTACGAAACCGCGCGTCGAAGCGTCGATCACAGGTCGGACTCCGGCAGGTGACCCGATCAAGGGGGACTACAAGTTCACCGATGAGTTCCCGATGGCTGACGGTTTCGAGGAGAACGTAGAGTTCTTCACGCTGACGTACGAGTCGGCGATGCGCGTCTCGAGCAATCGTGAGTTCGCGAAGATCGCGCCGTTCCTGTGGCTGCGGGCTGGGTCACGCGGCCGGCGGATCGAGGACATCTCCGCGGGCTGGGACGTTGCGGAGGCGTACGGCGTCATTGCGAATCTTGATTCGAGCGACGCGTTTGTCGAGGCGGTCGAAGCGCAGGACGGTCTGACGCACGCGTTTATCGTCACCGACGAGGACAGGCTGTTCGAGGCGCTCGTTCGCCAACTTCCCGTCCACGTTGAACCGGTTCGCCTCTATTCCTCGTACCTCCGGAACTTCGAGATCGAAGCGGGGAGGGCTGTTCGATGAAGTTCACCCTGAAGCCCTACCAACGCATCGCTCTCGACGACATGCTCGCGGCGCTCGATCGCGCCAAGACGCTGTACGAGCGGGATTCGACTCCGACGGCGGTCTCGCTGTCCGCCACCACCGGAGCCGGCAAGACCGTCATCGCATCCGCGGTGATCGAGTCCCTTTTCTACGGCAACGATGACGTCGACTTCGAACCCGACGATGGCGCCGTCGTCATCTGGTTCTCGGACAACCCGGACCTGAACGAGCAGACGCGCTTTCGCATCATGGAGGCGTCCGACAAGATCGTGTCGACCGACCTCGTGAAGATCGAGCCGCCCTTCTCCAGGCCTCGGCTCGAGCCGGGAAAGGTCTACTTCCTCAATACGCAGAAGCTGTCTAAGTCGTCACTCCTCACCCGCGGCCACGAGGCTGTCGAAGAGGGGACGGTTCTCGACGGCATGCACAGCGCGGTGCAGCCGGATCTGCAGGGGTACACGATCTGGCAGACGATCGCGAACACGATCGACGACCCGGACCTGACCGTGTACCTGATCGTCGACGAGGCACACCGCGGGTTCGGCACGAAGGCGACACGAGACAAGTCGACGATTGTCCAACGCCTCATTAACGGTCACGCTGGCTATCCGCCGATCCCGATCGTGTGGGGCATTTCGGCCACGATCGGGGACTTCAAGGAGGCGATGTCGGACGCCGATGTTTCCGGCGATCGCCGCTACCTGCCGCCCGTACAGGTGGATGGGTTCCAAGTGCAGGAGTCTGGGCTCGTGAAGGACGTCGTCAAGGTCGACATTCCGGCCGAGGCCCAGGCGATCGACATGGTGCTGGTGCGTCGCGCGACGAAGAAGCTGAAGCATTCGTCCGACCGGTGGCGTGCGTACTGCGAGTCCCAGAGTCTCGCCGACATCGTCAAACCGCTCCTCGTCCTGCAGTCGCCCAACACACCCGATCACGACCAACTAGGACGGGCCCTGGACGTCATCTTCGAGGAGATGCCGGAGTTGGGCGCGGACGCCGTGCGGCACGTGCTCGGCGAACACTCGATGCAGACGTTCGGCGCCCACGAGGTGGATTGGATCGAACCCCAAGTCGTCGAGGATCGGACGCACGTCCGCGTGTTGATCGCGAAGGACGCAATCTCCACCGGATGGGACTGCCCGCGGGCCGAGGTACTCGTGTCCTTCCGACCCGCCAAGGATCATGACCACATCCAGCAACTCCTCGGGCGCATGGTGCGCACGCCTCTCGCCCGGCGCGTGCCGGGCGACGACGAACTCAACGCGGTCGACTGCCTCCTGCCGTTCTTCGACCGGAAGACGGCCGGTGACGTCGTGAAGTTACTGACCGCGCAGATCGACGGCGCGCCGGATCCGAGCGGCCGAAAGGTGATCGTCAAAGAGTGCGTGATGACACCCAACCGGGCGATCCCGGACATCGTCTGGGACGTGTGGGACACGCTACCGACGATGACGATTCCGCAACGGGGCACGTCCTCCGTGAAGCGACTCTCGTCCCTGGCCCTTGCACTGTCGACCGACGGCGTCCGACCCGGCGCACTCGCGGAGGTCTCACGACGGATCCACGAGGTGCTGGATTCGGCAGCCGAGACGTACTCCGGCAAACTGAAGACCGCGACGGCCGAAGTGCTCGCGGTGCGGCTCCAGGAGATCTCGGCGAAGTTCGGCTCGACCGGCGTCGAGTACTCCGACATCGTCGAACAGGCGGGCGAGCGCGCGATCCGAGCTGCTTTCGATGACGCACGGAAAGCCTTCGGCGCCGACATCGCCAACGCGTACGTCGACCACTTCACCGGCGACGACGACAGCGACGAGGCGCTCCGAGAGGCACTCGTTCGAACGGCTGCTCTCGCCTGTGTGCCGGAGATCCGCGAGGCCGTCGACAAGGAGTCCAGTCGACTTGCCGCCCGCCTGTTCGTGGAGCACGACGAGGTGATCCGACAACTGCCGGACGACCGTCAGCAGGAGTATCGCGACATCAACGCGCTCGCTGCGACACCGCAGATAGATCGGCTCGCGCGTCCGCGAACGCGGATCGAGGATTACGTGGAGGAGGGCGCGGACGGGCAGCTGAGCCGCGCGGAACTCGCCCCGCTCCACCTGATGTCTGACGAGGATGGTTGGGCGCCACTGAGCAAGCTGAACGAGTGGGAGCGTGAAGTCGTTCGGACGGAGATCGGCCGTGCCGGCGCGCGGGCCTGGTATCGGAACCCGCCACGCCAGACGGCGGACTCGCTCGGCATCGCGTACCGGGACGAAGCGACCGGCGACTGGCGCTCGATGCACCCCGACTTCATCTTCTTCCACGACGTGAACGGCGAAGTGCGCGCGTCGATCGTGGACCCGCACGGCCACTATCTGACGGACTCGCTGGCGAAGCTTCAGGCGCTTTCGCTTTTCGCGGCGCGGTTCGGCGAATCGTTCCATCGGATCGAGGCGCTGAGCAAGGTCGGAGACGTGATGAAGGTGCTCGATCTACAGAGCCACGATGTTCGCGACGCTGTCGCAGCCGGTGGCCACACCGTCGACTGGTTCTACGAGTCGGATCTGGCCACGAACTACTACGCGGACACGGAAGTGGGCAACTGATGCCGCATCTGAGTGCAACGAATCTTCCCTTGGAGAAAGTCTTCTCCCGCGAGTACGTGTTCACTATTCCCCGGTATCAGCGTCCGTACGCATGGGATATCGAGCACGCTCTGCAACTTCTCGATGACGTGACTGATGCACTCATCCGCGCCGATGACGAACCGTACTTTCTCGGGTCGGTGGTGCTGGTGAAGCCGGATCCGAACAAGGCTGACGCAGACGTCATCGACGGCCAGCAGCGGCTGACAACGATCACGATCCTGCTGGCAGTTCTGCGGGACCTTGCCGATAGCGAGAAACTCGCAGCAGGAATCCATGAGCTTCTCATCGAGGAGACGAAGGCATGGTCGGACGCAGACGGCAGTTTGCCTCGCTTGACCCCTCGCCCTCAGGACGCAGCCTTCTTCCGCACCTACGTCCAGGAGCGTGGCGCAACTGGCAGATTGTCCGGCCTGACCGACGCAATCGCCAACACGGATTCGCGCCGCGCGATTCGAGACAACGTCAACGCGTTGCGCGAAGTGCTCGCGGACCGGTCCGATGAGGAGCGATTGCAGCTCCTGAAGATGCTCCTCGAGAACACGGAACTGGTCGTCGTAACGACGCCGAACGAGTCCAGCGCGCACCGCATCTTCGGCGTCATGAACGCTCGCGGCCTCGAACTCTCACCGACCGACATCTTCAAGTCGACCGTCATCGGGAGCCTGCCCCGCGCCCAAGAAGGCCAATACGCGGACAAGTGGGACGCGGCCGAGGATGCCGTCGGACGCGAGAACTTTGCGGACCTGTTCCGGGACATCCGATTCGTCCTCACTGCCGAACGAGCGCGAGTCGAGCTCCTCAAGGAGTTCCCGAAGCAGGTGCTGGACAAGTACGTGGAATCCGGCCGTGCTGCGGAGTTCGTCGACGACGTTCTAGACAAGTACGCAACCGCCTTCACCCGTACCATCGCCCCGTACTTCGGGCCTGCAACCGAGTGGCAAGAGGTGAACCGCTGGCTGAGTTGGCTCGGACAGATCGACAATACAGACTGGCGACCACTTGCGCTCTGGGCGCTCGTCGAGAGACCCGACGACCCTGAGTTCCTGGCGTCGTTCCTGCACAAGTTGGAGCGTCTTGCCGCATCCCTGATGATCCGAGGCACCAACACGACCGACCGCCTCCTCCGGTACACAGACCTCGTCAAGAAGCTGAAGGAAGCGGCAGATCCGCTCACGCTCGCAAGCCTGGACCTGAGCGACGAAGAGAAGACGTCGACCCGAGAACGATTGGCCGGACCGATATATCAGACGCTCCAGTCAAAGCGGCTGCGTTACGTATTGACCAGGCTCGACGCGCTCCTCGCCAACGGCCCCGGCGTTGCGTACGCGTATTCGCTGATCACGATCGAACACGTCTTACCGCAGAACCCGGCGGAGGAGAGCCGATGGCGGCAGTTGTTCGACGACGATGAACGCGAGGCGTGGACTCACCGACTGGGGAACCTGCTGCTCCTGAACCGCCGGAAGAACAGCGAGGCGAGCCGGAAGGACTTCGCCGAGAAGAAGTCGACGTACTTCCTGACCGTCAGCGGCACCGTGACGTTCGCGCTGACGTCCCAGGTGCTGTCGGAGCCCGAGTGGAACCCGACCGTCGTGCAGACGCGGCAGTCGAAACTCCTCGCCGTGCTCGTCGACGAGTGGCGCCTCGTCTCCACGGACGCAAACATTGTGGCCCGCGATCTGCCGCCTGACGTCGGATGAATGAAGTCCGAGCCTAGACGTGCGACAGCCTCTGCTCAGATCGGACTAGTGCCGATACTCACACGTCGGTCGTCATGAGGCTGAGTCCCCGTCCCCGCTTTCCGTACTGCTGCTACCGGTCAGTGGCTCCGCCACCTTAGCGGGGCCAGGATGTGGAATGGTGGAGACCGTAGGGGAATCATATGAGAATGTGATCGCCGAGACGTTTACACCTTGAGTGAGCGGCAGCTCGTTGTCGACGATGATGAATTGGAAGCGACCTCGGGTAACATCCACCTGGGTCGAGAACCTGCGGTACATCTGGCCCGCAATGTCGTCCTCGGCATTGAGCGCTAGGCGCGGACTATCGAGGAGAAGGAACGCCGGCACGAAAGTGTCGTGACGCCGGGCCGCGACGGTCACTAGCGTGATCCAATAGGCCACTTGCGTCGCGGTAATAATTCCACCAGCATTGCTTACTTCCTGGAACGGGGTGCCGTTGAGTATCGGAAGATACGAGTTCGGGTCGATGGATGCCGACTGAATACTCGGGATACCGAAATCCATCACTGTCGCCTGAAACTCGGCATCTAGTTCCCTGAAAATTTCCGTCTTGCGTTGAGCAAGCTGGATTTCTGCATCTGCGACCTCACGTACCAGCCGGGCACGTTCAGCGGTCAATAGCTCTGTTTTCTGTGCAAGTTCTTCCGCACGATCCCATTGCACCAGAACCTGCTCGATAGATTTCTGCCGCTCGGTCGCAGTAGCAGCTTTCGCCGCGGCGTCAGCGTATACCTGTAGCCGTGGTGTTACGCGGTCAGCCGTCCGCTGGTCGATCTCTGACGTGAGCGATGAGATCAAGTCGGCCTTGTTTGCAACTGCGATGAGCGCTTCGCGCTCCTGCTTCTCGATCAGCGTGAGCTGGTGAGCAATCTCGCCGAGCTGGTACTCGAGTTGCTCGGACTCGTACTGGTCTTCGATTGCGATACCACCGACGATGTCAGCTTGCAGGCATACCGGGCACGTCCCAACTGGGACGTTGCGCCGATCAAGACGTTGAGTACAACGTGGGCACACCGAGAACTCGATATTGGCCAAACGGCGTCCGGCCGATGCCATCCGAGCCAACCTGTCTATATCCTGTTTGACCCGACGACGTTCTGTTCCGTATTCATGCTTCTGACGCTTCAGCTCAGATGCCAGCGAACGAGCCTGGGCGAGTGTGCTTTCGGCGTCGGCGAGGAGATCGCGGAGCACTTGGGTGTGACGGTCGACCACGTCAGCCAGTTGGCCCTGAAGGCTAGCCAAAGTTGCTTCTGCTTCGGTCTGATCTGCACGCGCAGAGTCAGAAGCGATCTGCGCATTGAGCCGGCTCGTCAGTCCCGTATCCGTGAGGAACTGCTTGACGATCTCGGCCTCCTTCTCGGCCACGGCAATCTGGTCGCGGAGAGTGTTGATTCGAGAGCGTTTCTGCAGAAGATCCCTCGACGTTAGACCGAAGAGCATCTCGAAGACGGACTTCCGCTTCGGATTCAAATAGTGCTCTTGGCTTGCCGCGATGTCGTGGTTCATCTCAGATTGAGGCACATACATGTATCGGAAAACGTCATTAAATGTGATCTCGCTACCCGGCCTCGTACTCTGGGGGCCCCGAGCTGCTGCGATCAATCCCGCTTCTAGACCCATCGCTTCGAGCAAGAGCGTGCTAATGGGCCGTTCGTTTCCACCGACCGAGTGGTCTGCAAGTCGTTCTCCAGTTATGAGGTCGATTACCCGCACAGTAGCGCGACGAGCTCTATCGAGGCCTCGTGACAGTTGGTAACGCTGATCGCCAACATCGATGGAGACATGTACATCGGTGACGTAGTCTCGGGCTACGGGCGCGAGCTGCCCATCACCGCCAAGGCCATACTTGATGAGCTCCAGCAAGGGCGTCTTGCCGACTCCTGTCGGCCCGGCAAGGACTGTGAGATCGCCCGGGAAGTCATAGGTAACAGGGCCATTGGTGGTCTCAAGTCGTATTGACTCGATACGGAACTTGACTGTCATGTGATGACCTCCCGGTGTGGCCGGTCCATGAGGTCGGCGAGACGTTCGTAGATGAGCTGCTTGATTGCGTTGCCGGTAAGCCCAGCGGCGGCCTCAGCGATGGCGGCACATCGGTCTGCGACGTCCTGCCAGAGCGGCTCCTGAGTGAGTTCCGACGCCAGCGCCTTGCCGGCAGGCGTAGGTGCGAGGGCGACGCTGCCACGCCGACCTCTAACGTATTTGAGCAGGCCCCTCGACACGAGCGCGCCGACCACAGGGTAATACCGGTCGTCCCATGGCCCGTACTTGTAGCGTGTCATCGGATCCTCAACGTCGGTCGGCGCAGCGACTTCATCGTCTGACAAGTGCATGCGCGGTTCTGAGTCCGACACATTGTCCAACACAGTGGAAGCCAAAGCCGGGTATCGCACCAGGAAGTCCAGCTTGGCCAGCTTCGTTAGCCCATCCAGTTTGCGGGCGTGTCCTGGATCAGCAGCCACCGCCTTCACGAGCAGGAGCACACGCGCCTGGTGATAGGCCAAGTCCTCCACAACCCAGCGCAAAGCATCGAAATCGGGGGCTCCGTCGTTCACGACGCGACGCCTCCGTTCTTGAGGCGATTCAACTCTTCTTGTGCGTCAAAACGGTCGCTGAACCACGCTTTGCACCGATCAGCGAGTTCGGAGGTTCCGCCAAGAAGTAGATCAGCGGACAGCCCGTGGGCACCGCTTGTGCCTTCCAACGCGCGGAATTGTCGATCCAGTTCTCCCCAGAGGACGTCTCCCCACTCAGCTGCGTCGTCACGCACTTTGCGCGTCACCTCATCGACGACCCGAAGCAAAGTGTTCGTAACCAGACCAGGACGGTCACGGGTGCTCGGGTTACTGCGAAGAACCCGGATGTAGCGCCGGTATTGGAGCCGAAGTTGGTCCGCACGCTCGATCGAGTTGTCGTTGCATCCGCCTCGGGCCATCTTGATCGCCATACGATTCGCCTTGACTACGCGCGGAAGTGAGGTGTATCCCCGTACGTGAGATCGCCCCACCCGGACGGCGACGTCAATGTCGGCCAACAGCAAAGTACGGGGCGCCAACGCATCGTCATGCGGCGTTCCCAGAACAGCTGGAAGCGCACCTCCGACGGCCGGTCCTGCCGCTCGCATCCGCACACGCACCAGGCTCAGGACTGCCTGCCAAATCGCCTCGCCCGCATCCGGGTAACCGAGCCGCTTTGCAACAGGAAGTCCGTAACTTCTCCCAGCCATGTCAGGAAGGTGGTCCCGCCTGGGCAGGCCGTCCTGAATAGAGAGTGCAGCCAGGAAGGACCGGGCATCCGCGTCTGTGACCGTTGTGTTCGCATTCATTTCCATCAGCACTCGCGCGACCGAACTGATGACTTCATACACTTCGGAGCCGTTCTCGCTCGGGTTTAGCTTCAAACGCGCGCATGTTGAAGCGACCTTCGCACCGTCGTTGGCGAGGCCGCCCGAGGTGGCTAATCTGCACGATTGCCCTCGGCCGAGAGCCACCCATCGTTGGTACAGGTGGGACAGCCCGCCATCGTCGAACAACTGCCTGTAGGTCGAGAACGGACCGCGACTGGGCTCGCGGTGCTTGCCCGACACGATCTCGGCGGCAGTCCCGTCGACCAGCGCCCAGTCCTCGTGGTGCTCGCAAATGAGACTGCCGTCGGCCGCAGGGTCGATAGTACCGTCGTCTCTCAGCGCCCTGAAGTACAGGGACAGCGCATCAGCTGTGGCAACCATCGCCTGCCATTCGTAGCGATCGGCGGTCTGCGCACCTACGTCGTCAGGTGCAGGTGTGACTCTGAGGCGATCGGCGGGCGAGGCATTCTCCGGAATCGTCGTCATGCGGCGCCGAGAGCCGCTTTGTCGAAGAACTGATCGCGGCAGTAGTGCACTCTGGCGAGATCTCCGTCCTTCACGCTGTACCTCTCCACCCTGGCGACGCGATTGGACAGCGTCGATGACCGTGGGCTCCACGCTAATCGATCCGCGGTGAACCTGCCCAACCATCGCGCCATAAACGCAATCCGAGGGATTCACTGAATGAAGGCCGTCGGCGTACCCGACGACACGTTTGCCGACAAAGGCAACCATCAGACGCCGGGTCGCGCGGATCATCAACTAGCGCGGATAGATGGCTCCCTTTATTAGCACCAGCGTGGCAGTGGGTCGCGCTATGGCCTCGATTGAGGTGGTGCTGATGTCCGGGGTGTTTGGGGAGCCTGTGCCGACTCCGGTGGTGTGGGCGGAACTGTCGACGGGGCAGGCGTTCGATACCTGGTTGGATCTCGGTCGGTGGGTAACCCGGCTGGTGCAGCGATTCCGGCTGCGGCCTCGCGAGGTGCCGCCCTGCTGGTTCCGACATGGCGCCGCCGTAGAGGAGTTGACGGCGCTGTGGGGCTCGTACCTGGTCGCCTACGGCGAGGACCAGTCGGCAACCGCCGCTTCTGACTGGCTGGGTTTACTTGCCGATGCGCGGGAGCGGCTTACGGAGTGGATGTCGCGGTGCGGCTGCACGACTACGGAGCATCGCGCCGACCCGGAAACGATGTGGCCGGACACCGATGCGGATTTCCGCCAGTTCGTCGGAGCTGACTGCTCGTCGCGTGGGCTGCGGGCGCCGGCCTCGGAGCCAGCGGATCGGCCGGTGCCACTATGACGGCTCAACCGGCTGCTGCCCACGAGATCGATATCGCCGACGTCGTGCCGCAGGCCCGTCACATTTATCCGGATGAACTCACTGCCGGCGATCTGCTGTTCGACACCCGCGGTGCGCTGCGTTCGATCAGTGAGACTTCGGCCGTCCATGACGGAGCAGTGGTATCGGCAGTGCTAGACGACGGGCACCGGATTTGGCTTTCTGGTGTGGAGACGATCGTGGCGGTACTCCCCCGCGAGACGGTCCCGTCGATCACCGTCTATGAGCGGGTTTTCGATCCAGCCGATGAGATCGGCTGGGCCAACGGTGATCCCCGCGTCATCGACACGGGTACAGACATCATCGAATGGGAGCCCAACGACGGCAATCCCGTCAGCTGGGCGGTCGAAGTGCTGAACCGCCGCGGCACCATCGAACCGTCGTCATCACCGCCTTTCACCGAGCGCACCTGGTACTCCGGTGCCGGGGTCGACTTCGCACGCAGCGGCGCGACGGTGGATGTGTCAGCGCACCTGTCCGGGTTCACCCGCGCGGAAGTCGAACAGATCGGTCAACGAGTGACGACCCCGCCGACCGAGCGGCACGCCGCCGGGCGCGAAGCAGATCGATCGATCCTGCGGCAGCGCGCGGCCGTCAACAAGCAACGGGCTGGCAGCAGCGTAAGCCGCTGACGGCTATCTGCGGCTTTCCATCTTCTCGCTCTTCCCTCAACGGAGGTTCGTGATGAGTATCAATCTCAATTCATCAACCGAGGCGAGCGTCGCTACGGTCGTCCTCGATCCGCGCGTCGCTTACCGCGGTTTCGGCCCCGACGACGGGCCGCTCGCCGAGGCCGCCCGAGCCGTCGGCGCCGCAGAAGTCGTCGAAGACCTCGCCGACGCGGCCGAACAACTCGACTTCGCCTATCGGCGGGCATGGGAAGGCGCCGCTTCGCGGATTGCGCCGGATGTGGCGTGGAACGTCTCGGCGCCGTATCACCAGGCTGTGAAGGATTTTCCCTTGCTGGACGTGGTCGCGAAGACGGGCCGCGACGCTGTCGTGCCGCGCGAGTTACTCGACGAGATCACCAGCCGGGTCACCGTCGAGGTGGAAGCGTTGGATTTCGGCGGGACCCGCTGGAAAGTGTTCGACGAGCGCCGCCTTATCAGCACTGCGACGGTCTCGCACACGATCGGATCGGTGCAGGATCAACACGTCGCCGCGCAGGCGGATCGGGTACGCGCGAACGGGGAGCTACTACGGCGCGTCGATCATGACGGGCTGCGGCTCGAATTGTTCGAGCCAACCAGCGAACTCGGCGCCATGCCGGGAGCCCTCGCCTACGTTCTGGCCGATCACGATCAGCCCATCTTCGCTGGCGCGGATTTTCGGCCCTCGCCCCTGCATGCCATCGATTCGGATCGCATCGTGGAGGCACTCGCCGAGTTCTTGGCACTTCGCCCCGGGGGCAGCGACGCGGAGTTCTTCGCCAACTACACCGAGCGGCAGTTGCTGTGGGCACGCGGCGGTGACAGGCCGGCCCGTTTGTATGACTTGATCGCCGAGCTGCCCGGCGAGACCGAGTTCCGCGCGCAGATGGCGGCCGATGCGGAAACGATGGCGGAACGATCCGGCGAGGTCAGCGCCTGGCATGTGCGACCGTTGGATCGCACGGATCTTCCGACCGTGGATCTGCTCGCCGATAGCGCCGGTAACGCCAGGGCCCAGTACCCGGCGTATGTGTCCGCATGGTCGGCCGACACCGGGCGGGACCTCGACTTTGACGACGATCTTTTCCCGACGCTGTCGGTCGAGCGCAGCAGCGATGCCATGCACCAGGGCCGGCCAGTGGTTTCAGTCGTGCGCGGGCAGGCCACGATGGATTGGGCTGTCGAGCACGTCAACTATTGGCAGGTCGACTCCTACATCGCCACCGGCCTGATTCGCTCCGATGTCACGTTGGATATTCCGGCGACCGGCACCGCGACGGTGGCGATCCGTAACGCGACTGCGGTCGCTCACGCCGGCTCCCGGGTCGAGGCCCACAACCGGACACGCATTACTGCCCTGCCGGATTCGGAGGTGCAGATCCACCCGGGGGCGGCGGTGAACCGGCAGCCTGGTAGTCACGTTGCCCTCGCACCCCAGGTGCGCATGTGTCGACCCACCAGCGCCTTTCGCGACGGTCCTTCCCGCCCGCAAGCACTGGGACTGTAGTTGCGTGCGGCGTCTCTATAGCGTCGTCACGGCGAGCGCGATGAGGGTGCCGGCCGCGAAGCTGGTGCCGAGCGGCACCCGCATCTTGCGGCGACGCCGTGCGACGAGAAGCGTTGTAGCAATGGCGATCTGGGTAGCGATCATGCCGCCGACCAGGGCTGGCCAGGAGTGCCAGGTGAGCAGGATTCCACAGAGGACGGCGAGTTTCACATCGCCGAGGCCGTAGCTGCCGGGCACGATGAGTGTGGCGGCCAAGATCCAGCAGGTGAAGATGGCGCCCCCGGCGACGGCACGCCACCAGCCGTTTTCGTCGCTCAACAGCACGGTGGCTGCAAACCCGGCGAGGGCGACGATGGTGCCGCCGATTGTCAGTACGTTGGGAAGTCGTTGTTCGACCGAATCGATGGCTCCGGCGAGGAGCATCGCGGCCAGCGCGGCCGCGTAGGTCGCGATCGCCGTGGGCGGGCCGGATCGCAGGGTGACCCAGACGGCGGCGGCGAAACCCGCCGTCAGCGTTAGCCATCCAGTCGCCGGCATCTGCTTCGCTGCCTCGCGGAGACTTTCGCCGAGCGGTGGGCGACCTGGGCAGGGCGCGGTATCGGTCGGCCGGGCGGTCATGATCGTTGGCGTCTGGGCAGGGCTGCGGCGACGACCTTTTGGAAGTCGTCGGGCAGGTCTTCGGGGGTGGAGACATCGTTGACGGCGAGCACGGTTTGGGCCCAGCCGGCTGCGGTGACGCTGTCGCCGCAGAAGTCGGCGATGCGGATCAGGTCGCAGAGCGGGACGGTGCTGTCGGGGTCGATGCGGCGTGCGGTCGTGGTGGCGGATTCGGCTGCTGCCACGTCACCAATGGCCAGTGCGATATCGACAGCGGCGTGCGCGGCGTCGATGATGGCCAGCGGTAGTGTGCGGTCTTCGAGTCGGTCTCCGTTGGCGAGCCACGCGTAGGCGTGGCCGCCGGCTTCGGGCAGTACCGGGCCGCGGACGAGGCCGAGTGCCCGCCGCAAATCGTCGAGCGCGTCCTGGGCGTGGCCGGCCCGGGTGCGGCGTTCGCTTCGGCGCGTGAGCCGGGTGAAGAGTTCGGCGTCGAGGAGTCGGTCGGTGAGGAAGTATCCGGTGTCGCTGACGGGGACGAAGGCGTCGCCGGTTCGGGGGTCGTCGCCGAGCCAGGCACGCAGCCGGGTGAGGGCGACGCGGCGGGCCCCGCTGGTCGGCCGCCGTTCGGCTGGCCATAGGTCGCCGTCGAGCTTCTCGGCGGTGACGCCTTGCTCGTAGAGCGCCAGGTAGACGGCCATCTCGATCTGGCGGGATTGCGGCTTGTCGGGCTGCTCACCGAGGCCGGTGACGTGTGCGGGGCCGAGGATCGCGATCCTGGGCCGCTGTGGCTGGTCGGCGTGCCATTCGGCGAGGTCGGCGTCCAACCCCGTATCTGGATCCGGTGTCGAGGCCTCCGGTATCAAGGCAGCCGCGTGCTCGTTGATCGAGGCGCCAACCGACTGCCGAGCGATCGCGTCAGGGCCCGCATCGATGCGCAGAACTGCACCGGCACTATCGGTCAGTGCTGCGGTCGATACGAGGTATTCCCCAGCTTGGGGTCCACTCGCGCGGGCTTCGTCGAGTCCCGGGTTGCCATCGTCGTCGTCTCGGTCCTGCTGGTCGATGATGTCGACGGTGAAGAGCGCGGCGATGGCTGCGAGTTCGGTGTCGGTGAGGGCGGGCGTGTGGATTTCGGTGTCGCCGCCCGGTCGCGTTTCATGCTCGGTGTAAATGAGGGTGTGGGCTCTGCTCGGTTTTGATGTTAGGCGACGTTGATGGTGGTATGGCCGCGTCCTGGACTGACTCTGGGTCACGTTTCAGCGTGAAGGATCTAGCGGGTGCGAACCGGCCGTTCGAATCGTGTCCTGCGATGCCCAGCGGCTGCAGGCAAGGGCGGCCTGCTTGGCCCGCGAAATGTACTTGTGCGCCTTTGGGCGCGTGCGGCTGCAACTGTTGTCATGCCGCTTCGGGGAAGATGGATGCGGGCGCGGCAGGCCGTCCTTGAGTTGTGGTTAGTTCGTCGCTGTCGATGGCATCACCTCACTTGTCGTACTCCGTAAGAATTGCTGGTGGTGTCGGGCCGGCGGGGGTGAACGTTGCCGTGCTCCGGGTTCAATGCCGTGCGTGCGAGACCGCGGCCGCTCCTCTCTGGCTTGTGCCGCTTGGTCGCGCCGACGGCGCGCAGGCACACAGGCGAGCGCGTACGTCGGCGGTACGCGAATCGGCGACGGCCATTCGGCGGCGATGATGGCAGCGAACTCGGCGTCGACCGACTCGTCGGTGACAGTCAACGGCTCGGTCGGCGGGCAACATAGAGCGCCGTTGACCTCCGTGATCGTTGGCATCGTCAATCTCCTCGAGCGCTCAGGCGTTGATCGCCTGCCGGTTCTCACCACTGGTGGTGATGCTGATCTTGCGTGGCTTGGCTTGCTCAGCGACCGGGATCGTTAGCGAGAGCACGCCGCCGTGATAGTCGGCGGTGATCTTGTCGGTGTCGAGGTTGTCTCCGAGAACCAGTTGACGGGAGAACACGCCGCGAGGCCGCTCCGCGGAGATCATTTCCAGATTGTCGTCTCGCAGCGGGCGCTCGGCGCGGACGGTCACGACGTTGCGCTCGACGTCTAGGTTAATCGAGTCTGGATCGATCCCCGGCAGGTCGAACTCCACACGGAACTCGTCGCCGTCGCGCCAGGCGTCCATCGGCATCACCGATGGTCGCGCCGCCGTGCCGGTGGACCCGAACAATTGTTGGGTGAGCCGATCCAACTCGCGGAACGGATCGGTACGCATCAACAGGGCCATCTTGCCTACCTCCATCTCAAGTCCGGTCAACTTTCCATCGTCTCTGCATACCATCTAATCTGCATCAGACGATGTAGGTTCGTTATACATCAGCTAGCATGTAAGTGCAAGCGCCAGGGGAAGGAAGTCGGTTGATGGGGTTACGCAGGATGCCAGGGGCCGGAGGGCCGGTGCCGGATAGTTCGCGCGGCGTGTACGGGATATCGGTCGCCGCGGATCTCAGCGGCATAGGCGCGCAGACGCTGCGGCAATACGAGTCCCGCGGGCTGGTCGAGCCGGATCGCACCGCGGGCGGCACCCGCCGCTACAGCGCCGACGACCTCGACCGGCTGCGCCGCATCAGCGAACTCATCGACGCCGGCTTGAACCTCGCTGGCGTGCGCATGGTGCTCGATCTACAAGACGACAATGCACGGCTGCGCCGCCACAGCGGCCTGTCATTCAACGATGAGGGAGGTGGTCCCGCATGACGAGTAGAGACACGCGACCAGCAACAGTGTCGTTTCGCGAAGCGGCAGAGGCTGACCTGATCGACCAGATGATCGAAGTCGCACCTGAGCTCGAGGCGGACGTTCCGCCGGAACTGCCGGTCGACGCCACCGAAGCGGACGTTATCGACCAAGTCCTGCCAGTGTCAGTCACGGACGAGGGATACGACGACTACCCGGCAGGCGGTGTCGGCGAGACCTTTTGATCGAGCACGTCGCGTAACGATCCCACGCGAATCAGCGGCGCTCACACCTGCTGTCGTCGCGTCCGCTCGCCGTGTGCAGACACGACCGTGAACTACTGGAAGGAGAAGTCATGGAAATCACGCGCACGGATGTTGTTGCCCGCGAGGTTGTTGCCAGCTTTCCGACCTACAGCCAAGCCCAACAAGCAGTTCAAGAACTGACCACCAGCGACTACCCGGTCGAAGGCGTCACGATCGTCGGTGCCGACATGCGCATGGTCGAAACAGTCACCGGACGCATGACGACCGGCCGGGCCGCGCTCGCCGGCGCCGCAAGCGGTGCCTGGATCGGCCTGCTGATTGGCCTGATGATCTCGCTAGCGACCCCGTACATCCTCGGCGCGGTGCTCTGGGGAGTGTTCTGGGGCGCGATCTTCGGAGCGATCCTCGGCGTGGTCAGCCAACTAGTCTGGCGCGGCACCCGAGACTTCGCATCCACTAGGGATTCACTGATTTTTGTGTGGGGCCGGGTTCGGGTTTCGGCTGGTGGGGGTCGTGTCGTTAGGCCTGCTTGTGGCGTGTGACCAGGTAAAATGAAGTGATGAGCGAGTCGCAGCCTTCGTTTACGG